>Ga0081455_10008731_pt1 | contig 10494 bp, 8 predicted proteins | sample TabmetS3T2R1_FD_70207 | JGI IMG/M metagenome (GOLD analysis project Ga0081455, IMG submission 70207) | Tabebuia heterophylla rhizosphere microbial communities from the University of Puerto Rico - S3T2R1 | ecosystem: Host-associated > Plants > Roots > Rhizosphere ... | reverse complement strand
GCGCCTATCGCGCGATCGATCACGGAGGCTTCGCCGAGGTCTACCCATTTCGGCTGACCTTGCGACTTGAGCAGGTAGACGATATACCGTGACGGTTTGCTCTTCTCAGTTTGTGGCTCAAGTGGCGTGTAGACGGCGAATTCAACTAAGACACTGTCTGCGGGGATAGCGGCCTGGACGGCGGCAAGGGTGACAGGCTGCGTTTGCGCGCGAAACTTGTAGCTACGGGCGCTCAATTCGGCTTCTAAACTCTCGACTTTTTCCTCAAGCGGTTTGAGCCGCGCCCTGTAGGTGTCGGGGGCTGCCTTGGCGGGCTCTTTGAGTGTGAGCGCGGCCAACTCCGAGCGGGCTTCAACGAGTTGATCGAAAAGCGTTTTATCTTGCGGCGTCGCATGGCGACGCAAGGCGGCCACCATGTCAGCCATTGCATCGAGCCCGCGCCCCTTCCGGCGCAATAGAGTTGTGAGCGCCAAATCGAGAGCCTGTGGATTATTCGGAGCGACCTGGCCGTGGAGCGAGAGCGTGAAATCGGTCTGCTTTGTGAAAAGACCGAGGTAAGCCAATTTCTGACGCTCAGAGCCAGAAGCGAGATTGCGCGCAATATTGCGCTCGGCGACGGAGTTGGCGCGGGACTGATATATGACGGCCTGGGTGATCTCACCCTTTGACGCATAGAGAAACGCCAGGGGGGCAAGAGATTGAGCGACATCGGGGTGTCCAGGTCCAAGCGCTTTAACCCGAATGTCCAGCGCCCTCCGATAGAGCGATTCGGCCCTGGAATAATCGCTTCTCGCGCGACAGAGGTGCGCGAGATTGTTTAATGCGACTGCGACATCCGGGTGCTCCGGCCCCAATGTTTTTTCCCATATGTCCAGCGCGCGTTGATAGAGCGGCTCTGCGCTCGCGTAATCCTTCTTCTCATAATAAACGCCCGCGAGATTGTTGAGCGCGCTAGCCACAAGAGGATGTTCCGTCCCATACGCCGTTTCTCGGATACGAAGCGAGCGTCGAAAGAACGTCTCCGCTTTTGTGGAGTCGCCTCTCGCGAAATGGAGGTGCGCAAAGCCGTCTAGGATACGGGCGACGCTTGGGTGTTCCGGTCCCGAGGCTTTCACACAAATGTCCAGCGCGCGTTGATAGAGCGGTTCGGCCTTAACGTAGTCGCCCATCTGGCGGTAAAGAGAAGCGAGATTGCTGAGTGGTTGAGCTACATCAGGATTCATCTCTCCCAGAGTTTTCTCCATAACGCCCAGGGCGCGCCGGTAGAGCGGCTCAGCCTTCGCGTAGTCGCCATTCTCGTGATAAAGGGTGGCGAGATTGTTGAGACAGGCGGCGACGAGAGAGTGATTCGATCCCAGCGCTTCCTCGAGGATGTTCAGCGCTCGTTGAAAGAGCGACTCGGCCCTCTCATACTCGCCTTTATTCCAGTAAAGAAGCGCGAGATTGTTCAGAGGATATGCAACATCGGGATGTTCCGGCCCTTGCGTCTTTTCCCGGGTCTCCAGCGCGCGTTGGTAGAGCGGCTCGGCTTTCTTATATTCGCCCTTGTTTCTGTAGATATTCCCCAGAATGTTGAGCGTCGCCGCGACGTCCGGATGATTCGGACCGAAGATTCTTTCTCGAAACTCCAATGAGCGATTCGCCAAGGAGAGAGCTTCATCGAATTTCCCCGCGCGTAACATCCTGAGGGATTCGTGATACAACTTGCGCGCCTCATGCGAGATCCGGTCATTCTCCGTAGCGACTCGCAACTCCACCACTCGAATTTCATATCGCCCGGTCGCCGCATTTTTCAGTTTCGCCCTCACACTTAAGATATAGCTGCCTGTCGCTTCAGCCACAAAGGACACCGACTCTCGTCCCTGTAGTCTGCTTTCGGAATCGAACTCCATCAGCGGCTTGCCGCCCGGTTCTGACAGTTGCACAACTACGTCGACGCCCAGTTGATCGATCACCAGGCTTACGTGCTGATCGGCGGAGAGGGCGAGCTGATAAGCGTCGGATTGGCCGCCAGCCAGCTTACCCTCGATCGGTTTGTCGGGCTCTATCGAACGCGGCTGTTGGGAATCCCGCCGCTCCTCATTTTGAAGAACGTTGTCAGCATAGTCTCCGGAAGGGAAAGATACTGCTACGATTGACTGCAGACCGATGAAAAGTGTGAGACTGTAACAGACGGCCATTGTTCGATCCTGACGATGAGCGGCCCTTGTGAAGAGTGGGTTAATCATTACGATTCCTCTATCGTGCGATCGCGATTTCAGACAAGATCGCTAAATTCATTTGAACGTCAAATCATCCACAATTCCGGTCGCAAAGCCTGTATGAGTTTGTGGAGCAGAATGGCGCCGATCATCCGCCGGCCAAAGTCGATTCGCGCAAATGCGGTCATCCCCGGTCGCAGCAAATCATCAGTGTTTTCCATTACCATCTCCACGCGGTAGATCACCTGATTATTCTGATCGGTTTCACTTTCACCGCCGATCATCGCGACCCTGCCGCGAAAGACGTGGTCAGGATGCGCGCGAACTTTGAGTCGCACGGGTTGGCCCACGCGCACATCTCCGATCTCGCGTTCCGGCACATGAATGCGCGCCAGCAATTGGCGCGTATCAGCGACGCGGAGGATTTCAGCGCCTTTCGGGAAATACTGCCCGACCGAACGCGACAATTCGGCGCCGAAGACGATGCCGGCGCGAGGCGCCACGAGGTCGAACTGGGCCAGTCTGCCTCGCAGCAGATCGCGGCGCCCCTCCAGCGTGGAGATGAGGGCGCGCGCCGAGCGCAATTCGCCGTTCAGCTTCCCGGCCTGCAATCGCTCGGCCCCTAAGTCTGATCGAGCCAGTCGCGCTTCTGTCGCCAGGCCGGCATGACGGCGACGGTGTTCGACCAGAGCGGCCTCCAATCGCTGGCGCGCGGCGGCGAATTCGATGGCCAGAGTCGAAGCGCGGGTTTCGGCGCCTTCCAGTTCGCTGCGAGGCGCGATGCCCTCACCGTAAAGCTTGCGCGCCCGCTCGAGTTGATGACCGGCCTCCGCAAGCCTGGCTTGGCGCAGATCTGCGTCTGATTGCAGAACAGCGATGGCCGCCGGGTAAGGCGCGGCGGAACTGTCCAGGCGATGAACGCCAGCGTTTATTGCGACCGACGCGCCCGCGGGCGCTATGGATGCCGTCATATATTTCAGGTTCGCTCTGGCCAGCTCCGCGCGCCGCCGATCTTCAATCTGTCGCTGTTCGGAATTGCTCTCGTCGTAATCCGATTGTCGCTGTCGCAGTTTCACCCCCGCCTGCGCGATTGATTCCTCACGCGTCTTCAGTTCACCAAGTAGACGATCATAGTCGGCCTTAGCCCGATCAAGCTCCACCTGCGCCTGCCCAAGCTGCGCTTCAAGTTCGGCATTGCCCATCCGGCCCAAGACAGCGGCGCCCGTCGCCAGGTCGCCGGGGCGAACGCGCAGTTCTAGCAGTGTGGCGCTTTCAGGGGCGCGGATGATCGCTTCCTCTCCGGGAACGGCGATAAGCGCGCCGTAGGCGCCGACTGAAGCGTCCCAGGGCAGACAAAGAATCAATGCGATAAACAGCGTAATGGCGAGCGGGACTAGACGGCGCCGCCAACGTGAGGGACCTCGCTCGCCAGCCTCGACTGTCTTCTGTCCGGCATTGATCCCTCCGGGATCTCTTGATGCCACTGCTTGAGTGGTCTGATCCTGAATCGCCATGTTCGCCTCCGTTCGCGAGTCGGTACCGCGAGCGGTACTGACTCGGCGCGCGTTTTGCGCAATTGCTCGCAATGGGGAGATGGCTGCCGCCATTAACTCCCTTAGCGGTCGCCACACGTAGAAGAGAGCCAGGGCGGCAGTGAGCAACAGCCCCGGCAGATGATGCCAGTCAGTCATATATGAGCCGAGGAAGATCACGATGAAGAGTCTCAGCCCCAGCGTGTAAACGAACGATAGCGAGCCGAACACGGCAAGGATCGCCTGCTCGCGCCGGCTGAATCGCGCCGCCGCCTCGTTGGGGGCGCCGAAAACGATGCGCCGCAACAAACCGCGGCGCCACTCGCGCGCGCGATCCATCAGGTTCGGCATCCGCAGCCACTGGCTCAGGAAGTAATATCCGTCGAGCTTGATCAGCGGGTTTCCGTTGAAGGCCACGTCCAGCGCGCCGCCACAGAAAAAGATGAAGGCCAGGTCCGCGAGTATCGTGTAAGGCGCAAGCAGAAACCATGCCAGCAGCGACAGCGCCCCGACCAGCAGTTGCCAGTAAACCCCCGCGGCGATTACCCACAGCCGCCGTCCGCGTTGTGGGATCATATGAACGCCTGAAACGTTGCAGTAGAGCGCGGGCAGGAAGTAGTAGATCAACAGAGCGCCGACTTCAGTCGCCCGTCCGCCGAAAGCCTTGCAGGTCAGCCCGTGGGCGAACTCGTGCGTGACGCCCACCAACAGCCCCGCGACAACGACTGCGAGATAATGTTCACGCAGAATGTAGCCGGCGTATTGCGCAACCTCATCCCCGTTGACCAACGCCAGCGCCGCCGCCGTCAGCATCAGCAGAAGTGAAACGATGAAGAACCGCGTCGTCCATATCCAGCCGAGCCTGCCGACTATGTGGGTGAAGAGAGGGTCGGGGTTGAAGAGCTTGAATCGTGTATAAAACTGCGCGCCCGACTGTTGTTCTGACATGTGGCCGCCTTCCGCGCGGGCGCCTGCGATGACGCCGATCTCATCGAGGCGAGTGAGAAATTTCGTGAGCGTCGCAAGCTGTAGCGTTCCGCCATGTCGTTTACCGAATTCAATGCAGATCTCGGCGGGCGTGAATCCTTCGCCTATCAATCGCAGTACGCGGTATTCGGCGGTACGTAAGAGCAGATAACGGCCTACTGAGAACGAGCCGACGACGAAGGCGGGACGATCGCCGTCGCGCTGTTCGCCGATTTCAACGTCAACGGCGATTTGTGGCGGGTAGGCGCAGTAATAGGTCTTCATAAATCGCGAATAGGCTTAGAGGGCTGTTGTTCCTTCTCCCGCGCCATCTTTCGCATCAGGCTCGCAAGGTTTTTCCGGCAGGTAATGACCTTCGGGCTCTCCGGCCCGAGCGCTTGCTCGAAGACCGCCAGCGCGCGCCGGTACATCGCCTCTGCCTCGACATACCGGCCTTGCGCTTTGCTGAGGACTGCCAGGTTGTTAAGCGTTATCGCCACGTCCGGATGTTTCGATCCCAGCAAAGTTTCTTTCATGCCCAGAGCGCGGCGATAAAGTCGTTCGGCCTCATCCAAGTGGCCTTGCGCCTGTTTGAGCGCGGCCAGATTGTTCAGGTTGATGGCGATCTCGTAATGTTCAAGCCCATACTCGTGTTCGAAGATTGCCAGCGCCCGCCGATAGAGCGGTTCCGATTCGTCATACTTCCCTTGCCCGTCCAGGATCGCAGCCAGCGCGGCGATGTCGGCCGCCACATCCGGATGATCCGGGCCGAGCGCCCGTTCTCGAATCTCGACTGAGCGGCGCGCCAGAGGTTCGCCTTCGGCGAAGCGGCCGCGGGCATGTTCCAGCCCGCCGAGATTGTGATAGAGCGTGGCAATCGTCGTGTGTTCTGTCCCCAACGACTGTTCCATCAGCGGCAACGCTCGCCGGTAGAGCCGCTCCGCCTCATCGAATCTGCCGGTGTACTTGTAAAGCACTGCCAGATTATTACAGACGGCCGCGACCTCCGGATGATCTTGCCCCCAGACCGATTCCGCCAGCGCCATCGCGCGCAGGTAGAGCGGCTCGGCCTGGGCATACCGCCCCTGCGTGCGATGGTCATCGGCCGTACTGCACAGCGAGCGAATTTGTTTTTGCAGCGCGGCCTGCGACTTGTATTGACGGGCTGACAGCGGGCTCCCGGATATCGGTTGCTCAGTTTGCATGATGGTCAACGCAGCTTTTGCTTTTCAACATCGATAGAGGATGCGGGCCCGTCGTAGGGCGTTTACTTCTAGGCGCTCGCGCTTCAGCTTCATCGTTTCAACATCGATAGAGGGTGAGCTGGCGGTAGGCGCGATCACTTCCTCCAATTCTTCGACCTCAAGTTCGATCTCCGTCGTGACCTTAGCTATGTCATCAACATAATCCGTCATAACATACTCCTTTGCTGTTATCAGGTTAGTTATTCCTGTCCCTCACGCGGTAAGGACAAGGCGTGAGTCAGAATCCCCTCCGAACTCTACGTATTCAATGGACTTGCAGAAGGCTTCGCCAAACTTGCGTCAGAGCCAAATTTCGGGGTCCATCATATTCCTCCGTTGGGACCAAGTTTGATGATGATGGGAGCGATCACTTCCTCCAACTCCTCAGCTCTCAACTCAACCTCCCCGTCGACGATCGTTTCGTTATGGTTACCCGCAATGCCGGGAACAATGGGAGCAATGACTTCCTCCATTTCCTCAACGCTTAAATCAACCTCTTCATTGACGATCGTCTCGTTGTGGTTTCCTGCGACGCTGGGAACGATAGGAGCGATGACCTCCTCCAACTCCTCGGCGCTCAACTCGACCTCGTCGCTGACGAGCGTCTCGTTGTGGTTTGCTGGGACGACGTAGGGAGCGATCACTTCCTCCAACTCCCCAGTATTCAGCTCAACTTCATCGCCAACGAGCGTCTCGTTATGATTTGCTGGGATAGAGCCTATGGGAGCTATCACTTCCTCTAACTCCTCCACGCTCAACTCGACCTCGTCGCTGACCAGTGTTTCGTTATGGTTAGAGCCGGTGTGGGTTGGGTTACTGCCAGCGACAAAGGGGGCGATAACTTCCTCCATCTCCTCCGCGATCAACTCGACCTCGTCGCTGACGAGCGTCTCGTTATGGTTATACGAGATAAGGGGAGCGATGATTTCTTCCATTTCCTCAGCACTCAACTCGACCTCGTCGTTGACGAGCGTTTCGTTATGGTTGTATGGGACCTGGCCTATGGGAGCGATGACTTCCTCCAACTCCTCAGCGCTCAACTCGACCACATCGTTGATGAGCGCTTCGTTGTGGTTGAAACTGATTAAGGGAGCGATAACTTCCTCCAACTCCTCAGCGCCCAACTCGACCTCGCCACCGACGAGGGTTTCATTGTGGTTCATTGGCGTAACGAATATGGGAGCAACGACTTCTTCCAGGTCCTCCGCGCTTAACTCGACTTCTTCGACCTCATATTCGATTTCATTTGGCGCCATTGCTTTTTCATCAACGTACTTCGTCATAAAAGACTCCTTTTGCTGTATATCAGATTGGTTATTAGGTCTATTACGCAGATTGCCGGATGATCTGAAATTCATCCGCCAAAAAAGACATTTACTGAAAATCCTTTTTTTTTAGAATAATTCTCCATGCATTCCCCAAGCGGCCTCCTGAGAGCGATGATGAATACTCGCCAACCGGCGTCTGGCGGGAGGAAGCCACTATTCGCGCCGACGCCTGCGCAAGACACCTGGCGAGTTGTTGTTCCACTCTGCTTCGGTAATCATCTGCAAGCCGCGCCGAGAGCGCCGCGCGGAGGAGTGTGACGGCGCGGGCGCGCTCGCCCAAAAGCTCATAACACGACGCCGCGCTGACGCGATGAATAACAGCCTCCTGCTCACGCCCGGCGACGTCGAGCAAGTAGGCGACCCGCTCTTCGCAACTTACCGCCCGCGCAAACTCGGCGTCGGCCTCCGCTGTGCGTCCGTAATCGGCCAAAGCCTGGGCGTGAGACAACAGCCAGGACGCTTCGCCGAGCAGCGTGTTTAGTGAGGATTCCAGTTTTGGGAGATCACAAGCGACCATCTTTCTTTACCTTCTTTTTTAGATATTGATCGAGAAATTCTCGCCTCAATAACAAAGTACAGTCAGGCTCGAAACTATTTCATCCTTTTTGAAAAATCTTTCGACCTGTGAAAGTTATTTACCGAGTCAGCACACGGAAGCTATATGTGGCGACCGGCACACGGCCTTCTTGCGCAGTTAGACCTTCGAGGGTGAGCAAGTAATCACCCGGCTTAAACAGGTAAGAATTGAAACTGAGGGCGAGCGCATTCTTTGAATTTGGATTCAGACCATTTTTGGTCCAAATGCTCCGGCCGTCAGCCGTCGAGATGGCGCCGCGGTAGGAACTTAGGTCAGGATTAGGCTCCAATTCGATCAAAAGAACCATCCATTTAGATGAAGGCGCGAACGCGATTCGATTGACTGGTTGTGACAGATCTGGGCTATCGCCTCTTACGACACTCAAAGCGAAGACCGGCGCTTCAGATTGGTATTCCGCCTCTTTGCGTGACGGTGGGAATGGAGAATCGCCCGCTTTCCGCATGCGTTCGAGTTGAGCGGCAAGTCGCTCTCTTTGCAGGGATGATTCCCGCTCACGCGCATGCGTCTCTTTAGCCAGATCGCGGGTCGCTTGCTCGCCTTCTTCATACATTCGCCGCCACTCTGATGAAGTCTTTGTCGCCTGAGCCAGATCGCGGCGCGCGCTCCTCCATTCCAGAACCAGCAACGCCATCGGCAGCGCGATCAGCATGATTACGACCGCGAGCAATGACGCTCGCCGCCTCAGGACAAACCACGCGACGCGGGCCAACACTCCGGCCTGCCTAAACCCTAGGTAGGCGCGAAACCGCATTGCTTCTTCCGCCGCGACAATTCGCAGACCGGCGCGGAAGTTATCGGCCATTTGCAGCCGGCCGTGACACTCCGAACAATCTACGAAGTGCTCCTCGAAGCGCATCCGCTTTTCTGCGGATAGTTTGCCTGACAGGTAATAGTCGACAATATGATGATCTTTTATATAAGAGTGCTCCATCGATAAATGATAAGTGATGATGTCGCCATGTTCTCCGCGGCCAAAGAACTTGGCTTACACATAAAGTGTGGTCAGGCGTCTAAAAATATCATCGCGCAGAATAAAAATTGCAGGCGCGATTCCATGCAAGCCGTTATTTACCCCGCATGGCTCGTTCATAAAGTTCTCTGAAGCGTTCGCGCGCCCGGTGGAGCACGAGATTGAAATGGAGGCTCGACAATCCCAGATCCGCGCAAACCTGTTCCTTATCCTCATCGGCGATGTAGAACCGGTAAAGCACCTGGATGTCTCGTTCGTTCGGCATCTCTTTGAGGACCTGCCGGACGAGATCGGCCTTCTCTTTCTGCAATAGCTCTTGAAGCTGATCGGGCGCAGGATGAGGAAGCGGCATGGCTTCTTCGATTTCGGCCATACTTTCCTGACGGGCGGCGCGGCGGAAGTAATCAATGGTAAGGTTTCTGGCCACGCCACAAACGAATCCGGAGAGCCTCTCCGGCTCTCGAATATCTCCCTGCCGGATCTTTTCAAGAATGATGCGGAAGGTTTCCTGGTGGAGATCCTCAGCGACCGCTGTGGAACGAACTTCCCGGCAGATGATGATCATTACACCACGGCTATAACGCTCGACCAGTTCTGCTTCCGCTTGCCTGTTACCGGATCTGATGCGGCTTACTAAGTCAACCTGAGCTAAGGTGTCGATTCTGACTCCCGTCTCCATACAAAATGTTTGTACAAGGCTCATCTGCTGGAGGATAGAAATGCTGACGGCCAGTTACGGGGGGCTGTGGCTAATACATTAATCGTAGCCTTTAAGTGATTAACGTTGATTGAATCACTGAGTAAACCTAAACTGGGCGCAGCCAGGTGGTAGATGCCACGCTCGGTCTACCCACAAACGTGTTTATAAACTCATTTCCCTGGCAAAATCATTTAATAAATCTCCATTTTCAATCAATACTTCTCCATAATTTCTCCATGTTGTCGTTAGAGCTGTTATAACCTCTTGACCATCGGCGGGAAGTTGGCCAACACTGCGCATGTCAACCTCAAGAAAAACCGTCTTCGATGCAATCAGGAGGTCATCAGATGCGTTCCCGATCCTTAGTTCTGTGTCTCGCCGTCCTTTGCGCCTGCTCTGCAATGTTGCTCGCGCAACACAACAATCCCGGTCAGAAGAATCCCTTCGCCGACAAACCCGAAGCCGCCCGCGCCGGCAAGGGCATCTACGACCAGATGTGCGCCGGTTGTCACGGCTCGAAAGGCGATGGAGGGCGAGGCCCTGCTGTTAACAGGGGCGTCTTCAAACATGGCAATGAGGATGGCGCGCTTTTCAATGTCGTCAAGAACGGTATTACCGGAACCGCAATGCCTGCGATGGGCCTTGCGGACGACGAGGTCTGGCAGGTTGTCAGCTACTTGCGTTCGATGAGCGGGGATTCGGAAAAGATTGTCGGAAATGCGGCGGTTGGCGAGGAGATCTTTTCCGGCAAGGGCGGTTGCGTCTCCTGCCATATGATCAACGGCTTCGGGAGCCGCTTCGCCCCGGACCTTTCGACCATCGGCAATCTCAAAGCCGATGAATTGCGCAAGATCATCCTCAATCCGGGTTCGCGCGAAGGCTATCAGCCCGGCTTTGTCGAGGTGAGGACGAAGGACGGAAAGTGGATCAAGGGGCTTCGCCGCAATGAAGACAC
>Ga0081455_10008730_pt1 | contig 10495 bp, 9 predicted proteins | sample TabmetS3T2R1_FD_70207 | JGI IMG/M metagenome (GOLD analysis project Ga0081455, IMG submission 70207) | Tabebuia heterophylla rhizosphere microbial communities from the University of Puerto Rico - S3T2R1 | ecosystem: Host-associated > Plants > Roots > Rhizosphere ... | reverse complement strand
GTCGCTGCGGGCGAGGCACTCGATGGTGCTGCGGGCGAGAGCGCCGAGCCGCTCGGCGAGATCGTTGTGGGTGGTGCCGAAAATGCGGCGAAAGTCCTTGGTGAGAAAACCACCAAGCTTCTTGGCTGCCGATGCGGTGACTGTTTTCACGCAACGCCTCCCAACCAGCTATCGATCCTAACACTTCCCGATCAAACGAGAAGCCGGAAAGCAGCGCGTGCGGCGGTGTCAGGGGAGGGGTGTATCGGCGCGAGCGCGCAGCGCACACGATGCAAATGCGATCGCCTCGCTCTCGCAAAACGAACGGGCAGAAGCCGCAGCTAGGGCGGCAGCCGAAGGTTGATACGTGCCGCGACGGAGATTGAGGATGGTAGCCGCAACCTGCCTCTGATGGCGATGAACGGATGGCTCGGAGCATGCCTGTCGTCCGACTAAACCGCTGACAGGTCAGCCCAACTGCCGGACTGACGCACGGTTGCAAACGCGGCGGGCTCACGCGGGCTCCGTGCCACCGCAGGCTTAATTATCCGCTAACGCGCGGCTGCTAAATTTGCGACCGCCCATGCATGCGGCAACGGGGCCGGCATGCGGCGTCCCGCCACTCAATTCCCAGGATCACCCAAAATGTTCTCCCGCATCAGCTTCAAGCTCGCCCTGATCATTGGCATCAGCCTTGTCGGCATGCTCGTGATGGGACCGATCGCGCTCTACGAGATGCGGACGCAGATGATGGCGGACCGCCAGGCCAAGACCCAGCAGATGATCGATATCGGCTACGGCATCCTGGCGCATTATCACAAGCTGGAAAGCGACGGGAAGCTGTCGAAGGCGGACGCGCAGGCCGCGGCGATGGCCGAGATCAAGGGGCTGCGCTACGACAAGGTCGAGTATTTCTGGATCAACGACATGTCGCCGAAGATGATCATGCATCCGATCAGGCCGGAGCTTGACGGCAAGGAGCTCGGCGAGATGAAGGATCCGTCCGGCAACCGCCTGTTCATCGGCTTCGTCGATGTGGTGAAGAGCAAGGGCGCCGGCTTCTACAGCTATCTCTGGCCAAAACCCGGCTTCGAGCAGCCGGTGCCGAAGATTTCCTATGTGAAAGGTTTTGCGCCGTGGGGCTGGATCATCGGCACCGGCATCTATCTCGACGACGTCGCCGCCGTGTTCCGCCAGACCGCCATGACGTTCGGCATCGTGTCGCTGATCGTGTTTGCGGTGGTGCTTCTGGCATCCGTCATCATCAGCCGCAGCGTTACAAAGCCGCTCAATGTCATCACTGATCTGACGGGGCGGCTTGCCGCCGGTGACCAGACCTTCGAGGTGCCGTACACGGCGCGCAAGGACGAGATCGGAGGGCTGGCAAAAGCGCTCAGCGTGTTCAAGGACAATGCCAGCGCGATGGCGAAGATGCATGCCGAGCAGGCCGAGATGAAGCATCAGGCCGACACCGAGAAGCGCCGCACCATGATGGAATTCGCCAGCAAGTTCGAGGCGAGTGTGCAGGCCGTGGTCGGCGAGGTCATCAACGATGCCGGCGACATGCGCCAGGCCGCGCAGAGCATGTCAAAGACCGCCGGCGCTGCCAGCGACCGTTCCAGGATGGTGGCCACCGCTTGCCAGGAAGCCTCGGAAAACGTGCAGACGGTGGCGTCAGCCGCTGAAGAGCTGTCGACCTCGATTGCCGAGATCGGCCAGCGCGTGGCGCAGGCCGCGCAAGTCGCCGACAAGGCGGCCGGCGACGGCCAGCGCACCAACCAGGCCGTCGCGGGCCTGGCAGCCGCGGCCGACAAGATCGGCGAGGTCATCGACCTCATCAACAACATCGCCTCGCAAACCAACCTCTTGGCGCTGAATGCGACCATCGAGGCGGCACGTGCCGGCGAGGCCGGCAAGGGCTTTGCGGTGGTGGCGAGCGAGGTGAAGTCGCTGGCGAGCCAGACCGCGAAGGCGACCGAAGAGATCAGCACGCAGATCACCGCGATCCAGACCGAGACCAAGCAGGTGGTTGAGAACATCCAGGGCATCTGCGCCACGATCCTGCAGGTCAACGAGATCTCGTCGTCGATTGCGGCCGCCGTGGGCCAGCAGGGTGCCGCGACCCAGGAGATCGCCGCCAGCGTGCAGCGCGCAGCTTCCGGCACCAACCAGGTGTCGCAGAACATCACCAGCGTGACCTCGACCACGACCCAGACCGGCGAGGTGGCGCAGGTGGTGCTGCAGTCGAGCGAAAAGCTCGCCGGCAAGCTGCAGGTCCTGCAGCGCGAGGTCTCGGAGTTCGTCGCCGGTCTGCGCGCGGCGTAAACGTCGCGTCGTCTATCACTTCGTCATGGCGGGCTTGTCCCGGCCATCCACGCCTTTCGTTCCTGTGGTGCAAAAGACGTGGATGCCCGGGTCACCTAGCGCGAAGACGCGCTTCGCGCTTTTGCCCGGGCATGACGGAGAATATGGCTATCCGCCAAATGCGGAATGATCCTTGCCGCGTTCCCTTCTGCAATGGATGATGCCTCAATTTCGTCCTTGAGGAAGTTCTGGTGACCGAACCCTATCCCCGTGATCTCCGCGGCTATGGCCGCAAGCCGCCCGATCCGCGCTGGCCGGGCGAGGCGCGCGTCGCCGTGCAGTTCGTGATCAATTTCGAGGAGGGCGGCGAGAACAACATTTTGCATGGCGACAAGGCGTCCGAGGCGTTTCTCTCCGACGTGCTGGGCGCGCAGCCATGGCCGGGCCGGCGCCATCCCAATATCGAATCCATGTTCGAATACGGCTCGCGGGCCGGCTTCTGGCGGCTGTGGCGAATCTTCACCGATCGCAAGATGCCGGCCACGGTGTTCGGTGTCGCGATGGCGCTCAAGCGCAATCCGGAAATCGTCGCCGCGATGAAGGAGGCGGGCTGGGATATTGCGAGCCACAGCCTGCGCTGGGTCGAGCACAAGGACATGACCGAAGAGGAGGAGCGGCGCGAGATTGCGGAAGCAATCCGCGTGCACACGGACGCAACGGGGCAGCGGCCGCTCGGCTGGTACACCGGGCGCTCCTCGATCAACACGCTCAGGCTGCTGATGGAAGCCGGAGGATTTGCCTATCTCTGCGACTCTTATGCGGACGAGTTGCCATACTGGATCAAGTCGCGGGGATCCGAGCCGCATCTTGTGATCCCGTACACGCTCGATGCCAACGACATGCGCTTTGTCAATCCGCAGGGCTTTGGCGGCGGCGAGGAGTTCTTCACCTACCTCAAGGACAGCTTTGACGTGCTCTATGCCGAAGGGCTGACCATGCCGAAGATGATGTCGGTGGGGCTGCATTGCCGCCTGGTCGGCCGGCCGGGCCGCGCCGGCGCGCTGATGGGTTTTCTCGATTACATCGCAAAGCATGAGCGCGTCTGGGTGCCGACGCGGCTTGAGATCGCGCAGCACTGGCACGGCAACATGAAGCATCTCGCGGCCGACGCCTTCGATATCGGGTAGGCGGCTTCGTTCGCCTATGGATTAGGCAATTGCGCGCTGCGGCGGCGGCGCGGTGCGAGGGTGCGATTGCCGCCGGCAAGATCAAGCGACTGAATCGCTTACGGATTCGATCAGAGCTCGATCCCGCTCTGGATTGTACACAATGGCATAGGCCTTGCTTCGCTTGCCCCGACAGTTCTCTCGTTTCGGGGCGCAGGTCATGGCGAAGGCAGGCGGATTTTCGCGCAGCATCATCGTCGCGGAGCCGGAGCCGATCGAGCTCGACTGGTCCAAGACGGCGCTCGTCATCATCGACATGCAGCGCGACTTCATGGAGCCGGGCGGTTTTGGCGAGACGCTTGGCAACGACGTGTCGCAGCTTGCGCGCGCGGTGAAGCCGATCGCGGCGGTGCTCACCGCGGCGCGCGAGGCCGGCATCCTGGTCATCCACACCCGCGAGGGGCATCTGCCGGATCTGTCGGACGCGCCGCAGGCGAAGGTCGAGCGGGGCAAGCCCTCCTTGCGCATCGGCGATCCCGGCCCGATGGGGCGCATCCTGGTCCGCGGCGAGAATGGCCACGACATCATTCCCGAGCTCTATCCGCTCGACAGCGAGATCGTGATCGACAAGCCCGGCAAGGGCGCGTTCTACGCCACCGATCTCGGCGACGTCCTGCAGAATTACGGGATCGAGAACCTGCTCGTGTGCGGCGTCACCACCGAGGTGTGCGTTAACACCACCGTACGCGAGGCCAACGACCGCGGCTATCGCTGCGTCGTCATGTCGGACGGCTGCGCATCCTACTTTCCGGAATTCCACGAGATGGGACTGAAGATGATCAAGGCGCAGGGCGGCATCTTCGGCTGGGTCACGGACTCGGCCGCGGTGCTGGAGGCGATCTATCCAACAACGTCCAAAACACTGGCAGCGGGGGCATCACGATGAGCATGAGCACGACGGCCGTCAAACCTGGCTTCAAGCCGGCGCTGTGGACGCCGGGCGACTGGAACGCCTTCTTCGGCTTCGGCACCAACATCCTCGTCAACATGCTGGTGCTGACCGGGCTGTTGCGCTTCGTGCTGAAGATGCCAGACTCACTCGTCTTCGGTCGCATCCTGCCGGCACTCGGCCTGATGATGTGCCTATCCACCATGTATTACGCCTGGCTCGCCTATCGGCTGGCGCAACAGACTGGCCGCAACGACGTCTGCGCGCTGCCCTCGGGCGTCAGCGTGCCGCACATGTTCATCGTCACCTTCGTGATCATGCTGCCGATCACGCTCAAGACCGGCGATCCCATCAAGGGATGGTCGGCGGGACTGGTCTGGGTGTTCTTCCAGAGTTTTATTCTTGTCATCGGCGGTTTCATCGCGCCGTACATCCGAAAGATCACGCCGCGCGCGGCGCTGCTCGGCACGCTGGCAGGCGTCTCCGTCACGTTCATCTCCATGCGGCCGGCACTGGAAATGTACATGACGCCGCAGATCGGCCTTGTGTGCTTTGCCATCATTCTCGCGAGCTGGTTCGGCGGGGTGAAATATCCGAAGGGAATTCCAGCGGGCCTCGTCGCCATTGCAGCGGGCATGCTGATCGCCTGGGGCTCGAATCTGTTTGATCTCGGGCTCGGCGGCTTGAGCCTGAAGGGCGTCGGTGCGGCCTTTGCGAACTTCGGCTTCTCGGTGCCGATCCCGGCCTTCGGCCAGGTGTTTTCCGGCTTCGAATTCCTCGGCATCATCCTGGTCACCGCGATCCCGTTCGGCATCTACGACCTCGTCGAGGCCATGGATAATGTCGAGAGTGCGGAAGCGGCCGGCGACCAATATCCGACCACGCGGGTCTTGACCGCCGACGGCGTCGTCAGCCTGATCGGCTGCCTGATGGGCAATCCCTTCATCAACGCGGTCTATATCGGCCATCCCGGCTGGAAGGCGATGGGCGGCCGCATCGGCTATTCGGCGGCAACCGGCATCATGGTGATCCTGCTGTCGTGGTTCGGCATCATCTCGGTGCTGCTGGCGCTGGTGCCTGTCGTCGCGATCTCGCCGATCCTGCTTTATATCGGCATGCTGATCGGCGCGCAGGCGTTCCAGACCACGCCGACAAAACACGCACCCGCCATCGTGCTGGCGCTGACGCCGCATCTGGCGGCCTGGGCCAAGCTGCAGATCGATACCATGCTGGGCGCGACGCTTGCCGCTGCGCAGGGCGTAGGCTCAATGGCGGCCGACAAGGCCGGCGCGGTGAAGGCCGCCGCGATCGCCTCGCTGCCGCAGCAGGGCGTGATCTATCATGGCCTCGAAGTGATGGGCGGCGGCTCGATCCTCACCGGCCTGGTGCTGGGCGCGATCGGCGTGTTCGTGATCGAGCGCGATTTCGTCAAGGCGGCGGCGTTTTCGCTTGCAGGCAGCGTGCTGACCTATTTCGGCTTCATGCATGGCGAAGCCGTCGGCATCGGCGGCGGTTTTGGCGTCACGCCGGCAGTCGCACTGGCCTATGCAGTGGTGGCGGCGATCCTGTACGGCTTGGCGAAGTCCGAGACGGTGCCGGCGTCGAGCGCGGTGGCCGCACCGGCGGAATAGGAGCAGGGCACTTCTGCCTCTCCACGTCATGCCCGGGCTCCGTCCCGGGCATTTGCGTCTGGTGTTTAAATCTTCAAGTAATTGCTTTTCTTGCTATTTCTCGTTCAGGGGTCTCTAGTACGGTAGCGCCACGTTCTTGTTGACTAGCTCTCTTTATTTGTACATACGTACAAATGTCATACTGAGCCGGACAGGAAAAGATGCGCAAACCGAATATGCGGGAAGCGATCCTCGCCGCCGCAGAGGAGCTGTTCTCGACCAACGGTTTCAACGCGGTGTCGGTGCGCGACATCGCGCAAGCCGCCGGCGCCAATCCGGGCAGCGTGACCTATCACTTCAAGACCAAGGACGGCCTGCTCTTGGAGATCTATCAGCGCCATTGCGCGCCGATGAACCATCGGCGCTCCGAATTGCTGGCGGAAGCGCGTCGCGTGCGTGATGTGCAGGACCGGCTGGAGGCGATCGTGCGCGCCTATGTGCTGCCGGCATTTTCCTCCGGCAGCGATGTTGCCGGCGGCGGGGCGCGCTTCACCCGGCTGCGCGCCATCATGTCGGCGGAGGGCAATGAGGTGGCCCGCCGCATCATCGCGCAGACCTTTGACGACACCAGCCATGCCTTCATCGACGCGATCCACGAGAGCCTGCCGCATATCCCGCGCACCGAGATCGTCTGGCGCAGCCATTTCCTGTTGGGCGCGCTCTACTACACGCTGGTGACGCCGGAGCGCGTGTCGCGACTGTCGCGCGGCGAAGCCGACGGCACGGACGCGGGCGATGCGATCGAGCAGCTCGTCAAATCCACCGTTGCCTCGCTGCAGGCCCCGGCGCTGGACAAGCCCGCGTCGCGCAAGCGATCGGTCTCGGGCAGGGCGCCCGCCAATGCCGGGCTGGCGTAGAGCGAGCATGATCCTGACCCGAAGGGCCGCGTTAGCGCAAAGTGGGAACCGGTTTTCGGAAAAGATCATGCTCAGAAAAGCGAGCAGGCAGGAAGCCAAACCTGCCGCCAATAAGGGAGAGGCGAAGTGATCATCGACGTCCACGGCCACTACACGACAGCGCCGAAAGCGCTGGAGGATTGGCGCAACAAACAGATCGCGGGCATCAAGGACCCTTCCGTGAAGCCGAAGGCGAGCGATCTCAAGATCAGCGACGATGAGCTGCGCGACTCCATCGCCAACAACCAGCTCAAGCAGATGAAGGAGCGCGGCAGCGACCTCACGCTGTTCAGCCCGCGCGCCAGCTTCATGGCGCATCACATCGGCGATTTCGAGGTGTCCTCGACCTGGGCTGGGATCTGCAACGAATTGTGCTGGCGGGTGAGCAAGCTGTTTCCCGACAACTTCATTGGCGTCGCCATGCTGCCGCAGTCGCCGGGCGTCGATCCAAAAACCTGCATTCCCGAGATCGAGAAGTGCATCAACGAATACGGCTTCGTCGGCATCAACCTCAATCCCGATCCCTCGGGCGGGCACTGGACTTCGCCGCCGCTGTCGGACCGGCAATGGTATCCGATCTACGAGAAGATGGTCGAGCTCGACATCCCCGCGATGATCCACGTCTCGACATCATGCAATCCGGCCTTCCACACCACGGGCGCGCATTATCTCAACGCCGACACCACGGCCTTCATGCAGTGCCTGACCTCGGAACTGTTCAAGGATTTTCCAAAGCTGCGCTTCCTGATCCCGCATGGCGGCGGGGCTGCGCCCTATCACTGGGGCCGCTTCCGCGGGCTGGCGCAGGAGATGAAGAAGCCGCTGTTGAAGGATCATCTGCTCAAGAACATCTTCTTCGATACCTGCGTCTATCATCAGCCCGGTATTGATCTGCTGACCAAGGTGATCCCCGTCGACAATGTCTTGTTCGCGAGCGAAATGATCGGCGCGGTGCGCGGCATCGATCCGGAAACCGGATTCCACTATGACGACACCAAGCGCTACATCGAGGCCGCACCTATGCTGAGCGCGGCCGATCGCAGGAAGATTTTTGAAGGCAATGCACGGCGTGTGTTCCCGCGCCTCGATGCAGCGTTGAAGGCAAAGGGGAAGTGAGATGAGTGCTGCGATGAACGATCTCGGTATCGTCAGGCGCAACATCGCGCGCGCCGACAAGACGGCGGTCGAAAAGCTGTCGCGCTTTGGCGTTGCCACCATTCACGAGGCAATGGGCCGCGTCGGACTGATGCAGCCCTACATGCGGCCGATCTATGCCGGCGCGCAGCTCTGCGGCACGGCGGTGACCGTGCTGCTGCAGCCAGGCGACAACTGGATGATGCATGTGGCGGCTGAAGTGATCCAGCCGGGTGATGTCGTGGTTGCGGCCTGCACCGTCGAGAATACCGACGGCTTCTTCGGGGATCTGCTTGCTACCAGTTACCGCGCCCGCGGCGCCAAGGGCCTGATCATCGACGGCGGCGTACGCGACGTGATGGATCTGACCGAGATGAAATTCCCGGCGTTCTCCCGCGCCATCAGCGCCCGCGGCACGGTCAAGTCGACGCTCGGCTCGGTGAATATCCCCGTGGTCTGCGCCGGGGCTGCCGTCAATCCCGGCGACGTCATCGTCGCCGACATGGATGGCGTGGTCGTCGTGCCCGCGCGCATCGCGCAGCAGGCGGCGGATGCCGCGGAAGCGCGCGAGGCCAACGAGGCGGACAAGCGCGAGCAGCTCGCCAAGGGCGTGCTCGGGCTCGACATGTACAAGATGCGCGAGCCGCTTGCGAAGGCTGGATTGAAGTACATCGACTGAGTGAACCATGGCTGCTGACATCATTGGCATATCGTCGATGGCGACCCGCCAGATCCTGGCGGAGCTTTCCGGCGCGTATCAGCAGAAGACGGGGCGATCGGTCGCGATCGAAGCCGTCGGCGGGGTCGATGCCGCCAGGCGCATTCGCGCGAACGAGAAGTTTGACATCATCGTGCTCGCCGACGACGCCTTGAAGAAGCTCGAGGCCGAGGGATTCCTCAAAGCGGGAAGCCGGGCAGGGTTCGCGGAGTCCTCGATTGCGGTTGCCGTGAGAGCAGGGAAACCGCGTCCCGATCTCACCAATGAAGCGACGACGAAAGCCGCCGTGCTGGCCGCGCAGTCGGTCGGCTATTCCACCGGGCCGAGCGGCACATATGCCCTAAAACTGCTGGAACAATGGGGCGTCGATAAAGGACGGATCGTCCAGGCTCCGCCAGGCGTTCCCGTCGGCACGCTGATCGCGCGCGGCGATGTCGAGCTCGGCTTTCAGCAGATGAGCGAGTTTCTCGATGTCGCAGGGATCGAGGTCGCGGGCCTGCTGCCTGCAGAAATTCAATCGGTGACGCTGTTTGTCTGCGGCATCGGTGCGCAGGCCGGCAATGAGGCGGGCGTGCGCGAACTGATCGGCTATCTGACCTCGCCGGATACCAACGCCACCAAATGGAAGCACGGCATGGAGCCGCCGCGGCGCGCCGGCTGACGAAATGAGTGAAGGGTAGAAGTTGATGTCGAAACCTGTAACCGGGCCGTTCGAGAAGACCCCCGGGTGGCTGGACTGGTATGACGGTCCGTCAAAGCCGCGCTTCAAGGTGCCGGCGGGCGCGGTCGACGCGCATTGCCATGTATTCGGCCCGGGCGGGCAGTACCCTTACGCGCCGGAGCGAAAATACACGCCGTGCGACGCCTCGCGGGCGCAGCTCTATGCGCTGCGCGACCATCTCGGCTTTTCACGCAATGTGGTGGTGCAGGCGACCTGCCACGGCGCCGACAACCGCGCGATGGTGGATGCGTTGACCCATTCCGGCGGCAAGGCGCGCGGGGTGGCGACCGTCAAGCGCAACGTTGGCGATGCCGAGTTGAAGGCGATGCACGAGGCCGGCGTGCGCGGGGTTCGCTTCAACTTCGTCAAGCGCCTGGTCGATTTCACCCCGCGCGACGAGTTGAACGAGATCGCCGGCCGTATCGCAAAGCTCGGCTGGCATGTCGTGATCTATTTCGAGGCGGTGGACCTGCCGGAGCTTTGGGACTTCTTCACGGCGTTGCCGACCACGGTGGTGGTGGATCATATGGGCCGGCCGGACGTTACCAAGCCGGTGGATGGGCCGGAATTCGAGCTGTTCATCAAATTCATGCGCGAGCACCAGAACGTCTGGTCCAAGGTGAGTTGCCCGGAGCGGCTGTCGGTCAAAGGGCCGGCGGCGCTCAACGGCGAGCAGAACGCCTATCGCGACGTGGTGCCGTTCGCCCGGCGCATCGTCGAGACGTTCACGGACCGCGTGCTCTGGGGCACCGACTGGCCGCATCCCAACCTGAAAGGGCATATGCCCGATGACGGCCTTCTGGTCGACTTCATTCCGCACATTGCGGTGACGCAAGCGCTGCAGCACAAGCTCTTGGTAGACAATCCGATGCGGCTGTACTGGCCCGAGCAATCCTGAGGAGGCAAGCCATGTCACTCGACAAACCCTATACCGATATTCCCGGCACGACGATCTTCG
>Ga0081455_10008729_pt1 | contig 10497 bp, 8 predicted proteins | sample TabmetS3T2R1_FD_70207 | JGI IMG/M metagenome (GOLD analysis project Ga0081455, IMG submission 70207) | Tabebuia heterophylla rhizosphere microbial communities from the University of Puerto Rico - S3T2R1 | ecosystem: Host-associated > Plants > Roots > Rhizosphere ... | reverse complement strand
CGCGCGCGCCAGCTTCAGCGGGGTCTGGCCGCCGTACTGCACGATCACGCCCTTGGGCTTCTCAAGGTCCACGATCTCCAGCACGTCTTCCAGCGTCAGCGGCTCGAAGTACAGGCGGTCGGAGGTGTCGTAGTCCGTGGAGACGGTCTCCGGGTTGCAGTTGACCATCACGGTCTCGTAGCCCGCGTCGCTCAGTGCGAAGGACGCGTGCACGCACGAGTAGTCGAACTCGATGCCCTGGCCGATGCGGTTGGGGCCGGAGCCCAGGATGATGACGGCCGGCTTCTCGCGCTGCGCGACCTCGGTCTCCTCGTCGTAGGAGGAGTAGAAGTAAGGCGTCCTGGCGGCGAACTCGGCGGCGCAGGTGTCGACCGTCTTGTAGACCGGGCGGACGCCCAGCGCGTGCCGGACCTCGCGTACGACGTCCTCGCGCAGCCCGCGGATCTCGGCGATCTGCAGGTCGGAGAAGCCGTGCCGCTTGGCCTCGGCGAGCAGGTCGGGCGTCAGCTCGGGCGCCTCGGCGAGCTCGTCGGCGATCTCCTTGATCAGGAAGAGCTGGTCGACGAACCAGGGGTCGATCTTCGTGTACTCGAAGACCTCCTCCTGCGTGGCGCCTGCGCGGATGGCCTGCATGACCGTGTTGATACGGCCGTCAGTCGGGCGCACGGCCTCTTCGAGGAGGAGGGCCTTCTCGCCGGGCTCGCCGACGAAGGTGAACTGGCTGCCCTTCTTCTCCAGCGAGCGCAGCGCCTTCTGGAAGGCCTCGGTGAAGTTGCGGCCGATGGCCATGGCCTCGCCGACCGACTTCATGGTGGTGGTCAGCGTGGAGTCGGCCTGCGGGAACTTCTCGAAGGCGAAGCGCGGGGCCTTCACGACCACGTAGTCGAGCGTCGGCTCGAAGGAGGCCGGGGTCTCCTGGGTGATGTCGTTCGGGATCTCGTCGAGCGTGTAGCCGACGGCGAGCTTCGCCGCGATCTTGGCGATCGGGAAGCCGGTCGCCTTGGAGGCCAGGGCCGAGGAGCGCGACACGCGCGGGTTCATCTCGATGACGATCACGCGACCGTCCTCGGGGTTGACCGCGAACTGGATGTTGCAGCCGCCGGTGTCGACGCCGACCTCGCGGATGACCGCGATGCCGATGTCGCGCAGGATCTGGTACTCGCGGTCGGTCAGCGTCATCGCCGGGGCGACGGTGATCGAGTCGCCGGTGTGCACGCCCATGGGGTCGAAGTTCTCGATGGAGCAGACGACCACGACGTTGTCGTGCTTGTCGCGCATCAGCTCCAGCTCGTACTCCTTCCAGCCGAGGATGGACTCCTCCAGGAGCACCTCGGTGGTCGGGGAGAGCGTGAGGCCCTGGCCGGCGATGCGGCGCAGCTCCTCCTCGTCGTGCGCGAAGCCGGAGCCGGCGCCGCCCATGGTGAAGGACGGGCGGACGACGACGGGGTAGCCGCCGAGGGTCTCGACGCCCCCCAGGACGTCGTCCATGGTGTGGCAGATGACCGAGCGGGCGGACTCGCCGTGGCCGATCTTCTTGCGGACCTCCTCCACGACGTCCTTGAACAGGTCGCGGTCCTCGCCCTTGTGGATGGCCTCGGGGCGTGCGCCGATCAGCTCGACGCCGTACTTCGCCAGCACGCCGTTGTCGTGCAGCGAGATGGCCGTGTTGAGCGCCGTCTGGCCGCCCAGGGTGGGCAGCAGGGCGTCCGGGCGCTCCTTGGCGATGATCTTCTCGACGAACTCCGGGGTGATCGGCTCGACATAGGTGGCGTCGGCGATCTCCGGGTCGGTCATGATCGTCGCCGGGTTGGAGTTCACCAGGACGACCCGCAGGCCCTCGGCGCGCAGGATGCGGCACGCCTGGGTGCCGGAGTAGTCGAACTCGGCGGCCTGGCCGATGACGATCGGGCCGGAGCCGATGACCAGGACGGACTGGATATCGGTGCGCTTAGGCACGCTGGCCCTCCATCAGTGCTGTGCTCATCAAAGACGTGAAGCGGTCGAAGAGGTACGCGGCGTCGTGCGGGCCCGCGGCCGCCTCGGGGTGGTACTGGACGCTGAAGGCCGGCTGGTCGAGGAGGTGCAGACCCTCCACCACGTTGTCGTTGAGGCAGACGTGGGAGACCTCGGCGCGGCCGTAGGGGGTGTCGGAGACCTTGTCGAGCGGTGCGTCGACGGCGAATCCGTGGTTGTGCGCGGTGACCTCGACCTTGCCGGTCGTACGGTCCTGCACCGGCTGGTTGATGCCGCGGTGGCCGTACTTGAGCTTGTACGTGCCGAAGCCCAGGGCGCGGCCCAGGACCTGGTTGCCGAAGCAGATGCCGAAGAGCGGGGTGCCGCGCTCCAGGACCGCCTGCATCACGGAGACCGGGTGGTCGGCGGTGGCCGGGTCGCCCGGGCCGTTGGAGAAGAACACGCCGTCCGGGTTGACGGCGTAGACGTCCTCGGCGGTCGCCGTGGCCGGCAGGACATGCACCTCGATGCCGCGCTCGGCCATCCGGTGCGGGGTCATGCCCTTGATGCCGAGGTCGACGGCGGCGACGGTGAACTTCTTCTCGCCGATCGCCGGGACGACGTAGGCCTCCTTGGTGGCGACCTCGGCGGAGAGGTCGGCGCCCTTCATCTCGGGCGCCTGGCGCACCTCGGCGAGCATGGTGCCCTCGTCGGGCAGCGCGTTGCCGGAGAAGATGCCGACGCGCATCGCGCCGCGCTCGCGCAGGTGGCGGGTGAGCGCACGGGTGTCGATGCCGGAGATGCCGACGACGCCCTGGTGGCGCAGCTCGTCGTCGAGCGAGCGCTTGGCGCGCCAGTTGGACGGCACGCGCGCGGGGTCGCGCACGACGTAGCCGGAGACCCAGATCCGCCCGCTCTCCGGGTCCTCGTCGTTGACTCCGGTGTTGCCCACGTGCGGGGCGGTCATCACCACGACCTGGCGGTGGTACGACGGGTCGGTCAGGGTCTCCTGGTAGCCGGTCATGCCGGTCGAGAAGACCGCTTCGCCGAAGGTCACCCCCACGGCCCCGTAGGCACGGCCGCGGAACATCCGGCCGTCCTCCAGGACGAGTACGGCGGGAGTCCTGCTGGCTCCCCTGGTGGAGGTTGTCATCGTGCGCCTTCCGTCTTGTTGATCATGTGGTTCAGGGTGTCGACCCACTCCGTCTGCTCGGCCGCGTGGTCGGAGCGGAAACCCGAGTCGATCAGCCGCTCGCCGTGCTGCCAGGTCACCACCAGCAGTCCGCCCTCGGTCAGCACCTTGCCGGCGATGCCCTTGTCGAGCCGGGCCTCGCGCAGCTGCGCGAGGGGGACGAAGAAGTCGGCCGCACCGGGGCGTACGACGTCCAGTCCCGCGTCCGTCAGCGTGAGCTCGACCCGGCTGCGGGTGCCGAGGCCGCGCGCCACGATCCGGTCGAGCCACTGCCCCGCGGTGGTGGAGCCGTGGTAGCGGCCGCTCATCGTCAGTCTCGCCTCGCCGGGCTCGTCCGGCGCGCCGGGGAGTTCGGGCAGGTCGCCCTGGAGCGTGCCGCGCCACTTCCAGCCCTCGCGCATCAGCCAGTAGACGAGCGCGACGAACAGGGCGAGTCCGACGAGCCAGCCGGCGCGGGCGGCCCAGTCGGTGACCTCGGCCGACTTCTTTTCGGCGGCGAGTCCGGCTGCGAGCAGAGTTGCAGGTGTCACGTGAGCTTCCCGTCGACGAGCGTGGCCTTGCCCCGGAGCCACGTGTGCGTCACACGGCCCGGCAGCTCACGCCCCTCGTACGGGGTGTTCCGGCTGCGCGAGGCGAAGCCCGCGGGGTCCACGGACCCACGGTATTCCGTGTCGACGAGCGTGAGGTTGGCGGGCTCACCAGCCGAGACGGGACGCCCGTGCCCCTTCGCCTGCCCGATCTCGGCGGGCTTGAAGGACATGCGCTCGGCGACCCCGGCCCAGGTGAGGAGCCCGGTGTCCACCATGGTCTCCTGCACCACTGACAACGCGGTCTCCAGGCCCACCATCCCCATGGCGGCCGCGGCCCACTCGCAGTCCTTGTCCTCGTGCGGGTGCGGGGCGTGGTCGGTGGCGACGATGTCGATGGTGCCGTCGGCCAGCGCCTCGCGCAGGGCGATCACGTCGCGCTCGGTGCGCAGCGGCGGGTTGACCTTGTAGACCGGGTTGTAGGTGCGCACCAGCTCGTCCGTCAGGAGCAGGTGGTGCGGGGTCACCTCGGCCGTGACGTCGATGCCGCGGGACTTGGCCCAGCGCACGATCTCCACGGAGCCCGCGGTCGAGAGGTGGCAGATGTGCACGCGGGAGCCGACGTGCTCGGCGAGCAGGACGTCCCGGGCGATGATCGACTCCTCGGCCACCGCCGGCCAGCCGCCGAGCCCCAGCTCGGCCGAGACGATCCCCTCGTTCATCTGGGCGCCCTCGGTCAGCCGCGGCTCCTGCGCGTGCTGGGCGACGACGCCGCCGAAGGCCTTCACGTACTCCAGCGCGCGCCGCATGATCACGGCGTCGTCGACGCACTTGCCGTCGTCCGAGAAGACGGTGACCCCGGCGGCGGACTCGTGCATGGCGCCCAGCTCGGCGAGCTTCCTGCCCTCCAGGCCGACGGTGACGGCGCCGATGGGCTGCACGTCGCAGTAGCCGTGCTCCTGGCCGAGCCGGTAGACCTGCTCGACGACGCCGGCGGTGTCGGCCACCGGGAAGGTGTTGGCCATGGCGAAGACGGCCGTGAAACCGCCGCTCGCCGCCGCGCGCGTGCCGGTCAGCACGGTCTCGGAGTCCTCGCGGCCCGGCTCGCGCAGGTGGGTGTGCAGGTCGACCAGGCCCGGCAGCAGCACCTTGCCGGCGGCCTCGACGACCTCGGCGCCCTCGTCGGACAGTCCGGTGCCGACCGCCTCGATGACGGAGCCGTCGATCAGGACGTCCTGGGCCTCGCCGCCGAGCACCTTCGCACCACGGATCAGGATCTTGCTCATGGTCTTACTTCTCCTCGGAACCGGCAGAACCGGAAGGGTGCGCGAAGCGCTCGTTGGAAGGGTTGTGGTGGGAGACGGGCGGGCGGGTGTGGGTGACGGCGGGCTCGTTGCCACCGAGCAGCAGGTACAGGACGGCCATCCGGATGGAGACTCCGTTTGCGACCTGCTCGACGACGGTGCAGCGGTCGGAATCGGCGACCTCGGCGGTGATCTCCATGCCGCGGACCATCGGGCCGGGGTGCATCACGATGGCGTGCTCGGGCATCTTCGCCATGCGCTCGCCGTCGAGGCCGTAGCGCCGCGAGTACTCGCGCTCGGTCGGGAAGAACGCGGCGTTCATGCGCTCGCGCTGGACCCGCAGCATCATCACCGCGTCGGACTTGGGCAGCACGGAGTCGAGGTCGTACGACACCTCGCAGGGCCAGGTCCCGACGCCGACCGGCACCAGGGTGGGCGGCGCGACGAGGGTGACCTCGGCGCCGAGGGTGTGCAGCAGGTCGACGTTGGAGCGGGCGACGCGGCTGTGCAGGACGTCGCCGACGAGCGTGATGCGCTTGCCGGACAGGTCCTGGCCGAGCCCGGCGTCCCGGCCGACCAGCCGGCGCCGCATGGTGAACGCGTCGAGCAGGGCCTGCGTGGGGTGCTGGTGCGTGCCGTCGCCGGCGTTGATGACGGCGGCGTCGATCCAGCCGGAGTTGGCGAGGCGGTAGGGCGCTCCGGAGGCGCCGTGCCGGATGACCACGGCGTCCACGCCCATGGCCTCCAGCGTCTGGGCGGTGTCCTTCAGGGACTCGCCCTTGGAGACGCTCGAGCCCTTGGCGGTGAAGTTGATGACGTCCGCGGACAGGCGCTTCTCGGCGGCCTCGAAGGAGATCCGCGTGCGCGTGGAGTCCTCGAAGAAGAGGTTGACGACCGTGCGGCCGCGCAGGGTCGGCAGTTTCTTGATCGGCCGGTCGGCGACCCGGGCCATCTCCTCGGCGGTGTCGAGGATCAGGACGGCGTCGTCGCGGGTGAGGTCGGCGGCCGAGATGAGATGACGCTGCATCTGTCAGGCTCCGTAAGGCAGTTCAGGATTCGGGAGATTCCGGGCAGGCCGGGGCGCACCGGGGCGGTGCGGCCCCCGCGGCTGCTACTGGGTCTGCTTCACGCCGAGCAGCACGGTGTCGCGACCGTCCTCCTCGGCGAGCAGGACCTTGACCGTCTCCCGCAGCGACGTGGGGAGGTTCTTGCCGACGTAGTCGGCGCGGATGGGCAGTTCGCGGTGGCCGCGGTCGACGAGGACCGCGAGCTGGACCGCGCGCGGGCGCCCGACGTCGTTCAGCGCGTCGAGGGCGGCTCTGACGGTGCGGCCGGAGAAGAGCACGTCGTCGACGAGGACGACGAGCTTGCCGTCGATGCCGTCACCGGGGATCTCGGTGCGGGCCAGCGCACGCGGCGGGTGCATGCGCAGGTCGTCGCGGTACATGGTGATGTCGAGCGAACCGACCGGGATCTTGCGGGCGGTGATCTCCTCGAGCTTGGCGGCGAGCCGCTGGGCGAGGAAGACGCCTCGGGTCGGAATGCCGAGGAGCACCACGTCGTCGGCGCCCTTGGCGCGCTCGACGATCTCGTGGGCGATGCGGGTCAGTACCCGCGCGATGTCAGGGCCTTCGAGCACGGGCCGGGCATCGGACGACTGCGTGTCCTGCGTGTCCATACGAAACGGACCTCCTTCTCCGCCTCACGGGACGGACCTTAAAGGACGTCGGATTTGCGCCATCAACGGTAGCAGGCCCGCACGACACCCCAGATCACCCCCCTGGCGTAATCAGCCACCGCCGCACCGGAAGCGTCGGTGTGGACCATTCGGCTTGACGCACGAGAGTCACGCTGCGTAACCTCACAGTGAGTTACGAGACGCGCGGCTCGGGACCCCTCAAGCTGCGCCGACACAGTGTCCGGGGAGCTATATGTCCAGCGAATACGCCAAACAGCTCGGGGCCAAGCTCCGGGCCATCCGCACCCAGCAGGGCCTTTCCCTCCACGGTGTCGAGGAGAAGAGCCAGGGACGCTGGAAGGCGGTCGTGGTCGGTTCGTACGAGCGCGGCGACCGTGCCGTGACCGTACAGCGCCTCGCCGAACTGGCGGATTTCTATGGGGTCCCGGTGCAGGAGCTCCTGCCGGGCACCACCCCGGGCGGCGCCGCCGAGCCGCCGCCGAAGCTGGTCCTGGACCTGGAGCGGCTGGCGACCGTGCCGGCCGAGAAGGCGGGCCCGCTGCAGCGCTATGCGGCGACCATCCAGTCGCAGCGCGGTGACTACAACGGCAAGGTGCTGTCGATCCGCCAGGACGACCTGCGCACACTCGCCGTCATCTACGACCAGTCCCCCTCGGTCCTCACCGAGCAGCTGATCAGCTGGGGCGTGCTGGACGCGGACGCGCGCCGCGCGGTCGCCCACGAAGAGGTCTGACGGCTCTCGGGCTCTCAGCAGAAACGTGCCGCCGGGGTGGCCGGAACTTCACGGTTCCGGCCACCCCGGCGGCTTTCTGCGGCCTTCACAGGCGCCCGGGGTCCCCAGACACCTCAGGGCACGGCACGACACGCCAGGGGGCCCGCAGCGCTCACGCCGCGGGCCCCCTGGCACATGCCTGCCTGTACTACGCCTCGTCCCGGCGCAGCGAGGGCTTCAGCTCCTTGAGCCGGCCCAGCAGACCGTTGACGAACGCGGGCGACTCGTCCGTGGAGAACTCCTTCGCCAGCTGCACCATCTCGTCCAGCACGACGGCGTCCGGGGTCTCGTCGGCCCAGATCAGCTCGTAGGCACCGAGACGCAGCACGTTCCGGTCCACCACCGGCATGCGGTCGAGCGTCCAGCCCACCGAGTACTGGGCGAGCAGCTCGTCGATGCGCTTCGCGTGCTTCGCGTAGCCCTCCACGAGCTGCATCGTGTACTCGCTGACCGGAGGCTGCCGGGTGTCGTCCCGGGACAGCCGGATCCAGTCCGCGAGGACCGTCAGGACGTCGGCGCCGCGCTGGTCGCCCTCGAAGAGGATCTGGAAGGCGCGCTTGCGGGCCGTGTTGCGGGCAGCCACGGTTAGCTGTTCACCCGGCCGAGGTAGTCGCTGGTGCGGGTGTCGACCTTGATCTTCTCACCGGTGGTGATGAAGAGCGGGACCTGGATCTGGTGGCCGGTCTCCAGGGTGGCGGGCTTGGTGCCGCCGGTGGAGCGGTCGCCCTGCAGGCCCGGCTCGGTCTCCTGGACGACGAGCTCGACGGCGGCCGGCAGCTCGACGAAGAGCACCTCGCCCTCGTGCTGCGCGACGGTGGCGGTGAAGCCCTCGATCAGGAAATTGGCGGCGTCGCCGACGGCCTTGCGGTCGACCATGAGCTGGTCGTAGGTCTCCATGTCCATGAAGACGAAGTACTCGCCGTCCATGTACGAGAACTGCATGTCGCGCTTGTCGACAGTGGCCGTCTCGACCTTGACGCCGGCGTTGAACGTCTTGTCGACGACCTTGCCGGAGAGCACGTTCTTGAGCTTGGTGCGCACGAAGGCCGGGCCCTTGCCGGGCTTGACGTGCTGGAACTCGACGACGGACCAGAGCTGGCCGCCTTCGAGCTTGAGCACAAGGCCGTTCTTGAGGTCGTTCGTGGAAGCCACGGTTGCGGAATCTCCTGGACTGACGTGGACGACCCCGGGGCGCGCACCTTGCCTAGAGTGCGAGCAGCTCCTTGGTCGTGATGGTGAGTAGCTCGGGTCCGCCGTCCGCCTCGGGGCGGACGACGAGCGTGTCATCGATCCGGACGCCGCCCCGGCCCGGGAGGTGGACCCCCGGTTCGACGGTGACCGGCACACAAGCGTCCAGTTTACCCATGGCCGCGGGGGCCAGCTGCGGGTCCTCGTCGATTTCGAGCCCCACACCGTGGCCCGTGAGTCCCGGGAGCCCCTCCCCGTACCCCGCCGAATCCAGCACCTGACGTGCGGCGCGGTCCACATCGCGGTAGGTCGCGCCGGGTGCGAGCGCCTCCCGTCCGGCGCGCTGGGCGGCGAAGACGAGGTCGTAGAGCTCGATCTGCCAGTCCGCGGGAGACGTGCCGATGACGAAGGTGCGGCCGATCTCGCAGCGGTAGCCGCGGTAGTTGGCGCCCAGGCAGACCGAGAGGAAGTCGCCCTCCTCGACGCGGCGGTCGGTGGGCCGGTGGCCGCGGCGGCCGGAGTTCGGACCGGTGGCCACCGAGGTCGGGAAGGCGGGACCGTCGGCGCCGTGGTCGACGAGGCGCCGCTCGAGTTCCAGCGCGAGGTGCCGTTCGGTGCGGCCGACCAGGATGGACTCCAGGAGTTCGCCCAGGGCCTGGTCGGCGATCTCCGCGCCGATGCGCAGACAGGAGATCTCCTCCTCGTCCTTGACGATCCTGAGCTGCTCGACGGAGGCCGCTAGGTCGGTGAGGCGCAGCCGCGGGACGACCGAGCGGATGGCGCGGTGCCGCGCCACGGTGAGGTGGTGCTCCTCCACGGCGAGGGTGTCGGCCCGCTGCGCCTCGGCGAGGTCGGCGGCGGCCACGGCGGGATCGCCGGCCGTGCCGGGCAGGGTCTGCGCGCGCAGGGCGTCGTCCGCCCGGCCGTCCGCGGGGCGGTCGTCCGGCGGGCCCGCGCAGAGCAGCACGTCCTCGGTCTTGCCCAGGAGCAGGACGGAACCGTACGGGGCGGGGCCCGCGAGGTAGCGGACGTTGGCGGGGCGGGAGATCAGTGCGGCTTGGCTGCCGCCGGCATTGCAGCGTGCCCTCAGCCGGGCTCGGCGGGTCGCGTACACCTCTGACATGAGACGAGCGTAGGAGGGTTGGGCGATTTGTGCCGGTTCTGAGGGCGTTCGGGGGACGGGGTGCGGTTTGAGGTTCTGTGCCGTCTGGGCGCGTGGGGGCTGGTGCAGTTCCCCGCGCCCCTTTGGGTCGGTCCGGCCCCCGGCAGCTACCAGGTCGGGGGGCTTGCGATCGATCTTGCCAGTACGTCGTCCAGAACCCTGGCTGTCTGGGGGACGTCCAGTTGGCTGTTGTCGATGATCGGGAGGCCCGAGCCGTACCAGCCCGCCATGCGGCCGTGGATGCGGGCCACCTCCTCGTCGGTGAGGCGGCGGTTGCCGGAGCGTTCCGCGTTGCGTTCCAGGACGATTTCCAGGCCGGGGAGGAGGACGACCGGGAGGAGGCCGGGGCCCACGTGGCGCTTCCAGCCGCCGAGGCCGACGACCGGGCGGTCGGGGAAGACGGCGTCGTCGAGGATGCAGGAGATGCCGTTGGCCAGGAAGTTGCGCGCGGCGAAGCCGCAGGTGCGGCGGGCCAGGCGGTACTGGGCCTCGGAGTTGTCGTTCCACCCGGACTGGGGGTCGGCGAAGCCCGAGCGGACCCATTCGCGTACGTCGTCGAGGCTGATGTGGGCGGTGGGGACGCGGCGGTGCTCCGCCCAGTACTTCGCGACGCTGGTCTTGCCGGCGCCCGCGGGGCCGATGAGCAGCACCGCGAGGGTCGTGCCCGCCAGGTCCGGCGCGCTCGGGGCCTGCGGCGCGC
>Ga0081455_10008728_pt1 | contig 10498 bp, 6 predicted proteins | sample TabmetS3T2R1_FD_70207 | JGI IMG/M metagenome (GOLD analysis project Ga0081455, IMG submission 70207) | Tabebuia heterophylla rhizosphere microbial communities from the University of Puerto Rico - S3T2R1 | ecosystem: Host-associated > Plants > Roots > Rhizosphere ... | reverse complement strand
CCTCCTTTAGTGATTAGGACTTACTGACGGCCACCCATTCGGGTCTCACTTGTACGCGACCAGCTAGGGAAACTCTATCGGTGGTCCGTCGATAATCTTGTCATGGTTTGAACGACAAGCGAACTTGAGCGTCTAGATTGGCGGGATCCAACTCGGGCGGGTTCCTCTTCATGACGCAGGGCAGTGATTCTCACGAACCACTGCCCTGGTCTCGTCATCCCCTCGTTGATCGGTTACAGCTGCGGAGGTGCCTTCCCTTCTTCCAGTCTGGAGAGATAGTCCACGATCTTCGTCAGCGCGCCGGCACTCAGGCGCTCCCCGAAGTCTTTCGGCATCACACCATCTTGGAAAGGTTTCACCACATACGTGCCAGGCGAAATGACAGACTCCATGACATAGTCACGGATGGTTTTTGCCTGCCCACGATACGCGGGATCCTTTAAGCGCAGGGGTGCGTTGGTCGCTTCTACAAGCTTTGGGCCAATGACTCCTGTGGCGCCGGAGATTCCCGGAATCGTGTGGCAGAGCACGCATTTCGCTTGGCTGAAGATCTGGTCGACCGGATCCTTGCCGGAAATCACCGGTATGACGTTCGGAGTGGCGGTACTGCCCTGATCCACCGGCACACGGTCAGATTCCGGAATGAATTTTTCATACGCTTTTACAATTTCTGCATATGGAGGAGGCTCTATGCCTTCACGCACATACAGCCAGGTGTCCACCATGGCAAGTTCGGCGACCGTTAACGAAATCGGCGGCTTGTTGACCCTTGCCATCCCACTTTCACGGTCGCTCGTGCCTTTTACACCGTAGCCAGCGACCACATAGCAGCTGGGACACACATGTGATTCGGCGAGATATTCCTGCACCGTTTCGGCAGTTCCTGAACCCACGACCGCCTCTTTTTGCACCGTGTCGCGATCCAGAGGGTTACCCTTGTGATAGCGGGGATCCTCCAAGCGCTGCTTCGCTCGAGCGGTCACGCCGAATAGGTTGGGGGCGCGTTCGCTCAAGTAGCCTTCATTGAAGCCGTGACAAAGCGGACATTGCCCCTTTCCGATTGCCCCTTGAGTCCGACTGAGCCCAATGCCTCCAAAGATAATTCTCTCACCTTCATCAGCGAGCTGCTGGACGGTGAGAATTGAAGGATCGGGGGGACCTTCAGGGCCCGGCGCGAAACCACCTTCCACTTGAGGCAGCCAGTTTCCAAAACCGGCAAGAGCAGCCGCCACCAGAAACATGAACCCGCCAATTTTGAAGAGGGCATTGAGCCTGACAAAATAGAGGGCCATGAGAAAACTGCCGAGCGTGATCAAGGCCAGCGATAACGGCAGCAGGCGGCTGTCACCGAAGAAATTTATCCGAACGTTAGCCACGGCGATCAGAAACAACACCATGGCTAACAGTGCGGCAGCGCCTTTCGAAAGCACCTGCCGTTTCTGACTCGGATCGCGAACACGAACCAGCAAATACACCGTCAGCGAAGTGAGCGCCAACAGAATCGGCCAGCCCATGGCAAAAGCGGACTGTATCAGCTCGAGCATAGGGATACCCTCCTTCCTGCGACCTGAATCCAGGGCGCAATCAGCACACGTGAAAGTGAGGGGAACGAGAGCGATGCAACGCACAGGCGGGTAGAAGCCATAGGCTCCCCCGAAACGAAATATCTACGGTTGCCGCGAGGGGGCGAGATTCATGGCCGGAATTCTATCGAGAGCAGATTTCAAAACGCAATGCACCCTTAGGGTCAAACCAGGATGAGGGCATTGGCAGGACGTTCGTTTTTGTCCAAAGGGCAGTCGGCCAGCCAGGCGGCTGAATCTCCCAATCACGCCTAAACCGCCGTTTCTATTGAAGCAGTTTTGATCTTACAGGGTCGTCTTTCACGACTTCTTTCGATAGACATTGAGCCCCACTTTTTCCTCGCGATTTGGAATCGTGATATTTCCCTCCGTCGACGCAATGATGATTGTCTTCCCCGACGAAGAGGGCCCAAAGTCTCTAGTAAGATCCACCTTGATCGTCAGCATGGTTCCCTGAACCGTCATCTCCACATTCTTCATGATGGTCCCCTCCCCATTCCAATCAGACTACCTGGATTTGGTTTTCACGGACTCACCGTCTTGGCAACCGGTCAACAGGTCCGTAATCACTCCGACAAGCTCTCCTCCTTGGCGTTTCAAGGCGCCGGCGGTTTCCATTTTCGTTTTGAATTCCGGATTCTCAGCTGTCCCTTTCACGGTGACGGTAACGGGCAACACAGTGAAACCATCCGAGGCCTTCGCGAATTGATCGAGGCATGGAATCTTGACGTGCTTAGAGAAGTCTGTCCCGACCTTCGGCACAATTTGGGTGTCAAGCCGGCCGTCGAGTCCGAGCTTCCCTGCGAACTCGACCGTATACATCGAGCCGACTGCGCGAGTCTGGTTCAGCTGCATCCATCCGTCCTTGATCTGAAGCTCGCTATGGAATGTCTTAAACTCCGCACCATTGAACTCGTTGATGCGGGTCACCTTTGCGAGGAACTCCATCAGAGGTGATCTGACGAATTGGCCGTTTTCGACGTCGAAGACTGCTGAACCTTGGAGACTGTTACGCAGGGCCTCGCCTTGGCCCCGACCCGTTCCCGAGGTGGTGAACTTGGCAAGACCGGTTACCCGACGCTCTTGCTCGCTGAAGAGAGCCTTCATAATGACCCCGAGATCGAGAGATGTTCCCTGTGCGTCCCAGGTGATTTCCTGCTGTCCGCCTGTCTGCGCGATCGCATATGTCCCCTGCACGGATCCTCCTGCTAATCCTGTCGGCTCCACCGTGACCTGCATATGGTGACCGTCGCCTTTCGCGATCAGCCTACCCGTCCCGAACGCGAGATTCCGATAGATGAGCGTCCCGATGGCGAGGTCGAGATCGAGCGGCAGAGCGAACGTCTCTTGTGCCTTCAGGGGAGGCTGTTGCTCAGTGGTGACAGCTTCTTTACGGGTCTCGTCTGTATGCGGCACCGTTAACGCGGTGTACCAATCTGCGTCGAACGCGTCCACGCTGCCACGGAGTTGCAAGTGAGGCCGGAGCCCCCATCGGACGTCCCCATTCACCGTCGCATGGTCTGCCCGTCCCATCGGCCGCTCGGAGTGGATGGAGAGTGCCGCGATCCCGACCTCCTCTCCCCTCAGTGTCAGGTCGTGTTCGACATGAACTGTGGCTGCTTCTGCGGCGCTTCGTCTTTTCACCGCGACGGTGATTGGTCCGACCGTTTCTCTTCCTTGGATCACGGTCGCACTTCCATCCGCCTTCTGTACAACGTTTAGCGTTCCGTTTACCAATAAAGGACCTGCCTCACGCCCGGGAAGGACACCGAAAAAGTCGACGAACGGCTGGCTATCCCAATCCTTGAGCGTCACACTCATGGATCCGCCCGACGTCATGGCGGCCTGGGCAGTCAACGGCCACCGGCCGTTCACCTGAAGGGTGCCGGCATTGGCGCCGGCGGATTCAACGCCGACCTCAAGGCGTCGGATGTCGGCGATTGTGTTGGCGCCCTCTATCTCGACCTCAGCCCCTAGACCGATAGTCTTTGTCATCTGGTGAGTCTTATCCAATCGTATGCGAACATTCGCGGCTTGAAGGGCGGTCCTTATCGTCAGCGGCTGGTCCGGGCCTGCTCTCACCACTCGAATGTTGCCTTTGACGTTGCCACCGGAAACCATCCCATGCTGCCGCTCTGTCAAAAGACCCAAACCATCCAGGAGATGGCTTAAGTCGGCGGTGTCGATGTCGAGCACAAGATCCATCGTGCCGGCCAAATCGGCCGATCCAGCCAAGCGCGCCAGCGCGAGCTGTTGGCTCCGGTCCAGCGCTCTGATGACCCAGGAGTCGACGGACAGGCGGGAGCCGCTGGCAAGCGATGCCCGAATCTCAGTGCCCAGACTGAGGGGGACGCTTGAATGCTTCGTGCGCGCAAACGTGACTCGTGCCAAATCCATGCGACCGGCAACGGCGATGTCTTCGGTTCCCTTGAGGCGGACCGTCAAGTCCACGTCCAGCATTCCGTCCCGAACCGAGGCGAAGGCTTGACTGCCGGTCATGGCGATCCATGGGCGCAGCTGATGCACTCCCAGGCGGTTGACGCGGACGTTCAGTGGAATCGGATCCGACGCGGCATCGGCGTGAGAGCCTTCTGCTTTCTTTCCCTGCGCCAGCCTCAGGACAAGTGGTCGATCGAGTGCAATCGTGACGACAGGCCGCTGTCGCTCCACGGCCTGGACGTGTATCCGATCGAGTTGGAGCACGTGCCCAACGCGGTCCAGCTTGCCTGTCTGTGCGATCTCAAGGTTCAGTGGCGGCGCATCGGTCGCCGTGGCCGGCATCTGCAGCTGAATACTGGGGCTGCGCAAATCAACTTGCCATCGTGCCTCGCGTTGTTCCACGACGATCTCGGCACGGCCATCAATCTGGGCTCGGCCGATTCTGACCTCACTCCATAGGCTCAGCAGCGGATTCAGGATGTGACCGGGCAAGCCGGTGAGTGTCATGCTCCCATTCAACGCGGCAAGCCCCGACGGCTCGGCGAGCTGCCATTCGCCGGTCACTTGCACTGCCGCGACCTGCTTGCCTTTCCGCCTGACCGTGATGGTTGTCGGGTCCATATTCACTTGCTGCATGCCGGTCATTCTCGTCTTCCAATCGACCACGATCCCTAGCGGTCCAATGGTCTCGAGGCGACCGCTTTCCTCGATCTGAATAAGAATCCCGGTGCCTTCGAAACGTCCTGCCACATGCACGGCCGCTCCCTGGTCGTACATCGAGACGACGACCCCTCCTTCTACCTGGCCATCCGCCACGTCCGGGAACATGTTGCGGCCGAGTAATGCGAGCCATGGACGGAGAGTCTTGATGTCCGATTGTGCCAAACGCAGGGACCAGACAGGGGGCTGAGAATCCGTCTCTGCCTGTCGTGTGTGTCCCTCGAGGTAATCGAGATCGAGTGAAACGGGACGGTCGAGTGCCCCGGAGAGCAGCGCCCTGCCCCCGTCGGTGACATCGACGGTCAAGCTCTCCATGGTCACCACCCTCGTGGTGGAATCAAACGACCCGACATGCCTCAACGAGAGATCGACCGGCGGGCTCGCCTCACCCTCGCCCCTGCGGAGCCGTACATCGGACCCGGTGGCGTTCACTTGCACGGATGTCCGGCTCCCATCCTTGTGCGCATGGAGTTGCGCGTTGAACCGACCCGCCTGCACGCGCAGGCTGACAGCCTCGCGCCACCAGAGATTCAGCATCTCGCCTCTGGTCTCGGACAAGATCAAGGACACATCAGTCACGGCTGGGCGGTGTGCCGGAGTCTCAACCGTCAGATCCATTGTGCCCAGCGCCATTGCGGCTCGGCTGATGGCGAAGTGAGAGGCCGCTCGCAATGCCTGGGATACCGATTCGTAGTTGCCGACGAGCGTGTGCTCGATGTTCAGGACCTCCGGATCGGCTGGGTCGAGCGCGCGGCCGCTCGTGCTGAGGAGGACGCGGTTCGACCCGTTCCACTGGATCGAAGTACCATCTGACGCGATTTCGACGGGCAGGTTCAGGTCGATTGTTCCCGACAAGTCCGGTACGCCCTCGCGCTCCATCACAAAGTGAGTCTGGAGCGTCACGCTCCCGGACTGTCCCGGTCCAAGTCGGTTGACCATTGCATCAATCCGCGCCGTGAACCCGCGGTCCGCCTGATCGAGGATGATGGTCACGTCCTCCAAGCGAGCCCGTTCGATGGCGATCAGCGCAAGCCGCAACTGCGATGGTGTACTGTTCGGTTCGGATGGGCCTTCTTTCCCTGAGTTAATCGCGGCCCTAATCCTGCCCTGATGTATTTCAAGGTCGTCGATACGCGGCACAGCTTCCGTGAAGAACGACCACGGCGATGCGCGTAGCGCAAGCCGTTCCGCTTCGATCGTGACTCCCAACCCGGGATCCTCGTATCGAACACCGTGCATGTGGAGCGAACCCGCGAACGTGAGCATTCCGTCGCGGACCTCGAGACTGGCTCCGGTCCATTGTGCGACAAGAGGAAGGATGACGTGGCCGAAGCCGTGCCCTGTCTGCAGATAGACAACAAGGCTTCCGAACACAAGGAGCGTGATCAAGAGAGCCAGAGCGAGTTTCTCGAATAGGCGCATGGGCGGCGTGGACCTAGGCAGCGGAGCTTACCAAGGCGGGAACGGCGACGGAAGAAGAAAATCTTCGCGGAGGAAGATCGGAGGGACGAGCACCGCTTAATATGCTCCCTCTACGCAAGCGAGCTTATAGTGCTCTTTCCAAGCTTGCTCGTTTTCCAAGCGCCCGCAGCGTCCCGGCATTCTCGTAGTTGCTCATCTTCTCTTCAGGGGTGGCCCGTATAGCTCAAACGTGCGAACTTTCTCACCCGCCCAACCCTCGGCGATTCATTTCACCCGCCCAACCCACCGATTGCTTCGCAATCGATTGCCCGGGACGCACCGTGTCCCAGAGGAGCACCGTTCCCTTCGTTTCTATGTCTCGCAGATGGCGGATGGTCGTAAACTGCGACTTGCGAGGGGTGCAGGACGATGTCACTGCGGTCGCCATTCTCACCCACCCAACCCTGGGCGATTCATTTCACCCACCCAGCCCACCGATTGCTTCGCAATCGATTACCCGGAACGCGCCCTTTTCCCAGGTGGCGATGGCGAGACGCAATGTTTGAAGGTCCGTTCGGACGAAGTCCGGGACGGACCAAGTTTGCGGAGCCAAGCAGTGACAAGGAGTGCGGTTCACACCTCGCTAAGCAGTGACGGCCATCCGCCATCGATCCCCCTTCCGCGAGCACAAGAGGCTAACGGGCCGCCCCCCTCTTCCCTACACCGGGCGGGGTGCGAGCACGAGCTGTGATCGACGACAGGACCCGCAATCTTTCCATCTTCCCACACCGGGCGGGGTGCGAAGCCGACTGGGCTGGTCAGCGGCAGGACCCGGAAGCGCAACTCTTCGCCATCCACCTCTCCTAATTTATTCTATCGTCAACATCACTTCATTGGACGTCGTATTGTCCTTGGCACCATGCACTTTGACGCTTCGTTTCCCTGGCGTCGCAGTATCATCGGCGTCGATGGCTACCTCGAGCACCGATGGGCTCACAAACTTCGTGGTTGGATTCGCCCCATCGATCAACACCACGCTGTCCTTCGTGAAGTTTGCCCCGACGAGTGTGATGGTGACTGCGGTATTCCTCATGACCGTGCGAGGATCGAGGTCAGTGATTTCCGGGTCGACTTTCGATACGTTCTCTGCAGCTGCAGGAGTCGGACATTTGACCGGCATCGGCAGAAGCGCTGTTGTGTCTCTCGCGGATGAGTGATCTTGGTAATAGACGGTCCCTACCGCCTCCGTCTCTTTCACTTCCACGATAGCTCTCACGACGGGCGAGGGATGCGGCGAGCCCGATGGGAATTGCCAGTCTTTTACACCATAGAGACCATTCGAGAGAGCATACACCTGAACATGGGAAGCATCTTTGGCCGTCGGTCCATCCCCTTCTCTTTCTTTGACGTCGGGATTGAGCTGTATCAACCGTCGTTTACCTTCTGGCACCCAGGAATATTCCAAACACCCTTTCCCTTTATAAAGGCTTCGTTTGAAAACCATATTGCTTTTGGGTGGAGGTGGCGTTTTCTCAGCAAGATACGTGCACCCTACTGAAGCGCTGACGAACGCACTCAAGGCAAAGGCTACGACCACATGCGCAAGCCTCATAGTCCCTCCCGGACGGATGAATTCGAAAAGTACAATGTTCCCTTTTTTGTTCAGCCATCGTAACTTAGCGCATATCTTCGGTCACCGTCATCAACTGCTCCATAGGCGGCAGGCTAAATGAGGGATATAACTAGTCCTGGATGGAGCGCAGTCGGTGCTAAGACTGAAACAGGATACTTAGGGAAGGACCCATGAGCGACACCGGTGGAGAAGCTCTATCTGGACCCGATCTGGGAACTGTTGGAGCGGCATCGAGCGAACTCCGGGACGGAGGGATGCTCCTCGGCCATTTCAGCGGAGAACCGGTGCTGCTGGTCCGCAAAGGCACGGCCGTGCACGCCATGGGCGCCAAGTGCACGCACTATGGGGGGCCACTCGCCGAAGGCCTCTTCGATGGATCGACCGTGCGCTGTCCGTGGCATCACGCCTGTTTTCGACCCGACACGGGAGAAGCCGTCCACGCTCCGGCCATCGATCCGGTGGCCTGTTATTCGGTTGAGCAGCGCGACGGCCGCCTGTTCGTTAAGTGGAAGATATCGAAGCCTGCCGCTTCCGCTCCGTCCGCGTCCGTCCCGTCCTCAGTGATCATTGTCGGAGGCGGGGCCGCCGGGTTTGCCGCAGCCGAGATGCTCAGGCGCCAGGGCTATGAACAGCTGGTCACCATCATCTCTGCCGACGACGCCGGTCCCTATGACCGCCCGAACATTTCGAAAGATTATTTGGCCGGCAAGGCCCCGGAAGAATGGATTCCGCTCCGGCCGCCGGATTGGTACCAAGAGACCAAAGTCGATCTGCTCACGAGCCGCCGCGTAGTCCGGCTCCTTCCCGATACGCACTCGGTCGAGCTGGACGACGGCCGCCGTCTCGAATACGGCGCCTTATTGCTCGCAACCGGTGCGTCGCCGGTCAGGCTGGATGTTCCCGGCGCCCAATCGCCGCACGTCCTCTATCTGCGAACTTTACGCGACAGCCGTACAATCATCGAGCGCGCGACGCAGGCACGGCGCGCGGTGGTGGTCGGTGCAAGTTTTATTGGGCTGGAAGTTGCGGCTTCGCTCCGGACGAGAAACCTCGAGGTGCACGTCGTGGCGCCGGAGGAGATTCCCATGCAGCGGGTGCTGGGCGCCGAGCTGGGCCGCTTCGTGCGTGAGGTGCATGAGCAACATGGCGTGCAGTTTCACCTGGGCCAGACGGTCACGTCGATCGCCGAGCAATCCGTCACGCTGAAGAATGGGACGAAGCTCGATGCCGACCTCGTAGTCGTGGGGATCGGTGTCCGCCCGAACATGGAATTGGCTAAGGAGGCTGGATTGAAGGTCAATGGGGGTGTGCTGGTGGATGAATACTTGCGTACGAGCGGCCCCGACATTTGGGCAGCGGGCGATATCGCGCGCTGGCCGGACCGCTACAGCGGGACTACCATACGGGTCGAGCACTGGGTCGTGGCGGAGCAGCATGGTCAAGCCGCCGCACGAAACATGTTGGGTGACAAACAGCCGTACGCCGCCGTGCCCTTTTTCTGGAGTGCGCATTACGACGTGGCGATCAACTACGTGGGTTCTGCGCAAGAGTGGGACGAGGCGAAGGTGGTGGGAAGCATCCCGAATCGCGATTGCCTGGTGGCCTATCGCAAGAACGGGAAAACCCTCGCGGTGGCCTCCGTGAACCGCGATGCCGAGTCCTTGCGGATACAGCTCGCCATGGAGCGCGGCGATGCCGCTGCAGTGGACGCCTGTCTTCGCTAATCCCTCTCAGTCGTCATACACTCACGCGAACGAACGCTTCTGCATAGGCACCGGCCGGGGCTTCAGCGAACGGTTCAGCGTACACGGCGCGCCACCGGTTCAAGGCAATCATCCCGTCCCCATAGGGGATCGTCGCTACCTGACTGCAATGCGCCGCGATCGCCAGTTTCTTTTTCTTCAGATAAGCATCGATGTACTCCAAACGATCCCATTTCGCGAACAGTCCCCAGATTTCATAGGCCCAGAGCCCTCCTGAAAGCGTCAGACCTGATTCACTGAGACTTTCCCGCGTCAGCCGGCCCGCCAAGCGGTGCCCCGGATGTCGATCGAGTTCTTCGTGCAGCGTATAGACCTCGGTGGGTTTGAGGCGAGTGATGATCTCGACGAGCTGTCGTTTGACGGCCTTCGCATCGACTTCGTCAGCCGCGTCCGGCTGATCACAGAAGATGAGGTCTTTTAGTCCCAAGACCTCTCCGGCTCGCAGGGCTTCGCTCCGCCGCTCGGCAGCCATTTGCTGCTCCGTCCAGCCGAACGGGTTCGACGCCCGCCCCCCATCGGTCACGATAAGAGAGGTCACGTCGGCGCCTTCCTCAATCAGTTTGGCGGCGGTGCCTCCCATGCCGATCTCCATATCATCGGGATGCGCACTGACAATCAAAATGTTGCGACTCATCTTCTTCATCTTTATCGAATCCGCTGAAATCTTATAGGAAAACGGAAAACAAGCAAGCATGGAAGGAAAAAACGGGCAACGGTCTGGTCTGTTCCAGTGCTCGCGGAAGGCGGTGGCGTCAGACGAAAGGGTTTTATCCCGTCGCCAAGAGCAATGGCATTGGCTCCGGGTCGAACAAGTTCTGTTTGGCGGTGCTCCTGAGTTGGGAAAGGCCGCGTCTCGGCTCGGCAGGGATCGGCGGGTGAGAAGGGTCGCAGGTTGGAACAGAACCAGCCCATGCCCTAAGAGCAGAGACTAGCAAGCTCGGAAGGACCATTTAAGATAT
>Ga0081455_10008727_pt1 | contig 10499 bp, 8 predicted proteins | sample TabmetS3T2R1_FD_70207 | JGI IMG/M metagenome (GOLD analysis project Ga0081455, IMG submission 70207) | Tabebuia heterophylla rhizosphere microbial communities from the University of Puerto Rico - S3T2R1 | ecosystem: Host-associated > Plants > Roots > Rhizosphere ... | reverse complement strand
CCCGTCCCGCCGGTGACGAGGATCCTCACTTGCCGTCCCCCTCGAAATTGCGCCAGTACGCGCTCGGGGTGGGGCCCTTCTGGCCCTGGTACTTCGAGCCAAGCCCGGCGGAGCCGTAGGGAGCCGACGCCGGCTCGGTCAGCTGGACGAACGAGAGCTGGCCGATCTTCATCCCGTGGTAGATCGTGATCGGGAGGTTCGCGACGTTCGACAGCTCGAGCGTCACGTGCCCGTCCCAGCCGGGGTCGATGAAGCCCGCCGTCGAGTGGATGAGGAGCCCGAGCCTGCCAAGCGAGCTCTTTCCTTCGAGTCTCGCGACGAGGTCGTCTGGCAGCGTTACGCGCTCGAGGGTCGAGCCGAGGACGAACTCGCCCGGGTGGAGGATGAACGCCTCGTCGCCCGACTCGACGAGCTCCGTCAGCTCCTCCTGCTCGGTCTTGACGTCGATGTATGGGTAGCGCGAGTTGCGGAAGACGCGGAAGTAGCGGTCGACGCGCACGTCGAGGCTCGACGGCTGCATGAGGCTGTCGTCGTACGGGTCGATGCCGATGCGGCCGTCCTCGAGCAGCCGCCGGATGGTTCGGTCGGAGAGGACCACGCGCCGATTCTACGAGCCGCCGCTTGTTGCATCTCGAGGCGACCACGCTGCGGTAAGGTCCGCCCTCCGGTGTCGATGCTCTTTCCACCCATCGACCCGAACGAGCGGTTCAGGGAGAGACGTGCCCAGGCCCGGCGCAGGAATCGGCGTCGGAAAGGAGCGCTCGTCGGGGTACTGCTCCTCGCGGTTGCGCTCGCGGGTCTCGGCGCGCAGTACGTCGGCGGCGTCAACGACGGGAAGAGCGTCGCGCCTGCCGTCCAGACGCTCGCGTCGGGAACCGCGTCGTTCAGCTCGCTGCCGGTCGAGATCCGCGGTGTCCACGTCACGATGGGGCTCGCCTCGCTCGACGGGAAGCTCCAGGAGTACGTCGGGCTCGCGGACCAGGGCCTGACCGCCATCGAGCTCGACGTCAAGGACGAGGACGGCCAGATCGGCTTCAGCGCAGGCACGCCGCGGCTCGCGAGGAGCATCGGCGCCGCGGAGAGCTTCTACTCCGCGCGCGAGGCCGCGCGGCTCGTCCACTCGAATGACCTCTACCTCATAGGCCGCGTCGTCGTGTTCGAGGATCCGATCCTCTCGCACGCGCGGCCCGAGCTCGCGGTCCGGCGGAGCGACGGCTCGGTCTGGCAGGACGCGGCGGGCCTCGGCTGGACGAACCCGTACGACAAGCGCGTGTGGGACTACAACGTCGCGGTGGCGGCCGCGGCGGCGAAGCAGGGCTTCGACGAGATCATGTTCGACTACGTGCGCTTCCCGTCGGACGGCGACACGCAGAACGCGGTCTACGGGAGCCAGCGGGGCCTGGCGAAGAACGACGCCGTGCCCGCCTTCCTGCGCTACGCGTCTCGCCGGCTCGAGCCGCTCGGCGTGCGCGTCTCCGCGGCGCTGTTCGGTCTCTCTGCGGCGCGTGACATGGGCATCGGCCAGATCCCGCGGCGCATCGCGAAGCACGTGCATGCGATCTACGCGATGACGTACCCGTCGCTCTTCGGCTCCGGGGAGCTCGGCCTTGCGGACCCTGCGGCGTCGCCCGGGGCGACGGTCTCGCGCGCGCTCAAGCGGTTCAACCGTCAGCTCGAGGGGCGGAGCGCGCTGCTCGTGCCCTGGGTCCAGGACTGGAGCTTCTCGGTCCCGTATGGCAAGGACGAGGTGCGCGCGCAGATCTACTCGGCACGCATCGCCGGCGCGAAGGGCTATCTGCTCTGGAACGCGAGCGGCGAGTACCCGTCCGGGACGCTGACCGCCCCGTAGCCGTCACGGCGCGAGCCGTTCGCGTCGCCAGCCCGTCCCGTCTCGCAGGTAGCGGATGCGGTCGTGCAAGCGGTCGTCGCGGTGCGTCCAGAACTCGAAGAGCTCCGGGACGATCCTGAGACCGCCCCAGAACTCGGGCAACGGGACCTCGCCATTCTCGAAGCGGGTGTCTGCCCGCGCGTAGAGCCTTTCGAGCGCGGCGCGGTCCGTCAGCGGCTCGGACTGCGGCGACGCCCACGCCGCGATCCGACTCGCGCGCGGCCGGGTCGCCCAGTACGCCTCTGACTCCTCGCGCGCGACCCCCTCGACCGTGCCCTCGACGCGCACCTGCCGCCCGAGCTGCCACCAGTGAAGGACCGCCGCCGCGTGCGGGTTCTCCGCGAGCTCCCGGCCCTTCCGCGAGCGCAGGTTCGTGAAGAAGACGATCCCGCGCTCGTCGAGCCCGCGAAGGAGGACGACCCGGACGGAGGGCCGTCCGTTTCGAGTCGTGGTTGCGAGCGTCATGGCGTCCGGTTGAGGCGAGGCGCCCGCCGCCTCTTCGAGCCAGGAGCGGAGCGCGATGACGGGATCAGGGTCGAGGTCGGAGAGGTCCATCCGCGGGAGGATGCCCGTCGGAGCGCATCGCTAGGCTCCTGGGCGTGGCAGCCACGAAGGTCATCGAGCTCCAGACCGAGATCCCCGGCCCTCGGTCGAGGGAGATCCTCGAGCGCGAGGCGCGCGCGGTCGCGCGGCCGCTGATCGTGCACGCACCGGTGGTCGCAGCCGAGGCGCGCGGCTCGACGATCGTGGACGTCGACGGGAACACGCTCATCGACTTCGTCGGCGGGGTCGGCGTCGCGAACGTCGGCCACAACCACCCGGCTGTCGTCGAGGCGATCCAGGAGCAGTCGGAGCGCTTCCTGCACACGGACTACACGGTCGTCCCGTACGAGGGCTACGTCGAGCTCGCGGAGCGGCTCGGCGCGCTCGCACCGATCTCGGGGGAGACGCGCGCCGCGTTCTTCAACGCAGGCACGGAGGCGGTGGAGAACGCGGTCAAGCTCGCGCGGCTGCACACCGGCAGGCCGGGCGTGATCGCCTTCGAGGGCGCGTTCCACGGGCGAACGCTGCTCGCGCTGACCATGACCTCGAAGGAGCACCCGTACAAGACCGGCCTCGGCCCGTTCGCGCCCGAGGTTCATCGCGCGCCGTACCCGAACGCATACCGCGGGCCCGACTCTGCGACTGCCCTTGCTGCGATCGAGCGGCTGGTCGGGACCGAGAGCGTCGCGGCCGTGGTCTTCGAGCCGCAGCTCGGGGAGGGCGGCTTCGTCCCGGCCGCCCCGGACTTCGTGGAAGGCCTGCGCTGGATCTGCGACGAGCACGGGATCGTCCTCGTCGCCGACGAGGTGCAGACCGGGTTCGGGCGCACGGGCCGGATGTTCGCGATGGAGCACTTCTTGGTCGAGCCGGACCTGCTGATCGTCGCGAAGTCGATCGCCGGCGGGCTCCCGCTCTCCGGCGTCGTCGGCCGGGCGGAGATCATGGACGGGGCGCACCCGGGCGCGATCGGTGGCACGTTCATCGGGAACCCGGTGGCGCTTGCAGCCGCCTCCGCAGTCCTCGACGTGTTCGCCGAGGAGGGTCTCGTCGCGCGCGCGGGGATGGTCGGCGACGTGATCCGCGCGCGGATGCTCGAGTGGCAGCGCCGCTGGCCGCGGATCGGCGACGTGCGCGGCCTCGGCGCGATGCTCGCGATCGAGCTCGTGGAGGACCCGGTCGCAAAGACGCCCGCCCCCGAGCTTGCCGAAGCGGTGATCGAGGACGCCCTCCAGCGCGGGCTCATCCTCCTGAAGGCGGGCGTGCACGGGAACTGCATCCGCGTGCTCTGCCCGCTGACGATCTCGGACGGCGAGCTCGGCGAGGGGCTCGACGCCTGGGAAGAGGCGCTGGCCACCGTCCTCGCCTAATACTCCAGCCGCGACCTCCGCTCGTGTCGTTCGAGCGCGAGCTCGATGAGCCGGTCGAGGAGCTCCGCATACGGGATCCCGGAGGCTTCGAACAGCTTCGCGTAGACGCTCGTCGCCGTGAACCCGGGGATCGTGTTGAGCTCGTTCACGACCACCTCGCCGCTCTCGCGGACGAAGAGGTCGACGCGCGCCATGCCCTCGCACTCCGTCGCGACGAAGGACTTGACCGCGACAGCCTGCACTCGCTCGGCGAGCTCCGGCGGGATGCGCGCCGGGACGATCAGATCCATCCCGCCCTCGTCGTACTTCGCGGCGTAGTCGTACCACTCCGCGTGCGCGACGATCTCGCCCACCTCGGAGGCGACGGGGTCGCGATTCCCGAGCACGCCGACCTCGACCTCGACGCCGTCGAGGAGCTCCTCGATCAGCACCTTGTCGTCGTGGCGCCGCGCGAGCTCGACCGCCGGCCCGAGCTCGCCCTCGTCGTGCACCTTCGAAATGCCCACCGACGAGCCCAGGCGCGCGGGCTTCACGAAGACCGGGTAGTCGAACGCGTGCTCGGGAGCGTCGCCTTCGCGCAGCGTCACGTTTCGCGCGACGGGGATGCCGCGATCGCGAAGGACGGCCTTGAACAGGTCCTTGTCCATGCAGAGCGCGGACGCCGCGACGCCTGCGCCGACGTACGGGATCCCGGCGAGCTCCAGTAGGCCCTGCACGGTCCCGTCCTCGCCGAACGGCCCGTGCAGGATCGGCAGCGCGACGTCGATCTCGCCGAGCGCTGCTGCGGGAGCGCTGTCCGCGACGACGGGCAGCGTCTCGATGCTCGCCCCGTCGGGCAGCTCCCGCGTGTCCGTGCCGCCAAGCTCCCAGCGCCCGTTCCGCCCGATCTCGATCGTCGTCGTCTCGTAGCGCTCCGGGTCGAGCGCCTCGATCACCGAGCGGGCAGAGGCAACGGAGATGTCGTGCTCGCTCGAGCGCCCGCCCGCGATGACGGCGACGCGTCGGCGCGCCGTCACGGCGTGGTCGGGACCGTCTCGGTCGGCGTCTGTTCGACGAAGTTCCCGACGAAGATCGTCACCTGCGAGTTCGGCGCCGCCTGCGCCGTCCCCACCGGGCTCTGCGCCGTGACGATGCCGTCCAGCGACGGGTCGCTCGTGTCCTCGACCTGCTCGCGCACGCGGAAGCCGGCGTTCTCGAGCGTCGCCCGCGCGACCGCGGCGTCCTGGAACGTCACGTCGGGGACGGCGACCGTCGACGGGCCCCGTGAGACCGAGAGCGTCACGGTCTCCCCTCGCTCGCCGGAGGTCCCGCCGGTCGGGCTCTGCTCCACCACGATGCCTTCCGCAAGGTCGGACGAGACGTTGACTCGCTGGACCCCGAACCCGGCGCTCTGGAGCTCGGCGCGGGCCTGGTCGAAGGGCAGCCCGACGACGTTGAGCACCGTCACGGGGCGTGGGCCCGTGGACACGTTGATGCGGACACGCGTCCCCTCGACGACCACCGTTCCGGCGGCCGGGTCCTGTGCGGTGACGGTGCCGGCCTCGCGGTCGGAGTTCACTTCTGCGACCTGTGCGTCGAGACCCGCATCCGTGAGCTCGGCCACCGCGCTGTCGCGGGTCTGGCCGACGACAGCGGGGATCGAGACCTGTGGCTTCCCGGAGGAGACGTCGAGGCGGACTCTCGACTGCTCCTCCACGCGCGTTCCCTCGGTCGGGTTCTGGTCGAAGACGACGCCCTCGGGCACGTCCGAGTTCGCGACGCGTCGAACCTGCGGCACCAGGCCCTCCTCGGTGACGAGGCTCACCGCCTGCGCCTGCTGGAGCCCGACGACGTACGGCACCGCGACTGGCTTGGCGTCCTGGAACGCGTCGCTGATCGTGTCCCAGAGCAGGATGCCGCCGACGAGCAGCGCGAGCAGCGCTCCCGCTCCGGCGAGCCACGGCCAGATCGGCCGTCGCCGCTTGCGCGTCGGATCGAAGTCCGTCGGCTGGCCGGGAACGGGCCGCGGCCGCTGCACGACCTGCGTCACGCCCGTCTCGCCGTCGACGCCCGCGCCGGCGAGCACCATGGTGGCCGCCTCGGCGGTCTCGACGGGGACGTGCCCTCCTCGCGCGACCTCCTCGAGGTCCGAGTCCATGGCGGACGCGGACTGGTAGCGCTCCTTCGGCTCCTTGGAGAGTGCGCGCAGCACGACGAGATCGAGGTCCTCTGGGATCTCGGGCCGCAGCGCGGACGGCGGCTTCGGCGTCTCGCCGATGTGCTTCATCGCGATCTCGACGGGCGACTCGCCCGAGAACGGGACACGCGCGGTCAGCAGCTCGTACAGGACGACGCCCGTCGAGTACAGGTCGGACGTCTGGTCGACGGGGGCGCCGCGCGCCTGCTCGGGCGAGAGGTACTGCGCGGTGCCGATGATCGCGCCCTCCTCCGTCATCTGGCTCGCGCCCGCGCGCGCGATGCCGAAGTCCGTGACCTTGACCACGCCCTCCGCGTCGACGATCACGTTGTGCGGCTTGATGTCGCGGTGCACGACACCGTTCCGGTGCGCATACCGGAGCGCGGAGAGGATCTGCCGCGTGTAGGCGATCGCAATCGGGATCGGGCACGGCCCCCGGCTGCGAATGAGCTCCTTGAGCGTGCGCCCCTCGACGCACTCCATGACGATGAAGTACGAGCCGTCGGCCTCACCGCGGTCGAAGATGGCCACGATGTTCGGGTGCGAGAGCCCGGCCGCGTGTGTCGCCTCGCGCCGGAAGCGCTCGACGAACTGCTCGTCGTTCGCGTACCGGCTGTGGAGGATCTTGACCGCGACCCGGCGCCCGAGCTCCTGGTCCTCCGCGAGGTAGACGTCGGCCATCCCGCCGCCCCCGAGCTTGCGCGTGATGCGGTAGCGCCCAGCGAAGAGGGTGCCGGTGAGGGTGTTCTGCGTGGCCATCGGTCCTAGAGGTTAGGGATTCTCTCTTTAGGGGAGGATTGCCTGCATGACGGCGCGGGCGATCGGCGCCGCGGTGGTGCCGCCCGTGCCTGATTGGTTCTCGAGCACGACCGCGATCGCGAGCTCGGGAGCGTCCTCCTCGGAGCGCGATGCGAACGCGATGAACCACGTCGTGTTCGACCCGGGCACGCCCGTCTCGCCGGTTCCCGTCTTGCCTCCGATCGACCAGCCCGAGATCTGGGCGGCGGTTCCCGTGCCCTGCGCGACGCCGAGCCGCATCATCGCCGCGACGGCGTCCGCAGTCCGTTTGCTGACCGCCTGGCGGATGAGTCTGGGCCGCTGGCGGAAGACGACGTTGCGGTTGGGCGCGACGATCCGGCCGACGGCCTGGGGCTCCATCAGCTTCCCGCCGTTGCCGATGGCACCCGCCACCATCGCCATCTGCAGCGGCGTGACGAGCATCCGCTCCTGCCCGAAGGCCATCCTCCCGGCGTCGACGTTCCGGTTCTCCGCCGGGTAGTAGAGCCGCCCGTTGTCGTAGAGGCCGCTCGGGAGTCGCTCGTCCGCAGGCGTCTCGAGCGGCGGGCGCTCGTAGAAGCCGAACGCCTTCGCGGTGTCGAGGATCCGCCTCGCCTTGAGCGCCTTCCCGATGTTGCAGAAGACGGAGTTGACGGAGTACGCGAGCCCTTCCTCGAGCGTGACCTCGCCGAAGGGCGACGTCGTGTCGAAGTTGTTCACCCGCTTCCCGTACACCGTGCAGTAGCCGGGGTCGTAGAACGTGGAGTCGGGCCGATATCGCCGCGACTCGAGCGCGGCGCTCGCGGTGACGACCTTGAACGTCGAGCCCGGGACGAAGAGCCCGGCGCTGCCCCGGTTGACGAGCGGCGACGGGTTGCGGCAGTCCGCGTCGATCTTGGTGATCCGGTCGAAGTTCTCCTCGACGAAGTTCGGGTTGTAGCTCGGCGAGGACGCCATGACCTTGACCTTCCCGGTCCGCGGGTCGAGCGCGACGACGGCCCCGCAGCGGGACCCGAGCTGCTCCATGGCGACCCGCTGCGCCTCGAGGTCGACGGTCGTGATCACGTCGTTTCCCTGGATCGGCCTACCCCGGAAGTTGTCGAGCGCCTTGTCCACCAGCGTCGAGAGGTTCGCGTTCGACGCGGTCAGGTAGTCGTTCAGGGAGCGCTCGAGCCCGGTGCGCGAGCGGCCGATGGTGCTGTAGCCGACGAGCTGGGCGACGAGCTCGCCCGTCGGGTACCTCCGGAAGAAGAGCGTGCGGCCGTCGACCTGCCGCTGGATGTTCCGGGCGAGCCGCTGCGGCGGCTTCCCTGCGCGGATGAGGCCCCGGTCGATCTCGATCTGGGCGACGCGTGTGATCGCGTTGTCCTGGCGGTCCGCGAGCCCGGCCGACGCCCACGTCTGCCAGTACGTCGTCATGACGATGAGCGCGCCGATGAGCACGAGGGCGACGAACGTGAGCCGGACGATCTGCTTGTTCATTCGCGCGCGAGGGCGTTCGCCCGGTTCGAGACGAGGAGCAGGCCTGCCAGGAGCAGGAAGTTCGCGACGATGCTCGTGCCGCCGTAGGAGACGAACGGCATCGTGATCCCCGTCAGCGGGATGACGCGGAGGATCCCGCCGACGATGACGAACGTCTGGAGCGCGAACCCGAACGTCAGGCCGGCTGCGAGGAGCTTCGAGAAGCCGTCCTGGGCGACGAGCGCGATCCGCATGCCGCGAACGACGAAGACCATGTAGACGAGGAGGAGCGCGGCCGCCCCGACGAGCCCGATCTCCTGCGCGATCGCGGAGTAGATGAAGTCCGTGCGCAGGTAGGGGATGAGCTCGGCCCCGTCGGGCGCCGTGAAGATCCCCTGCGAGAGGCCCGTCCCGCCGAAGCCCCCGTTCCCGATCGAGTACAGGCTGCGCACGAGCTGGTAGGAGGCGCAGTCCTGCCGGAGCGCGAGCTCCCCCGTGAGCGCGCAGTGGACGGGCTCGCTCGTCCAGGGGCTGAGCCAGATCGTCACGCGCTCGTGCACGCGGTCGATCGCCGTGTACAGGAGCGCCGCGCCGCCGACGAACAGCCCGAGACCGACCGCGACGTAGAGCGCGCGGCCGGTCGCGACGTAGAGCATCGCGAGGAAGATCCCGAAGTTGAGGAGCGCGCTCCCGAGGTCGTTCGTCTGGACGATGACCAGCATCGCCGCGCCCCAGATCGCGAACAGCGGGCCGAAGTCCTTGATCCGACCCTGCGCCAGCACCTCGCGCTTCTCGCGCAGGTAGCCGGCGAGGAAGATGATGAGGCAGATCTTCGCGAGCTCACCCGGCTGGAACTGGATCGGGCCGAGGTCGACCCAGAGGCGCACGCCGTTCTCCTCCTCGCCGAGCAACGGGAGTGACGGCAGCAGCAGCAGGATGACGGCCGCGACCCCGAACAGGTAGCGGTACGACTCGAGCACCCGGTAGTCGTGGCGCAGCACGATCAGTGTCCCGGCGAGGACGCCGACGCCGATGAGCACCCACAGCGCCTGGCGACCTCCAGTCGGGTCGAGGCGGTAGTGCATCGCGAGCCCGAACCCGGTGAGCACCGCGACGATTGGGAGCAGCGTGCCGTCCGCGTACGGCACCGTCCGGCGAACCACGACGTGCGCGACGAGGTAGAGGCCGAGGAAGAGCGCGCCGTACGTGAGCGCGCTCGGCGAGACCTCCGACGAGCGCGCGATGGTGACGGTCGCGAGCGCGGTCCCCGCGATGACCCCGGCGACGACGAGCCCGAAGAGCTCCCGGTTTCGTGCGGTCACTTGAGCGTCGCGTAGTAGAGGACCGCGAGACCGGCCACGAGGAGTACGAGGATGAGCGCGAGCGCCGCCAACCGGCCGCCCGCGCCTGCACCGTGCCGTTGTCCACACCCGAGATGAGCATCACCGGCGTGGCGCCGATCGAGGGATGCTTCCGCACGAACTGGCAGATCTGATAGCCGTCCTTGTCGGGCAGGATCACGTCGCAGATCACGACGTCTGGCCGGTCGCGCTCGATCCGCTCGAGCGCTTCGGCGCCGGACGCGGCCGACAGCACTTGCATGCCATGACCCTCGAGCGCCTTCTCGACGACCTTCCTGACGCTCAGGCTGTCGTCCACCACCAGGACCTTGGCCATCAGAACCCTCCTACGAAGCGGGAGCCACGGCCGCGCCCGTGCGGCCTTCATCGATCCCGGCGGCAGCGCTCATCAAGAGCTGCTTGAGATCGCGACTGATCGTTCGCATCGTGTTCGGCGGCAGCGTCGGGACCGCCTCGAAGGCGAAGCTTCCCTGAGCCTCCCCGTGCGCCGCGACCAGGAGCGCGGCGAACGCGATCTCGCCGATGAGTCCGAAGAACTCCGAGTGCACGACCTTCCCTCGCTCGAAGACGATCACGCCGCGCCCCGAGCGCAGCGCGATGACGAGGTGCCCGGTCTTGACGCCGACGAGCCCGGGGAAGGAGCCGAGGAGGTCGTTCCACGTGTGCAGGTGCCTCCCGCCGGAGATCGTCGCGTTGCGGTCGTCGACGATCGACCGGATCGTCGGGTTGCGCATCGCGACGCGTGCGAGCAGCGTCACGTCGCGCGCGCTCGACACGTGCCCGGGGACGTCGAGCCCGTCCGGCCGGACGAAGTGCGTCTCGTGGAGCCCGATCGAGCGCGCCTTCGCGTTCATCATCCGGACGAACCGGTCCACGTCGCCCTTGCCGACGTGCGCGGCCAGCGCCCACGCCGCGTCGTTCGCGCT
>Ga0081455_10008726_pt1 | contig 10499 bp, 9 predicted proteins | sample TabmetS3T2R1_FD_70207 | JGI IMG/M metagenome (GOLD analysis project Ga0081455, IMG submission 70207) | Tabebuia heterophylla rhizosphere microbial communities from the University of Puerto Rico - S3T2R1 | ecosystem: Host-associated > Plants > Roots > Rhizosphere ... | reverse complement strand
ATCCTGGTATACGTCCATCGTATCTGGACGTTCACGCGCTGATCATTCGTCTGCTATTCATGCACCCTCACGATCGTGGCGCGCACCGTGCTGTCGGTCGGGGTAGCGCTGCCGCCGATTTCGATATCCCACCACGCGACCAGGAACGCAGCTCCAGACCAGGCGAGATCACAACCGCCAACGTTGTACAAACCATCGGCGATCACGAGCGGCTCTCCGACAGCCCTACCCTGACTGTCGACTAACATGAACGATACGGCGTCTCGTAGGCTACTTGCGCTGGATGCCGCGCCGGTACTTGCGGCAAAGCAGACGCCGGTCACGTCGAGTTCGGGCACGGAAGCTACACCGGGCCGGCGATGTGCAATCCCACCTGGTGCCAACTCGCGAACCGTCGGGGATTCGGCTTGCGAGTTCAAGGGCGCGACCCAGAGTCGCTGGCCATCAGTACCCATCGCGAGGTTGCGCGCGCCCGTCGGCGCAACTCGGAAACCTGTGTCAGTGCCGAGTAAGTCGGCGCTCATGTGCACTGGCGTTTGGGGTGAGATGGCGTCAGTCGCCGGAGTCGTCGGGCTCGCGAGCTCGGGCACGGTGACCACGCTGGTGCCGTTGAGATCGCCCGACGCGACGATCACATCTTCACCCATGGTGAACATGTTGAGCGCTGCATACTCAGTGCGCGAGCCGAGCCTGATCGGTGGAACCAACCAAGCTTCCGCGTCAGGACGATAGCGGCCCACGAAGAAGTCTCCACCTTTGTCACCGGCAGCGTACGCGAACAACCAATCCATACTGCCCGGCACGGGTGTGGCGGTCGCGATGTTGATATCGCCGCGGCAAGGCCCCGAAAACGAATCGGCGCTCATCTGGCCCGTGGCATCGAAGATTTCGAGTGCGCAGCTGTCCGTGCGCAATAATGCCAGCCGCCCGTCCTCGGTGATCATTGCGTTGGGCGTCCAATGCGTGCCGAGTACGGGCTGCAAACGGCGAGCTTCCACATCTCCGTTCGCCGCAATCTGCGCGACCGCGACGCTCGCCTCGCGGGTGGAGGCGCTCCACCACGCGGCTACCCAGTGATCCTGGGCCCAGCGCACGGTCGGCGGACCTGCCCAGCGCTCCGTGTCGGACACCACGAACGGCGAATCGCGATCGAGCTCGGCGTGGAGTGCAGACCGAACCAGCGCTGGGTCCGGCTCACTCTCCGAGCTGGGTGTGCACTGGCCGCGGACGCAGCTGTAGCCGTCGCTACAGTCCGCTTGCACTCGGCACACCAGCCAACTCGTGTTGGTGTCTGCACCTTGAATCGAGTTAGTCGCATAACACCCGGCACCCGATACCAAGAGCAGCCCCCAGATCCCGGCCAGCGAAACGGCCACCCCTCGCCCGACTCTGTTACGTCGCGCCTGCCATGAATTCATGAGCCCATCTCCTCTTCAGGATTTGCCTCGATCACGTTCTGTCCGAAATAGAACATCACTTTGGTTCGACGCGCTTCCGGGACTGGATTGTCCTGGTTGTATTGCGCGACCCGGTTCCAAACTTCGAAGGATTCTTCGCGAAACCGCGCCAACAACCCTTTGACCTCTGAGGCATGCGGATGTTTGGGATGAACCTCGAAGCACAGCGTAGTCCCACCGATCAGAGTTTGATTGCCAGCACCCGCTACGCCGTCGCGCAGCTTGCTGGCGATCGCCGTGCAGACCGTACGGAAGTGATCGAGCACCGCCGTCTCCCAACCTGCTTCGGAGCCAACCGGGATCATCACGCGCTGCGTGTACAAGCGTTCGTGCCCGCCCTCGCTGTGTAGCTGCACGCGCCCGTCTGCGATCAGTGCGTTCAGCGCTTGCTCGACCGACGCACCGCGATCGGAGAAACGCTCGTGCAGCGCTGCGCGTGAACAGCCAGGGTGGTCGCCGATATCCAGCCAGACCAAATGCAATAGCGTCTCGAGCGCGTGCTCTTCGTACAATGCGCGTTGATCCGCGGCTGACGTCGAACGATACGCCGCGTGCTGCCCGCGACCGGTCCCGTACAACAAACCGCTCGCGACCAGATCACCGAGCACGGCGACCACGTGTCGCTCGTCGTCCAATGCAAACGCGGCGAGGATCTGCTTGCGGGTCGCGCCGTCGTGATCGCGCACGTACTGCAGCACGCTTTGCCACAGAGTTTGCGTAGTTTGCGTGACGCTCGCCCGCAGCCGATTCACTTTCTTCTGGTACGTGCGCAACGCCATGCCGAACATGTCCGCCACGACGTTGCGGCTCACGCCCTGCTGTTCGATCTCGCTGGCGAGTTCGAGAAACACCTGGTCTGCGATCTTCGCCAGCGGGGCGCGTAGGCCCGCACTGGTCGCCAACTGTGCGATCAACAGCGTCGTTTGCTGCACGATCGCGTCGATCACGTGCCGCGTCTCCATCGCGGGCAATCTACTCAGACCGTGTCAACACGACCAGGCGTACGGAAGTTCGCCTCGCCTGCCCGGTAGCCCAACCCCGGGAGGGGCAACTGGACGGCTAAGCTCCGCCTGCGAGCACCCTAGGTCGTGCGCGCAGCGCGTCGTCGGCGACCCAACCGCGGCGAATCCATACGCCAGCGCTTGCGGCACGCCAGGTTGTTTGATACGGCACGAACGCGAGTTGCTGCGGGGGTTCGCGGCGATGCTGCGCCAGCACGAGGGGTCGTACGGTCGCACGTGGATCGTTATGGATTTGCGAACTCTGCCACGGCCGGGAGATTTGATCGCCGGCCGGTATCGAGTGGATGCAATGCTGGGACGCGGCGGGATGGGCGCTGCCTTCTCCGCCACCAATCTGGTGACGGGTAAGCGGGTAGCGCTGAAATGGCTGCTGCGCGCGGAAAACGCCGAACGTTTGCATCGGCTGCTGCGCGAAGCACAGGCCGCAGGTCGAATCCACCATCCGAACATCGTAAACGTCTACGACGTAGGCCAGCACGCTGGATCCTTGTTCCTCGTGATGGAGCTCCTGACGGGATGTTCGCTGCAAGCCTGGATCGACGAGCACGGTCCGATCGCATTGGATCGGCTGCTGCTCTGGTTGCTGCCGGCACTACGCGGAATCCGGGCGGCACATCGCTGCGGTGTGATTCATCGCGACCTCAAACCGGCAAACATCTTTCTCTGCAACGAGGAAGACGACGCGCAAGCGCCGTCGATCGCGAAGGTTCTGGATTTTGGCGTTTCCAAGATCGTCGGGCCGCAGCCTGGGGAAGAACAGCCGAACGCATGTGTCAACTCCGCCACGGCTTCGAGCGGCATGCTCTCGGAGCATACCGATCACGTTCCGACTCTGACCGATAGCAGTGCGTTGATCGGAACCCCGAGTTACATGTCGCCGGAGCAATTCGAAGGAGCACGCGGTGTCGACGAGCGCTCCGATGTCTACGCCTGCGGGGTCATCCTCTACTATGCACTGAGCGGCCGTCGTCCATTCGAGGCCGACAACTACGCGAGCCTTGCATCCGCCGTGCTGATGTCCGATCCGATTCCGCTGCATACCCTGCGGCCGGAGTTACCGAGCTCACTGTGCGCGCTGGTCCACGCAGCCATGCACAGACACAAGCAACAGCGGCTGCGCGACATGCATGTTTTGATCGAAGGCCTCGAGCGTTTTGCGCACGCGCCCAACGTTCGGCTCCAAGCTCCAGTTGCCACGCCGGCGCGGGGTCGCACGCTTTGGTTCGCGCTGGCCTTCGGCATTCTGGGATGGACTCTGTGGTGGAGCGCCGGTACCGGGCGAGCAGGCTCCGATACGAAGCTCTCTGCATCACCCCAGCCGCCGCTTGCGCCTCGCGAGCACCAAGCCGCCGGCGAACTGGTGGAGTCGCTGCCGGCGGGGGTAAGCATGAACGCGCCGCAGCAGCCAGCGATCGCACGCGAGCCGCGCTCCAGAAGCGCGCTCCGGCAGCGCAGGCCAGTAGCTCTGCACCGCGTCAAAGCCGCACCCGAGCTGCCGCCATTGGCGGCTGGAGACGGGGAACAGGTCATCGAATTGGGCGCCGATGAGTTTTGAAGCATGGATTGCCGTACTTTGCCGTGGAAGCTCTGGCTGTGCGCGCTGCTGCTCGTCGCGTGTGACTTCAGCATCGACGACATCGAGCTCGACAGGCAGCTGCCCGTGCGGAGCGACTCCGGCGTGACAGACTCAGCTGTCTTGCCCGACGTGGGCGCAGCCGATCGCACCACAGGCGACGCGGGAGCGACAGCGACAGCGCCAATGCCGAGCAGCGCAGGGTTCGACGCCAGCGCCGCCGACGTTTCTAGTGTACCTGAGGACGCCGGCAACCATGACAACCATGCACCCACTGCTTTCCAGGTCGACGGCGCAGCAGCTATGCCTGGATTCGACGCAAACATCGCGCCGATTCAGGCGCGCGACGCACAAGTCGATGCAGTCCCGCAAGCACTCGACGACGCGACTGACGCAGACATCGATGATGACGATGGCGGAGCGCCCGTACCGAGCTTGTGCCGCGGCGACGTCGCATGTGCACTCGTCGACCTTCACATCAGTGCCGACTTCGCCCCGCCCGGGACACACGGAGCGATCGCGGTGTCTGACGGCGAGCAGAGCGTCGAGACACTGGTCGTCGACGACGCTGGGCCGCAAGTTTGGCTTCCCATCGGTCGCTCGCTCATCGCTCGCACGACGGTGCATGGTTTCTGGACTGATGTAGTGTTCTTCATGCTGGCTCCGGTGCATGAGGCGCAGCCCAGCGTGACGACTTACGTGTTCAGCACGAGCGCGATCGAGGCCTTCACGAAGCCGGTCGGTCAGGCCCTGGACGACACCAAGGGTTTCGTCGCGATCGACTTTTACGCGAACCATCCGGGCGCCGGCATGGCGTTGGGCGGGGCCAGCGATCCTGCGGTGGTCCAGAGTCCACTGATGCTGACATTGAGCAACACCTTGGTCGCGGGAGGCGGCAACTTGATGCTATTTGGCAACGTCCAGCCCGGAAAACTGTCGCCTGTTGCGATTTCCCCCTCGGACTTGCACTGCGATCTAGTCGTGAGCGACTTGGAGTATGTTGCGGCGCCGATGACCGTATTGCGTTTCTTTGCACGCTGTACGCCCGTGGAGCCTTGAGCGTGCGGTCGATCGTCGCAAGCGCGTGGCTGGCGATCGGTGTGCTGTTTTGCGCGCACGCCCGAGCAGCCGATCCCGATCGCAATGCTTACGACGAAGCCATCGCGCAAGCCCTGGAACACTACCGAGCGCGGGATTGGGAAGGTGCGCGCACGGGGTTCGAACGCGCGCATGCGTTAGCGCCGAGTGCGCGGACTTGGCGTGGCTTGGGTCTGAGCGCGTATTATGGCCGCGACTATGTCGCTGCCGCCGTAGCGCTCGGGCATGCGTTGGCAGACCCTGCTCAACCACTCTCAGCCGAGCAGCGTGCGCAAGTGAGCCAGCTGCTCGATCGCGTGTACCCGCACATCGCCCGCGTACGGGCAAACATCTGGCCAAGCGAGGCATCGCTCGCAATCGACCACGAGCGCGTTCGTGACGGGCAGTTGCTGCCGCTGGCGCCCGGGCCGTGCCACATCGAAGCAACCCTGCCAGGCTACGTCAGCCACGTCGAGGAAACGGAGCTCGTTGCCGGCCAGCTGCTCGATCTTCGCATCCAGCTTGCGGCCGAACCGATGGCCAGTGTGACGCCCCAGGCGGCGAGCGCGCTGCCCGTACAAACGCCAGTGCTGCGCGAATCCACCAGCCGTCGCAACCAAGTGCTGCCGTGGATCGCGGCAGGTGCAACCCTGGCGCTCGCGATCGCGGCCAGCGGTTTCGCGCTCATGGGTAGCCACGAGCTCGATGGTCTGCAGCAACGTTGTCGCGAACAGGGTTGCAGCGCCGAAACCAGAGCCGCGCTCTGGAAGCAGTCGCCGATCGAAACCTATCAACTGGCGACGAATGGCGCGCTCGCCGCCGCGATGGCTGGCGCAGTCACGACGGTCACGCTGTTCGTGCTCGTGAGCCCGGGCTCGAGCGAGCCGCGAACACGATCCGAAGCTTCCCAACGATTGGCTTTGGGGGTCGGCGTCGCCGGCGAGTTTTGAGCGCTGAACTCGCTGGTCCTGGTCTGCATCGAATGTTAGTACAGCCTGGCGCATCGACGGAGCGCCGGCCGATGACGGATAGTCCTTTGTTGATTACGACGCTGCCTGTCTCGGAAACACCGAGCGGGCGGCCGCGTCCTCGGGTTCTGTGCCTCACGTTGCTGTGCCATCCAGACCCGGCACGCATCGGCGAACGCAGCCTGCTGACCCCGCTGCTCGTGCGCGAAGCCGTTCGACTGTCGCGCGGCGACGTGCAGTTCGCGCGTCCAGGTCATGAAACCGGCAAGCCGTTGCTCGATCCGTACTTGAGTCGCAACCCGGTAGTGATCTCTGCCGGACCCGAGTTGTCGGTGGCGCTGGCTGGCCTACCGGCGAATGCGCAGCTGGACCAACAAACAATCTCTGAAACTTGCACGTTGTCCGCACAAGATCTGGAGCGCGGCGTGTTGTTGCGCCTTTCACAGCGGATCCTGCTGTTGCTGCATGCGACCGCGGCGGAACAGCCGCTCGCGATCGACGGTATGCTGGGCTACAGCGATGTTATCGAACGCCTGCGGCGACAAATCGCGCGCGTGGCCGAGCACGATACGCATGTGTTGATCCGCGGAGAAAGCGGCGTCGGCAAGGAGCGCGTGGCGCAAGCGCTGCATGCTCGCAGTCGGCGCGCCGGGCGCGCACTGGTTTCGGTCAACATGGCAACCTTGAGCGAAGCCACCGCCGCCGCTACGTTGTTCGGATACGCACGGGGCGCATTCACGGGTGCGACCGCGCGGCATCACGGCCTATTCGAACGCGCGGACGGCGGAACGCTCTTCCTCGACGAGGTCGCGGACACGCCGCAATCCGTGCAGCCGATGCTGTTGCGTGTGTTGGAAACGGGCCGCGTACAGCCGCTAGGCGATGAAAAGGAGCGCCAGGTGAACGTCCGCGTAATCGCGGCCACGGAACACGACCTGGACGCCGGCCCCTACGCGAGCAGTTTTCGAAGCGCGCTTCGACATCGGCTCGCGGGCTACGAAGTCGTGGTCCCTGCGTTGCGCGAACGCCTCGACGACATACCCCGCTTGTTCGTGCACTTCTTGCGAATGGAACTGCGCGAACTCGGCATCGAGCACCTGCTCGACTCCGATGCGAGCAATCCCAACCCACCCTTGCTCGCGCCGCTGATGTCGCAGCTGGTGCAACATCCATTCCCGGGAAACGTGCGCGAGCTCGCGAATGTGGCGCGACGCTTGGCGGTCGATGCGCTCGAGACGGGTGGCTTCGATCTCGGCGCGCATACTGCCCGGATCGTCTCGTGCGCGATCGACTCTCTCGCGATCAGCCGCGACGCGATGTCAGTCGACACACCAGGCGAGGCGCAAGAACCGCCTGCGATCGACGAAGCGGCCTTGCTCGAAGCCTTGGAGCGCCACGCCTTTTCGCCCTTGCGCACGGCCGCCGAACTGGGTGTGCCGCCGAGCACGGTCCACTTCTGGATGCGGCGAGCAAACATCCGCCGCGCAACCGACCTGCTGCCGTCCGAAATCCAGGCTGCACACCGCAGCTGCAATGGCGACCTGCATGCGATGGCCAAGCGACTGAAGGTCTCGGCGCGCGCGCTCAAGCTGAGCTTGCGCAGCAAGGGCATCGACTCCTGATGCCCCTACGAACGAACCATTCACAGTGGTCACGAATAGCAACGCTCGAAGACGTGCGTGCGCGCAGACAAAGCCGGTCCGCACGTCGCGGCGCGGTCGAGGGTGCACACGCGACGTCGGACCAATTCAACTTCGTACGTCGGCCTTCGCGCAGACCGCTATCACCGCGGTCGCCATGCTCTTGACCGTAGTCGCCACTCGGCGCGGCGTGAATAGGCTACGTGCGTATCGAAGATTCCTCCAGCAAACGCCGCAACTTGGCATGCTGCAACAACATGATGGTCTTACCATCGCAGATCGTGCCGTCGTCGATCATCGCCAGCGCGCGATCGAGCGGCAGTTCGAGTACTTCGATATCTTCGCCCTCGCGCACATCCCCGCCACCGGCCGAGATCTTGTCAGCTGCTTCGTACTCGCCGACGAAGAAGAACAAGCGCTCGGTCACGGAGCCCGGGCTCATGTACGCTTCGAACACCCGGCGCACCGCGCGCACGCGATAGCCAGTTTCTTCTTCGGTTTCGCGGCGAATGCAGCTGGCGGCGTCGTGCTCGTCGAGTAGCCCGGCGCAGGCCTCGATCAACATGCCGTCCGGGTTGCCGTTCACGAACGTCGGGAAGCGGAACTGGCGTGTAAGGATCACCGTGCCGCGCGCGCGATTGTAGAGCAGGATCACTGCGCCATTGCCGCGATCGTAGGTTTCGCGACTCTGCTGCTGCCAGGTCCCATCGCGCCGCAGATACGCAAACGTGGTTTTCTTCAGGACGTACCAGTCGTCCGACAAGACTGTGACCGTGGCGATGCGTACCCGCTCGTTCATGCTGCAGCGACTCCCTGGATGATGCCTGTTTGCAGTTTCGTGCATAATCGTGCATAGTCAAGCAACTTCGTGCAAAAATAGGAACCCGCGTGCTAACCCGCCAACGCCAGAGCCTGATCCTCGACCGCCTGCGCCGCGACGGTCAGATCATCGCGGCCGACTTGAGCCGAGAGCTCGGCCTATCCGAAGACACTGTGCGGCGCGATCTGCGCGCGCTCGCAGCCCAAGGCCTGTTGCAACGCGTACACGGCGGTGCGCTGCCCTCCTCACCGGCAGTCGCGGATCTGGCAACGCGCAGCAGCGTGGAAGTCGCTGGCAAACAGGCCATCGCGCGCGCAGCGGCCGGCATGGTGCGGCGCGGACAAGTCGTTTTCGTCGATGGCGGGACGACCTGCTTGCAACTCGCACTGCAGCTACCAGCCGAGCTGAAAGCCAGCGTCGTCACACACAGCCCCAGCATCGCGCACGCGCTCGTGACACATCCCAATGTCGACGTCGTGCTGATCGGGGGCCGGTTGTTCAAGCACTCGGCAGTCACGGTCGGCGCGGCCGCGATCGAAGCCATCTCGCGCATTCAGGCCGACGCCTACTTCATGGGCGTGACCGGCGTCAGCGCCAAAGCTGGCCTCACGACGGGCGATCTCGAGGAAGCGCACATCAAGCGTGCGCTGATGGCACAGGCCGCCGAGACCTGGGTGCTCGCGTCGTCGGAAAAACTGCATGCGGCGTCGCCGTATTTGATCGCTGCCTGCGGCGAAGCCACCGGACTCGTCGTGGAGCGCTCGCTGCCGAAGAAGCAACTCGCGCCCTTTGACAAGCTCGGGTTGAGCATCGTGCGCGCATGAGCACACTTACAAGTCGCGAAACGCCCGGTCCTGCCACCACGGAAAGAACGACGGCATGTTCTGACTCACGCGATCGCTAAAGTTGGGTGTGCGCTTCTCGAGAAAGGCACTGATGCCTTCACGCGCATCGTTCGATTTGCCCAATGCCGCGATACCTGCGGTATCGATCTCGTGCGCATCGATGGGATGGGGTGCGCCCAACATACGCCACATCATGTGCCGGATCATGGCGATCGACACGGCGGAAGCATTGTCGACGAATTCCGTCGCGAGCGCGTACGCAGATGGCAGCAACTGCTCGGGTGCGTGCAGGCTGCGGATCAGGCCCGCTGTCAATGCTTCCTCGGAGCGAAACACGCGCGCCGAGTAACACCATTCGAGCGCTTGGCTCACGCCCACGAGCCGAGGCAAAAACCACGCGGAACACGCCTCGGGAAGGATCCCGCGGCCCGCGAATACGAAACCGAGCTTGGCGTTGGGAACGCACAAACGCATGTCCATCGCGAGGGTCATGGTGAGCCCGACGCCGACTGCGGGACCGTTGATCGCGGCGATCACGGGTTTGTTGAAGTCGTAGATGCGCCGCGTCAGCCGCCCGCCGCCATCGCCGATGTAGCGTTCCTCGGCTGCCTGCGCGGCGAGATATTCGGTGTGTTTGCCCCAGGTCTCGCCGCCGCGCTCGAGATCGGCGCCGGCGCAAAACGCCCTGCCCGCCCCGGTGACGACTACGGCTTTGACGACGTCGTCGGCGTCGGCGCGGTCGAATGCGGCGATCAGCTCGTCGCACATCCGGCCCGTGAATGCGTTCATGCGCTCTGGCCGGTTGAGTGTAATGGTGAGGACGCGCCCCTCGATCTGATAGCCGATTTGTTCGAAATCCATGCCTGTCGCCGTCGCACAAACGCTGGGGCTTCGCAACAGCGCGATTACGGGACAAGGTCCAGAGCCGGTTGGCCACGCACGAGATCGACGGGAATCGAAACATGTTCGTGTGTGATCGACCAGCGCTGATCCGAGCGCCGGCAGAAATCGCTCGCGCGCACCCAATACCCGACCTCGCGACCATCCTTCAAAGTTCCGCTGGTTCGGATCAGCATGTGCGCGGCAGCCAGCTCCCC
>Ga0081455_10008724_pt1 | contig 10499 bp, 10 predicted proteins | sample TabmetS3T2R1_FD_70207 | JGI IMG/M metagenome (GOLD analysis project Ga0081455, IMG submission 70207) | Tabebuia heterophylla rhizosphere microbial communities from the University of Puerto Rico - S3T2R1 | ecosystem: Host-associated > Plants > Roots > Rhizosphere ... | reverse complement strand
CCCCGCGATCCCCGTCCTCTCGTTCACCGGGTCGACCGCGGTGGGCCGCCGGGTCGCCGAGCTCGCCGGTCAGCAGCTCAAGCGGGTCCACTTGGAGTTGGGCGGCAACTCGGCCCTGCTGATCCTCGACGACGCCGACCTCGACGCGGCCGTCGGGCTCGGTGCCTGGGGGTCGTGGCTGCATCAGGGGCAGATCTGCATGACGACGGGGCGCCACCTGGTGCCCGAGAGTCTCGCCGTCGACTACATCGACCTGCTCGCCGCCAAGGCCGACGAACTCCAGGTCGGCGATCCGTACTCGGGCCAGGTCGGCCTCGGGCCGGTCATCGACGAGCGGCAACGCGACCGAATCCACATGCTCGTCACCGAGAGCGTCGAGGCTGGTGCCCGGCTCGCCGCCGGTGGCACCTACGACGGGCTGTTCTATCGGCCCACCGTGCTGGCCGACGTCGACGAGGACAGCCCCGCGTACACCCAGGAGGTCTTCGGCCCGGTGGCGCCGGTACGGACGTACAGCTCGGTCGACGACGCCATCCAGATGGCTGGGGCCTCGGCGTACGGCCTGAGTCTCGGCATCGTCACGCGGGATGTCATGCGCGGGTGGGAGATCGCTCAGCAGATCCCGTCCGGGATCGTCCACATCAACGACCAGACCGTCAACGACGACGCCACGGCACCGTTCGGAGGCGTCGGCGACTCGGGCACCGGAGTCCGCTTCGGTGGTGCCGACGCCAACCTCGACGCCTTCACCGATCTGCGCTGGATCACGATGCGGGGCACGCCGCCGGCGTTCCCGTTCTAGCGGCGAGCCGATGGCGACGTCGGCGTCAGTCACGTCGAGCCAGACCCCGGTGGTGATCGTCGGGGCCGGGCCGGCCGGGCTGCTGCTGTCCCAGCTGCTGGATCTGGAGGAAGTCGACTCGGTTCTGCTGGAGGCGAGGAGTCGCGAGTACGTGCTGAACCGGATCCGGGCCGGCGTCCTCGAGTCCTCGACCGTGGAGCTGCTCCAGGCCGCCGGGGTCGGCGATCGGCTCCGGAGCGAGGGCATGGAGCATCGCGGCATCTACCTGCAGTGGCCCGAGGAACGCCATCACCTCGACTTCGTCGACCTGGTCGGGCGCTCGGTCTGGATCTACGGCCAGACCGAGGTCACCAAGGACCTGATGCGGGCCCGCGAGACGGCCGGGCAGGAGGCGTACTACGACGTCAGCGAGGTGAGCCTGCACGACCTCGAGGGCGATCGGCCGACCGTACGCTTCGTCGACTCCGACGGGGTCGCCCGTGAGATCACCGCTCGTGCGATCGCCGGCTGCGACGGCTACCACGGACCGTCGCGACCGGCGATTCCGGACCGGGTGCAGCAGATCTGGGAGCACGGCTATCCGTACTCCTGGCTCGGGATCCTCGCCGATGTCGCGCCGTCGACCGACGAGCTGATCTACGCCTGGCACCCCGACGGGTTCGCGCTGCACTCGATGCGCTCGGAGTCGGTGAGCCGGCTCTATGTGCAGGTCGACGCTGACGACGACATCGCGAACTGGTCCGACGACCGGATCTGGGACGCGCTCGCGACTCGACTCGGTGACGGGCAGGGCGGCTGGCGCCTGACCGCCGGCCCGGTCCTGGAGAAGGGCATCCTGCCGATGCGGAGCTTCGTCGCGACCCCGATGCGGCACGGGCGGCTGTTTCTCGCCGGCGATGCCGCTCACATCGTCCCGCCGACCGGCGCCAAGGGGCTGAACCTCGCGGCCGCCGACGTGGCTCTGCTGGCGCGGGCGCTGGTCGGATGGCTGCGGGACGGACGGACCGACCTGGTCGACACGTACTCCGACACGGCGCTGCGTCGGGTCTGGCGCTGCACCCACTTCTCCTGGTGGATGACCAACATGCTGCATCGGCACGGCGACGACTTCGACGCGCAGCTGCAGCTCGCCCAACTGCGCTGGGTGGTCCGATCCGACGCGGCCGCCGCCGGCCTCGCCGAGAACTACGCCGGCCTCCCCATCGGCTACTGATCCGAACGACGATCCGTCACTCGGACAGTGACCATCCGTCAGTTAGACAGGACCCCGGTGACGGATGGTTGGTGTCCGAGTGACGGATCGTCACTGTCCGAGTGACGGATCGTCGGAAGCGAGGACGCGCTGGGCGACGGCGAAGGCGGAGTTGGCGGCCGGGACGCCGCAGTAGATCGCGGTCTGCAACAGGACCTCGACGATCTCGTCCCTGGTGAGCCCGTTGCGAAGCGCCCCGCGCAGATGCAGCTCGAGCTCGGCCAGATGCCCGCCGGCGACGAGCGCGGTCAGCGTGACGACCGAGCGGGTACGTCGATCGAGCCCCTCCCGGGTCCACACCCCGCCCCAGGCGTACGTGGTGATGAACCGCTGGAAGTCACGCGTGACATCGGTCGCCGTCGACGTCGCGCGGTCGACATGCTCGTCGCCGAGCACCTCGCGTCGCACCGCCATGCCGCGGTCGTAGTCAGGGCTCACGCTGTAGGGACCGGATGTCATCGGTGCGCCTCCAGATGCTCGAGTACGGCGGTGTTGAACCGCTCGGGCTGCCCGACGTTCGCCAGATGTCCCGCGTCGACCACGACCAGATCGGCGTCCGGGATGCCATCGGCCATCCGCTGCCCGAGGTCGGGCGGCGCCACCGGATCGTGAGTGCCGGCGATGACCCGGGTCGGCGCTGTGACGTCGCCCAGCCGGTCGGTCAGGTCGAACGCAGCGACCGCCTCGCAGCTGGCGGCGTAACCCTCCGGCGGCGTCGTCAACAGCATCCGGACGATCCGATCAACCTCGTCCGGATGACGCGCCGCGAACGTCGGTGTGAACCAGCGTCCGATCGCCGACTCGACGAGCCAGGTCGTCCCCTCGGCACGGACCCGGGCCGCCCGGTCTCGCCAGTCCGCCGGATCGCCGAGCTTCGGACCGGTGCAGCCGGCGACGAGGGCAGTCAACCGCTGCGGTTCGCGGACCGCGATGGTCTGGCCGACGGCGCCGCCGATCGACAACCCGACGAGCGCGAACCGGTCGAGGTGGAGCCGGTCGGCAAGCCCGAGAACGTCGTCGGCGAGATCGTCGACTGTGTACGGGCCGTGCGGCGCCGGCGACCAGCCATGGCCCCGGAGATCGAGCCGTACCACGCGATGCCGCTCGACCAGGTCGGTCGCCAACCGATCCCATAGCCCCAGCGCCGTGCCAAGCGAATGGACGAGCATCACCGGTGGCGCGCCCGGGGAACCGTACACCTCGTGGTTGAGCTCGACCGGCTTCACGGATACATCGTCTCGTGTCGAGCGAGCACCCGGTCGATCCACGGGCGCGTGGCGTCGGTCTGCGTCGCGACCCACGACTCGTCCGCCCCGACCGACGCGACCAACTGGTCGAGGTTGCGCGCCATCGCGACCTGATCGAAGCGCAGCCCGGACGCGAGGTCGGCGGTACGTTCGGCGACGGCCGATCCGAGTCGTAGCAGCCAGCGCAGGGATTGCCATTCGGCATGCCACGGACCGGCGGGCCGCTCCGCCTCGGCGACGGCCGCCGCCTCGATGACCGACGCCAACGGCGGCAGCTCGCGGGCGGCCGAGGCGACCAGGACCGACTGCGCCGGGTTCGCCTTGTGGGTCATCGCCGAGGACGGCCCGCCTTCGGCCTCGCGGACCTCGCCGATCTCGCTCTGGGCCATCAGGAGTACGTCAGCGGCGATCTTGCCGCCGGCTGCTCCCGCGCCGAGCAGAGTGTGGACGATGGCCGCGACCGGAGTCCGCCGGGTGTGCCAGGACGTCACGGGAACGGCCAGGTCGAGCTCGGCCGCTACTGCCGCGACGACGTCGGGTCCCTCGGGCCCGTACGCAGCGGTGGTCCCGACCGGGCCGCCGAGCGAGACCGGCAGGGTCGGTGCGGCGCGAATCGCGTCGACCGCATCGTGGACGCCGGACAGCCAGCCGGCGATCCGCATTCCGAGTGTCGTCGGCATCGCATGCTGCGTGAGGGTACGAGCGACCAGCGGCACGTCCCGGCCCGCGCGGACCTGGTCGGCCAGGGTCACTGCCAGCCGGCCGAGATCGCTCTCGACCTGGCGCAGCACGTCCTGCGCCATCAGCATCAGCGCGGTGTCGACGACATCCTGGGTCGTCGCTCCGAAATGGATCCATGGCAGCACGTCGTCGGGCGCGGCCGCGCGGAGCCGCTCGATGAGCGGGAGCACCGGCGCCCCTCCGACCGGCGCCGCCAGGGCGAGCGTCCGGGGATCGACGTCGGTCGCCGCGATGGCGTCGGCGACGCCCGTCGCAGTGGTCGGGGCGATGCCGTGCTGCGCCAGGGCCCGCAGGAGCGCCGACTCGAATCGGACCATGGCGTCGACGACGGCGCGGTCGCTGGTGAGCCGTTCGCCGACGGTTCCGGCCGCGATCGGAGTCAACAGGCCGACGTCCGCGACCGCATCGGTGTCGTCAGCGCGCGAAGACATCGAGGAACACGGTCTCGTCGACACCTTGGACCCGCACGTCGAAACGGTAGCCGCCGTCGCCGCCCGTCGCGGTCAGCGTGGCCCGACGGTCCGGTGCGACGGCGGCGAGCAGCGGGTCCGTCGCGTTGGCCGTCGGCTCGTCGTCGAAGTACACCCGCGTCACGACCTGTCGCAGCAGGCCACGGGCGAACACCGACATCGCGACATGCGGCGCCTGCTGTACGCCGTCCATCGTCTGTACTGCGCCCGGCTTGACAGTGCGGAAGCGGTATCCGCCATCAGCAGTGGTTTCGCAGCGGCCGAAGTTGCGGAACCCATCGGCCCCGACCTCACCATGCACCCCGACCGACTCGAGTTGGCCCTGTTCGTCGGCCTGCCAGATCTCCACCATCGCATCGGGGATCGGCGCGCCCTCGCCGTCGAGCACCCGGCCCGACAGGGTGATCGCACCGGCCCGACCGGCGCCGGCGAGCCGCGGCCCGGCGTCGTACGGGAGCGCGTAGTGGAAGAACGGCCCGACGGTCTGCGACGGAGTCGGCCCCGCTGACGCGACGACGTCGTGCTGTTCGTACGAGAACGTCATCGCAGATCGCCGCCGTCCTCGAACGGGGTCGCGTCGGCACCGCCGAGCACGATGTCGAAGCGATAGCCGGTCGCCCACTCCTCAACGGTCGTGGCGTGGTCATACGCCGAGACCAACCGCTTGCGGGCGTGCTCGTCACGGACCGAGTTGTAGATCGGGTCCTGATAGAACAGCGGATCGCCCGGGAAGTACATCTGCGTCACGAGCCGCTGCGTGAACGCCCGGCCGAACAGCGAGAAGTGGATGTGTGCCGGCCGCCAGGCGTTGTCGTGATTGCGCCAGGGGTACGGCCCGGGCTTGATCGTCGTGAACCGGTAGCGCCCGTCGTCGTCGGTGAGGCACCGCCCGGCGCCGGTGAAGTGCGGGTCGAGCGGCGCCGGATGCTGGTCGATCGCGTGGATGTAGCGGCCGGCGGCGTTGGCCTGCCAGAGCTCGATCAGGCTGCGTCGGATCGGACGGCCGTCGCGGTCGGCGACCCGGCCGTGGACGATGATCCGCTCTCCGATCGGCTCGCCGTCACTGTGCACGGTGAGGTCGGCGTCGGTATCGCGGACGTCGCCCTCACCGAACTGAGGGCCGGTCAGCTCGGTGAGTCCCGGCGGTGGCACAACGAGAGCCTGGTGTGGAGCGCGCAAGAGCGTGGAGCGGTAGTCGTCGAAGCGGTACGCCGGATCCAGGGACTCACGCACGTGCGACTCAGTCGGTTCGGGCACGATGTGCCTCCTTCGTACGCGCCTGCAGATCACGGAGCACCGCCAGCTCGCCGTCGGTCGGAGCCTCGGTCGTGATGACGTCGTCGGCGACCCGGAGCGGCCAGCCGGTCGCGTCGCGCACCTGGTCGACGGCGACGCCCGGGTGCAGCGCCGTCAGGGTGAGCTCGCACGACTCGGGATCGGGCTCGAGGGTGCCGAGGTCAGTGATGACCTGGCGTGGCCCGGCGCCCGGCAGATCCAGTCGCTTGCGGTCATCGGGGCCTGACCCGAAGCCGACGCTCGTGACGAAAGACAACCGTTCGACGAAGACCCGAGGCGAGTGCCGGACGACGATCAGCACCGAGCCGGCGTGGGCCGCGATCTCCGGAGCGCCGCCGGCGCCGGGCAGTCGGAGCGAGGGGCGGTCCCCGCCACGGTCGATCGACGTCGTGTTGATGTTGGCGAAACGATCGATCTGGGCCGCACCGAGGAATCCGACGTCGCACCGGCCGCCCTGCAGCCAGTAGTTGAAGATCTCGGGTACGGCCACGACCGTGTCCGCGGTCTCGACGAGCTCCCCGTCGCCGATCGAGAGCGGCAGGACATCGGGCTTGGCGCCGATCGTGCCGGACTCGTAGATCAGGACGAGGCCCGGATTGCTCGTACGCCGGGCCAGATTGGCCGCCGTGCTCGGCAGCCCGATGCCCACGAAACAGGTCGTGGCTCCCACCAGGGCCCGGGACGCCGCGACCGTCATCATCTCGTCGGTGCTCCAGCTCATCGGCCCGCTCCCGCCGACTCGAGCACGTGCTCGGTCATCCAGGTCGTGAACGTCTCGCGGTCGCGGCTGATCGCGTCCCACTCCCGATAGAAGGCGTTGTCCCGGGTGGTGTAGCCGAGCGCGTACGACGGATGCGCGCCGCCGGGCACGACCGCGACGGCCGTCACGACCCAGCCCGGCAACAAGATCGCGTCGGAGCGTGGCTCGATCCGGTCGACGATCTCCTCGACGGTCACCAGCACCCGGCTCGCAGCCAGAGCGGCCTCCTTCTGGACGCCGACGATGCCCCACAGCTGGACGTTGCCGTCGTGATCGGCGCGCTGGGCGTGGATCACCGTGACGTCCGGGTTGATCGCCCGTACCGCCGACAGCTCGTCACCTGTGAACGGACAGGTGATGGTGGCGATCGTGTCGGTGCTCGCGGCCAGGTCGTTGCCGCGATAGCCGCGTAACACGGCGAACGGCAGCCGCGACGCGCCCGCAACGTACCGGTTGGCCATCCCGGCATGACTGTGCTCGTCCACCTTCAGCGGCACCGGCCAGCCGTTCTCGACCGCGTCGCGCATCCGATGCAGTGAGCCAACGCCGGGATTGCCGCCCCAGCTGAAGACGAGCTTGCCGGCCACGCCCATGCCGATCATCTGGTCGTAGACCAGATCCGGCGTCATCCGGACCAGCGTGAGATCGCGGCGGGCCTGCCGGATGATCTCGTGGCCGGCCAGCGTCGGGATCAGATGGGTGAACCCTTCGAGGGCCACCGTGTCGCCGTCGTGGATCAGTTCGGCGATCCCCTCGCGGAGCGTCGTGAGCTCGGCCATCGGCCTCCTCCGTCGAGCCGCGGGGCCGGAGCGTCGAACGGTACGAACGCGCCCGGTGCGGCGGCACCTCGTCGTGCCGACAGGACAGCACAGACGCCGAGTCGTGGCGACGCCGCCTCTTTCGCTGAGCGAAACGGGTGCCGCCCGGCTACCGTGTCGAGGAGGAGGAATCATGGATCCGATCAAGGTGCGTCGCCTCAACCACGCGGTGCTGTTCGTGTCTGATCTGGCGCGGGCGGAGGCGTTCTACACCGATGTGCTCGGGATGACCGTCATCTCCCGGATACCGGCGGCGAGTGCGGCGTTCCTGCGGGCCGCCGACAGCGGCAACCACCACGACCTCGGGCTGTTCGGTGTTGGCGCCGACGCGGTTCGGCCGCCCCGCGGCAGCGTCGGGCTCTATCACCTGGCGTGGCAGGTCGATAGCATCCACGACCTACAGCACGCCCGGGAGGCGATGCTGGCCGCCGGTGCGTACACCGGTGAGAGCGACCACGGCGCGTCGAAGAGCGTCTACGGTGCCGATCCGGACGGCAACGAGTTCGAGATCATGTTCCTCGTGCCACGGGAGGATTGGGGTCCCGATCCCGACGCGGCACCGATCCGGCGGCTCGATCTCGACGCCGAGGTCGAGCGCTACGGCTGACGGAAGGGTCACACGATGCAGGGTCGCGACGTCTACGTCGTCGATGCGGTGCGTACGCCGATCGGCAAGCACGCCGGGGCGCTGTCGCACGTACGCCCGGACGACCTGGCCGCCACCGCGGTTCGAGCGCTGGTCGACCGCAGCCCGGCGCTCGACCCGGGTCTGGTGGGCGACGTCGTGTTGGGCGATGCCAACGGCGCCGGCGAGGACAATCGCGACGTCGCCCGGATGGCCGTCCTGCTCGCCGGCCTGCCGACGTCCGTACCGGGTTCGACGGTCAACCGGCTCTGCGGCTCCGGACTCGACGCGGTGCTCAGCGCCGCTCGGTCGATCGCGGTCGGCGACATCTCGATCGCCATCGCCGGCGGCGTCGAGTCCATGAGCCGCGCCCCATGGGTGATGCTCAAGCCCGACCGGCCGTTCGCCCACAGCAACAGCCAGCTCTACTCGACGACGCTGGGCTGGCGGATGGTCAACCCGCAGCTGCCGGCCGAGTGGACCGTCGCACTCGGGGAGGGCGCCGAGATCCTGGCCGACAAGTACAGCATCGACCGGGAGGCGCAGGACGAGTTCGCCGTGCGCAGTCACACCCGCGCCGCGGCTGCCTGGGAGTCCGGCCGGCTCGCCGACGAGGTCGTCCCGGTCCCCGATGTCGATCTCGACCGCGACGAGGGCATCCGCCCCGACAGCAACCCGACCGCGCTCGGCCGGCTCAAGCCGGTGTTCCGCTCCGACGGCACCGTGACAGCCGGCAACTCCTCGCAACTGTCCGACGCTTCGGCCGCGTTGCTCCTCGCCGACGAGGACGGGCTGCGCGAGATCGGCCGCGAGCCGCTGTCCCGGATCGTCGCGTCCGGAGTGCACGGGGTCGAGCCACAACTGTTCGGCATCGGCCCGGTCGAGGCCGCCGCCCGGGCCATGGCCAAGGCTGGGCGGCGCTGGACCGACCTGGCCACCGTGGAGCTCAACGAGGCGTTCGCCGCCCAGGCGCTGGCCTGTCTGGCCGAGTGGCCCGAGCTCGACCCGGACCTCGTGAACCCCTACGGCGGCGCCATCGCGCTCGGCCATCCACTCGGCTGCAGCGGTGCCCGGATCACCGGCTCGCTGGCCTGGCAGTTGGCCCATACCGGATCGGGAGTCGGCCTCGCCGCCATCTGCATCGGAGTCGGCCAGGGATTGGCCGTCGTACTCGAGCGATGAGTCTTGCCGAGCCAGCTCCCACGCCGTCGGACGGTGACATCCGCGCAGTTCTGGCCGTCCGGCCGTTCCGGCGGCTCTGGATCTGCCTGAGCTTCGCGTCGCTGGCCGACTGGATCGGGCTCCTGGCCGTCACCGCGTACGCGAACGCGCTGGCCGGCGGCAGCTACGGCGAGCGCGGCGCGGCGATCGCCAGTGTGCTGTTCGTCCGGCTGCTTCCGGCGCTGCTGGTCGGTCCGCTCGGCGGCTACATCGCCGACCGGCTCGACCGACGGCTCACCCTGGTGCTCGGTCTGGTCGTGCGGGCGGTGCTGTTCGCCTCGATTCCGATCGTCGGGACGCTCGAATGGCTGCTGATCGCGACGCTTCTGATCGAGGCGGCCAACGTCGTGTGGCTGCCCACCAAGGACGCGGTCGTGCCTGATCTGGTGCCGGCCAGCCGGCTTGCCGACGCCAACCGGCTCAACCTCGCGACGACGTATGGCTCGGCCTTGCCGGCGGCGGCACTCTTCGCCGCGCTCTCGTCGCTCGCCGAGGCGATCGATGCGACCGCGGGCTGGTTCGACGGCGACCCGGTCGCGTTGTCGATGTACGTCAACGCGGGGATCGTGGTCGTGGCGGCGCTGGTGGCCCGTACGCTGCATGATCTCCCTCTTCAGGCCGGCCGGATCAACCCGGAGGCCAACGTCTGGCGGACCATCGCCGACGGGTGGGACTACGCCGTACGCACTCCGATGGTGCGCGGCCTCGTCCTCGGGATCGTCGGCGCGTTCGCCGCCGGAGGCATCGTCATCGCCCTGGCCCGGGTCTACGTCAGCGACCTCGGGGCCGACGATCCCGGCTACGGCGTGCTCTTCGCCGCGGTCTTCCTCGGCCTCGGCGCCGGCATGTGGCGGGGCCCGCGACTGTTTCCGAAGGTCGCTCGCCGTCGGCTGTTCGGCCTGTCGATCGTCGCAGCCGGGCTCACGCTCGGGCTGGTCTCGTTCATCGGCGATCTCGTTCTCGCGGCGGTGCTCGTCGTGATCCTCGGCGCGTGCGGCGGAGTCGCCTGGATCACCGGCTACACCCTGCTCGGCCTGGAGGTCGATGCCCGGTTGCGCGGCCGTACGTTCGCCTTCGTCCAGTCGGCGACCCGGCTGACCCTGGCCGTCGTGCTCGTCCTGGCACCGGCGGTTGCCGCCCTGATCGGCGCCCACCGGTTCCAGATCACTTCTGACGTCGGGCTCACCTACAGTGGGGCGCAGTTCACCTTCGTGATCGGTGCTGTCGTCGCGATCGCGGTCGGGGTGACGGCCTATCTGCAGATGAA
>Ga0081455_10008723_pt1 | contig 10500 bp, 11 predicted proteins | sample TabmetS3T2R1_FD_70207 | JGI IMG/M metagenome (GOLD analysis project Ga0081455, IMG submission 70207) | Tabebuia heterophylla rhizosphere microbial communities from the University of Puerto Rico - S3T2R1 | ecosystem: Host-associated > Plants > Roots > Rhizosphere ... | reverse complement strand
TGAGGTTAACGGGTCTCCGCCTTCGTTGTGAACCTGTTTTTGCACCTCGGCGTTGTCGGCAAGTTTTCGCAGCTGCCCGCTCAGGCGCTCGACGATCTCCTTCGGCGTGCCCGCAGGCGCGAGCAGGCCATAGTGCAGCACGGCTTCGAACCCGGGCATTCCCGATTCATCGAATGTCGGCACATCGGGCAACAGCGAAAAGCGCTTCTTGCTGGTGACTGCAATGGCGCGCAGCTTGCCGGCCTGGATATTGCCGAGGGCCGGCGGCAGCACGCCGAATGCGATCGGCACATGCCCGCCCAGGAGATCATTCATGACCGGTGCCGTGCCCTTGTACGGGATGATCGCAACGTCAATGCCCGCTTCTGCCTTGAACAGTTCGGCGCACATATAGCCTCCGGTGCCTACTGCCGAAGTCCCGAGGTTGAACTTGCCGGGAGATTTCCTGGCCATATCGATGAATTCGGCGATTGATTTTGCCGGAAATGAGGGATGTGCAAGCAGGGCCACCGGCATCGAAGCGACGAGACCGATTGGCGCGAAATCCCTGCGCGGGTCATAGCCGGCATGAGCGTAGAGACTCGGATTGATCGAGATTGTCCCGGTATGTCCGAGCAACAGTGTGTAGCCGTCCGGCGTGGCCTGGGCGACCGCGCGGGTGCCGATGGTGCCGCCTGCGCCAGGGCGATTGTCAACGATGAACTGTTGACGCAAGGCGTCTGACAGTTTGGCGGCGACGACGCGTGCCATTGCATCGACGCCTCCGCCCGGTGGATAGGGCACGACCAGCGTGACAGGGCGCACGGGATAATCTGCGCCGGCCGACGCTCCGAGCACAGCGAGCATGAGAGCAACCGCCGAGATCACGACAGCGGCCAATCGGGACATGGCGTTCTCTCCCCGGTTCAACTCCAATGACGATGGAGTTTCCAGCAAAAATAATAGCCGAACCCGGGTACGCCCCGAGTTCGGCGTGATCAAAACTTGCCCGAGATCGAGCGGTCAGTGCACGCTGGCCCGGCCGTTTTGACGCAGCCGTGCGATCTCGTCCTTTACCTGTAATTTCCGACGTTTGAGTTCCACGATTTTTAGGTCATCGACCGCGGGATGGGTCAGGCATTCGCTGATTTCATCTTCGAGCGCCTGATGTCGTCTTTCCAATTCCGCAAGGTGCGATTGCATCGACATGCCAGTATGTCTCCTCAATCAGTGGCTCTCCACGATCTAAGTCTAGCGCAGACTCACCACAAGTGCGACGGTACACCCATCATGATTTTGCGGCAAATCGGCCCAAACCTTTGAATGTCGTGGATTTTCCGTAAGCTTGAACGGCCTTGTGGAAAACGTAATAATTGCTTCGCTTTTGCCGAGACGGCCGGCAAGGCACAAACCAGCGGTGGCAATGACCAAGGACGAAGAACGCGCGTTGCGGGAGCAGCTGGCGCGCCTGCTGCAGGAGCACCGCGACCTGGACGCGGCCATAACAGCCCTGGTTACCTCACCCGGCTCCGACCTTATTCAGATACAGCGGCTCAAGAAGCGAAAGCTCATCCTGCGCGACAAGATCCGCCTCATCGAGGACCAGCTGACGCCTGATATCATTGCCTAGGAACCCGGCAACGCAGCCTGGACTCGCCCTTATCCGCTTTTCTCCTGCTTTCGGGCATACATCGCCCGGTCCGCAGCGGCGATGATTTCGGCGGGCGTGGCGTCTGCCAGAAGGGGCGCCGCCCCTACGCTCGCCCCCACCCGTACCTGCACCTGGCCGTGCAAAACACTGGCCCTTGCGATCACGCTCTCGAGCTCGCGCGCCTTCGCCGACGCATCCGGCTCGTCGACCCACCAGATCACCACGCCAAACTCGTCGCCACCAATCCGCCCAACCACGTCGGACGCGCGCACATGCGCGCATAGCTCACGCGTCACCGCCTTTAGCAGCGCGTCGCCAGTGACATGACCGTGGCGGTCATTGACCGCTTTGAAGTTATCAAGATCAATGAACATGATCGCGGCCTGCGTGCCGTAGCGCTTCACATAAGAGATCGCGCGTCCGAGCTCGCGTTCAAAGCCGCGGCGGTTGAGAATGTCCAGCAATGGATCGATGTCGGCGCGCGCCTCCAGCTCCCCGATGCGCGCACGCGCAATAGCGACCTCGCGCTTGAGCCGGTCGATTTCCGCCAACAGCAAGGCTGCTGGCGGAAACTCGTCGTGCGGGCGCGCTTCGGCTTGTGGCAGACCCATGTATGTCCCCTCGGCGAATCTTAACCTTGCGCGAGAGAATACCCCTTTCGCCTTGCCAGCGGGGAGCCTCAACCTATAATCCGCTGCTTCCTTCCGCAGGGTATTGCGGCTTCGGGGAGCAAAATGGCGTCAAAACCGGTCGCGATCATCATGGGCAGCCAGTCGGACTGGGCCACGATGAAGCACGCCGCAAAGACTCTCGATGACCTGCGAATCGGTTACGAGGCACGAATCGTTTCGGCGCACCGGACACCCAAGCGGCTGTACGAATTTGCCAGCAGCGCGCGCAAGAACGGGTTCAAGGTGATTATCGCCGGCGCCGGCGGCGCCGCCCATCTCCCCGGGATGACCGCGTCAATGACCCGCCTGCCGGTCTTTGGCGTGCCGATGAACACCCACGCCTTGGAAGGCAAGGACTCGCTCCTGTCGATCATGCAGATGCCGGGCGGCATTCCTGTGGGCACTCTCGCCATCGGCAAGGCAGGAGCGATCAACGCGGCGCTGCTTGCGGCCGCTGTGCTCGCGCTGTCGGACGTCAAGACCGCCAAACGGCTGGACGGCTGGCGTGCGCAACAGACCAGATCCGTCGCCAAGCGACCGAAAGATTGAGCATGTCCTATTTGTGCCGTGCCGTCGGCTCGTTCATTCCCGCCATCGCGGGAATCCATGGCCAACGTCGTTTCGTTTTCTGGGTCCCCACCTGCGCGGGGATGAGCGGACGAAAGATGGTCTTTATCAGCGTACTGACGTGCTGAAGCCCGGCGCGACCATCGGCATTCTCGGCGGCGGTCAACTCGCACGCATGCTTGCACTTGCCGCCGCGCCCCTGGGATTGCGCTGCCACGTTTTTTCGCCCGAAAAGGACTCATGCGCTTTCGACGTGGTGCACGCCGGGACATGCGCCGCCTATGAGGACGAAACAGCGCTGGGCCGTTTTGCCGGGGCAGTCGACGTCATCACCTATGAATTCGAGAATGTCCCGGCGAAGACCGCTGCATTTCTTGCCGGACGAAAGCCGGTGCTGCCCGATCCGCAGGTGCTCGAAACCACGCAGGATCGCCTCATCGAAAAGAATTTTATCAGCGGCCTGAAGATCGCGACCGCCCCCTTTGCCCCGGTCCATAGCGCGACGCAGCTGGAGGAAGCTATCAAGGCGGTCGGCTTGCCGGCGGTGCTCAAGACGCGGCAGCTCGGTTACGATGGTAAGGGACAGGCGAAAATCGCCAAAGGCGGCGATGCAATTGCAGCCTGGCGTTCCCTGAAAAATGCACCTTCCATCCTGGAAGGGTTCATCGATTTCGAGCGCGAGGTCTCGGTGGTGGCTGCACGGGGACGTGACGGCAAGGTCGAATGCTTTGAGGTAACCGAGAACGAACACCGCGATCATATTTTGAAAATCTCGCGAGTGCCGGCAAAAGTGACCCCTGCACTCGCCCGCGAGGCGCGCCTGGTCGCCACCAGCATCGCCAGGGCATTCGACTATGTCGGGGTGCTGGCGGTGGAAATGTTCGTCGTCAGGAAAGGGCGTCGGCGGACGGTGCTGGTGAATGAGATCGCTCCGCGCGTGCACAATTCCGGCCACTGGACTATCGACGCCGCAACGGTTTCACAGTTCGAGCAACACATCCGGTCGGTGGCAGGATGGCCGTTGGCCAAGCCCCTTCGGCTTGGCCGCAAGGTTGAGATGCTGAACCTGATCGGCGCCGAAGTGAACGATGCCGCTCGAAGGCTCACGGTGCCGGGAACGTCCGTGCATATCTATGGCAAGGGGGAGGCCCAACCCGGGCGCAAAATGGGACACGTCACGCGGATATGGCCACGCTGACACTCTGAAACGGTCCCCGTAGCGCGACCGCGGGCATTTGCGACGAAATCTATAATCGTCATCGGCGGTTATGCGGTCCGGGCGGCCGCGCATTGTATCTTGGCTCGAAGCCGACGGTTTGCTCGAATGGACTCTTAACGCCTTTTCTGCTAGAGCCGCGCGACTCAAAGCCCCGCCTGCGGGGCCCTTTTAGCTTAACCCGTCGGACTCACAACGAAGGAGCAAGCGTGCAAGTTCTCGTTCGCGACAACAACGTTGACCAGGCCCTCAAGGCGCTGAAGAAGAAGATGCAGCGCGAGGGGATTTTCCGCGAGATGAAGCTTCGCGGCCACTACGAGAAACCATCGGAAAAAAAGGCGCGGGAAAAGGCGGAAGCGATCCGCCGGGCCCGCAAGCTCGCGCGCAAGAAGATGCAGCGCGAAGGTTTGCTGCCGACCAAGCCACGCCCGACACCCGGAGCCGGCCCAGGCGGCGGCGGAGGCTATCATCGCGGTCCGCGCATGGGCTGATGATCTAGATTTTCTCGAATTTTCGAGGCGCGGGCCCAAGTCGCCCGCGCCATTGTTTTTTGAGCCGACTAGTCCCGCCAGCAGAATTTGGCATCAGCGTCGTTCTGTTTGCGCGTGGCATAATACGCCTCGCGTACCTTGACGTCGTCGAAATAAGCGCGCTCCCTGGCGCCGCGTTCCTTTGCGTTGGCAATCGCGCGTCTTGCATTTGCAACGCGATCACCAGGCAAGGCCGGTGCCGATGCCATGAACATCACCTCATAAGGGTTGGCTTCCACCCACTCGACCGCCTTTGCGTGCTGCTCTTTCTGTCTCGCGAGATCGCAGAAGGCATAACCGTTGATTATCGGCCCGGCCAATGTCGCAAAGCTGCGTACTGCGTCATCGGCTTGCGCAAGCGCAGGCGTCTTCACGTTCAACACTTCCGACATCACGATGTATCGTTCCTTGGCGACGTAGAACCAAAATACCGCCTCGTCGCGCAAGCCGACGTCATAGAGCCTGATCGCCAGCACCATCATGGTCATGGGCGTAACCACGCCCGGCCTCGCGGTAATCAAGTCTCGCGCGGCAATGATGTCCACGCGGCGGCTGGAGCCGAGCAGAGCGCTGTATTGTTTGCCGACGGAAACCTGTGGCCTCCCATCCGGCGTGAGCGCGGCTTCATAGAAAGGCTGCACATGAATGCCGATGTGGCGAACTGGCTCGGCAGCGACAGCAGGCACAGCCCCAGCCAGCAGGGCCACAGCGCATAACCATTTCGACTTCATGATTTCCCCTCAATTGGACGGCTGCACAACCTCGCCAAGGAACATCCTAACCGCTTTCTCGGCGCCGTAGTCGTCCAGATTGACATGTCCGCCTTGCGGGAAACGAACCATGCGCTTGGGCTCACCGGCGAGCGAAAAAAGCTTCTCGCCGAATCTTATCGGCACAATGCGATCGAGTTCGCCATGCAATGCGAGCAGTGGCGCGCGCACGCGCGCGATCCGTTCGTCCGAACGAAAGGGGTCTTTGATCAGCCAGCGCACCGGCGCGAACGGATACGCCGAGGCGCCCACGTCCGCGATGGACGTAAAGGGAGCGTCCAGAATTATCCCGCCGACTTTTCTTTCGGCAGCGAGCGCAATGGCAACTCCGGTACCTAGCGACTCGCCCCACAGCACGATGCGCCCCGCCGGATAGCGCGCGGCAGCGAAGTCGTAGGCCGCCATGGCGTCGTTGATCAGGCCGACCTCGCTTGGCTCGCCTGTCGAGCCGCCATAGCCGCGATAGGACAATGCCACAAGACCGGTGCCGTCTGCGGTCAGCCATTTGAATCGCCCGGCACGCAAATTGAGGCCGCCGGCATTGCCCTGAAAATAGATCACGACGGGCCTCGGCCCACGAGGTGGTACGTGCCAGGCGATCAGCTTTTCACCATCGGCGCTGGTCAGCGTCACCTCATCGGCTTGGGGCAAGCCCGCAACGGCTGGCGCCGTGCGCCTGGGATCCGGGAAATACATCAAATGGCGCTGGAAGATATACATCAATGCCAGCAGCCCGCCGTAGCCAAGCACAGCGATCAAAATGAACCATTTCAGACTGGTCATGCGTTCATCATACAGGAGTTTGTCGCGTGGGTTGTCGCAGCCAGCCCTTCCTCCTAGCCTTGCACAACCTTTCCAGGGAGGACACCACCATGCCGCGCCGAACCAGAATTTCGGTCGCGCACCAATGCGGCTACTGTGCTTCGGTTCGCTCCAACGCGGTTAAAGCGTGTGATGCCGTGAGCGTCGCCGTCCAATGATTCGTATCCCGCGCATCGGCGGCACGGCCGTATTTCTCGCCGCGTGGCTGATGCCGTCGGCTGCTCGGCGCGGGGTTCGAGCCATTCGGCCTCGATAAAGAAGGCCGCACCGTTCCGGTTGCCGCCGAAAAAATGCGTGCCTTCAAAGGTCAGATGGATCTGGTCATGATGAAGTCTACGGGACGCTGATCCTTCAATGCTGATCCGGCAAGCCGAGCCTCGTGACGATGACGCTATCTGGCTCATTCTGGAGCCAACATTTCGGGCCGGGGAGACCTATCCCATTTCGCGCGACATCTCCCGGTCCGATGCGCTCGCCTATTGGCACTCACCAGGACATTCGGTGTTCGTAGCCGACGATGAGGGCGCAATTGTCGGCACCTATTACTTGCGAGCGAACAACCCGGGCGGCGGTGCTCATGTGGCCAACTGCGGCTATGTCGTTGCACCGGGCGCATACGGCCGGGGCGTCGCTCGGGACATGTGCGCCCACTCGCTGGATGAAGCGCGCGGGCGCAAATTCAAGGCCATGCAGTTCAATTTCGTCGTTTCCTCGAACGATCGCGCTGTCCAATTGTGGCAGCGCATGGGGTTCGCAATTGTGGGCCGGCTGCCACGGGCGTTCGAGCATCCGTGGTTGGGCTTCGTCGATGCCTACGTGATGTCAAGAACCATTTGATTGTGCTTGGAAATCGGGTGCGCGGGCCGAAGGTAAGGGTTCATTAAGCCTAGCCATCAAACGGCTGAAAATTTGCCGCAAGCGGCGCAACTTTTTGACGCTGCCTGAGTTCTCGCTAGGGGTCGGAATTTTGTCGGCGCGCCAGCCGCCAGTTTGCGTACGGGGGGATTCCTCGAAAATGGACCAAACGATCGGATTCCTTGAGAGTGAACTTGATCGCGCTGTCGCCACATTCGGTCAGGCGACCGCCGGCGATAATGTTGTGCCGATTGATGGCGCTCGGTCCCATGCGACGGTGCGCGAGCGCGAACGCCGATTTCGTGAGTTGCTCGATGCACTGCCTGCCGCGGTCTACACCACCGATGCCGCGGGGCGGATCACCTACTACAATGAGGCAGCGGCAGCGCTCTGGGGGCATCGCCCCCTTCTCGGCTCCAGCGAATGGTGCGGCTCCTGGAAGCTGTACTGGCCTGACGGCACGCCGCTACCTCACGATCTATGCCCGATGGCGATCGCATTAAAGGCAGACCGCGTCGTGCGGGGCATGGAAGCTGCCGCCGAGCGGCCGGATGGCACTCGCGTGCCATTCATCCCCTACCCGACTCCGATTCATGATGAAGCCGGTCGTTTAATTGGCGCGGTGAACATGCTGGTGGACATCACCGATCGAAAGCGGGCCGAGGAACAGAAAACCCTGCTGGTGCGTGAACTGCATCACCGTGTCAAGAATACGCTCGCGATGGTTCAGGCAATCGCGGGCTCGACCGCGCGCGCGGTCGATAACATCGAGGACTTCAAGACGGCACTGTTCGGCCGCATACAGTCGCTTGCCAAAACGCACTTGCTTCTCGCCGACGATGATCGCGCGGTCAAATTCGAGGACATCCTGCGCAGTGAACTCGATGCTTTCGATGACGGAAGCCATGAAAGGATCGTGCTCAGCGGTCCGGAGGTTGCTCTAAACTCGCAGGTTGCCGTTTCGCTGGGGATGGCCATTCATGAGCTTACTGCCAATGCGGCAAAGTACGGAGCGCTGTCTGTCTATGGCGGCAAGGTCGAGGTCACGTGGAGCGTGACCATCGATGCCGCGCGACGCACATTGATGTTTGACTGGGTCGAAAGTGGCGGGCCTGCAGTGACGCCGCCGAAGCGGGAGGGATTCGGTTCGCGACTGCTGGCGTTCGTGCTGCGCGGGCAAATTCAGGCCAGGATCACCATTAACTATGATCCCGCGGGCGTGCGCGTGCGTTGCACTCTGCCCCTTCCGGCAAATGACCCGTCAGGCGCGAATTTGTGATCTGCGCGTGCGCGTCGCACATGTTACAGTTTCGCTTGGCTCATGACGTGACGCGACCATAGCCGGCAAAAGCTCGCTCTGATCATCATTACTGCGCCACGCCATCCGAGCCAAGTCTCGGGAGGTAAGCATGGCTTATTCAAACATCCTTGTCGGTGCGGGAAGCCATCCCGCGCAACCGGTGGTCCGAAAAATCGGTCTCTCGGACCTGCGTGATGCACTCGCCAAGGGTGCTGACGATTTTTACGCAATGCCGACCCACGCCATGTTTCTCTGCGTTATTTATCCGATCGTTGGCTTTGTTCTGGCGCGGCTGGCATTCGGCTACTCGGTACTGCCGCTGCTTTACCCATTGGCCACGGGGTTCGCGCTTGTCGGGCCGGTTGCCGCGCTTGGCCTTTATGAGTTGAGCCGGCGCAGGGAAGCCGGCCTCGACACCTCGGCGGCACGCGCTTTCGACATCTTTGAATCATCGTCAATCGGCGCCATCGCTGCCTTGGGCTTTCTGCTGCTGATCATCTTCGTGATCTGGGTGGCGGTCGCGAACGCCATCTATATCGCGAACTTCGGCTATGCCTCTCCGTCATCGGTAGAAGAGTTCATCAAGGACGTTCTTACGACACGGCCCGGATGGAATCTGATCATCGTGGGTAATCTGGTTGGGTTGCTTTTCGCCATCCTCGTGTTGTCGATCAGCGCGGTCTCGTTCCCGTTGCTGCTTGATCGCGATGTCGGCGCCGCGGTGGCTCTGCTGACATCGATTCGTGTGGTCGCCCGCAATCCCTTCACCATGATGGTTTGGGGTTTGATCGTTGCGGCGCTGCTGCTGATCGGCTCGCTGCCCTTGTTTTTTGGGCTCACGGTTGTGATGCCGCTGCTCGGCCATGCAACCTGGCATCTCTACCGCAAAGTCGTTGAGCCGGCGTCGGCTCTGCCCCCGACCCTCCCGGAGGCACGGAAAGAACGCCGCTACGCCGCCGATTTTCCGACGGTTCTCTTCCCCTGGAGCAAATAGCGACGCGCGCCGGTCCAAACGTCCGCTGACCGCCTGCTACGCAACCGCAGCGTAGTGCCGGGCGAGCATGGCGCATTCGAACTTGCGAGGCGCCATCGGCTTGGCAAACATGTTGCCTTGAAGCAGGTCAAAGCCGAGATCGCGGACGGTGAGAAAGTCCGAGTGCCTGTCCACGCCTTCGGCCACCGACCTGGCGCCCGATTCGCGCGCGATCGCGATAATTTCGGCGCAGCGTGCCTGCTTGATCCGGTCATCCGCGCAACCGCGAATAAATTTGCGACCGACCTTCATTTCCACGACGGGCAGGTCGCGGCGGCCGGCAAGCGCAGCGCCCTGCGTGTCGACGTCATTGAGGGCCATTCCAATATTGCGCAGGGCGAGTTGAGAGCCGATCTGCCGAACCAATGCATAGTCGGTGACCAGATCGACACAATCGACCGCAATCAACAATCCATTGAGCCGGGCTTTCTCCGGAAGCTTCTCCAGAATCCGGTCAATGAACTGCAGATCCTCCAGCGCAAGCAGTGGCAAAGGGATGGAGATTCGAACCGGCTTGTTGGCACCCGCGAATTGAACGGAATCGGCAAGCGCGCGCGCAATCACAAACCGAGACAGCGCATGCAGGTAAGGATCGTCGGCTGCCGGTATGTAATAGGCCGGTGCCACCACACCCCATATTGGATGACGCACGCGAACGAGGGCGTCGGCTCCGCGCGGCACCAGCGATTGCGCATCGATCTTGGACTGGTACCACAGCTCCAGCCAGCCGTTGCACAGCGCCTCGTCGACATCGAGCGGAAGCGGCGGCGGCGGCTGAACGGGCAAAAAGCGATCGAGATTGGCATCGAGGTCGCGGGAACGAAATGGCGTTCCAAGCGGTGGCAACATCATCAATCCGGCCTGCTCGCCGAATTGATGGCTGCCGATCAGGGCGCCGGAACTGCGGCCGCCGAACAGCATCACCGCGCCGCCATAGGCCTGCGCCTGCAGCGACCGCAGCACAGCCTGGACTTCAAGCCCGGCGTCGAGCGGCCCCAATATGATCACATCCGGCCGAAAGTCTCGCAGCGTTGTCCTGATGTCGGTTGTGTCGGCTTCACGCGCGATGAAGCCCATCTCGTCGAGCATATCGGCGAGAAATATCC
>Ga0081455_10008722_pt1 | contig 10501 bp, 11 predicted proteins | sample TabmetS3T2R1_FD_70207 | JGI IMG/M metagenome (GOLD analysis project Ga0081455, IMG submission 70207) | Tabebuia heterophylla rhizosphere microbial communities from the University of Puerto Rico - S3T2R1 | ecosystem: Host-associated > Plants > Roots > Rhizosphere ... | reverse complement strand
GCCGGCGAGCAGGTTGGCGAAGAGCCGGACCGCCAGGCTGAGCGGCTGGGTGATGAACCGCGTGATCAGCTCGATGGGCGTGAGCAGGATGTACATCACCTTGGGCACGCCGGGGAGGAAGGCGATGTCCTTCACGTACTTGATCGGGCCGTGCCGGATGATGCCGACCGCGTTGTAGATCAGGTACACCAGCAGCGCCATGAAGATGGGCAGGGCGATGCGGGCGTTGACCGGCATCTGGGCTCCGGGGATCAGGCCCCAGATGTTGCAGGTGAAGATGAACGTGAACAGCGTCAGCAGGAACGGCGTGAAGCGCAGGCCCTCGGGGCCGATCGTCTGCAGCACGATCTGGTCGTCGATGAACTCGATGGCCGTCTCGGCCACGTTCTGGGCACCGGTGGGGACGAGCTTCTGACCGCGGGCGGCGGCGAACACCAGGAACACGATGATCACCGACACCCACATGAGGATGACGACCTTGTTGATCGCGAACGGTGTGCCGTCGAAGAGCAGGGCGGGCCACTCGACGACGTGGCTGATCGGCGGGAACTCCAACCCGAGGATCACGGCTGCACAGCCTCCTTGTGCCCCGGCTTGAGCGCCGGGTAGGCGAGGGTCGCGGACACGTAGCGCAGCTCCCAGAACAGGAGCCCGAGATGGGTGACGAGCACGGTCACCCCGAGGGCGACCAGGTCGATCCAGGGCTGGTTGCGCACCGCCAGCAACACGGCGGTGACCAGGCCCATGCGAACCAGGAAGCCGCCCATGGCCACGGCCAGGAGCAGCGTCAGCGAGCGGCGGGCGGCCCAGGACAGCGACACCGCGGCCAGGGCCAGGTTGACGAGCACGACGGCCACGGCCACCAGGGCGGACCAGATGCCGTCGAAGCCCCACACCGCCCCGGCCGCGGCCACCACGGCGGGGACCACCCACAGGCCGCGCCGGGCCATGTCGAAGGCCAGCTGGCGCTCCACGTCGGGGGCGTCGGGGACGGGCGCGTTGAGGTCGGCGAAGGACAGCTTCATGCGCCCGGCTCCTCGGGCGGGCGCAGGCCCTTGACCTTGGCCTGCTCGTCTCGCATGTGCGCCTCGTAGCGCTTGAAGAACTTCCAGATCTCGTAGCTCACGGTGAAGACGAAGAGGAAGAGGAAGAGGAAGGGTCCGGTGCCCAGCCACCGGTCGAGCTGCCAGCCGATGAGGGCCATGATGGCCGGGGTCAGGGCCAGCTCGAAGGCCGTGGCGAGAGCGTCACCGAAGCCCCGGTTCATCTCTTGCTTGAGTGTGAGATTGCGTCCCGGTCGCTGGCCCATCGGCAGGTCACCCCCTCGTCGCGGCAGACCTTGTGAATGATTTCGCAATCTATCGGAGCAATTCGCGAAACACCAAATTTGGATGTTTGGTGCTAAGCGGATCGCACCCTACCGGGTGGGCTGATCGCGCTCCCAGTTGGCGACGCGCCAGGCGTCCGGAGGCGCGGCGGGCTCGGCGTGGCCGTTCCCGTTGCCGTTGGCGCGACGGGTTTCCCAGCCGGGGGCCATGACGGTGTAGAGCAGCAGGGCCAGGGCGGCGACGCCCAGGGGGATCAGGCCGGCGCTGTCTCCGGTGTACACCGGGACCAGCACCGCGGCCGACAGCAGACCGGTCCAGGCCCAGAGGATGAGCACGGCGCGGCGCTGCCCGTGGCCGAGGCGCATCAAGCGGTGGTGCAGGTGGCCCTTGTCCGCGAGGGTCAGCCCGGCGCGGCCTTTGGCCCGGCGTAACAACGCCCAGGCGGTGTCCACTATGGGCACCCCCAGGATCACGAGCGGCAGGAACAGCGGGGCGAAGAAGAAGAACGTCTGGCCGCGCACCTCGGCGTCGGTGTTGCCGCCGATGGCGATCGTGGACGCGGCCATGAGCAGCCCCAACGAGAGCGCGCCCGCGTCACCCATGAAGATCTTGGCCGGGTGGAAGTTCCAGGGCAGGTAGCCCAGGCAGGCGCCGACGACGCAGGCGGCGATCAGGGCGCCGATGTTGTCGTCGCTGATGATCGAGCCCTTGTTGTCCAGGTGCTCGGCGAACATGAGGATGGCCCCGGACCCGATGCAGGTGACCCCGGCGGCCAGGCCGTCGAGGCCGTCGATGAGGTTGATGGCCTGGGCCATGCCCACCACCCACAGCACGGTGATGAGCGTGGACAGGTCGGGCGGCAGGGCCACCAGGCCCACGAACGGGATGCGGAAGAACAGGATGGCCACGCCCGAGATGGCCAGGATGCTCCCGGCCAGCACCGACCCAGCGGTCTTGGCCGGAGCCGAGACCTCCCGCAGGTCGTCGAGCTGGCCGACCGTGTACATGGTCAGCAGCGCCAGCACCACGCCGAGGGGCGGGGCGATGGTGCGGAACACCGCGGTGAACTCGCCGGTCAGCCAGGCCACCAGCAGCCCGACCAGCACGCCGGCCACGATCCCGGCCCCGCCCAGGATGGGCGTGGGCCGGGGATGATCGCGGCGGGCGTCGGGGTGCTGGAGCGCGCCCACCCGGAACGACAGCGCCCGCAGCAGGGGCATGGACGCGAAGGTGACGGCGAAGGCCGAGACGATGACGGCGACGTACCCGATCACGCCGGGTAGGGCGCGAACTTCGAGCAGAGCGCGACGACCTCGTCCCGCACCGCCGCGATCTCGGTCTCGTCTTCGCGTCCGACGAGCGCGCGGTGGATGAGGTCGGCCACGTCCGCCATCTCCGGCTCACGCAGGCCCTGGGTGGTGACCGCGGGCGTGCCGATGCGCAGGCCGCTGGTGATGTACGGCGGCCGCGGGTCGTCGGGCACGGTGTTCTCGTTGAGGCTGATGCCGGCCCGGTCGAGCGCCAGGCGCGCCTTCTTGCCCGACACGTCGGGGTCGAAGCTGCGCATGTCGACCAGCATCAGGTGGTTGTCGGTGCCGCCCGACACCAGCCGCAGGCCGTGGCCCGCCAGGCCCTCGGCCAGGGCCGCGGCGTTGCGCACGATCTGCTGGGCGTACTCCGAGAACTCGGGCTGCGCCGCCTCGTGGAAGGACACCGCCTTGGCCGCGATCACGTGGTCGAGCGGCCCGCCCTGCAGGCCGGGGAACACAGAGCGGTCGATGCGCTCACCGATCTCGGCCTTGCCCACGATGGCGCCACCGCGGGGGCCGCGGAGGGTCTTGTGGGTGGTGAAGGTGACCACGTCGGCGTCGGGCACCGGGCTGGGGTGGGCGCCCCCCACGATCAGGCCGGCGATGTGGGCGGCGTCGAACATGAGCAGCGCGCCCACCTCGTCGGCGACATCCCGGAACGGCGCGGCGTCGATGAGGCGGGGGTAGGCGGTGGCGCCGGTGACGATCAGCTTCGGTCGGTGCTCGAGCGCCAGGTCGCGGACCTGGTCCATGTCGATGCGCTCGTCCGACGGCGTGACCCCGTAGGACACGAAGTGGTACAGCTTGCCGCTGGCGTTGACCGGCGAGCCGTGGGTGAGGTGGCCGCCCTGGTCCAGGCGCAGGCCGAGCACGGTGTCGCCCGGCTCGAGCAGGGCCATGTACACGGCCATGTTGGCGTTGGCGCCCGAGTGCGGCTGCACGTTGGCCCATTCGGCGCCGAACAGGGACTTGGCTCGCTCGCGGGACAGCTCCTCGACCTGGTCGATGACCTCGTTGCCGCCGTAGTAGCGCTTGCCCGGGTAGCCCTCGCTGTACTTGTTGGTGAGGACCGTGCCGGTGGCGCGCAGCACCGCGGGCGAGACGAAGTTCTCGCTGGCGATCAGCTGCAGGGTGGTGTTCTGGCGCTCGACCTCGCGCTCGATGAGGCCGAACAGCTCGTCGTCGGGAGTGGTGGGCCAGCCCATGGCGGTTCCTAGTAGCTCTCGATCTCGTGGATCTGGGCGATGCGACGCTCGTGGCGGCCGCCCTCGAAAGGCGTGATCAGCCACAGCGTCAGGATCTCGTCGGCCAGCTCGGGGGCCACGATGCGGGCCCCGATGGCCAGGACGTTGGCGTCGTTGTGCTCGCGCGACATGCGGGCCGTGTACAGATCGTTGCACAGGGCCGCCCGCACCCCGCGCACCTTGTTGGCCGCGATCTGCTCCCCCTGGCCCGAGCCGCCCAGCACGATGCCCCGGTCGGCGTCGCCCTTCACCACGGCCCGGCCCACCTCGGCGCAGATGGGCGGGTAGTCGACCGAGTGGACCGCATCGTCGGTCCCGTGGTCGGTCACCTCGTGGCCCAGCGAGAGCAGCGTCTCGGACAGGTGCGCCTTGAGGCCGAAGCCCGCATGGTCGGATCCGATGGCGACGCGCACGTCAACTCCGTAGGTCGGTGGTGGTGGAGACGCCGGTGAGCAGCCCGACGAACCGTTCGAGCAGGCCCTCCAGCTCGTCCGCGGTGTCCTCGTAGTCCGCGCGGGGAAGCCCCACGGGATCGGCGATGTCGTCGGCGGGATCGTCGGTCACCAGGTCACCGGGGCGGCGGCCGGCGCCGACCCGTTCCAGCCAGGCGGCCATGGTCTCGCCCTCTTCCCGGCCGCCCACCTGCTCGCCGCGGCGCACGAGCTCCTTGAGGGTGAACGTGCGCTCGAGGGGGGCGTCGTAGAGCATGCACGCCCCGCGCACGTGCTGGCGGGTCATGCCTAGGACCAGGGCGGTGGTGCCGACCATCTCGTGGTCGAGCGTACGACTGACGTGCTCGCTGATGTCGACGCCCCGGTCCGCCATGGTGGCAACGGCGTGCGCGGTCGCGGGGGCACCGCCGGGGAGCAGCCCGGCCGACTCCACCTGGGCGCCGACGCCCACGCGGGCGAGAAGCCTCTGTAGCAAGCCTTCCGCCATGGGAGATCGGCACTGGTTGGCGGTGCACACCAACAGGATGTCGATGAAGGTTGATTGTAGGTTGGCCATCCGAAAGGAGAGACATGACACCCGACGCGCGCACGCCCGTACTCGTCGGGGCCGGCCAGTGGAGCAACCGCGTAGACCGCGGCGATCCCGCGGTCGAGCCTCTGGACATGATGGCCGAGGTCCTCCGCCGAGCGGCCGCGGACGCCGGGGCCGGCTCCGGAGCCGACCTGCTGGCCGGGGCGGACGCCCTGCGGGTGGTGTCGATGTTCTCCCGCCGCTACCGCAACGCGGCCCGGCTGGTCGCCGACCGGATCGGCGCGTCGCCCCGCGACCTGGCGCACAGCCCGGTGGGCGGCAACGAGCCCCAGGCGCTGGTGACCCAGGCCTGCCTGGACATCGCCGCGGGCGACGCCGACCTCGTGCTGATCTGCGGCGCCGAGGCCTGGCGCACCCGCAGCGCCACCGCCCGCGACCAGCTCGGCTGGGTCGACGACGACCCCGACGCACCCGATGCCCGCCGCACCGGCCCCGACATGGAGATGGCCCACCCGGCCGAGATCGCCCGCGGCATCTTCATGCCGGCCCAGGTGTACCCGCTGTTCGAGCAGGCGCTGCGCCACGCCGCCGGCCGGTCGGTCGACGACCACCTGGTGGCGGTCAGCGAGCTGTGGGCCGGCTTCTCGGAGGTGGCGACCGGCAACCCCCACGCCTGGATCCGGGACCGGTGGACGGCCGAGCAGATCCGCACCCCGTCCCCCACCAACCGCTGGGTGTGCTGGCCGTACACCAAGGTGATGAACGCCAACAACGCGGTCGAGCAGTCGGCCGGGCTGATCCTGTGCTCGGCCGGCAAGGCCGCGGCGCTGGGCGTGCCCCGCGACCGCTGGGTGTTCCCGCTGGCCGGCACCCAGGCCCACGACACCTACGCCCTGTCGCTCCGGCCGGACCTGCGGTCGTCGGGCGGCATCCGGCTGGCGGCCCGGCGCCTGTTCGCCGACGCCGGGGGGGGCGTGGACGACGTGGCCCACGTCGACCTGTACTCGTGCTTCCCGGTGGCGGTCGAGATCGGGGCGGCGGAGATCGGGCTCGGCCTCGACCGGCAGCTGACCGTGACCGGCGGCCTGTCCTTCGCCGGCGGGCCGTGGAACAACTACGTGACCCACGGGGTCGCCACCATGGCCGGCGTGCTGCGGTCCGACCCGGGCACGCTGGGCCTCGTCACCGCCAATGGGGGCTATGTGACCAAGCACGCCCTGGGGCTCTACTCCACCGAGCCGCCTCCGGGCGGGTTCCGCGCCGAGGACGTCCAGCCGGAGGTCGACTCGCTGCCCACCCGCGAGCTGTGCGAAGAGCCCGACGGCCCCGCCGCCATCGAGTCGTGGGTTGTGGCCCACGACCGTGACGGCAACCCCGAACGCACCATGGCCGCGTGCCTCCTGGACGACGGCCGCCGCGCCTGGGCCGCCACCGACGACCCCGACACGGTGGCCGAGCTCCGCTCGGGCGAGGAGCAGATCGGCCGCGCCGTCAAGCTCAGTCCGGACGGCGTTCTGCGCCTCTAGCGGCTTCGACCCGGGCCAGGACGCGGAGGGCGTTGGCGCCGAGGATCCCCTCGACCTCCCGGTCGTCGAAGCCGCCGCCGACGAGGGCGGCCGTGAGCTTGGGCAGGTCGGCCTCGCCCTGGTACCCGGCCATGACGGCGGGGACGCCGTTCATGTCCGTGCCGATCGCGAGGTGCTCGGGGCCGATCGCGTCGGCGATGTGGTGGGCGTGAGCGATGAGGTCGCTGACGGTCTGCACGCCGTAGCGCCGGGCCCGGTAGGGCCAGAGCCCGACCACGCCGCCGGTCGAGGCGATGGCCCGCAGCTCATCATCGGCGAGGTAGCGGGCGAAATCCTGCACGGCTCGGGCACCGGTGTGCGAGGACACGATGGGCGCGGCCGCCACGTCGACCACGCCGAGCAGCGTGGCCCGGTCGGCGTGGGCCACGTCGACCAGCACACCGAGCCGGTTCATGCGTTCGACGACCCGTGTGCCGAGGCGCGTCAGGCCGGGAGCGACCTGACGCCGCACAGGAACGGGGCCGGCGTACCGCTGCCACGGGAGGCACGTGGTGCCGAGGGCGTTGTCTCGCAGATGCACCAGCACGAGCGCGCGGACGCCACGCTCGTGCCACGCGTCGATCCGGTCGAGTTCGTCGCCCAGCGCGTCGGCGCCTTCCACCCCGAGCACCACCGCGGGCACGCCTCGGGCTCGGGCCGACGTCAGGTCGTCGACCGACCGGGCAACCACCGCGCCGGCCTCCGCGGCCTGGCGCTCGATCAGGCTGAGCTGGGCCTCGACCGCATCCCAGGGGCTCCGGCCGACGTACCAGCGGGTGACGATGGGATCGCCGACCGCCTTGGCCACCGCGGCATCGACTCCCGCCCTCGGCAGCACGTCGAAGCCGACCTCGGCCGGCGCCCGGATGGTTACGCCCCGCCAGACGGCCCGGAACGGCCGCGGGACGAAGCCGGGGCCGTGCGTGTGCAGGTCGAGCACGAACGAGTCGCGATGCAGCTGGTCGGCGCTCATGCCTCGAACACGACCGTCCGCTCGCTCACCGTGGCCGCCGAGGCATCGTCGCCGCCTTCCCCCCGCTCGGCCCGCTCGGCGTGCCGCAGCAGGTGCCAGATGGCGTTGCCGATGAGGTCGAGCTCGGTCGACGCGTAGTGCTCGCCCCCGAGGCTGCGGGTCCGCTCGGTCTGGCGGGCCAGGGCGCGGGCGTCCTGGCGGAGGATCTGCCGGCCTCGCTGCCGCACCACCGGTCGCACGAGCCGCGAGGGCAGCCGGCTCTGGAACCGGACGACGAACCAGGCGCGGGTCCGGAACGGCGACAGCGGAAGGTGGACGATCGTGTTGACGATCCGGAACCAGCCGTCGACCGCGTACTCGATCTGCGCAATGGAGGGGAGGAAGAAGCGGTCCCAATGGTCGAAGGTGCGCCCCACGCCCTCGCTCAGCCGGACCGGGCCCATGCCGACCGGCTCCCCGAGGTACTGCACCTCGACCCCGTCTTCGACCGGCCGGCGCACCGCGGTGATGGCGTGGGGCTGGCCGCCCCGGAAGATCCCGCGGTGGAGGAAGGCCGTGTGCGGAACGTCGAGCGCGTTCTCGGCCGCGGCGTGCAGGGTGCAGTCGAGGTCGGCTCGGAACACCACCTCGCCGGCGCCCGGCCCGGTGAGCACGGGGAGGGCGAAGGGGCGCCGGGTCGGTTCGCTCTCCGGCTCTCCCCAGGCCCAGACGATGCCGTCCTGCTCGACCGCGGCGTGCGACGGGACCTGCCGGGTCTCGACCGCGGCGGTCCGCTCTCCGGCGAGCCCAGGGACACGCACACACTGCCCGGAGCCGTCGTAGCACCAGCCGTGGTAGCCGCACTCGAGGTCGCCGCCGGTCAGCCGGCCGAGCGAGAGCGGGTAGTTGCGGTGGGCACACCGGTCGAGCAGCACGGCCGGCGCACGGTGAAGGTCCTCGACTTCGGCATCTCCCGATTGGGCGAGGGCGCGACGCAGCTCACGAAGACGGGGATCGTGATGGGCACGCCGGCGTACATGCCACCCGAGCAGGCGCGCGGCGCTCGGGTCGATCATCGCGCGGACATCTACGCGGTCGGCGCGATCCTATATGAAGCCGTCACCGGTAAACCGCCGTTCGACGGCACGGACATGATGGCCACGTTGGCCCAAGTCCTCTCGGAAGAGCCCGTGCGCCCGTGCACGATCAACGCCGGGTTGCCTCCCGCCCTGGAGATGACGATTCAGCGCGCGATGGCTAAAGACCCCTCGCAGCGCCATCGCACGATGCTCGAGCTCGACAACGAGCTCGCCGGTTTCGAGGCACCCGGGCCGGAGCACGCAGCTCCACAGGAAGAGCAACCGACGACACGGCTCGACACGCTGCCGGGCAACCTGGTGTACGAAGGTAGAACCCCGACGGGTCGCCACGCGCAAGTCTCGACCATCTCCGCGCACAAGGCGCGGACGAACATCGTCGTGCTGTCGGTGATCGCGTCGATCTGGCTGGTGTGCGGCTTGTTGGATGCGGCTACGAGCGGCATCCGCTGGGCGCGAGGCACGACCACGCTGAATGCCACCGAGCTGATCCTCACGTTTGCGAGCGTGTTCGCGATCATGGTCGCTCCCGGGCTCGCCTGGTTTCGGCACCTGAAACAGAGGGTCTGGCCCAGCACACCCCGCGCCGTCGACTTGCTCGGCCAGTTGCGCGGGATTCTGGTCGCAGTTCTAGTCACGTACGCGGCCAGCAACTTGGCGATCCGCGTCGTGGAAGGCGTCGTTCACGATGATCCGCGAGCCGTGGGTTGGCCCGGCTGGTCGGTCATCGCCTTCATCGCGGCGAACCTCGCGGGCGTCGCGACCTGGGCGCTCGCGCGAGCGCGGGCTAACGCACGACGATCCGGATGATCTTCGTCTTGCTCGATTCGTCGCAGCGATCGAAGAAGAACCAGACCTTGCCTTGTGTCACGACGCAGGTTGGCTCCTCCCACAACGCTGGGAAATGCGCCGGCGTTCCGGCCGTCGGGTAAGCCTTGGCGAAGCTCGCGTAACTGTCGCCGACCCCGATGCCCCGATCCGTCTTGGGCCCCTTGTCGGTCACCACCAACATGCTGATCCTCAGCTTGCCGGTCTGTGCCAGCGCGACTGCGCGCTGGACGATCTCGGGGGACGGCTTCTCGCCGGGATGATCTTCACCCCAGTCGGCGTAGGGCCCACCTTTCACGGCGACGAACACCGGCGGCTCGTCGAGCTTGAACCCCTCGAGCGGCTGGGCGTCGGAGTAGAAGCTTGCCGAGTAGCGCGAAGCGATCTCGCCGCTGAGTGTCAGCCGGCGCCCGCCCGCGCGAAGGTTGCCGATACCCTTGCCCGTGATCGTCCAAGCCGCCGGTGCGCCGGAGCTCGGGCCCGCATCGCCGGCTACCACGCTGGCTGCTGCGAGCGCGCTCTGCGTGTTGGGTGCGGCCTCCGCAGCTGATGGCTGCAAGCTCGCGGCGCTCGCCGGCCGCGGCAAGGACGGCAAGGGTCATCGCCTGGACGTCAATATGGTCGAAGCCATGATCGCTTTCGGCACCGATCCGGCCACGCAGTTCCTGCAGCGCGGGCGCGCACCCGGCCCGTATGACCGGGCCGCGATGTCGCAGTCGGTCGCGGTGCGCTGTGCCGACGGCAAGCTCATCGGCCTGCACCTTTCTTCGCCGCAGAAGTTCTGGGACGCGCTGCTCGCCGCCATGGATCGCCCCGATATCGGCCAGGACCCGCGTTTTGCCGCGCGCGAGGGACGCGTGAAGAATTTCGCCGCACTTTGCGAGGTCTTGGGCGAGGTATTTGCGAAACAGCCGCGCGCCGCGTGGGAGAAACGGCTGCACGATCAGGACGTGCCATATGCGCCGATGCTCGACTATGCCGAGGTCGAGGCCGACCCGCAGATCCGGCATATGCAAACTTTCTTCGCGGCCGATCATGCGCAGCTCGGAAAGGTGCGCGGCATGCAGGCGCCGGTCTGGTGCGACCGCATGCGCGAAACTCCGGATTTGCCGCCCCCCATCCTCGGCGAGCACACCGATGAACAGGCGCGGCTTGCCGGCCTCACAGAGCAGGAGATTTCACAGTTGCGCGCG
>Ga0081455_10008721_pt1 | contig 10501 bp, 10 predicted proteins | sample TabmetS3T2R1_FD_70207 | JGI IMG/M metagenome (GOLD analysis project Ga0081455, IMG submission 70207) | Tabebuia heterophylla rhizosphere microbial communities from the University of Puerto Rico - S3T2R1 | ecosystem: Host-associated > Plants > Roots > Rhizosphere ... | reverse complement strand
GCCCCCTGCGAGCCTCCCCCAGAAGCAGGATGGCGCGGGCGAAGCCCGCGCTCGAACGGAGGTTCGTCAGACGCATGGCTAGCCGCCGATGCGCACGGTGTCGGTCGCCGCGGAGTGGGTGGCGACGTCGTCGACGGGATGCGCGGCGTCCCACCACGCGGCGGCGGCGGCGCAGCCGGCGCCGAGGAACACGCCGCCCAGCACGTCGGACGGCCAGTGCGCGTTCAGGATGATGCGCGCGTAGCCGACCGAGCCCACCAGCACGATCGAGATCACCAGAAATGCCATGCGAACGGTGGGTGACACGCGCTCGCGCGACGTGAGATACAGCGTCAGCACCGCGAAGGTGGCGATCGCGGTGACGTGCCCGCTCGGAAACCCCCAGTGCACGCCGCGCGGACGCGGCCGGCCCACGATGGCCTTGAAGAGCTGCTCGACGCCGCCGGCCAGCGGCATGATGGCGCACCAGAGCCACCAGCGGCGGCGCGCGATCGGCGACCACGCGAGCAGGGCCAGCATCGCCGGCGCGAGGAAATGCCACTTGCCGGCGTAGTTGACCCAGCGGGCCACCGCGTGGGCGAGGGTGCCGCGGGCCTCCAGCACCTCGCGATGCAGCGCCCCGTCGCCGGGCAGCAGACCCACCGCGTAGACCACCACGCTCATTCCCAGGAAGGCGCCCAGCGTGACGAGGCAGAACGCCCGCCAGCGAGCGACGACGATCGGGTCCATGGCCTCACATTGTACCCGGGGCGTCGGCTATTCCAGGGCCTTGTTGATCGCGGCGATCAGCGCCTCGACCTTCGGCTTGGAGGACGTCGGCAGGTGATCGGTGGATCGCATGCGATTGATGTCGTCGCAGATCCGCCGGGCCACCGCGCCGCGATGGAACGGCACGCCGACGCCGGTGAAGAAGGCCGCGACGCGCTTCACCAGCTCCACACCGGCCGGTAGCGTGACCGCGGTGAGGCCGGCGCCGGCCAGCGGCTGCTTGTACAGCTCGAGGACGTGCTTCATGTAGAAATCCTCGGGGAAGAGGTCCTCGATGGACACGTCGCGGCCCATGACCTTCATGGCGGCGCCCACGCTGAGCGCACTGGCCCGGCCGCCGCGGTAGCGCGGCAGCCACTCGTTGACGAGCCGGTCTCTCGCCGCGTTGCCGGCCGCGTCGCTGTCGTACAGCGCCACGACGTGCGCGCCCTGTCCGGTGAGGAAGGCGGCCAGCGCGGTGACCTCCGGCGGGGAGCCCGCCGCGGTGATCATCAGGTCGGCGGGCAGGCCGGCCAGGCCCGAGCGGATCATGAGATTGGACAGCGCGGTGAGGAGCCAGGAGTCGCCGGCGCCCTCCACCACCAGGTTGCGCTCGGCCATCGGCCGGCCGATGCGGCCCTGCAGCGCCAGCGCCGCCTCCAGCACCGCCTTGGCCTCCGGTTCGGCGCGGCCGAGGTCTTCGGAGACTACCGAGCCGGCGCCCGATTCGCTGACCACGCGGATGCCCTCGGGCCGCGTCACGTCGATCATGAACGGCAGATGCGTGGTGTAGACGACGGTGTTGGCCTGGGCGTAGCAGCCGAGCCGCTCGAGCAGGTCGCGCTGCGCCTGGGGGTGCAGGTGCAGGCCGGGCTCGTCCAGCAGGATCACGCAATCCCGCAGCGTGCCCCGCGTCTCGTGCATCAACATGAGATCGAAGGAGAAGAACCACTGGAACCCGCGCGAGCGCTCCTCGAGGCGGATCAGGGCGTGATCCTTCTCGCTCTTCACGAAGGTGTAGAACTCGAAGCCGTCCACCCGGAAGTCCAGCTCGTAGCGCCGCGAGGTCCAGTGCCCGGCCAGCTTGTGGGTCAACGTCGCGGCCGCGTCGCTCAGATCGTACTGACGATCCTCTCGAGAGGACGCGCCGGCGTTGTGCGCCTCGCGCTCGAGGTCCAGGCCCGCCTCCTCCAGGATCGTGAGGAAGGTGCGGTCCTCGTCGGTCAGGACGCCCTCGTCCCGGCGCTGCTTGACCTGGCCGAGATCGGCGTGGCCGCGGAAGATGCCGTAGTCGTCGAGATAGACGAAGGTCGGCAGGTGGGACACCACGTAGTCGTACGCGCTCTGCGGCGCATCATCGGGCACCGAGGGCGGGAACAGCACCGCCAGCGTTCCCCCGTGATCGCGCGTGACCTTGACCCGGCGGAGCGGGGCGGCGGTGGCGGTGAGGCCCAGCAGGTCCGCCTCCTCGGCGGCGGACAGCTCGAACTCGGCGGTGCACGCCACCTGGTTCGCGGCGCGCGTGCCGCGATGCCCCCGCGGCCACTCGCGCACGTGGTATGGCTGCGGGTGCAGCGGGTTCAGCTTGTGCAGGGCCTCCAGGATCGCGGTCTTCCCCGATTCGTTCTTGCCCACCAGCACGGTGAGCGGCGTGACCGGGACCCACGTCGAGTCGATGACACAGCGGTACATCTGAACCTGGAAGCCGACGAGCTTCATGGCGGATTCGGGGAATATAGCATTCTCGACCGGCCCGAGGGCCGAGGGCGGGTCAGAGCGCGCTGAGGATTGCCACGGCCAGGCGCTCGCCGGCGTGAGGCGCGTGGGTGAAGAAGAGGCCGGGCTCGTTGACCTCGACTTCCATGACCCGGAAGCCGTCGCCCGTCTCCACGCCGTCGATGCGCGCGTAGAGCGACGGACGGGGCAGCGCGGCCATCGCGATGCGGGCGGCCGCGAGGACGTCGTCGGGCGGATCGGCCGATTCCACCGTGCCTCCCAGGCGGGGCTGCACGCGGAAGTCGCCGGCCGCCGGGCGCTTGAGCACCGCGTGGGTGAAGTCGGAATCGATGAAGATCAGCGACCATTCGCCGTGGGTCTGGATCTCCTCCACGAACGGCTGGATCAGCACGGGCCCGCGGACGGCGCCGCTCAGCTCGGCGGCCACCTCCCGAGCGGTCGCCGCGGTGACGAGTCGGGTGTCGTGGGCGGAGGCCCCGAACTCCGGCTTGATCACGGCGCGGGGCCAGCCGTGACGGGCCATGAGCGCCTCGAGCCCGTCGGGCGAGTCGCCCACGTCGAGCAGCACCGTCGCGATCACGGGCACCGCGGCTGCCTGCAGCGCGATCAGATAGCGCTTGCTCAGGTTCCAGCGCACCAGGTCGGGCGGATTCCAGATTCGCGGGCCGGCGCGTTCCAGGGCGTCGAGCCACGCGCGGAAACGGTCCGGGTGCAGGTGATATTCCCAGTTCGACCGCAGCACCACCGCGTCGAAGCCGGTGAAGTCTGGGCCTGGCCCGTCCCACGGGTGGCCCTCGACGAGCGCGCCCCGCGCCTCGAGCGCCCGCTGCGCCACCCGGTCGCTCTCCGAGATGTCGGGCCAGCGCCGGCATGTCGCGAAGCAGATGCGCGCAGGCACCGAGCCGCCTACCGGCAGCCGAGGGCGGTGCGGAGATTGGCGAGATTGGCCTGCATCAGCTCGATGTAGCCGCGGTCGGCCCGGGCGTCCTCGGGGGTGAGCCCCTCCACCGGATTCAGCGGCAGCGGCCGGGCGCCGATCTCGCGCCCGAGCGTCTCGGCGATCCGCGGGCTCACCAGCGGTTCGAAGAAGACGTGGGTGACCCCGAGCCCGCGGGCCCGCTTCACGAGCGCGGCCATGTCCGCCGGATTCGGCTCGGCCTCGGGGCGCAGGCCCGTGATCGGCACCTCGGTCAGGCCATATCGCCGCGCGAGGTAGCCGAACGCGGCGTGCGCGGTCACCACCTCTTGGCGCGCGCACCCGCGAAGGCCGTCGCTGAACGCGCGGTCGAGCGCATCCAGCCGCGCGGCGTAGGCGCGGGCGTTGGCGGCGTAGGTCTCGCGGCCGGCCGGATCCGCCTGCGCGAGGCCGGCCTCGATCGCCTCCACCTGCGCGCGCGCGAGCCGCGGATCGAGCCAGGCGTGCGGGTCCACGACGCCGCCGGATCGGATCAGGTCCAGCCCGCGGCTGGCGTCCACCACCACCGGCGGCCGGGCGGCGCCGGCCAGGAGCTTCTGCGCCCACGCGTCGAGGCCGGTGCCGCTGTGGACGAAGACGCTCGCGCGCTGGGCCAGCGCCACGTCGCGTGGCGACGGCTCCCAGTCGTGCGGCTCGACCCCGGGCGGGACGAGCGCGACCGCGTCGGCGCGGGCGCCCGCCACCTGGCGGGAAAACTCCCAGAGTGGATACAGGGTGGCGGCGACCTGGGGCTTGCCGGGGGCCGAGCTGGCGCCGCAGCCGGCGGCTAGCAGCGCCAGCGCGAGCGGAACGACGGCCGGCCTCACGCCATCCTCCGCCCGCGGACGCGGCTGGCGAGGCCGACGGCGAGCAGGCAGAGGCCGAAGGCGCAGACCACGGTGGCGCCGGTCGGCAGGTCCAGCGCCGCCGAGGCCAGCATCGCGGCCACGCTCACCCCTGCGCCGATGAGCCAGCCCACCGCGAGCCGGGCCCCGATGCCGCTCGCCAGGAGGATGGCCGCGAGCGCGGGCACGATGAGGTACGAGAACACGAGCAGCACCCCCGCGATGCGCACCGACGAGGTGACGACCACGCCGAACGAGGCGTAGAAGAGGAAGTCCCACGCGCGCACCGCCCAGCCCTCACGATAGGCACGCTCGGGGTCGGTGGAGACGAGAAAAAACGGGCGGCGGCAGAGCCAGTGGAAGATCCCCACGACCGCGTAGAGGGCCGCGACCTCGGCCACCTCGGAGCCGCGGACGCTCAGGATGCTGCCCACCAGCATGCCGCGCAGGTGCTCGGCCCCGTGCGGCGTGCGATCGGCGAGCAGGACGGCGCCGGCCGAGGACACCGCGTAGACCACGCCGATGACCGCCTCGTGCGAGACGCGCCGCGTCCGGCTGCGCGTGAGGGCCAGCACGAACGCCCCGAAGATCGTGAAGCCCAGGCCCGCCACGTACGACTCCCACGTGTCCAGTTCGTAGCCGAAGAGGAACGCGCCGGTCGCGCCCAGCGCCGCGATCTGGGCGAGCGCGATGTCCACGAAGATCACCTCCCGGCTCAGGACGTGGAAGCCGAGATAGGCGTGGATCCCAGTGAGCACCAGACACATCAGGAACGGCATCCACATGAGGGAGAGCAGATCGCTCCACATGGCTATCCGCCCTCCGGAGTCGAGACCGCGATCATTTCATGGCCTGGGCCATCGCCTTGACATTGTAGTCGATGGTCTCCACGTAGCCGTCCGCGCCCTTGACCGCGCCCACCGCGGGAGCGGCCACCACGATCCGGGCGCCCGTCTCCTGCGCCACCCGGGCTGCGAGCTTCTGGTCGCCCCACGGCACGGTCAGGATCACGCGGACGCCGTCGTCCTTCATCGAGGCGATCAGGCGGGTGATGTGCGCGGGCGTCGGCGGGATGCCCGGGCGCTCCTCGATCGACCCGGCCTGTACCAGGCCGAAGCGGGCCAGGAAGTACGCCCACATGTTGTGGTCCACCACGACGCGGGCGCCCTTGAACGGCGCCAGGTCCGCCGACCAGCCGGCCAGCGCCCGCTCCAGCCGGCCCAGGAATTCCTCGCGGTTCCGCTCGAACGCGGCCCGCTGCTCGGGGGCGAAACGGGCGAGGCCGGCCACGATGTTCGCGGTGACGGTGGGGATAGCGCCCGGATCGGCCGTGTAGTGGGGGTTGCCGACCGGATGCACGTCGCCCATGGAGCGGTCCACGCGGGCCGTGGGCACCTCGAGCCGCGCGACGCCGGCCGAGGCGTCCACGCGGCCCGGCGCGCCCGGGATGACCTTCGGGTTGTTGGCGCCCTGGACCACGACCTCGGCCCACTGATCGAGCTCGAGCCCGTTCACGATCAGCAGATCGGCCTGGCGCACCTTCACCATCAGGCTCGGGCGTACCTCGAGATCGTGCGGATTCTGGTTGCCCCGGGCGAGGGCGTCCACGTCGACCAGCTTTCCCCCGACCGCTTCGGTCAGCGCCTTCAGATCGGTGGTGGTGGCGACGACGCGGATCCTGGAGGCGCTGGCCGCGGGGCCGGCCGCGAGGGCCAGGGCGGCCAGCGCGACGCTCAGCACTGCGCGCGCGACGATCGACATGACGGTGTCCTTTCTTAGAAGGGATGCGCGGGATGGGCGCCCAGGATGAAGGTGGCCTGCAGCAGCCACTCGTCGACGCTCTTCGCACTTCCGCCGTTATCCTGGAAGCCGACATAGCTGCAGCACTCCGAGCGGTCGGTGTGCTTGTAGCCGAGCCGGAAGCGCAAGAACTCCGACGGCATGAACGACAGATACGGCTGCACCGCCCACTCCCGGCCGGGGTTTGTCGGATACTGGGTCCAGTCGTAGCGGAAGCCGAGGGCCCAGCGGCTCAATGCGCCCACGCGGAACGGCTGCAGCTCCCCGTACGCGTACCAGCCGTCGTGCTCGCGGGTGCGCTTCTGCTGGACGGGGACGGCCGCGGCCGGGTCGGTGACCAGCACCTGGCGGATGCTGTAGAGAAATTCGCCGCCCAACGTGAAGAGGGCGTGGGGCCAGCCCTCAGGGCGGTACTTGTACTTGGCGTCGACGCCGATGATCTGGCTGTTCAGCTGATCGGGCGTCTGCCCGTTGGCAATCGAGGCGCCGAGCTGGAGCGCCCCCCACTCGTCCCAGTCGAAGAACGTGCGCACGCGCCCGGTCACGAGCGGAAACTGCAGGCTGCCCCGGCCGAAGGCGACGTCGTTGTCGCCATTGAAGACGCCGCCCAGCACCTCGACGAAGAACGGCAGGGGCGGCACCCACGTCGCTTCGACGCCCTTCTCGATCAGACCCTCCTGCCCGAAGAACTGCACGTAGACGTTGGGGCGGTCGATGAACGGCAGGTCGTGCTCGTGGGTCGCGTTGGTGAGCCCGAAGCGGTTGCGCATCTGGCCCATGCGCGCCTGCGTGCCGAACGGCAGCGTCATCAGCTCCAGATATGCCTCGGCCAGGTTCACCGAGATGTCACCGTCGCGGGATTCCTCGCCCGCCTCGAGCCGCACCTCGGCTCGCGCGTAGGGATCGACCTGCCCGAAGAGGCTCAGCTCGATCTCGCGCGGGAAGAAGCGGTTCTCGAGCCCGGAGAAGGTCCCGCCCGCGTTCTTCTGCACGTTGCGCTGGGTCAGGTTGCCGATGAAGTCGCCGGCGATTCCCATGTCGAACAGCATCTGGCCGGGCCCCCGTCGCTCGTAGAGTGCGAACGGCTCGCGCGGCCGGGCCAGCTCGGTGGGGTTGATCGTGACGCTCCCGGACGGTGGGCTCGGCTGCGGTTGGGCCGCGACCGCCGGGGCCGGCGGTGACGGCGCGGCCGGCGACGTCGTGGCCGGCGCGGGCGCCGGCTCGGGAGGCCTGGTCTCGAGCGCCTTGAGCCGCTCGCTCAGCTGGTTGATCGATCGCTCGTAGCCCTCTTTCATGGTTTCGAACTGCTTGCGCATCTGCTCCAGTTCTTTTCGGATCGCTTCGGTGTCCTGGGCCGCGGCGAGACCCGCCCAGAGCGCGACGGCGACGACGAGGCAGACGCCGATCAGTGCACGCATGGACGCCTCCGTGTGGAAATGAGAGTGGGCGCCCGACGGGTCAGGCCCGTGGGCGTCGACGGCGACTACGGGACGGAGGGACTAGACGAGGGGCGGAGCGCGGGAGTCGGCGAGGTCGAGGACGGGCGCGTCGAGCCGCGCGCCGTCGGCGGTGAAACGGGCATCCGCGACGAGCGTGATGAAGACCGCGAGGCGGCAATCCGGCAGGGGCACGTCGCCGACGACCGAGTCAAGGCTCGCGAGGACGTGCTCCTCGTTGAAGACCCCGGCGGTCCCCGCCTCGTGGAGGTGGATCGGCTGGCTCGCCTCCAGCGGGATCGCGAGGGAGACGAGCAGCAGGAAGAGCATGACCATCGAGGCGCACGCTCCGCGAGATGATGACGCACGTCGGGGCCGCTCGATCATGGCTGCGTCGTACTTATACGCGGGCGGTCGTCGCTTCGCAAGCGACGGGACGCGACCTTGATCAGACCTTGATCACCAGACAAGTCAAGGAGGACGCCGTGTCGCGGCTACTTCACGACGGGGTACCGACGGCGAAGCCAGCCGTCGTAACCGTCCTGGAGGAACACGTGGTTCTGGTGGCCGCGGGTCTCGAGGAAGGCGTAGGCGGTGGCCGCCTCCTCGACCGAGCACCGGCAGTACAGGACCACCATGGGGCTCTTCGGGATCTCGGCGAAGCGGCGGTCCAGCTCGCTCATCGGCACCGAAATGGCCCCCGGCAGATGGCCGGTCTTGAAGTCCGCCGTCGGCCGCAGGTCCACCACGACCACCGGCTGGCGCGAGTCGATTAGCCACTTGAGGTAGTCGGGCTCCGTGTAGGCGACGGTCGGCACCCCGCCGTGCGCCGCATGCGCCGCGGACGCGCAGGCGAGTAGCAGGGCGGCGGCGATCAGCCTGCGTTTCACTTCGGCTCTCGCCTGCTGACGCGACGGTGATGCCTCTGTTTCATTTCGGCTCTTTCACGATGGACGTGATCTCGACGTTGGGCGGGGTGCCGGTGAGGGTGAAGCGCACGACGTCGCCGATGTCGAGGCCGTCGTAGAGCTTGGGGTCGTGCACGCGGAACCCCATGGTCATGGAGCCCATGTAGCCGGTGAGCTCGTCGTGGGTCAGCACGACCACGTTCAGCTCGGGCAGCACCGCGCGCACCACGCCGCGCGACTGCCACGAGCGCGCGCCCCCGGCCACCGCCTGCTGGCGCCGCGCCTGCTGCAGCTCCTGCTCGAGCCGCAGGACGTCGCGGCCCCACGCCAGGTAGCCCAGCATGAGCCCTAGGGCGAGCGCCAGGTTGATCAGGAGGATCACGCGCCAGAGTCGCATGGCCGGCCTAGTGTACGTGCTCCTCGGGCGCGGGCCCCGACGGCGTCTCCTTGTCGAGCACGAGCAGCTGGTCCACGAGCGTCTGCATGGGGTCCCAGCCGGGGCCGGGCACGCCGGGCAGCCACCGCGCGCGGATGTACCCCTGGCGGTCCACCAGGAACTCGGCGTGCAGCGCCGGCGCGCCGGGCGCGGCCGGGCCGAGCCCGCGCGAGAGCAGTCGGTACGTCGTGGCGATGTCGGCCGTGCCGTCGGTGATCACCGGGAACAGCACCGGGGGCTGGCCACCCAGCCGGCGGAGGATGTCCGCGCCGTCGCCGAGCGGCACCGCGATCACCTCGGCGCCCAGGGCCTGCAGCGAGTTGTAGCTCTCCGCGAGCTGCACCAGCCGGGCCCGCGATTCCGGCAGCGTGAAGAGCACGAGCAGCACCATCCAGCGGTCGCGCAGCTCCTTGAGATTCCGGGGCGGCGCCGGGCCGACCACGATGGTGAAGTCGGGCGCCACCAGCCAGGGCCGGCCGGGCGGCACCAGCGCGGTCATCTGCCGCGCGCGCTCGCCCGCACCCAGCGTGCGGATGAAGTTGATGAGGTCCCAGCGATCCTCCTCGGAGAGCACGGAGTCGAAGGGCGGCATGCCGCCGGCCGGGATGCCGTGGGTGAGCCACCAGAACATGTCGCCGGCGGTGTGCTGTGCGGTGTGGGCCGCGGTCAGGTCGGCGGGCAGCTTCGGCAGCCCGGCGCCGCCCGCCCCGTCGCCGCGGCCGCCCGCGCCGTGGCAGGTCGCGCAGTGGGCGCGATAGAGCGCCTCGCCGCTCGCCACCGACACGGCCTGATAGGGCACCGAGGGGCGGCGATACGTCGTGGGATAGGCGTCCACCGTCAGCGGCGGCAGCGCGATCCAGAGGCCGAGCGCGAGGCCGGCCACCCCGCCGCCCACCAGCAGCACGCGCCACGAGCGCAGGAGCCATCCCACGATGATCCCGAGCAGGCCGACCACGGCGATCTGGCTGCCGATCAGCACGCGGCTGGCGCCGCCGGGCAGCGCCGCCGCCGCGTCCCACGAGTAGCGGAGGGAGAACGGCCAGCGGATCGGGTCGTGCACCGCGGGGGGCGACAGTGAGAGGCCGGTGGTGATCAGCAAGATCAGGAGGGCGAGGCCGGCCTCCGCGGCGACGAAGCGGCCCAGGCGCGCCATCGCGGGCCGTCCGATGGTGTCGCCGTCGCCGGAGAGCCGCGGCAGCAGCCGGCTCCGGTTGTGCTGCGCGATGAGCAGGATCGGAATCAGCAACGCGACCTTGACGAGCAGCAGCCATCCGTAGCGGGTGCCCACGAGGGCGGGAATGCCGCCGACCTGAAACCACGTGTTCGCCAGGCCGGTGAGCACGACCAGCGCCATCATCGCCAGCGCCAGCCGCGAGAACGCGCGGATCGCGACCACCGCGAAGGGCCGCGCATCGGCCCCGCGCGGATCCGAGGCCAGGCGCAGCAGCAGGGCCAGCGGCACGAGCGCACCGAACCAGGCGCCGGCCGCGAGCAGGTGGAGGGCGTCCAGCAGCGCGGCCACGAGCCCGCCCGGCTCCACCGCGGCCGCGTGGCCCGCCCACGCCATCGCCGCGGCGGCGACGGCGGCGAGCAGCCCCGCCTCGACGCGCAGCGCGAGCCCGTCGGCGCCCGACTGC
>Ga0081455_10008720_pt1 | contig 10501 bp, 9 predicted proteins | sample TabmetS3T2R1_FD_70207 | JGI IMG/M metagenome (GOLD analysis project Ga0081455, IMG submission 70207) | Tabebuia heterophylla rhizosphere microbial communities from the University of Puerto Rico - S3T2R1 | ecosystem: Host-associated > Plants > Roots > Rhizosphere ... | reverse complement strand
CTCGACGGACTGCCTCTGTCGTCCGGGCGCTCCCGTGTAATATCTGGCCCATAGCGCATCCCTCCATTCCTGCATGGATAATGCACCATCAAATGCCGGGATCAAACACCTAAGACGTTCGCTGATCTTCCTCAGCCTTGCAGGCGTTTGGGCCAGCTGGACCGCAATCCGTTCAAAAAATGCAACCCGCGTGGGGCGCCTACATCCTCCGCCTAGAGCGCGACGGAGACAGAAAGATTGCAGATTGCCAAGCTCGCGAATGAAAGCTGGGATCGAGGCGGGAGGCACCTGGCCTCCCGGCTCGCAGGCCGACGACCGCAGCTTGCCGGCTTGTCATCTTCCTAGCTTGAGACCGTTATCCGGCGATGAAGCTTCAAGGTCGATACGGTTCCATAACGATGACGATTCAGAGATGCGGAGCAGCACAGATCAGTTGTTCCATCTCGGCTTCCAGCGATTCCGTAAGCTCGCTGATCATCCAATCATTGCTGTTGGAGCGCAGGCTCTTCTTCCGCGCAAACTCGATAAGCTGCCGCCAGTAGCGGATCGTGTCGGGATAGATGCGTTGCCCGCGCAGCCGTCGTGCGCTCTTGATCGCATCCCTGAGATTCTGGGCCACGGTTCCGCTCAATTCCATCGGACGGCCTCCATGAGGTGGCGGGTTCAATCTGCCTGTCGGGCGATTCGATCAAGAGCAGAGAATGGGCCGATGGATTTACGCGCCTAGATCAGCTTAGCTCTCCACAGCGCCTTTAAATTTCGACCTATGTATGTAACAAACGCACGGTAGTTCTGAGACAAATCGACGGTCGCTGAATGTCCGCAAAGGGGGGATTCCGATGACCGTTTACGTCCGCGCCTACACTTCGCCAACGCTCGTCCTGCTTGCCTATGATTGGGGCGACGTTCCCGACGATTTCCTGGGCTTCGCGATCGAGCGCACTCCGGGCGCCGACGGAAATGCCTCGATGTGGCTGCCCAACCGGATCGGCTTCGACGGCCCGCCGGAGGACGGGAGCAGCTTGCCCAGCAATGTAGCGCCCATCCAGAAATATTATTGGTGGGATGCCCGGATCGATACCCGCGATCGTGGATCAAGCTTCACCTATCGTGTCGTGCCGGTGCGGGGTACGCCCCATGCGCCGCAACTTGTGAACGCCGAAGCCGCGACCATCATCGTCAAAGTACCGCTGGTCGAAGAGCATGGCATCACCACACATTTCAATCGCGCGGTGGTAAGCTCGCAGGGATTTTCGGCGGCCTTTCCCCATCTCGATACTCCCTCGCAGCAGAAAGCCGCCCGCGCATGGCTTGCCAACGGCATGGAACAGGCCGTCCCGGAATTCCTCGCCCGGGCAGCCGGCAAGGACATTGAAGGTGCGATCTACCACCTTACCGATGACATCTGGGTCGTTCCTGCGCTGCGTCATTATGGCGGTTCGGTCTCGCTGGCCTATCATCACAAGAGCGGCGACACCGCATCCGATGTCGCCATCCAGCAACTGATCGATGCCGGGCGACCGGAAAGCGCATTCGCCGCGCGGACGCGCGCCAATATCATGCATGACAAGTTTCTGGTGCGCGTGGGGCAGGGCGATCATCCCGAAGCCGTGCTGACCGGTTCCGCCAACTTCACCAGCGAGGCGCTGTCGGTTCAGGCCAATGTGCTTCACGCATTCGAGTCGCCGCCGCTCGCGAAGCTCTATGTCGAACGCAAGCGGCTGTTGGACGGCGATCCGACGCTGGCCAAGACAGCCGCCCATCAGCAAGGCTGGTCCCATCCCATCGATATGGAGGATGCCAGGCTTCGGGTCTTCTTTCCGCCCGAACCAGGATCAGAACGCGGATCGCTCGATGCGATCGTCGATGCGGTGAAGAACGCAAGGAGCTCGGTTCTGCTGTGCGCCTTCGATCCCACCGATGCCGATCTGCTCAAGTCCGTGTTTTCGACGTTCGATAAAGGCAAGATGATGCTCGCCTTGGTCAATCGGGTGCCTTCAAGGCCGCCTACGGGCGATCCTGAACGAGCGGATGTCGCAGCCAAGATCTCCATTCTCGATCACCATGCCAGAGACCATGATGTCATGGGGTTCGATGCCTTTTCAGCCAGCGACACCCCACCGGCTTCGCGCCCGAGCGTGCGCTTTGGCCCGGCGAGGATCCGAAGATCATGGTGCGCGTGCATCACAAATTCGTCGTGATCGACGGGGAGACGGACAAGCCGATCGTCTACACCGGTTCCGCCAATTTCAGCGGCAACGCGCTTCATCATAATGACGAAAATCTGATCGAGATCACCCATTTTATTGGGCTGCTGAATGCAGGCGAAGGGCCCAAGTCATCCGGGCCATTGTTCGGCAAGATGTCGCCGCGATTGCCTTAATCCGGCAGGATCAAATCGATCGGCATCGCGTCGAGCGCCTGCGCCAAGCCCCCAAGCAGTCACCCACAGCGAGCAGCGGTGGGACCGATAATGGGACCCATTTGATATAATTTTGAAAACCCCAGTTATATCAAATAGATGATTATAAGCTCTGGCGGAGACGGAGGGATTCGAACCCTCGGTAGGAGTAATCCCCCTACGGCGGTTTAGCAAACCGCTGGTTTCAGCCACTCACCCACGTCTCCGGCGGCCGGGGGCGGCTATAGCGGCGGTTTTTGCGGGGATCAACCGAACCTTGACGCTCCGGCTCGCCGCATAATCGATTCCGTCGGGCCGATATTCATTGCAGCGACAGGCTGTTGCGCGATAACCATGAGCGCATAGTCGCGGGGGATGCGGAAAATGGTGTCATTTGGTGTAATCCGATCGGTTGGCATTGCGGGCCTTGGCGTCATGCTTGTCGCGACGCCGCTTTCGGCCCAGGTCAGAACGATCGATCCCAACAGCGCCAATGCGGATCTCGCGCCCGTCGGGGGATCGGAGCCAGGCTATACTCCGCCGCACGAAGCCCCCAAGCCTCCTCCTCCTCCGGCAGCGGAAGCACCGCCGCCTGCTCCGGAAGCGCAGCCGGCGGCGGCACCTGCGCCGTCGGCCGGTGCCTCGGCCGGGAAGACCTACGAGCAGCAAGACGTGCTTGCCGCCGCCGAAGGCGTGTTCGGAAAGGGCGCCGAAGGCCTGGCCAAGATGATCGAATCGATCCTGCGCGATCAGGGTGAGCCGAACGCCTATGTAGCGGGTCGGGAAGCGGGCGGAGCGATTGGCGTCGGGCTGCGCTATGGTTCAGGAACCTTGTTCCACAAGATCGAGGGCAACCAGCCAATCTATTGGACAGGGCCATCGCTAGGTTTCGATCTTGGGGCGAGCGGGGCCAAGACCTTCATGCTGGTCTACAATCTTTACGACAGCAACGAGATCTTCAAGCGCTTCCCGGGCGGTGAGGGAATCGTCTATGTCGTAGGCGGGTTCAATGCGAGTTATCAGCGGCGCGGCGATATCGTGGTGATCCCGATCCGGCTCGGCGTCGGCTGGCGGCTGGGCGCCAATGTCGGCTATCTAAAATTCACCAAGAATTCGAGTATTCTTCCGTTCTGATCCCGATCGAGATGGTCCGCCGCCGAATCCCGGATTGGACGAGCTGACCGTAAACTGGCGGTGGATTTGTGGAAGCCGGGATGAGTTCTTCGGCCACCGCCACACCGCCCGTAACCTCGCGTGGTTCCAGCATGCGCTCCTTCATCCCCGTGCGCGCCAGCAAAACTCGGCCGACGGTGGTGGTCGCGCGACGGATCTGGTTGCGTGGGCGGGGCTCAGGGGGAGACAAACCCTCGTGGAGGGGCGATGAAACGGTTCATGTTCGGACGGATCGGCTGCGCGACGCTTCTGATGGGGGTTGCAGGCATCCAGCTCGGGGGATGCGGCTCGACCTCAACAAAGGCGCCGCCATCTTCGCCCGCGCCGCGCAGGGCACTCGTTCCGTCCGCCGGCGGGTTGCCCGACCTGGCATTGTCCGAGGGCGACGGTGCGGATGGGTTCAAGACGATGAATCGCGGCCTCGCCTCGGCCGAGGCGGTCTGGCATGTCCGCTCGGCGCTCAACGTGGCGGCGCTTGCTTGCAACGATCGAAATATCGTCTCGGATTACAACGCTATGCTGAAACGTCAGAAAGGCGTCTTGGCGAACGCCTATCAGACGGAGTCCCGGCGCTTCGGAACGGCGGTGGCGCTGGATGCGCACATGACCAAGCTCTACAACTTCTTTGCCCAGCCACCTGTCCAACGGGAGTTCTGCACGGCGGCAAGCCGTGTCGCCGCCGGAGCCCAATCGATGCCGCCCCAACAATTTGAGCGCTTCGCGGCGAACGCAATCGAACAAATCGATCGGCCCTTCCAGAATTTCTACCGTGACTATCGACATTACCAGCAAGACCTTGCGGCATGGCGTGCGGCCGGAGGAGGCGCGTCGGAACAGGTCGTGCCGATGCGTCATGCCTCGGCTGGCGAGCGGACGTTTGAGACGATGGCGCCATGGCGGGTGCAACTAGGTGCCTTTTCTGGAGTGGATGCCGCCCGTCTGGCCTGGGTGGAAATCCGGCGACGAGCGCCGGGTCTCGCATCGTTTCAGCCACATTATGAGCCCGCCTCGGCAAAGAAGCTCGTCCGGCTGCAGATCGGGCCGGTCAGCGACAGGCGGGAGGCATTGCGTCTTTGCGCGGCGGCAGCCGCCGCTGCGCTCGATTGCCTTCCAGTTTCCCCGGGGTGAAGTTTATCTGGGTGCTGCGGGCTAAAGCTCGCAATTCGTGTGAAGAGGCTCTCGGGACCCCTTGTTTCTCATCTCGTCCCAAGAAGGAGTCCGTTCGCCTAAATTTTCTAGGCAAAAATCTTAATTGCGCCATAGCATTAACCATACCGAGTTCCAGGCACACCCGATTGGTTGGCCGAGTTTCGGGACCGAAACGAAAATTCCGCAGGCCGAGGAATTTAATCGGCGCTTCTGCGGGGATGGTTTTTTGCGCAGTAGTGATGTTAACGTGATGAGTGCAATACTGTATTTCATGCATTGCAATGTGGTAAATTTGCAATAAAATGCGTGAATATAAGGGGTCAAATTACCAAGGGCGTGCGAATAAACCGCGGCCATATGGTATCATCTCTCGTCGAGTGCATGAAGTGTGTCGTGTTGCGTGTCTCGAAACTATGCTTCCGGCGGCAGCGGAGAGGGTGTCATTTTTCTCCGACCGGTTTTGAACTTTGATTTGGGATCGCCGTCGCCAAGAGAAGCGTATGTTGGGGGTCGTCATGCGAACCGTCTTTGTGGTTGGTACTCGAGGCATACCCGACGTCGAAGGCGGCGCAGAGAAGAATGCCGAACGTCTGTTTCCGCTGATTGTCCAAAGGGGGTGGCGGGTCATCGTCGGCGGTCTGCGGCCGAATATCAAGACGCCAACTTATCGCGGTGTCGAATTGTGGGCCGCGCCCACGTCCAATCTGCTCAAGACGGACAAGCTTCTCTATTATGTCCGGGCGGTGCTTCATGCGATCAAGCTCAAGCCTGATATCGTCCATTTCCAGGAGCTTGGATCAGCGATCTTCCTCTTCTTCTACAAGTTGCTCGGGTGTCGCATCGTGGTGCGCTATGGATCCGCGGACTACCTTCTTCCAAAATGGGGACTGATCGGCCGGCTGGGTTTCAGGCTGGCGGAATATCAGCTTAGATTCGCCGATGCGGTTATCGTGGTCACGCCTGCGCTTGCCGACCGACTGAAAGAGCGGGGGGTCCGCAACAATGTGCATGTGATCGCCAACGCGATCGACGCGCGTTCGGAATTTGAGGAGGGTCATGTGCCCGAAGTCAAGCGACCCTATATTCTCGCCGTGGGACGGGTCACGATCCAGAAGAATTTCCACCGCCTTATCGAAGGATTCCGTATATTTGCCGATCGCCATCCGGATGTGACGCTGGTCATCGCCGGAGGGATCGACGACGAGCGCTATGTCAACGCCGAGATAGTACCACTACTGGACGATCGCGTTGAGATGCTTGGTCGCTTGCCGCGTTCCGCGATGGGCGGCCTCTACGAGCGCGCCAGCCTCTATGTAAACAGCTCGATCCATGAAGGCAGCTCTAATGCCGTCCTCGAGGCGGTGAGTTGGAACTGTCCGATCCTACTCAGCGATATCCCGGAAAATCGCGATTTCGGTCTGGACAACGACAATTATTTCGCCGCGGAGGATCCGGTCGCTGTCGCCGAGGCGCTGGGACGTGCTTATGAAAACCAGGACGCGTATCGCACGCCAAAAGGCCCGTTTCCGGTGTGGGAGGACGTCGCCTGGGAAACCGATCGGATTTATACGATGTTGTGCACGCCCGAAGTGCCCGCCAAGGCGGTTGTCGAGCAGCCAGCCGTGTGAACTCCAGTTCCAGGACGGGCCGGGTGGGCGATCGCACGTTGACATTGTTTCTTTCCAACGGCGGTTCGCTCATTCGCTGGCACAAGGACGGAATTCTCAGTCGCGAAATCCTGCTCTATCTTCACTTCCTGCGGACTGGCATCTTCGATCGCGTGAGGATATTCTCCTATCATGGAGGGGATCCCGCCTATGTGAAAAGACTGGCGGCGACCGATCCTGCCTATCACGGTATCGAGGTGGTGGCGCCACGCCGTGCGGTCCAGAAGACCGGGGTCGGCCGCATCTTGTGGAGCCTGTGGGGACCATTGCGGCACCGCGCGCGGATCCGTTGCAGCGTGGCGCTCAAGACCAATCAGGTCAGCGGTGCGTGGAGCGCGATCCTGTCACACTGGCTCACGGGGCGGCCTTTGATTTTCCGCATGGGTTATCTCCTGTCGCGGCGCCTGCGCCAGAATGGCAGCGGACGGGCGGCCGTGGTGGCGGCGCTGATCGAGCGAACCGCGTGCCACGCAGCGGCGCGCGTGCTGGTGACGTCGGACGACGCTGCCGGCCAGCTCGGGGCGAGGCCGGTGATCGCCGAGAAGCTGTTGCTGACGCCGACCTATGTCGATATTGCGGCGTTCGCGCCCAAGACCGATTATGATTTTACCCGTCCGGTGATCGCGGTCGGCCGCCTTACGCCGCAGAAAAATCTGGCCAATCTGATCTGTGCCTGCGCTGAGGTAGGGTGTGCTCTTGTGTTGGTCGGCGTCGGCGAATGCGAGGCGGAGTTGCGCTCGCTGACTGCCAGGCTGAGCGCCAACGTCATCTTCGCCGGCCGCATTCCGAATGAAGCACTTGCAAAACGACTGAAAGAGCACAGCATCTTCGCGCTTCCCAGCCTGCACGAAGGCCTGCCCAAGGCGCTGATCGAGGCGATGGCCTGCGGCATGGTCTGCGTCGGTTCGGACATACCGGGCGTGGTCGATCTGATCGAGGATGGTCGCACGGGCTATCTCATTCGCGGATTCGAGCCTGGCGACATCGCTTCAGCCTTGCGCCGCGCGCTCGCCGAACAGCGGCCCGATATAGGCCGCGCGGCACGTGCCGTGATCGAGGACCGGTTCAGCCTTGAGCACTATGCGACCCGCGAGGCCGAAGTCTATCGGGCGCTCGCATGATCGCGACCCTGAAGAACTACGCCGAGCAAAACAGGCTGCAGAAGCGGGTCGGCCATTTCGTCCGCAACGCGCCCTTCGCGATCGCGGCGTCGGCGCTGCCTGGGGCCGTCAATTTCGTCATCACCGTCTATCTGGCCTATGCTGCGGGGATGGCCGAGACCGGCGAGTATCGCATCCTTTATTCCTGTTACGTGCTGCTCGGTCTCGCGGCGATGCTGGAGACCAGCAAGGTCTTCATTCGCGCGATCGTCTCGGATGATCATGAGGCGACGACCGCACTGTTCGCCAATCGACTGTTGTTCACGCTGGGGGCGTTCCTGCTGGTGGCCGCCGGCTATGGGATCGGGCAGGCCATCGGCGCGCATGCGATAACTGGTTCCGTAGTAGCCGTCGCGGCGCTCTCCGTGATCATCTATCCGCTCGATTCCTATCAGTCGCTGCTGCAGGCGCGCGGGCGCTTCAACCTGCTGTTCCTTTCCGAACTGATCAAATATGCGCTGGCGTTCGCTGCCTTCGTGGTCGCGGTCGAGCTTGGTTTTTCTGTGACACAGGCAATGATCGCCCAACTTGGGACGATCGCGTTGTGCCATGTCGCCTATTTCTCGCTCGTCACGCGTACCTTTGTCGACTTCGGTCTGGTGCGGTCCCGCTTCGTGCACATGGTCCGTTCCGAGCCGGCCAAACAGGCGCGCATTTACAGCTACGCCACGCTTGCCCCGGGCTCGCTCGAGCATGTCGACAAGTTTCTGGTGGGCTGGGTGTTCGGGCTTGAGTTTCTCGGTGTCTATACGCTGGCGTCGACCACCGGCCGCTTTCTCTACAACACGTTGAAGCCGGCGCTCTACATCTACTATCGACGGTTTGTTGATCGCATGCCGGGCTGGCGCCTGCTGCGTTTCATGGGGATTGGCTTCACACTGTTCGGGATCGGCAACGCCGTCATATTTCTGCTCGCCATCGCCTATATTCCAGTAATGCATCGCTTCCAGTCAGGGGCGATCGCGACCGTTATCCTGTTCCTTTCCTATGGCATCGGCATCGTGCGGGCGATTTACGGCCAGGCGTTCACCCTCAACAAGGATTCGGACGCCAGCCATGCCCTGTCCGCGGCGGTGCAGGCGACGATGTTGTCCTTGATACTGCTCGGCACCGCGCTTTTGTCGCCGCCGTTGCCGGCATTGGCGTTGCTGGCGCTGCAATATCCGGTCCGCGATGGGCTCACCATCTTTCTCATGAATCGCTATCGCGTCCGCGCGCACCGGTTCCAGGCGATGGCGGGAGGCGCCTGATGACGAATCTTGCCAGGCCGCTCGGCGGTCATGAGAAGAACGACTTCATCCAGGTCTGGCGCGGGATCGCGGCCTTTCTCGTCATCTATTTCCATCTTTCGGCGCGGGTGCCGCCGGCCTATCTCGGCATGGATAGCGGATCGTCGCTGATCTTCTATTCTGGCAAGATCGGCGTGCTGATCTTCTTCGTTATCTCAGGCTATCTGATCGTTCAGTCGCTTCAGTACAGCCGCGATCTGGCGAGCTTCTATGCCAAGCGGATTTCGCGGCTGTGGCCGCTGTTCATCCTCGCCTCGTTGATAATCTTCACCTTCATCCAGTTCGTCGATCCGCCGGTGGTTCCAACTGGCCCCAAGAAATTCTACACGGACCAGCCTACCGCGATCGATCTGGCGGGCAATTTCTTCTTCCTTGCCGATCTCGGCTTTACCTGGGTTGACGGCGTGTTCTGGTCGATCCTGGTCGAACTCAAATTCTATTTCTGGATCGGCCTCCTTGCGGTCTGCGATCGTCAGAATTTCGTCCGCATCTTCGCTATCGCCACGATTTGTCTGTCCGGCCTCGAATTCCTCGTGTCGCTTTCGGACCAGACGATGTTCGTGCTCGCGCGGAGAGCGCTGAACGGTCTGTTCGTGGCCCATTATCTGCCCTTCTTCGCTATTGGCGCGCTACTGGTCGCGCGCCGCCATCCGGAACTGCTCGCCGCGCTGGCGTTGCTGGCCCTGCTTCAGGCGCACGAAGAAATCGTCAGCGACATGGATTTCGCGCTGGCACCTACCATCGTTTTCCTGCTCGCATTGACTGCCTTCGTCCTTTTGGACAGGGCTCTGCTCGGCAGCCGCATCTTCCTTGCGATCGGTGATTACAGCTATTCCTGGTATCTCTTCCATCAGGTGATCGGCCTTTCGTTGATCAAGCTGATGAGCGCCAGGCTGTCCTATGATCCGGCGCTGCTGGTTGCCCTGCTCGCCACGTTCGCGCTGTCCGTCGCCGCCTCGTGGGCGGCCGAATGGCGTTTCCGGGAACCCGTCTACAAACAGCTTCGGGAACTGTTCGCCAAGTTCGGGCTTGATCGCCTCGATGTGAACGAACGGGGAAGGCGCGAATCGCATGCGGGCTGAAGCGCGCTCTTCTCAAGCCCGGTCCCCGGCCGGGCTCTTCGCCTGGGTGAGCTACATCTTCCTGATCGCTGGCATCTGTTTCACCATCGCAGGCGTGAAGCTGGGGGCGGGCGGGCTTCCCTATCGCGCGCTCTGTTTCTTCGCGGCGATGGGCACGTTGCTGCTATCCGATCCGAACGGCCTGTATCGGGACGTCCTGCGTGCCCGAAAGCCGTTGCTCTGCATCGGCGCGTTCGCCCTGCTCGGCAGCATCGTGAGCGGTTTCGCGGGAACCGGCATGGGCAGCATCGTCCGCGAGGTGATCGAGATCCACATCCAGGGCGCGATCATCGTCACGCTGTCCTATTCGTTGATCCGCACGATGGGTCTTCGCCGCACCTTGCTGGCGCTTACCGTTCCGATTCTGATCACCGGTGCGGTCGCCATTGCGCAGGCGCTTGGCATCGGCCCAGCCTGGGATCTGCGCGCGATGCTCGGCGCGATGATGCACGATCCCAGCATGACCCGGCAATTTTACGAGCAACGGGAGCGCGCGCTCGGTTTGTCCTTCTCGCCGGTCCATGTCGCGACCCAGACTTGC
>Ga0081455_10008719_pt1 | contig 10502 bp, 15 predicted proteins | sample TabmetS3T2R1_FD_70207 | JGI IMG/M metagenome (GOLD analysis project Ga0081455, IMG submission 70207) | Tabebuia heterophylla rhizosphere microbial communities from the University of Puerto Rico - S3T2R1 | ecosystem: Host-associated > Plants > Roots > Rhizosphere ... | reverse complement strand
ATCCGTGGGAGATCGGTCTCGGGCAGCGTGAAGATCACCGAGATCGGCTCGATCTGCGTGACGACCACGAGGCCGTTCGGATCGGTCGGATGGATGATGTTGCCGACGTCGACCTGGCGCACGCCGGTGACCCCGTCGATCGGCGAGGTCAGCCGGGTATAGCCGAGCTGTACATTGGCTGCCTCGATGAGCGCCTCGTCGGCCTTGACGGCGCTCTGCAGCTGCGCCACCTGCGCGGTCTGGGTGTCGACCAGCTGCGGGGTGGCCCAGCCTTTCGCTCCCAGCTGGGTATAGCGGTCGAGATTGGCCTGAGCATTCTTGAGCTGGGCCTGATCGCGGTCGCGCGTGGCGGTCACCTGGTCCAGCTGCGCGTGGTAGGGGCGCGGATCGATCTGCGCCAGCAGGTCACCCGCGTGCACGCTCTGCCCTTCGGTGAAAGCGATCTTGGTGATCTGCCCTTGGATCTGGCTGCGCACCAGGACCGTGTTGTAGGCGATAACGGTGCCGACGCCCCGCAGGTAGATCGGCACATCGTGGCTCGTGACCATGCCGGCAACCACGGGCACCGGTGGCGCCGCGGCAGGCGGCGGCGCCGCATGTGCAAACGGGAGTCGATGGGCCGCGGCGAGCGCACCGCCAACCGCCATGACGGCGATCAGCAGGGCAGCGGAAATAACGATCTTTCGTCGCATTCGCGTCCCCCCCGCGTGGCTTGGTTCAACACGAGTTGGAAGACGGTCCGATGGCCGCGGACATTCCGGTGGTCGGGCAAGGCGCCCCCAGCGTCGACAGCGGCGCCGACGGATTGGGGGTCAGAACATCCGGCGGAGGGCTGAGGCCGCCGACGTTGAGCTCGGTCGAGCCCAAGGGAATGCCGGCCTGGCCGACCGACGACGTCGATCCCATTCCGGTCGGCGACGAAGCCGACGCCGCGGGTGCCATTGACGAACTGCCGGCGGCGCAAGTGCCCGACGCGGTGCCGCCGAGGCCGCCGCCGTCGAAGATCGTGGTCGAGCCCGACGTCCCCGGGTTCGCGAGGCCGGTCGAGCCGCCCAACGCGCCGGCGCCGGAGCACGCCGTGGCGCCGCCGATCGCCGGAACCATCGGCGATGCGCCGGACGTCATCGGGCTCACTCCCGGCGATGCGAGTTCGGTGGCGCCCAGCGGGATTCCCGTGGGCGCGACCGGCGCAGCCGGACCGATGCCGAGCGGCGAGGTCATGCCGAGCGGCGACGGCCCAGGCGATGTCGAGAGACCGCCGATTTGTGCGGACGCGGAGCCGGAGCCCAATAACGCCGCGGTGATTGCAACTATCAACAGGCGCGTCATGACCGGGCTTCTCCTCGTCTCGGATCGCAGCTCAACGAAAATTACGTAGTCATCCATCCCGGCACGAGTTGACGCGAATTGCTGCGACTTGCTCGCGATTGCGCCCATGGCCCTCTACGGCGGCCGCGTCGGTTCGCGGCTCGTTGCCTCACGCCAGGCTTCGGCGGAAGGCGGTCGGAGTGAGCCCGGTCGCCTTGCGAAAGGCCGCGGTGAACGAGCTGGTCTCGCTGAAGCCGACGGCCAAACCGACATCCGTCACCGAGGACGTGGGCTTTGCCAGCAAGCTCTTGGCCAGCTCGATGCGCCGGTCGTTGTGGTAGCGATGCGGCGGCAGGCCGAACGACTGCTTGAACGCCCGGCAAAAGTAATACGTGCTCAGGCGGACAAGTTGCGCGAGCGTCGCGAGCGGAATGTGCTCGGCAACGTGCTCCTCGATGTAGCTCTTGACCGTCCGCTCCTGCCAGGCGGCAAGGCCGCCGCGCGCCTGCACCTCGATGCGGGGAGTGCCGGCATTGAGGCGCACGAGCTCGTGCGCCAGCACCGTTCCGAGCGCCTCGAGATAGAGCCGGTTATCGGCGCCCGCGCTTTCCATCAGCGTCTTGAGCTTGAGCGCCGTATCCCACAAGGTCGAATCTTCGAAGAACAGGCGTGGTGCAAGCGGCTGCATGCCGCTCTCGGGATGGATCGGCATCTTGGCCGGGTCGAAATAGAAATAGACCACGCGCGCGAGCGTGCGCGGCTCCTGCCATTCGCGGTATTCGTGCCCGGCCGGCACGAAGGTGAGTTTGCGCTTGAAATCCCGCAGCGACGAGCGGGGCAAGCCCTCGACTGTCGTCTCGCCGTCGTGCCGCGCGCCCTGCTCGTGGACGATGAGCAAGTGACGCGGCGCCTGGAAGCGAAACTCGGTCCTTTCGCGTCGCGTGACTTGCACGATCTCCGCCGCCATTCCGTTCCAGGTCATGGCGCGGCGCCTGACGCTGTCGGCGGGATAGATCTCCACCGCCGAATCGAGCGCGCCGCCGGGCCGAGCGTGCAGCCTCCATGCCTTCTGCTCGCTGGGCTCCTCCCGGCTGTCCTCGCGATGAGCGCGCTGGTCGAAAACGCGGGCTTGCAGCGCGCCCGCCGGATAGCGATCGAACAGACGACGCGAGACTGCTGGTGTGGACGGCGTGCTCGTCAACATGGATTCCACCTCCGACGTTCGGATGGTGCCAAGATTGGCAGGTCCGATATCGAAGCTAGTTCCGGCGCGGCGTCCGGCCCATCCTACGCATGGTTGCTCGGACGGGGCATTGGTTTGACGGACACATACTTTGGTTTAACGCCGCCGCGGGCTCGCGCGGCCTGCCCGACCGCGTGCCGCCGCGATGGCGGGCAATACGCCGCAAACTTGTGCTTGTGAGCGGTAAATCAGTCGCCGGTGCCGCCGCCGGCCTCGCCCAGCGCGACGTCGAGACACTTGATCAACGTCGCTGCGTCGAAAGGCTTGGCTAGGAAACACACCGCTCCGCCCTCCAGGGCGCGCGCGCGGATGCCTTCGTCCGGGAAGGCGGTGATGAAAATGATCGGCACGCGGCTTCCTTGCGCGCGCAAGTAGCTTTGCAGCTCGACCCCGTTCATGCCCGGCATGTGAATGTCCGCGATCACGCACGATGCCGCATTCACCTGCGGCGATCGCAGGAACTCGTCGGCCGATGCAAATGCGTGCGTGATATATCCAAGCGACCGCACGAGCCGGTTCGTTGCGAGACGGACGGATGCATCGTCATCGATGATCGAAATCACCGGTACTTGGCCCAAAGCGGTCGGTCCTTTCGTAAAGCGCAAGATCCTTCCCTGCCGAGAGGAGCCTGGCGTGGCAGACCCACCAGATTTGCCCCTGCAGGTGGCGTTCGGAAATCATACTTAGGTTTGCGCGCGCTCGCGCGGCATCGCAGCAATACGCCGCGATTTTGCTCCGGGCGCTGGTTATATGATCCGCGGGGCGGGCCGCTACGGCTTTGTGCGCCGCACTCCGAGCGCCTCGGCCATTCGCACCAGGTCGGCCAACGACCTCGCGCCCAGCTTCTTCATCACGCGTCCGCGGTGGATCTTCACGGTGATTTCGGCGAGATCGATCTCGGCGGCTATCTGCTTGTTCATGAGGCCGGCTGCGACCAGAGCCAGAATCTCCCGCTCGCGCGGAGTGAGCGACTCGAAACGAGCCCGAAGATCGTGCGTGACCTGCTCGCCTTCGCGCCGCTTGCGATCACGCTCGATCGCCGTCGCCACCGCATCCAGCATGTCCTGGTCGCGAAACGGCTTGCTCAAAAAATCGACCGCTCCGGCCTTCATGGCCTGCACGGTCATCGGAATGTCGCCGTGGCCGGTCATGAAGATGATCGGGATATGGATGTTTGCCTTGGCCAGCTCGGTTTGAAAGTCGAGTCCGCTCTGTCCCGGCAGTCTGATGTCGAGGACCAGGCAGCTCGGAGCATCCGCGAGCTTGCTCTGCAGGAACTCCGGCGCCGAGCCGAAGACTTGCACGCGCAAGCCTACCGAGCGGAAGAGATTCGAGAGTGCGTTGCGTATCGACGCGTCGTCGTCGATGACGAACACGATCGGCTCCCCGCTGTCCGGCCGCGGCGCACCCCCGGTCACGACGCAGCCTCCCGGTACGATGGCAGAGTAAACTGAAATGTCGCGCCGGCGCCGGAGTTGCGGGTGGCCCATATCCGCCCGCCGTGGGCTTCGATGATCGAGCGGGAGATCGACAGGCCCATCCCCATGCCATTGGGCTTGGTGGTGAAGAAGGCGTTGAAAAGATTCTCGATGACTTCCGGTTCAATACCGACCCCGGAGTCGCGGACCTCGATCAGCACCTGTTCGCCTTCGTGCCGATGCGCTCGGATCATCAGCTCGCGGGGACGGCCGGTGACGGCCGCCATCGCCTCCATCCCGTTCATCACCAGATTGATGATGACCTGCTGCAACTGCACCCGATCGCCGAGCACCGCCGGCAGCGCGGGCGCGACCTCCAGCCGCAGCGAGACCAGTTGATCGAGCATCTCGCGCTCCACCAGGCGGACCACGTCGTCGATGAGGCCGTTGACGCTCAGCCGCGCCTTCTGCAGCTCGGTCTTCTTGGAAAGCGCGCGGATCCGTTTGATCACTTCGCTCGCGCGCATACCGTCGTCGATCATGCTCTGCACCGCGCCGCGCGCCTCGTCCAGCTCGGGCGGTTTGCGGTCGAGCCAGCGCAGGGAGGCCGCGCCGTTGGTGACGATGCCGGCGAGCGGCTGGTTGACCTCGTGTGCGATCGAAGCGGTCAGCTCTCCGAGCGTCATCACGCGGTTAAGGTGCGCGAGCTCCGCCTGCGTCCGGCGCAGCGCTTCCTGCGCCTGGTTGCGCTCCGTGATGTCATTGTTGGTTTCCATGGTCGCGACCGGCCGCCCGCGCTCGTCGCGCTGCAGGGACCATCGGCTCGACAACGTGAGGCGAGCTCCGTCCCGCCTGGTATGAATGAGCTCGCCTTCCCAGCGACCGACCCGGAGCAGCTCCGCCGTGATGCCCTCCAGCGGGACAGGGAAGACGGTCTTCATGAGCTGATGGGAAACATTGCCGACCGCCTCTTCCCGCGGCCAGCCGTACAGCTCTTCGGCGCCGCGGTTCCAGTAGGTGATGACGTCGCCCATGTCGCGCACGAAGATCGTATCGTGCGTGAGGTCGAGCAGCCGGGCCTGCTCTTGCACCGCCATGTTGGCCGACTGATTCTTCAACGCGAGGAAAGCCGTCGCCGCGATCGCCGAAAGGCTCATCACGACCCGCACCAGCGCGGTATCCGCTTCGACGGGATGCGACAGCAGGTAGGCCAGCACGGTCAGCACCATGCAACCCGACGCCACGATGAAAACGCCGCGCCGCCGAAGGAAGTTGACGGACAGCAGAACGACGACGACGTAGAGCACCGCGACGGCGATATCGAGCTCGGTCGCCGCATCGAAGGCGAAAATCCCGAGCGCGAATGCAGCGGCAATGGCGGGAAGCAGCGCCGAGCCGCCGAGGGCCGCGGCCGGCCCCTTGAGATCCGCCTCGCTTGCGCCCCCGCTGACCGTCATGCCGCGGGTTCCTCCGCGTCACCGCGCGTCCGGCTTGCGTCACACCGCCTCGGCGAACATCGCATATGTCTGGCTCTTGCCTCGCCCGGCTTCGCACCCGTCAGTCACGCACTCAAGTTAGGCGCACGAACGAACAAATCAACGCAAGGATACGTAACGGCTGCCGGCAAGATACCGCAACTATGGACCTACGGCAGCAATGCCGGGCAAGCGGCCGGAGCGCGAGCCCCATAAAGTCGACGCCAGGTATTGGGCCGCTCCGGGCGGCACAATCGCGGAGCGACACGATGACCGCAAGCCCAGCCTCGTTTGCCAGCACGGTCGCCTTGTTCGGGGCCGTGCTCATCCTGGCGACGTGCGCGCAGGCGTCGCTGGCCGCGGCGCATGACTCCTGGATCAATCGCGGCGGCTTTCGCAATCCGGCCGGCGAATGGTGCTGCGGCGACAACGACTGCGAATCCCCGGACCGGGTCGCCGTGACCGGCAAGGGCTGGGTCGTCGGCGGCACCGAATTCGTCCCGTACGAGGAGGCGACGCCGAGCCCGGACGGCAAGGTGTGGATCTGCCGCAGACCCGACCACTCGCGCCGCTGCGTGTTCGGCCCGCCGCCGGGCTCGTGACGAAGGCCTTCTCGACATGAAACCTTTCGCCCTCATGCTGCTCATCGGCGCGATCGTCGCTTTGTCCGATCTGCTCCGTCAAAGCGAGGTGGACAAGCGCGGCGGCTCTCGCCGGCCGTTCATCCCGGCCGCCTTACGCAACATCGTCCTGACGCGCGGACGAAGGTGGGCGCCATGAGCTTTCCGCCGCGCCGGGGTCTGCTTGTCCTCCCGCTGCTCCTGCTCCTGAGCTTGCCGGCCCAGGGTCGCGAGCTCGAGGTCGAGGTCGGCACCAGCCTGATCTGCGATACTCAGGCGCAAGTGGAACGGTTCGTGGCGCTCTATGACGGCGACGCTCAAAGCACCGTCGATACGGTCAATGCCGCCGAGCACAATCCGACGGCTTGCGCGCTGACCACGATAGCCTTTGTGCGCGGGCCTCAGCTCGCCACCGCCAGAGGCAAGGAAACGACCTTTCAAATCGCCCCCATCCTCGTTCTCGGTGTCGTCACCGAAGCGGGCGTCACATCCGTCACGCCCGCGCCGTTCTACTCGGTGTTCGAAGTCGAGGAGATCGGCGTCTAGCGCCGACACCCTTTCGAGCCATCGGAATGATTCGCGGCGGGCGCTGGCCGCTCGATCGCCGCTGCAGCCCCCTTGTTTCCGAACAAGCGCTCGAGAGCATGCGCGCAGGCGAACGGCTACCCGTCTTCGTCACATTGGCCGAGGCGTGCGATTATCCCTCGATCGGACATAAGGAAGGGCCGGTGGCGGGGAGCCACCGGCCCAGAGCCTACGTCCAAGCGAAGCCGGCGGGGGGACAGACCGGCCATCGTGATGACCCGGCGGAGTAAGCAGGGCCTGGGAGCGGCGCCCAGACTCACGCCCGCCCGGTCAGACGTAGACGTCGCCTCGGATGTTCACGTACTGCCTCGATCACCAGAACTGTGCCGATGCTAGCGCGCGCGTCGGACCAAGGCTTTTGCGAAATTGCCGCGATTGGAGCGGCGTTGCGCCGAATCGCAACGCATCGCCGACAATTCGCCTGGCGATCCCAACGCACGGCACGCCGCGCCGGCGGCCCCACACGATTGATGGGAAGAGCGTGATCGCGATAGCGGCAATTGCGGCCAAGTCGCCGCAAGCGCAGCCAAGCATCCCGCCATCGCATGGTTATGTTCGAGCCGCATCGCATTAACCGTCAGATGGAGAGTGAAATGAAGATGTTCGTCACCAAGGTGGCGCTCGCGGCTTCGGTCGCGCTGGCCACGCTGGCCGTCGCCGGCGCGGCGTCCGCCCAGCCCCGGCACCAGGAGGGCTCGACCGTCTATGATGCGCAAGCGAATCCGATCTATGGCTTCGGTCCGCGCACGACCGTGCAGCCCGGCGACGTGATCTCCGGCAACCGGCGGATCGCCCGCGACCCGGATCCGTTCATTCGCGATCAGCTTCTGCGCGACTACAACTCCGGTCGTCCCGACTGATCGTCCTGCACTTCGCTCACGAGCCCGGCCTAGAGGAACTAGAGCATGATCCCGAAAAGTGGGTACCGGTTTTCGGAAAAGATCATGCTCCAGCAATAAGCCGGGCTTGTGCGTCCCAGCTGCCATGCGAGCGATGATCAAAACCGTTCATCTGTCGGCTAGGCGCTTCATCGACGGCGGCTGGCTGCCGATGGTGCTGTTCGCCGCAGTCATGCTCGCGGCATTCCTGGAGCGCTGACAGCGCACACCCACCTCCACGGGGAGTATAAGGAGCAGGCACGACAGTCGACCGCCGGCATATCGCCGGCTCACCTCGATTCGGGGGCGCGCATGACGGACTTGTCGAAGCTGCAGCCGGGACTGAAGGGATCGGCGGAATTGCTGGTCGGCGTCGAGCATACCGCGCCCCGCGTCGGCAGCGGGCGGGTGCCGGTGCTGGCGACGCCGGTGATGATCAACCTCATCGAGGCGGCGGCGCTGGCGGCGGCCGAGCACCTCCTGCCAGCCGGTCATCAGAGCCTCGGCATCCATCTCGACGTGCGTCACTTCGCTGCCACCCCGGTTGGAATGCGCGTCTATGCGACGGCCGAGCTCATCGGCATCGACGGCCGCATGCTGTCGTTCCGTGTCGAGGCCCGCGACGAGCGCGAGCCGATCGGCGACGGCCGGCACGAGCGGGTCGTCGTGAATGTCGCGCGCTTTGACCAGCGGGTGCAGAGAAAGCTCGGCGATACGGCGACGGCGTGAGGCCTCGATTGTCGCCGTTGCCCCATTGGCGCGAATCGGCCGTGCCGGCAGATCAGGTCTCGGGTCCCCCCTTTCGCGAGATCGTCGCTCTATGAGCTCCCTCACAATTCACCGTTGCGACCTGTGATATTCCGGAAGCATCGGCAGAGCGCCTGGACACAGAAGGCGCGCGAGCTTCGAGGTGCGACCATGACGACGACAGTGGCAAGGTTGGCCCTGGTCGCGGGGCTCCTTGGCCTGCTTACCCTGACCGGGATGCCACGCTCGTTCGCGCAGGTGCGAGCGGGAGCGGAGACGGAGACCGGCTACGGGTCGGGCTACTGCGTGCCTCCGAGCGGCGAAAGCTTGGAGGAGCAGCGGGTCTATTGCGAGGGCTGGCGCGCCGTTCGCAAGGGCTGGTGACGGCGGGAGAGATTATCGCAGACACCCCGGCCGCGATGCGCGGCCGGGGTGCGTAGCGAAGCGACTCAAGCTACTCAGCCGCCGCAGCCGAAGCTGCTGGTGCGGCCGTATCCCAGGTCTTCCTGGCAGTACGGGCCGGCGGAAGCCGGAACGGTCGCGGCAGCGGCAAAGGCCAAAGCAAGGGCCAGAACGAACTTCGTCATTGTCGTCTCCTATGGGTTCTCGTCTCGTTTGGCGGGGGGCCCCATGCCCGCCGCCGGTTTCTCGGTGTCGGGTCACCCAAGTCCGAGGACGGGGTGTGCCCAGCACATGGCCGGATATTTAGCGGCAGACCGGGTGACGCGCTTGAGGCCGACGTGGGGCTTCTCTTGAATCTCCTTGGAGATTCTCTGCTGAATCTCCTTGGAGGTTTTCTGCAGATTTCCCGCAGATCGCGATGCGAGACGGCTTACCCAGCGCCCATCAGGGGGCATGGGTGCAGAGGAGATTTCAGAGGAGCGTAGGGACGCGCAGGTGTTTTAGCGCACGTGAGAGGCCATTTTCAGCAGATTCGATTGCTTCGATGCGGTGAGCGCGTCCTGCAGCCAGTCCAATGCCAGCCGGAGAAGCGCCTCGCGCGCTCGGGGATTGTCGGTCCGGGCGGCGGCCTGCAGGCAGTCCATGGCCCGGTGCCCGCACAATTTGACATGGGCGGCCCTCTGGTCGGCCGCACGGGCGCACTCCACCGCGTGGTCTTCGTAGATGAGAGTCGCAGTCGGCATGGCGGGCTCACCCCTGCGCGTGAAGCCCCGACGCGCCTCATCGCGTGTGAAGCTCGCCACGGACCTCGCACGTTTTGTGCTGGGAACCGGCCTACGGGTTCTCGCAGGCCCGTCACACCTGCGTGAGCTGAACGTGAGCCGGAGGCAAAGCCAGGCGGAAAAATTACGCGCCCTGCCCGTCGCCTACGGCGATACGGATTGGACGGCGGCTTGCCGCAAACGCTCCGGGTCCCGTTCGCCCCGTTGCGCAAGCTCGATGATTTTCTTGGCCACGATCTCGGTGGCCGGATCGTCGCGATTGACCAGTCGCAACGTGCGTAGCGCGTCCTCGAAGGCGTCCCCGAGGACCTTGATCTCCTCGGGCCCAAACGCATGGTCGCGCAGAAGGCGATAGATCGGCATCGCGCCGGCTCCAAGATTCGGCTTTGAAGACTGTCGCTAGGGACGAGAACGCTAGGGACGAAGGGCGGGAGCCGGGCGGCCTTCCCCATCATCGCCAATCCCTCGATTCACGGCCGATGATGGATTCGATATTATCATCTTTGGCGACGGCGCGTCGGTCTGCTATCCGACCGACGCACGCTCGCGGCGCCGCACGCGCCGACCAGGCCAGGCACCGCAGGTTCGGCAAGAGGACTGAATGAGGTTATCCAAGACGGCGATCGGCTTCTTGGCAGCGGCGACGATCGCGATCGCCGGCCTTGCGGTCTGGTGGCACAACCGTCCGCCGCAGCCGACCACCGTCACCTTCGAGCCGCCTTACCCGCAGCTCAACGCGGCCGGCGATCCCATCCTGGCGGTGTTCGAGGGGCGCATCCCGTGCTCTGCGCCCAATTGCGGGCGGAGAAAAGTAGGGCTCGTGCTGTACGAGCATGCCGCAACGAGAACTCCGAGCACGTACTGGCTCGGGCTCATAGGGCTGACCGGCAACGACCGGCTCGTCATCGAAGGGACCTGGACCATCCGCAAGGGCGTCAAAGATTTTCCCGAGGCGGTGGTGTACGAGCTCGATGCCAGCGCCCCGGATGATCTGCAGCGGCATTGGCGCGTGAGCGAGGACGTTCTGCTTCCTCTCGACCAGAG
>Ga0081455_10008718_pt1 | contig 10503 bp, 9 predicted proteins | sample TabmetS3T2R1_FD_70207 | JGI IMG/M metagenome (GOLD analysis project Ga0081455, IMG submission 70207) | Tabebuia heterophylla rhizosphere microbial communities from the University of Puerto Rico - S3T2R1 | ecosystem: Host-associated > Plants > Roots > Rhizosphere ... | reverse complement strand
GGGGCAGCGGCCCGATGTCAGCGGCCACGCTCGTACTTACTGCGGCCGCGTCGAGCACGGCCACGGCGGCCGCGAGCTCGGCCCGCAGCGACGGGGCGTGGTCGTCGCGTGTCACGGCCCGCATATCGCGCAGGGCCGCGCGGGCGACGCCGGTCAGGCTCGCGATCTCCGCCCGCGCGGCCACTGGATCGCCGGGGAGCAGCCGCATGGCCAGGTCGCCCTTGAACGACACCGCGGACAGGCTGTGCCCGATCCGGTCGTGCAGGTCGCGATGGTCGCCGATGGCCAGCTCGGCCAGCTCGCTGCGCGCCGAACCAAGCTGGTCGAGCACCTCGACCAGCCGCGCCGCCCCGTACAGCGCGGCGCCGCCGACGACCATGATCGCGAGACCGTAGAACGCCCAGATGATCAGTTGGGGCACCGAGCTGTGCCGGGCGTGGACGCCGGCGGCGATCGCGGTGCCGACGCTCGGCCCGGCGACGCCGAGCACTGCCGACCGACCGCGCAGCAACATCAGCACGGACGCGATGACGAAGCACTGCAGCGATGCCCAGTCCAGGCCGAACCACCACAGCGGTCCGTACGCACAGCCGGCCAGCACCGCGAACGTCACCGGCCAGGCGGGCGGCCGGACGCCGTCAGCCGCCGCCAGGCTGTGCTGAAGCTGCAGGACCAGCGCCACCGCGCCGGCGACCACCACGATCGCCTTGCTCGCGCTCGAGAGATCCGAGTGCCGGGCGAACACGCACAGCGGAGCCGTCGCGAACGGCACGTGCAGCGCCGCGAGGAGCGCCCGAGCGTGCCGCATCGCCCACCGGGGAAACGCGACCGGGTCGGTCGCGTCGCTCACGGCGCTCGCAGCGCCACGGACGCGACTTCCATGCGGCCAGCCTGGCGCGTCGACGCAGGCCGGCGACAGATGCAGATGTCATCAGTTCGCGGTGACGAGCTCACCGATCGTCGACGACATCGACATCTACCGAGCCGGCAACCGTGCGCCGAACACTTGGCCGGTCCCGCCGACCGCGAAGGAGCAGCCGTGTACGAGCCCGTGGCCAGCACCGTCCACTCTCCCGGCTGGGCCCACCCCGCCGTCGCGCCCATTGCGGCCCTCCCGCCGCTCCCGCCACTCCCGCCCGGGGTGCGGACCGTACTGCTCGTCGCCGCGAGCGACGACACCGGCGACGCGGCCCTGGTGTTGCGGGCCGCACGGGCCCTGGGCGGGTGCGCGGACGACCTGGCCACCGCCGAGCGAGACCGGCTGCTGGTCCGGCCGACGCCGACCACGCTCGCGTTCCGGCATCCGCTGATGCGGCTGGCGACATATCACAGCGCGACGGCCCGCGAACGATGGACGGCCCACCGCGCGCTCGTCGACGCGCTGGACGGCGACGCCGCGCGGCTCATCCGGGCCGCGGAGACGGCCGTTCAGCTCGGTGAGCACACCCGCGCGACGGCGCAGATCGACGGGGCCGAGCCGCTGGTCGACGACCCGCTGCTGCGGGCGCGGCTGGCCACCGTGCGGGGCCGGGTGAGCTTCGCGGCCGGTGACCTGTCGACCGCCCAGCAGCACCTGCGGACGGCGCTCGACGCCGTGCCGGCCGAGCACCCGCACCAGGCCCTGTGGCTGCTGCTGGAGCTGGCCCAGCTGGGCGGCGGCCCGGACGAGGCCACTGTCACGGCGCTCGAAAGCGTGCGGTTGCCGGCCGGCGATCCACTCGCGCCGATCCAGGACCTGGCCCGGTGGGTCAACCACCGGCACGACGTCGCGTCCCGGCCGCCGCGGCCGGCCTTGCCGGACACGGTGCGCGCAGCGCTGGACCTGGACACCGGTGACCTGCGCCGCCGGCTGCTCGTCCTCGACGCCGGCCTGGTCGGGGGCGGCAACGCCGCGACGTACCAGGCGATCGAGGCGCTGGTCGAACGGATCCGCGGCCAGGGCGAGACCGGACTGCTCCCGGCCGCGCTGATCCACCTCGGCCACGTCCAGGCGTATCTCGGCCGGCACCGCGCGGCGCGGGCCAGCGCCTCCGAGGCGGCGCGCGTCGCCGAAACCATCGGGCAGCGCGAGTGGATCAGCCAGGCCAACTGCTTGCTCGCGCTGCTCGCCGCGTTCGAGGGAGACGAGCACCGCTGCCGCAGCCACACCGACACAGCGCTGCACGCCGGGCCGACGGCGCGCGCGGTCTCCGGCGTCTCCTGGGCGCTCGGCCTGCTCGACCTGGGCCTGGGCCGGCCGGATTCCGCGCTCGAGCGCTTCGAGGCGCTCACCCGCGGTCCGGCCGGCATCCAGCTGCACCCGCTACGCACCGTCCCCGACCTGGTCGAGGCGGCCGTGCGGGCGCGCCGCCCCGACCGCGCGGCCCGGGCCGTGGCCGGCTACCGGCAGTGGGCCGAGCAGGCGCGGCAGCCGTGGATCGACGCCCTGCTGCTGCGGTGCCGCGCGCTGCTCGCCCGCGACGAGCAGGCGGAGCACCTCTACTCCCGCGCCCTGGCGACGCACGAACTGGACCGCCCGGTCGACTTCGCCCGCACCGCACTGCTCTACGGCGAGTGGCTGCGCCGCACCCGCCGTCGGCTCGAGGCCCGGGTCCAGTTGAGGGCCGCCCTGGACGTGTTCGAAGCCCTGGCCTTACGCCCCTGGGCGCAACGGGCTCGCGGCGAGCTCCGGGCGGCCGGCGAGGCCGAGCCGGTGGCAGCGCCCGACGCCGGCGCCGACCTGATCGATCGACTCACCCCGCAGGAGCTGCAGGTGGTCCGACTGGCCGCCACCGGAATGAGCAACCGGGCCATCGGCGCCCAGCTGTTCCTGAGCCATCGCACCGTCGGCTACCACCTCTACAAGGCGTACCCGAAGCTCGGCGTCACGTCGCGGACCGAACTGGCCTAGCTCGACGGCCTCCGCCCACCGACCCAACCCGAGCCACCTCAATAGACCGACAGGGCGGCCAGGCTGACCAACCAGCAGGCCCGGCCTACCGCGCGGACAGGAACCGGCCGAGCGTCTCGGTGAACCAGTCCGGGTCGTCCAGCCAGGGATAGTGGCCGGCCCCGGCCTGCACGACAGCCTCCGCGTGCTGGAACAACTCGGCCAGCTCCAGGCCCAGGCGGACCGGCGTGACCGGATCGGCGCCGCCGACCAGCACCAGCACGTCCCCGGCCACCTTGCCCAGGGCGGACCGGATCTCGTCGACGTCGAAGGCCCCGTCGGCGTAGTAGATCGAGTGGGCATCCGGCGGGACGTCGTAGGCGGCGGCGTGCGCCCGGGCGGCGTCGTCCCACCGCCCGTACACGAGCGCACAGGCCAGCTGCCGTTGCTGCGCGGTCTCGGTGCCGGCGTCCCAGGCGTCCATCGCGGTGCGGGCCTCGGCGTACCACGGCTGGTCGGCGTGCTGCTCGTAAACGGCCAGCTGCTCGGCCGGAGTCGGCGGGATGTTGACCGCCCGGCAGCTCGGCGTCACCAGCGCCAGCTTGCCGATCCGGTCCGGATGGGCGGCCGCGTAGAGCAGGGCCAGGCTGGCGCCGGCCGAGTGCCCGAGCACGTCGATGCGGTCGCGGCCGAGGTGCTCGCGCAGCGCCTCCACGTCCTCGACGATCTGGTCGACGCGGCGGTGCGGCAGCTCGAGCACGACCAGTTCGCGCTGCGCGTCCAGGCCGCCCAGCGTGCCCAGGTAGCCCGATGGCTGCAGGGGGCCGCCGGGCAGCACGACGACCGGCTCGGCCGCCGAGCCGAGAACCGTGGCGGTGAGCTCGGCGCCGTCGTAGGTGGTGAAGATCGGCATGCCGGTGACGCTACGGGGCTACCAGCGTCCGCGCGCTCGAATTCGGCCGCCTTGCCAGCGCCCGTGACGGAAGCCGCCGAGGCCGAGCAGCGGCAAGACGATGAAGATCAGCACGCCGGCCACGATCACGAACGGCAGCGCGACGATGATCACGACGGCGGCCAGCACCAGCACGGCGAGGCGCACCAGCACCGACTGGCCGGCGAACTGCCGGAAGGTACGATCGGCCACCGCGCGGGTCCCGCCGTCCGGCCCGGTTCGCCGCCAGGACGGCGACTGCCAGGTCGGCGTAGCCGGCGGGAACGGGTGCGGGGCGGGCAGGTCGGTGAACAGCTCGTCGATGCCTTCGCGGGTGCGCGCGATGCTGGCCTGGGCAACGCGCTGGCCGTACTCCTCGGCGTCGAGCCGTCCGGCGTTGAGGTGCTCGTCGAGTGCTTTGATCGCGGCATCCCGCTCGTCGTTGCCGATGCGGAGGCTGGGATGCGGAGCACTCATGACGTCTATGGTGCGCCCCATTGCCGCGGACTGCCCAGTGCGATTTGTCAGCGGCCCCTCAACGTCTACTCATCGTCGCCCTGCAGCTTGGCGTCCAGATCGGCCTGACGCTGCCGACGGGCCTCGACGCGCTGCTCGAGCACCTGGGCGAACGCCTGCCGCGGCCGGGCCAACAGCACGAACGAAAGCGGGACGGACAGGACAAGCGCGATGATGGCGCCGAGGAAACCCTTGACGCCCACCAGCCAGAGCAGTCCGAACAGGGCGAAGAACAGCCCGAAGCGCAGCACCGTGTAGAGCCACATCGCGCCCATCGAGCGCTTGAAGGTCGGCTGCTGAGTCATCTCTCCTCCGATTTCGGCCATCCGCTCTTATCTGCGCCGGACGGCCAAAAGCGTGTCACGCGGGCATCGGTTGCGGGGTGGCCCGTCGCTGCGCCAGCGACACCGGACCGTCGTACTCGCGCAGCACCTCGTAGCGGGTGTTGCGCTCGACCGGGCGGAATCCCGCGTCACGAATCAGGTCGAGCAGGTCGTCGCGGGTCAGCTTGTCCGGCGTGCCGAACCCGTCGGCGTCATGCGTGATCTTGTACTCGACGACGCTGCCGTCCATGTCGTCGGCGCCGTAGTTGAGGGCGAGCTGCGAGGTCGACAGCCCGTGCATCACCCAGAACACCTTGACGTGGTCGAAGTTGTCGAGCATCAGCCGGGACACGGCGAACGTCTTCAGCACGTCGGCCGGCTGGGCCATCGACAGGTGGCTGAGCCGGTTGTTGTCGTTGTGGAACCGCAGCGGGATGAACACGGCGAAGCCGCCGGTCTCGTCCTGCAGGCCGCGCAGTCGCATGACGTGGTCGACGCGGTGCCGCGGCTCCTCGATGTGGCCGTAGAGCATGGTGGCCGGGGTGCGCAGGCCCTTCTGGTGGGCCAGCCGGTGGATGCGCGACCAGTCCTCCCAGTGCGTCTTGTGGTCGACGATCTGCTTGCGGACGTCCCAGTCGAAGATCTCGGCCCCGCCGCCGGTCAGGGACTCCAGCCCGGCGTCGATCAGCTCGTCCAGGATCTCGTCGGCGCCGAGCCCGGAGATCTCCTCGAACCAGTGGATCTCGGTCGCGGTGAACGCCTTCAGCGCCACCTTCGGCAGCGCCGCCTTCAGCTCCCGCAGCGCCCGCGGGTAGTACTTCCACGGCAGCGTCGGGTGCAGCCCGTTGACGATGTGCAGCTCGGTGATGCCGTCCGGCTCCATCGTCCGGGCCAGCTCGACGGCCTCCTCGACCCGCATCGTGTACGCGTCCTTCTGCCCGGGCTTGCGCTGGAAGGAGCAGTACGCGCACGACGCGGCGCACACGTTGGTCAGGTTCAGGTGCCGGTTGACGTTGAAGTACGTGACGTCGCCGTTCTTGGCGGTGCGCTTCTCGTGGGCCAGCCGGCCGAGCCAGGCCAGGTCGTCGGACTCGTACAGGTCGACGCCGTCGTCGTAGCTGAGCCGCTGGCCGGATTCGATCTTGTCGGTCAGCTCGGCCTTGCGGGATTCGGTCAGCGGCATGCGACTCAGGGTACGTCGGCGTCGTTCTGGGCTCGCTTTTGGTCACCCGGCCGGATATATGAGACCTGATGACCAAAACCGGGGCGGTGGACCGCGACGCCACTGCGCGCGGCGCTGCATGCTGGACGGCATGTACGTGCCCGCCGCGTTTGCTGCCTCTTCCTCCGACGTCGCTGAGCTGCTGGACGGCTCGCACGTCGTCGACCTGATCTCGCCGACCGCCGCCGGGCTGGTCGCCACCCCGTTGCCGATGCTGCGCGACGGCGATTCCCTGCTCGGGCACGTCGCTCGCAACAACCCGCACTGGCAGGGCCCGTTCACCGGCGAGTCGATGGTGATCGCCCACGGTCCGGAGGCGTACATCTCGCCGTCCTGGTATGCCACCAAGCGCGAGCACGGCCGCGTCGTCCCGACCTGGAACTACCTGATCGCTCACGTCTACGGCGAACTGGTCGTGCACGACGACGTTTCCTGGCTGCGTGATCTCGTCACGCGCCTCACCGAGCGGCACGAGGCCGGCCGGCCCCACCCCTGGGCGGTCACCGACGCCCCGGCGGCCTACGTCGCGGGTCAGCTGCGGGCGATCGTCGGCATCGAGCTGCGAATCAGCCGGATCGAGGCCAAGGCCAAGCTCAGCCAGAACCGCCCACCGGCCGACCGAGCCGGGGTGATCGCCGGGCTCGACGGGCATCCGATGGCCGCGCGAATACCTGATTGACGCGGCTAACTTATCGTCGTTACGTTACTGCCGTTCACTTCTTGAAGGAGGACGGCCGTGCTCGCTCGCCTCGCCAACCTCGGGATCCGTTACCCGCGCCGCGTCCTCGCCGTCGCCGCGCTGCTGCTCGTCGCCGCGGCCGCGTTCGGCGGCCAGGTCCAGAAGCACCTGTCGGCGGGCGGGTTCTCCGACCCGGGCGCGCCGTCCAGCCGGGCCAACGACCTGCTGGCCGACCGGTTCGGCGCCGGCGACCCGAATCTGGTGCTCGAGGTCAGCAGCCCGGGCGGCGTCGACGGCGCAGCCGCCCGCGCCGAGGGCCAGCGGCTGGTCACCGCGCTGCGCTCCGAGCACTACGCCAGCCAGATCACCTCGTACTGGACGACGGGATCGAGCGCGCTGCGCAGCGACGACGGGCGCAGCGGCCTGATCGTGGCCCGCGTGGCCGGCGACGACGACCAGTCGCCCAAGCGGGCAGCCGCGATCGTCGACCGGCTCAGCGCGGATCGCACGCCGGGCGTGACCGTCACCGTCGGCGGCATCGCGATGGCGTACCACCAGGTGACCGACCAGGTCACCAAGGACCTCAAGATCGCCGAGCTGGTCGCCGTGCCGCTGACGGTCATCGTGCTGATCTGGGTGTTCGGCAGCTTCGTCGCGGCACTTTTGCCTTTGGCCGTCGGCATCTTCTCGATCATCGGGACGCTGGCCGTGCTGCGCGCGATCGCGGCCGGCACGCATGTGTCCATCTACGCGATGAACCTGACCACGGCGCTCGGCCTGGCGCTGGCCATCGACTACAGCCTGTTCATCGTGTCGCGGTATCGAGAAGAGATCGCGCGGGCCACGGAACGCGGCGCGCCGACCGTCGGCGCCTTGGCCATACAGCGGACCATGCAGACCGCCGGGCGCACCGTGCTGTTCTCGGCGCTCACCGTGGCCCTGTCGCTGGCCGCGCTGCTCGTGTTCCCGGTGTACTTCCTGCGCTCGTTCGCGTACTCGGGCATCGCGGTGGTCGCGCTCGCGGCGGTCGCGGCGCTGGCCATCCTGCCCGCGTTGCTGCGACTGCTCGGCTCGCGCGTCAACTCCCTGGACCTGCGGGTGCCGGTCCGCCGCTGGCTGCGCCGCCCGCCGCCGCACCTCGTCAGTGTCGAGCACAGCTTCTGGTACCGGCTCGCGTCGGCCGTCATGCGCCGGGCGCTGCCGATCGGGCTGGCCGTCGTGGCCCTGCTGCTGGTCCTTGGCGCGCCGTTCCTCGGCGTCAAGTTCGGCTACCCGGACGACCGGGTGCTGCCCACGTCGGCGTCCACGCACCAGGTGGGCGACGCGCTGCGCGACCGGTTCGGCGCCAACGCGGCCGGACCGGTGACGGTGGTCGTGCCCGACACGTCGCGCGACCCGGACGCCGTCGGGCCGTACGCCGCTGCGCTGTCGAAGGCGCCGGACGTGACCAGCGTGGTGTCCTCGGCCGGGACGTTCGCCGGCGGGCGCCCCGTCGCGGCCGGCGATCCGGCGATGAGCAAGGGCGGCGGCGCCTACCTCGTCGCCAACACCACCGCCGACCCGATGTCCGACGCCGGCAAACGGGTGCTGCACGCCGTGCGGGACACGCCCGCCCCGTGGCCGGTGCAGCTGACCGGGACGGCCGCCGAGAACTCCGACAGCCTGCACTCGCTGGGCAGCATGCTGCCGCTGGCCATCGCCTTGATCGCGCTGGCGACGTTTGTGCTGCTGTTCCTGTTCACCGGCAGCGTGGTGCTGCCGCTCAAGGCGCTGGTGCTCAACACGCTTTCGCTGACGGCCACGTTCGGGGCGATGGTGTGGATCTTCCAGGACGGCCACTTCGCGAACGTCTACGGTGCGACGGTCACCGGCTTCCTGGTGCCGACCATGCCGATCCTGATGTTCTGCCTGTCGTTCGGCATGTCGATGGACTACGAGGTGTTCCTGCTGTCGCGCATCCGCGAGGAGTGGCTGGCCACCGGCGACAACACCCGCGCCGTCGCCGTCGGGCTGGGCCGCACCGGCCGGATCGTCACCGCGGCCGCCCTGTTGATGGCGATCGTGTTCGCCGCGCTGGCCACCGGAAAGGTCTCGTTCATGGCGATGTTCGGCACCGGACTGACCCTCGCGGTGCTGATGGACGCGACGCTGGTGCGTGGCGTGCTCGTACCGTCGTTCATGAAGCTGGCCGGACGGGCAAACTGGTGGGCACCGGGCGCGCTGGCCCGCTGGCACAGGCGGTTCGGACTGTCCGAGGCGCCCGAGGCTCCGAAGGAGTTGGTTCCTGCGTGACCGAGGTTCGCCGCCGCCGGGCACCGCGCGGTTCGGGTGAGCTGCTGCGCGGCGAGATCATTGCCGCCGCGCGCGAGTGCCTCGTCGAGCACGGCAGCGCCGACGCGGTGTCGATCCGGGCGGTGGCCGCGCACGTCGGAGTCACGCCGCCGTCGATCTACCTGCACTTCACCGACAAGGAGGCGCTGCTCGACGCGGTGGCCGCCGACATGTTCGCCGACATCGGCGAGGCGATGCGCCAGGCGGCCGAGGGCGTCGACCACCCGCTCGAGCGGATGCGCCGGCAGGGGCACGCCTGCGTGCGCTTCGCCCGGGAGAACCCCGAGGTGTACCGGCTGGCCACCATGCACGTGCGCACCGAGGCCGGCGACGCCGACATGGTGATCGGCAACTCGGCGTTCACCCTGATCAGCGCGACAATCGTCGAGTGCATGGAGGCCGGCGTCTTCACCCCGGGCGACCCGCTGCCGATCGCGCTGGAGATGTGGGCCGCCGCGCACGGCATCGCCGCGCTGCTGATCGCCAAGCCGTACCTGCCGTGGGGCGATCCGGAGGAGGTCACCGAACGGGTGCTGCGCTCGGCCGCCCTGGGGCGAGCCACCGCCGACCTGATCGGTGATCCCGACTGCGCGGAGATCATCACCTGGCTGGATGCGCAACCGCGGAACTAGGGCGTGTCTTCACCGGCCGGCTGGACGCGGCCCTCGAACTTGGTCGACAGCACCACCGTCGTGCGCGTGTGGCCGACGCCCTTGATGCTGTTCAGCGTGCCGATCATGCGTTCCAGGGCGCCGACGTCGGCCACCCGGACCTTGACCACGTAGGACTCCTCGCCGGCGACGAACCAGCAGTCCTCGACCTCGGGCACCTCGCCGAGGGCGGCGGCCACGGCGTCCGGGTCGGACTCGTCGCCCAGGAACAGCCCGATCAGCGCGCTCATCGAGTAACCGAGCGACTCGGGCGCCACGGCGGCGTGGTAGCCGGTGATGACGCCGGCCGCCTCGAGCTTGCCCACCCGTTCGTGGACGGCCGGCGCGGACAGCCCGACGATGCGCGCCAATTCGGCGAACGTCGCGCGGCCGTTCGTGCGCAACGCGTCGAGCAGCTTCCGATCAACGGCATCCACGTTGGTCAGTCTGACACGCGCGCCTGTCCGAGCTGGCCGGTCCAGCGGGTGAGCAGGTCGTGCTTCACGCCCAGGACATCGAGCACCTTGCCGGCGACGAAATCGACCAGCTGCTGCACGCTGGCCGGCGCGCCGTAGAAACCGGGCGACGCCGGCAGCACCACCGCGCCGGCGTCGTGCAGGTCGAGCATGTGCTGCAGGGCCGAGCGCGGGTAGGGCGTCTCGCGCGGCACGACGACGAGCGGACGCCGTTCCTTGAGGGTGACGTCGGCCGCCCGTTGCAGCAGGTCCTTGGACAGCCCGATCGCGATGCCGGCCAGCGCAGCGGTCGACGCCGGCACCACCACCATGCCCCGAGCCGGATAGGAGCCGGACGAAGGCCCGGCGGCCAGATCGCCGGCCGGCCAGTAGGCGACGTCGCCGGCGACCTCGCGCCCCAGCCAGGTGGCCAGGTCCTCGCGCCAGTGGCGGTCGCGAAAGGACAGGCCGACCTCGTCGAGCAGGGTCAGCCGGGCCGCCCGGGACACGATCAGGTCGACCGGCTC
>Ga0081455_10008717_pt1 | contig 10503 bp, 9 predicted proteins | sample TabmetS3T2R1_FD_70207 | JGI IMG/M metagenome (GOLD analysis project Ga0081455, IMG submission 70207) | Tabebuia heterophylla rhizosphere microbial communities from the University of Puerto Rico - S3T2R1 | ecosystem: Host-associated > Plants > Roots > Rhizosphere ... | reverse complement strand
GCCCGCGAGCACGAACGCGCCGTGAGCGAAATTCACGATCCGGGTCGCCTTGTGGATGACGACTATGCCGAGTGCGGCCAGCGCATAGATGGCCCCGAACTTGAGGCCACCCACCACTATCATCACGAGTTCGGCAAGCACGTGCCGCCGTCTGCGCTAGGACGCTAGCCCGATCACTTTCCAGGAGCCGTCGATGATGCGCGCCGAGGCCACCTTCTTGTTGCCCTGGTGATCGGTCGCCGTCACGGTTTCCGGGAAGATCACGTCATACCCGCCTAGATCCGAGGGCTTGGCGTCCTTCAGTGTCTCCCAAGCATCGATGACCCCCGACCAGCTCAGATCCCGGCCGGCCCTTTTGAGCACCTGAGCCAGCACGTAGGTGGACCCGTAGCCTATCAAGTCGTAGATGTTCGGCCGGCCCTGCGGCAGCGTCCCGATCTTCTCGATCAGGGTGCGCCGATAGTTCGCGATCGGCGGGTCGTCCTGAGTGGGGAAGTACGGGGCGTTGAAATAGCCCCACGTGATCTTGGTGTTCTCTTCGCCGATCAGCGGGATGATCGCGTTGTTGACCGCTGAGCCGTCAACCACGAAGATGGAGTCGGTGAGACCCTTCTCCGGCGCCTGCTTGATGGCGAACCCCGCCTCCGTAAAGCTGCCGAGGATCAACACCACCTGCACGCGCCGTCGGGCGAACGACACGAGCTGCGCGGTATAGTCGCGCGCGGCGGCGTCGAATTTCTCCACCACGACCTCGAGCCCGCCGCGCTTGGCGAGCCGCGGCTCGATCTCCGCGAGGTGCGATTGCGGGAACGCATAGGTGCCCGCCAGCACGCCCACTCGCGTCGCATTCGGCACTGCTTGGAAGCCGATGTTGATCATTGCCTGGCCGGTGATGCTCGCCGGCGGAATCGTGCCGTGAAAGACGTTGCGCGCGAACGGCTCGCGGATGATCGGGGTGGCGCCCACGGTGTTGTAGGTCGGAATCTTTGCGGCCCGCACATAGTCCGCGGCGGCGGCAGCGCCGGTACTTCCACTGGCAATGATCAGCACGAACACCTTGTCGTTCTCGACGAGCTTCTTGGCCGCGGCCACCGACTCGGCCGGCGTCGAGGCGTGCTCGTAGGCAAGACGCAACTTGCGACCGTTGACGCCGCCAGCCGCATTGATCTTCTCGATGGCGAGCTGGATGTTGTCGCGCCCTGGCGCCCCAATGAACGCGAACGGGCCGGTGAGCTGCCCCAGGGCCCCGATCAGGATCTCGTTGTCAGTGACCCCCTGCGCCGCCTGGGCAAGCATGGGTCCGGGCCGCAGTCCTGCAACTCCGGCCGTCGCCAACCCGGCCACCCCCCGAAGAATGGCGCGCCGGTGCACAAGGTGTTTGTCTGCCATGGATTCCCTCTGACATTTCGGGATCGCGAAAGAGCGCCCGCATCGTCAATGGCAGCCGGCTCTGCCCGCGTGCGTTCCGAAAATCTTATACCCATAGCGCAGATTAGTATACAACAGACGCATGGGGGGCCGCGCATCTTCATGCGGCGGCATGCCGCGCAACCGTCATGCGGTCGGGACTTAGGCTTGAGCGGCGTGTCGCTTCTTCTAACGCAAGGGCGCGTGCTTCGCAGCGGCGCCAAGAATCCCGAGCGGCTCGATCTGGCGGTCGGAATCGATGGTCGCATCGCATCGCTGGCACCCACGATTACGCCGCAGGTGGCGGAACGGGTCGTCAACCTCTCTGGCAAGCTGGTTGTGCCTGGCTTGGTGGACGCCCACCAGCATCTCGACAAGTCGCGCACACGACGTTTGGTCGCCAATGCGGCGGGGACTCTCGAGGGCGCTTCGGCCGCCTATCGCACCTTTGCCGCGAGCGCCACTCGCGAGGACATCATACGGCGCGCGGAGCGCACGCTAAACATCTGCCTCGCGCATGGCACGGTCGCGATCCGCAACCATACGAACGTTGAGTCGCAGAGCGGGCTACGCGCGCTCGAGGCGATGATCGAGGTGCGCGAGCGCTGGCGCGATCGCATCGCCTTGCAGGTCGTGGCACATCTGACGAGCGACGCTCCCCGCAAGCTCATCGCCGCGCGCCGCTGGCTGGAGGCATCGATTGCGGCGGGCGCCGACGCAGTCGGCGGGGTGCCGCAATACGCCGACGATCCGCTCGCGTTTCTCGATCTCTTGTTCGAGTTCGCCGAGCGTAGCGGCTTGCCGCTCGACATGCACGTGGACGAGCACCTCGACCGCGGGCGGCTCCTATTCGATGCGGTGATCGAGCGCACGCGGGCGCATGGGATGCAGGGGCGCGTGACCGCCGGCCATTGTTGCGCCTTGAGCGCGCTGCCGCGTGACGAGTCGCGGCGGATCATCGCAGATTTGGCAGCGGCCGAAATCTCGGTCGTCACCTTGCCGGCGGCCAATCTGTTTTTGCAGGGCCGCGAGTTCGAGCGGTTGCCGCCGCGCGGCCTCACGCCAGTCCGTGATCTGATCGCGGCCGGGGCGAGGGTAGCGGCCGCATCCGACAACATCCAGGACCCATTCCTGCCGATCGGCTCGGGCGATCTGCTGGAGGTCGCGCGCTGGACGCTCGTCGCCGGCCAGCTAGGGCTCGCCGATCTGCGTGCCGCCTTCGACCTGGTGTCCGCGGCGCCGGCCTCCATTCTCGGGCTCGGCGCAAACGGAGGGATCGCGATAGGCGCCCGCGCCGATCTACTGATCGTCGACGCGGAGGACGTCGAGGATCTCGTCGCCACTGGAGCGAAGAATCGGGCGGTGCTCGTGGCCGGCCGTCTGGTGGCCGGAACACTGTGAGCCGAGAGTCACACCAATGAAGTCCGCTGTCATTATCGGGTCTGCGCACGGGGGAAAGATCAGGAGAAAAAGATGAATGCTTTGGTTTTTGAGAAGGTCGGCGCGTCGTTGGCGGCGGAAACTTCGATCGGCCTGACGCAAGGCATGGTGCGCATCGACAGCACGAATGGCAAAGAAGATACACTCGCGCGCGACCTCGAGGCGAAGCTCAAGTCGCTTGGGGTCGGCACGGTCTGGTGCGAAAAGACCTTTGAGGGCCGCTTAAACACCTTGTGGGAGGTGGACAGCGGCAAGAGCGGTCCTCGCCTGCTGTTTACCGGCCACCTCGACACCAAACCGGTTTGCGAGGGCTGGAAGCGCGACCCATTCGACGGCGCCATCGAGAACGGGCGCCTCTACGGGCACGGCGTGATGGACATGAAGGCCGGGCTCGGCTCGTTGATCGGCGGCATTATGACTTTGGTGGAGAGCGGCGTCGATTTCTGCGGCAAGATCACCTTTGCCGCGGTCGCCGACCACATGGGCCAGCAGACAGGCAGCATCGATCTGTTCCGCCGCCACAAGTTCGATCACTGCGTGCTCGCGGAGCTCACCGACATGCGCATCTATATCGCGCACCGCGGTCGCTACTATTTCGACATTTCCACTATCGGGCGTTCCGCGCATACCTGCCACAAGTACTTGGCGATCAACGCCATCGAGAAAATGCTGCCGGTGATCGACGAGCTGTCGAGATTGAAGTACTTCCCGGAAATCCCGCAGGAGATGAAGGACCTCGTCGGGCCCGAGCTCTTTATCGCGGTCGGCCGAGTCTATGGCGGACTTTTTCCCGGCGGGCCGTCGATGATCCCGGACCGCTGCACTATCCGCGTCGACACCCGGCCGCAGCCGGGAGTGCCCATCGAGGAGGTCAAGGCGGTCATTCAAGCCGCGCTCGACCGTGCCAAAGCGCGCGACGGCGAGATCGTGCTCGAGATGGTCGATGCCGACGTCAAGAATTCGTTCATGGTCGATCGCAACGCAGCCGTCGTCGCCGCGCTGAAATCGGCTTGGGAATCGACCCTAGGCCGCCCCGCCGCGTTCCACGGCGGCTCTTGGCTGGGCGATACTGCGAGCTTCGGCCACCTGTGCGAGACCGTGATATTCGGCCCCGGCGGTGAGCCGGTCTATCAACCCAACGAATCCCTTGCGCTCACGGACATCGAAGCCGCCACCCGCATCTACGCATTGACAGCGGCCAAGATTCTGGAAGCAGCATAGGAGCGGGGGCAATCAATGGCATTCGCGGAGTTGCGGGCGGAGGAGTATGCCGCGCTGTCAGCGCGCGCCCTCGGTCGGCTCGTTGCCGACGGGCGCGTCTCCCCCGTGCAACTCGTAGAGCTTGCGCTTACGCTCGCCAAGGCGACCGAGCCGAGGATCAACGCTTATGTCTCTTTCCTGGAGCCGCTGGCGCGAAGCGTTGCAGAAGAGCGCGGGCGCGAGGCGCGGGCGGGACATTTGCGCAGCGCCCTGCATGGCGTGCCCATTGCGGTCAAGGACAATTTCTACCTGAAGGGCTTCCCGCTCGCGCGCGGCTCGCGCACCAGCCCCGACTACGTACCTAATGAGAACGCGCCGATGGTTCAGCGCCTCATCGACGCGGGGACGATCATCATTGGCAAGACCACCACTCCCGAATTCGGCTGGAAGGGCACCGGCATCTCGCCGCTAACCGGCATCACGCGCAATCCTTGGAACGCTGAACGCAATTCGGGCGGCTCGAGCGCCGGCTCGGCGGCCACGGTCGCCTCCGGCGCGGTGCCGATCGCGGTTGGAACCGACGCCGGTGGGTCGATCCGCATCCCCGCCGCCTTTTGCGGCGTTCCAGGCTTCAAACCGACACTGGGACGCATCCCGGTCTGGCCGGGCACCGTGACGGAGACGCTGTCGCACGCGGGGCCACTGACCCGCTTCGTCGACGATATCGTCGTCACCCTCGATCTGACCGCCGGACCCGATGCTCGCGATCCCTTGTCGTTCACCTCAACCGGCGCTGGCGATGCCGAGCGCTGGGATCGCCTGCGCGGCGGCAGGATCAAGGTTGGCCTGATGTCTGCGCCGTTCGGCATTCGACCCGAGTGCGCGGTGGAACCCGTGATCACTGCTGCGCTCGCTGAAATTACCGCCGCGGTGCCGGCGCGCTATTCCGACGCGGCCATCGAGGCGCCACTGCCGCGCGATGTGTTCGAGGCGTTGTGGGTGACGGCGCGCGGTCTCGGCTACGAGAAGCTCTTCGCCCGACAGGCCGCCATCATGGATCCGGGCCTGGTCCGGCTCGGTCCGCTGGCGCAGGCCTATTCGCTATCGCGCTTCTTCCAGGCGATCGGCAATCGCCGGTCCTTTGTGAGCGCCGCATTCAAGCTCTTCGAGTCCGTCGATCTCCTTCTCATGCCCACCATGCCGATCGTGGCCTTTGACGCCGCCGCCGAGGTGCCCCCGGGCGGCGAGGCCGAGGCGCCGCTGCCATGGATCACCTGGACCCCCTACACTTATCCCTTCAACCTAAGCGGCCAACCGGCGATCTCGCTGCCGTGCGGACTTGCAGCCGAAGGCATGCCGGTTGCGGTGCAGATCGTCGGGCCATTCGGCAGCGATGCACTCGTGCTGGCTTTCGCCCGCGAAGTCGAGACCGCGCTCGCTTTCCGCGAGCGCCATCCGCTGCGGCTTTCCGCGAGCTGAAGCCGACCATAATGATGATCACTACCTCCGACGGTATCCGGCTTCATGTTCGCTCCATCGGAAGCGGCGCACCGCTCTTGTTCGTGCACGAGTTCTCTGGCGACATCCGCAGCTGGGATGCGCAGGTCGACTTTTTCTCGCGTCATTATCGCTGCACAGCGTATTGCGCGCGCGGCTATCCGCCGTCCGACGTACCAAGCGACCTGCAAGCCTATGACCAGGTGCGTGCGGCCGAGGATCTCGCTGACATGGTGCGCGCAGTCGCCGATCGGTCCGCGCATATCGTAGGGCTCTCGATGGGCGGCTTTGCCGCGCTGCATTTTGCGATGCGCCACCCCCGGCTCGCGCGCTCACTCGTCCTGGCCGGCGTCGGCTACGGCGCCAAGCCGGAGCAGCAGCTGCAACACGCCGCCGCGATGCGTGAGGAAGCCGACCACGCGGAGGCCGTCGGCATGGCCACCTTCGCTCGCGAGCTTGCCGGCAGCGGTTACGCGCAATGTCTGCGCGCTAAGGACGAAGCCGGCTGGCGCCGTTTCGCCGACGAGCTCGCCGAGCACTCTGTCACCGGGATGGCCATGACGCTGCGCGGTGTGCTCGCTGCGCGCCCGTCGCTGTGGCACCTGGCCGCTGAGCTGCGCGCTCTCGAGGTACCGACCCTGGTCGTCGCTGGCGACGAAGACGAGCCGTGTCTCGAGCCCGGTCTGTTCCTCAAGACGACGCTGCCGGATGCGGCGCTATGCGTGATGCCACGCAGCGGACATCTTCTCAATCTCGAGGAGCCAGCGCATTTCAACGCGATCGTGTTTTCGTTCCTTACGGCGGTCGAGCACGGCCACTGGAGCGAGTGGAGAGGCCGCGCGGACGCGCCCGGCGCATCACAGGGAGGTGGACAATGAGCAGAATGGGACGTCTAGCGGGAAAAATTGCGTTGGTTACCGGTGGCAGCCGAGGGCTTGGCCGCGGGATTGCGGAAGGCTTCGCGGCCGAAGGCGCCAAGCTGGTCGTCAACTACCTGAAGGACGAGAAGTCGGCGAACGCGGTTGTTGACACCATCAAGCGAGATGGCGGGGAGGCGATCTCCGTGCGCGCAGATATCGGCGAGGTCGAGGACGTCACGGGCATGGTCGACACCGCCGTCAAGCGATTCGGGACCATCGACGTCCTCGTCAATAACGCCGGAATGCTCAATTCGTTCAAGCTCTCGGACATGTCCGTGGAGACCTGGGACAACATGATCAAGGTGCATCTGCGCGGCATGTTCCTTTGCACCCGTTTCGTGATCCCGTACATGCTCAAGCAGAAGAGCGGCAAGATCATCAACATGAGCGGCACCTTCGGGGTGAGCGGCGGGGCTGAATTTACCCACATGTCCGCGGCGAAGGCCGGGATGATTGGCTTCACGCGCGCCCTCGCGCGCGAGGTCGGGCACGACGGCATCAACGTGAATTGCATCGCGCCAGCGATCATTCGCACCGACCTCTACAACTTCATGCCGGATGACGTGCGTACCTCGATCGTCGGCGCCTATCCGCTTGGCCGCGTGGGCGAGGTCGAGGACGTCGTCGCTACGGCGCTCTTCCTAGCCACCAAGGACGGCGCCTATTTCACCGGGCAAACGCTCTGTCCGGCAGGTGGCGACGTCATGGTCTGACGATGTAGGTATCTGGCTGGTGTCGGAGGTCTTCGGGCGCGATCGGGGTTGGTGATGGGGCGTCGCATTCCTCTCTTCGGAAAACGCGCTCTAGCTTGGCTAAACCCTAAATGAAATCGAGGTGATCCTATGATAGTTGAAGAACGTTGTTACACACTCAAGCCGGGGACCGTACCCCTCTATTACAGAGATTACGATCCGCGCGGCTTGAAAATCCAGACGCGAATCCTCGGCCGTCTTATTGGTTATTTTCACACGGAAATTGGCGAGCTTAATCAAGTCGTCCATCTCTGGGGATACGAGTCGCTCGCCGAGCGCGAGCGCCGGCGGGCGCTGCTTGCCGCCGACCCGGAGTGGCAGGAGTATCTCAAAAACTCGCCCGATATCGTCGTGAAAATGGAAAGCCGCATACTAGTTCCGGCGCCGTTCTCGCCAATCAAATAGTGCTGGCGGACAGTGATGCGCTTTGCTCAATTCACGATCCGCCCCGAGGCGGTCAGCTCATGACGCAGACGAGGGTCAATTGCGTTTCGGAGTGATCGTGTGTAGCTGGAGGTAAGGCAATGATCGAGGACGTCGATATTCTGATCGAGCACGGGACGCTGCTCACGCTCAACGGCGAGCGCCAGATCATCACCGACGGGGCAGTCGCGATCCGAAAGGACCGCATCGCTGCCGTAGGCAAGACCCCCGACTTACGGCAGAAGTTCAAGGGCAAGAAGACCATCGACGCTTCGCTGCGGCTGGTCATGCCAGGGCTGGTAGACGGCCATGCGCATCTCGGCGAGATCGCCCGTGGTTTGATTCCCGATACGCTACGCACCAGCGATTGGCTCAAGTTCTGGTGCTACCCCTACATGGCCGCGATCACCGAGGAGGATGAGTACTGGTACTCCAAGTGCCTGATGGCGGAGATGATTCGGTCGGGCACGACCTGTTTCGTCGAGCCCGGTTGCATGTGGCTCGAATCCACGATCAAGGCGGTCGCGGAGACCGGCATGCGCGCAACCACGGGGAGTTGGGTCTGGGACCATGCCGGGCCAGACGGCCATAAATGCCCCGAATACTTCAAGAAGATGACGCTCCGGCAGGCGCTCGATGTGACCGAGAGCAACGTCAAGTCGTTCAATGGCATCGCCGACGGCCGCATCAAGTGCTTCGCCACCATCGAGGGCGTCGGCACCTGCTCCGACGAGCTCATGCTCGGGGCCAAGGCTATCGCCGACCAGCACGGCACTTTCACGCTGATGCACAAGGCAAGCTCGCGAGAGGAGGTGGCGAGCGAGCTCAAGGCCACCGGCCATCGGCCGGTCGAGCACATGTACCGTATCGGCGCGCTCGGACCGAACGTCTACCTCAATCATATGACCGCGGTAGACTCGTTCGAGGTTGATATGCTGGCGGAGACCGACGCCAAGGTCTGCCAAAATCCGCCGGCCGCCTTGAAGCTTGCCAAGGGAACCACTCAGATGAGCCGTTTCCTGGAGATGCGCGCAAAAGGCGTCACGGTCTGTCTCGGCTGCGACGGCGTCAACTCCGCCGACCACAAGGACATGTTCCGCTCCATGTACCTCGCCGCCACGCTGCCCAAGGATGCCAAGTTGGATCCCGAGGCAATCACCGCCGAGGAGGTGGTCGAGATGGCGACGCTCGCCGGATATCGCGCGATCGATTGGCATAAGGAGCTAGGCTCGCTCGAGCCGGGCAAGAAGGCGGATCTTATTCTGATCAATGTCGATCGACCGGAATGGGTGCCGACCTACAATTACGTCTATAGCCTCGTTTACACGGCGAGCGGCGACAGCGTCGAAACTTCCATCGTCGACGGTCGAGTCCTGATGGAAGACCGCAGGCTCACCACTATCGACCTCGGCGAGGTGCACGCGCGTTGCCGAGAGCTTGCGCCGAACCTTGCCGCGCGTGCCAACGTCAAGCCTAGCTCGCGCTGGCCGGTGCTCTGAGGACCGGTTATCGACGCGATCGTCACGGCCTTTCCTGCCGGATGGAATCTGTTTCAATTCGCGACAGGATTTCGGCCCGACGCGAGCGATACACCGGTCAAGATCAGCAGCAGCCCCGCCACATGGAACAATCTGAGGTCTTCCCCCAGGAAGACGCCGGCGAGCAACGCGGTATAGAGCGGGACCAGATGGAGGAACGGCCCCGATCTATTTGGGCCGATGAGTTCGACGCCGCGGTTCCAGGCCGCAAACGCCAGTAAGCTAGGAAAGATTGACACATAGAGCGCTGCGAAAATCGTCAGTAGTGTCAATTCTACGACATTGCCGTGGGCGATTTCTAATATCGCAAAAGGCATTGTCGTGGTCGCCGAAATGATCCCGAGAACGAATAGAAGGGTCAGCCAATGGGTCTGCGGACGCATACGCAGATAGGCCACGTAGATCGCGAAGACGGTCATGGCCAATATGACGATAAGATCTCCGAACTTAAACCTCAGCTCCGCGAGAACGCCCGGATCGCCGTGTGTCACAATAACGATGACGCCAATCAGAGATGTTGAAATGCCGAGTAATTGGATAAAGCGGATGCGGTCGCGAAATACTAACGCTCCGGCGGCGACGATAAGAACGGGAACCAACGAGTTTAAAATTGAGACATTCAATGCCGTTGTGTGTTGAAGGCCGACGTATTGAAGTGCGCTGAACAGCGTGCCGCCGGTGATACCAAGCCACAAAAAGATGCCCCCATGCTGTCGGACCGACGGCCAATCGTTTTCAATCTCCGATCGCGCCATGAACCAGATGATAAATACCGGTACCAACCAGCGAATTGTCGAAATCGTTAGGGGCGGAATATGGCCGGTGATGGCGCGGCCGACGATATGGTTTCCCGACCAGCACAACGAGGCGAAGGCCAGCACCGAATAGGGATTATCCCAGATGCGTTTTCGAGCGCGACTTACGAGCGAGGCTTCCGACAACTGGCGCTCTTTAGAGTCCATGATCGATCAGAACGAGGTCCTTCCGCTAGCTCTCGGGCCAACAACAGTCACGAACTTTCCGTGCGAGACGGAGATCCCGGAGTAATGCCTAGAGGGCACTGTTGAAAGGATGCCTGCCGCGACGGTGGGCACTGCGAGGCACCAGGACGGCTAGGTTACAGTCTCACTCACCCCCAAGCTCACGCCGCGACTTTCCGGTGGCCTCCGAAAGGAACGCATAATCAAAGACACGGTCGACGGCGGGTGTGGCATCTATCTTGGTGATGCCAGCCTCGTGGATCATCTGCATGAGAGCCTTGGTCTCCTTCTGGTGGAGCAGATAGTCCAGCTTTCCGTGCGGGAGCGCCTCCCTGACGACATCCGG
>Ga0081455_10008716_pt1 | contig 10503 bp, 7 predicted proteins | sample TabmetS3T2R1_FD_70207 | JGI IMG/M metagenome (GOLD analysis project Ga0081455, IMG submission 70207) | Tabebuia heterophylla rhizosphere microbial communities from the University of Puerto Rico - S3T2R1 | ecosystem: Host-associated > Plants > Roots > Rhizosphere ... | reverse complement strand
ACTCGATCCTGCACGCGACTCCCGAGGACCGGCGCGGCTTCATCGAGGAGGCCGCCGGCGTACTCAAGCACCGCAAGCGCAAGGAGAAGGCGCTCCGCAAGCTCGATGCCACCGAGGGCAACCTGACCCGGTTGCAGGACCTGCTCGGCGAGATCCGGCGCCAGCTGAAGCCGCTGGGCCGGCAGGCCGAGGTCGCTCGCAAGGCGGCCGTGATCCAGGCCGACGTACGCGACGCCCGGGCCCGGCTGCTGGCCGACGACATCGTCACCGCGCGGACGTCCCTCGAGCGCGAGCTCGCCGACGAGCGGGCGCTGCGCGAGCGGCGCGAGTCGGCCGAGCAGGCGCTCGCAAAGGGCCGCGAGAGGGAGTCCGACCTGGAGCAGCGGCTGGCCGCGGACGCACCGCTGCTGGCCCGGTCGCAGGAGACCTGGTACCACCTGTCCGGCCTTCGCGAGCGGGTTCGCGGCACCGCCGGTCTCGCGGCCGAGCGGATCCGGCTCGCGACGAGCGAGAGCGAGGACATCGCGCCCAGCCGCGACCCGGAGGCACTCGAGGCCGAGGCCGCCGAGGTTCGCGCTGCCGAGCAGGAGATCGAGGCCGAGGTCGCCGAGCGGCGGGATGCGCTCGAGTCGGCCGTGGCGGTCCGGCGCGAGGCGGAGCGGCGGCATGCCGACGAGGATCGCCGGGTGGCCGGGCTGGTGCGGGCCGCGGCGGACCGTCGCGAAGGGCTGGCCCGGCTGGGCGGCCAGGTCGGCGCGATGCGCAGCCGCATCCACGGCGTCGACGACGAGATCGGCCGGCTCCAGGGCGCCCAGGACGAGGCGGAGCGCCGTGCCGAGCGAGCCGAGCATGACTTCACCGCACTCGAGACCCAGGTCGCGAGCCTGGACGCCGGCGAGAGCGGCCTCGACGCGGAGTACGAAGGCGCCCAGTCGGCGCTCGACGACGTGACCGACCGGCTCGACAAGCGGCGTGACGAGGCTCAGACGGCCGAACGCGAGCGGGCTGCCCTGGCGGCCCGGGCCGAGGCGCTCGAGCTCGGCCTCACCCGCAAGGACGGCGCGGGCGCTCTGCTCGCCGCCACCGACCACGTGTCCGGGCTGCTCGGCTCGGTCGCCGCACTGCTGTCGGTCCACGACGGGCACGAGGCCGCCATTGCGGCCGCGCTCGGAAGCGCTGCCGACGCGGTGGCCGTGACCGGTGTCGACTCCGCCATCGACGCGATCGAGCATCTGCGCACCGAGGATCTCGGACGGGCCGGCCTGGTGCTCGGTGTCGACAACCCGGACGACCAGGATTGGCCCGGACTGCCGGCGGGCGCCACCTATGCCCTCGACGCCGTCGACGCGCCGTACGCCTTGCGTGCCACCTTGCGCCGGCTGCTCTACAAGGTCGCCGTCGTTGACGACCTCGACGCAGCACGCATGCTGATCCGCGACCTGCCGGATGTCGTCGCCGTGACCCGCGACGGCGACCTGCTCGGCACCCACTTCGCCTCCGGCGGGTCGTCGTCGGCGCCCAGTCTCATCGAGGTGCAAGCGGCGCTCGACCAGGCGCGGGCGGAGCTGGACACCGCGACCCACGAGGGCGAGCGGCTGCGCTTCGAGGTCTCCCGCCTCGAGGAGGAGACGCAGACCTCGCAGCGGCGGGTCGACGTGGCCCTCGCCAAGCTGCACGAGTCGGACGCCACTCTCGCCGCTGTCGCCGAGGAGCTCGGCCAGCTCGGCTCCGCGGCTCGTTCGGCCCGGGCGGAGTCCGACCGGCTCGCCAAGGCGATCGCCGGAGCCCGGCAGAGCCGTGCAGAGCACGTCGCGACGCTGTCCGATCTGGAGCGGCGGCTCGAGGACGCGGAGTCCCACTCCGACGACGAGCCCGAGGACTCCGCGCTGGACGACCTGGCCGAGCGGGCGCGGTCGGCTCGTACGGCGGAGATGGAAGCCCGGCTGGCATTGCGTACCGCCGAGGAGCGGGCCCGCGCGATGGCCGGCCGTGCCCAGGACCTGCTCGCCGCGGCCACCGCCGAGCGAGAGGCCGTCGCCCGGGCCCTGGCGCGCCGTGAGCAGCGGCGGCACGAGGCCGAGGTGGCCCGGGCCGTGGTGACGGCAGCCGAGGTGATGCTGGGCCGGATCGAAACGTCCCTGCGCGCGGCGCGTGACGAGCGGACCGCCATCGAGCAGCAGCGCGCGGTCCACGAGAAGGACCTCACCGGCGTACGCGCCCGGCTGCGCGAGCTGGCCACCGAGCTGGAGCAACTGACCACCTCGGTGCACCGCGACGAGATGGCCCGCACCGAGCAGCGGCTTCGCGTCCAGCAGCTCGAGGAGCGCGCCGCCGACGAGCTGGGGCTCGACGTCGAGAGCCTGGCGGCGGAATACGGTCCCGACATCCCGATCCCCCAACTCGAGGCCGAGCCCGAGGCGGCGCCCGAGAGCGACTCCGAGCCTGCCGACGACGAGGAGCCGGCCCCGCCGCCGACCGTGCCCTACGTACGCGAGGAACAGGCCAAGCGGCTGCGGGCCGCCGAGCGGCAGCTCGCCCTGCTCGGCAGGGTCAACCCGCTCGCGTTGGAGGAGTTCACCGCCCTCGAGGAGCGCCACAAGTTCCTGGCCGAGCAGCTCGAGGACGTCAAGAAGACCCGGCGCGATCTGCTGGAGATCGTGCGCGCCGTCGACGAGCGGGTCGAGCAGATCTTCATCGCGGCCTGGGAGGACACCGAGCGGGAGTTCCGGGACGTCTTCGCCCGGCTCTTCCCCGGCGGCGAGGGTCGCCTGGTCCTGACCGAGCCCGACGACTTCCTCAACACCGGCGTCGATGTCGAGGCGAGACCGCCGGGCAAGAAGGTCAAGCGGCTGTCGCTACTGTCCGGCGGCGAGCGGGCCTTGGTCGCCGTGGCGTTCCTGATCGCTCTGTTCAAGGCGCGGCCCAGCCCGTTCTACATCCTCGACGAGGTCGAGGCGGCGCTCGACGAGATCAACCTCGGCCGGCTCCTCGAGATCTACGAGGAGCTCCGGGCCCGTAGCCAGCTCGTCGTCATTACCCACCAGAAGCGCACGATGGAGATCGCCGACGCGTTGTACGGCGTGTCGATGCGTGGCGACGGAGTGACCGCGGTGATGAGCCAACGGCTTCGCGAGGCCGAGCCGGCCTGACCGAATCCGCGGTTGCCCCGGTTTCCGTCGGGTGACACCGGCGTCTGCTGGCGATGTCATGCATTGACGTACGATGAGAGACAACCTCTGCGGCCCTGATCGCGTAAGAAGGGTGAGGACTCTTTTCGACTGGGGTGGGCCGAGGGATGTTCAACACGGGGTCACGTCTTGGCGCGCGTCGGCGTCGTATCATCGCCGGCGCGTTGTGGTGCTTACCGGCGCTCGTGGCGGCGACGCTGGTGCTCGGCCTCGCGCCAGGGCTGCTGGGCGACTCGGACGGATCGGCGGAGTCCGGTGAGGGTCACTCCGACCCGGCCGCCGGGTCTCCGGTCGTGCCGATCCGGGCTTCGGCCGACCGGCCCAACATCGTCGTGATCATGGTCGACGACATGCGAGCCGACGACACTAACGGTCCCTGGATGCGACAGACCCGCCGGCTGCTCGGCGCCGAGGGCGTCCGCTTCGCCAATACGTTCGTCCCGCTGCCGCTGTGCTGCCCGTCGCGTTCGTCGTTCCTGAGCGGGCAGTACCCGCACAACCACGGTGTCTGGGCACACGGACCGCCGTGGGGCTACCCGGCGTTCAACGATGCCGAGACCCTGCCGGTGTGGTTGCAGCGGGCCGGCTACAACACCGCCTTCCTCGGCAAGTACCTCAACGGCTACCAGGGTCAGGATCCCGACGAGGACGCCAACAGTGGCTTCTACGTCCCACCGGGCTGGACCGACTGGAAGGCCGCACTCGGCCTGCAGGGCACGTACAGCTACTGGGGTACCAACCTCAACGACAACGGACGGCTGCGCTCGCTCGAAGGGCAGTACCAGACCCGCGCGTACGGCCGGATCGGCGCCAGCATGATCCAGCGGTGGGCGGCGGAGCCGAGCCCGTTCTTTTTCTGGCTCAACTTCACCGCGCCGCACACCGGGCGGCCGTGCGAGGCCGACGATCCCGGCTGCATCTTCGGCGGCACCAATCCCAATCTCGACGCCGAGGACCCACGGGTCGGTGCGACACCTGCGGTGCCGCCGGACCGTCGAGGTCGTTATGACGACCTCGTACGGCAGGCGCCCGGCGTCGACTTCGCCAGCGACCGCGACAGCGCCGGCAAGCCCGGCTACCTGCGGAACCGGCCGCCATTGACTCGGTCCCAGCGCGAGGGTCTCGCCGAGGTCGCCCGGCAGCGCTACGAGGCCGAGTCGATCATCGACGACCAGGTGGCGCGGCTGATCACGGCCCTGCGCCGGACCGGTGAGCTGGACGACACGGTCGTGATGTTCACGTCGGACAACGGCTACTTCCTCGGCGAGCACCGGCTGCGGCACGGCAAGGTCCTCCCGTACGATCCGTCGATCCGGGTCCCGCTGCTGATGCGTGGCCCCGGGTTTCCGAAGGGTGAGCTGCGCACCGATCCGTTCTCGATGATCGACTTCGCGCCGACGATCCTCGGCCTGGCCGGTGCCCGGGCCGGACTGCCGACCGACGGCATCTCGATGGTTCCGGTCATCCGCGGCGGCGACCGGGGCTGGCACCGCCCGATCCTCACCGAGGCCGGCCCACGTCACGACGCTGCGGCCCTCGAACCCGACGGCACGCCGATCGACTACAGCGACGAGCATCCGAACGCGCTGAGCCCGATCCAGGGGGTCCGGGTGAAGGGCCTGATGTATATCGAGAACATCGGCGGGTACCGCGAACTCTATGACCTGCGTAGCGATCCGCACGAGATGGACAACGTGGTCGACGAGCCGAAGTATCGACGTCAGGTCCTGGCACTCGCGCAGATCCTGGACCGGCTTCGGGGCTGCGTCGCGGCCGAGTGCGAGATCCGGGTGCCGCCGGTGCTGGAACCCGGAGAGCGCAGGTCTGAAAAGGGCCCGCTAGCTGCGCCAACGCCACCAGATGCTTAGGAAGTGTTTATCGAACCGGCATGTGACGGGTGGGGATGGCGTGACATCATAGGTCTTACACCTGGTTCGTAACGTCTTGCGGGGAAGAGGGGGTCGGAATGGCCGTCATAAGCCTCACGATGCTGTTGATAGTGGCAGCAGCCGTACTTGTCGTGACATATTTCGCCTATCCCCAACGCGGTCGCCCCGTCCCCAGGTTCCCTCGACTCGGAACGGCGATGGAGCGCGCGGCCGACCGGATGGGCATCCACGAGGACGACTCGGAGCGCCCTAAATCTCGGCTCTAGTCCGCGCCGACGACGGCCCGGCTCGGGGTCGCCGCGCGGGTGACTCCGTCGGCGATCAGCCACTGACCGCCGGCGTAGGTCACCATGACCGCGGCATCGATCGCGAACCGGACTCCACGCTTGGCGTGGGACGGTAGCGCGAACTTTCGGAGGCCGATCAGACCGTCGGAGAGCAGGAACAGTGCCGCTCCGGCTGCGATTCGCCGCGCCGCCGGTCGCCCGATCCGGCGCTCGTCCAGCGATAATGCGCCGACCGCCATCGACGTGATCAGCGCGCCGTAGCCGGCCACCGGTGCGCCGAGACGGCCGGCGCGGCGGGCCAGCGCGCCGCCGAGGACCGCGCCTCCGATTCCGACCGGAGCGGCTGCGGCCGGTGGAGTCGGCTGTCGAGCGGCGGCGAAGGCGGTGCCGTAGCAGCCATGGGCTCCGGCGAAGCAGCCGAGACCGGCGGCGAAGGTGGCGTCGGATCGGCCCAGCAGGGCCACGTCACCGGCCCACGACAGCGCGAGACCGGCCCGGGCACGGGTCTGCAGGCCGGACCACGTCGGATCGCCGGCGTCGCCGACCTTGGCGACCAGGAGTGGCATCAGCGCCGACTTGGTCACCCAGCGCAGGCGTGACCGGCGGTCACCGTCACGAGCAGCCAGCGCTACGTCGGACAGTGCCAGCGCCGCGTAGGCCCGGTCGAGGGCCGTCACTGCAGCGCGGCCCACATCTCGGTCAGCATCGGCACCCCGGCGAGGATGGTGGGCACCGCGAGGATCGCGGCCGCCGCCGCATAGGCGCAGGCGGCCTCGCGCCAGCGCTCGCCTCGAGGAGTCGCCAGCCGTTCGAGTCGCAGCCGGGTCGTCGATGCGTCGGCGCCGGCGGCGAGAGCGGCTGCAGGTGGCCGCTGGCCGGCAAGAGCGACCAGGGCCCGGGCGAGTGGCATCGCGCCGGCCCGGCCCCGTGCCGAGTCGTCGGCGAGCAGCTCGACCAGGAGCTGAGACTGCCGCAGCGGCACCTCGCTTCGGGTGCCGCGGGGGAACGCCGCATGCAGGGCCGCGAACGACTCGAGTACGAGGTCGTGGCGGGCCCGCGCATGGGCGTGCTCGTGGGCGAGTACGGCGGCGACCTCGGCCGGACGGAGCTGGCTCATCGCGCCTTGGCTGAGCACGACGCGGGTGTTGCGTACTCCCGGAAGGCAGTAGGCCATCGGAGTGCGTGCGGCCAGGATGCGCAGCGCCGGCTCCGCGCCGGACCGGCCGCCGAGCATGTCGACCAGCTCGCGATGGCGTCGCCGCCGGGCCCGGGTGGCTCGGGCGACCCGAGCCGCCGACCACATCAACCGAACGACCACGACGGCCGCCATCGTCATGAGCAGGCTGTGGAGGAGCACTCGCCACAGGGCGGGATCCTCGACCCTGACCAGCCAGAGTGCGGTCGACACCCCGGTGCCGGCGATCGCCAGGACGGCGGCCAGTGCCAGGGCCTGCCAGAGCACGATGCCGGCGCGCGGCGCCCGAATCGGCCAGGTCGCGCGGCCCAGCAGTGCCGGCGCCGGACCCGCGAGCATCAGGCCCAGCAGCGCCAGCAGCGCCGGTGTCACGATGGCTCCTCGTGTTGGACGCGGGCGAGCGCCTCCTGTAGGGCAGCCGCCTCCTCCGGCGTCACCCGGTCCGCGAAGTGGACCAGCGCGGCGGTTCGATCCAGCCGCTCGACGGACAGCGCCTCGTGCATCAGCTCCGCGGTCAGCTCGGCCCGGCTGTGGGTCGGGACGTAGCGGTAGGCCCGGCCGTCGCGGGTGCGGGTGACCATCCGCTTGCGCGCCAGTCGATCGAGCACCGTCATGACCGTGGTGTACGCCAGGTCGCGCTCGGCCACGAGGTCGTCGTAGACCTCGCGAACCGTACGCGGACCCTGGGCGTCCCACAGTCGGTCCATGACGTCTCGCTCGAGATCGCCGAGTCGCGGCATCGGTCGTTGGGCCACGTCTCCATCGTAACTACACGCAGTAGTACACGGCGTGACGGACGGGCTCTGGAAAGATGGCGTCTCGTGTCCGATCTCGTGATCTACATCGTCATCGCGGTGGCCGTGGTGGCCCTGGGCGTGGCCGTCTGGTTCGGTCTGGTCGCCGGTCGACGCGGCCGCGACGTGACAGCCCCGCCGGAGCCGTCGACGGTCGAAGCGCCGGAGGCGCCGGCCGAGGAAGCCGCGCCCGCGGCGCCCGTCCTCGAGCGACCGGCGCCGGCAGCCGGTCGGCTGGAGCGACTGCGAGCCCGGCTCGCCCGATCCCAGTCGACGCTGGGCCGCGGACTGCTGGCCGTCCTGTCCCGCGATCGGCTCGACGAGTCGACGTGGGAGGAGATCGAGAACGCCCTGCTGACCGCCGACGTCGGTGTGGCGCCGACGCAGGAGCTGGTCGACCAGCTTCGTTCGCGGCTGCGGGTCGAGGGCGGCTCCGCCGATCCCGCGGTGGCCCAGACGGCCCTTCGGGAGGAGCTGGTCCGACTCGCCGATCCCACGATGGACCGCTCACTGGGCGTCGAAGGCGCCCACGGGCAGCCGGGCGTCGTCTTGGTGGTCGGCGTCAACGGCACCGGGAAGACCACACTCGTGGCCCGGATCGCGCGGATGCTGGTCGCCGAGGACAAGAGCGTGCTGCTCGGCGCCGCGGACACCTTCCGGGCCGCGGCTGTGGAGCAGCTGGCCACCTGGGGTCAGCGCGTCGGCGTCGAGACGGTACGCGGCCCCGAGGGCGGCGATCCGGCCAGCGTCGGGTTCGACACGGTCAAGCGCGGCATCGACGAGGGCATCGACACCGTGCTCGTCGACACGGCCGGACGGCTGCATACGAAGGCCGGGCTGATGGACGAGCTCGGCAAGGTCAAGCGCGTCATCGAGAAGCAGGCGCCGATCACCGAGGTGCTGCTGGTCATCGACGCGACGACGGGTCAGAACGGGCTCACGCAGGCGCGGGTCTTCGCCGAGGTCGTCGACGTCACCGGCATCGCGCTCACCAAGCTCGACGGGACGGCGAAGGGCGGCATCGTGATCCAGGTGCAGCGCGAACTCGGCGTACCCGTGAAGCTGGTCGGGCTCGGCGAGGGCGCGGACGACATGGCGCCGTTCGAGCCCGAGACGTTCGTGGACGCACTGCTCGGCGATTGACCCTGTCGGATACCACGTTCTCGTGGTGTGCACGCACTCTGCACGGCGTCGGGTCCATGCGGAGTGCGTACGCGCCATGCAGAGCTCGGACCGTAGGGTGGCCGCGTGGCGCTGACTGTCGACAGGATCCGGCGGGTGCACCTCGGTCGGTTCGTGCGGCCGGCTGCCGAGACGGGGACGGGCGCGCCACGCGTCGAGGACGTCTTCGGCTATCTCGTACGCCATGACCAGGGGCTGGTGTTGCTCGACACGGGCATCGGCGAAGCGGACGAGGAGACCGAAGCGTGGTATCGACCGCGTCGGGTGCCACTGCCCGAGGCGCTGGCGACCGCCGGTCGGACCCTCGACGACGTCGCGGTCGTGGTCAACTGCCACCTGCACTTCGACCACTGTGGCGGCAATCCCCTGCTCGCCGGCCGGCCGGTCGTGTGTCAGCGTCGTGAGCTCGAGACCGCGCGTACGACGGACTACACCATCCCGGAGCTGGTCGACCATCCCCACGTGGCGTACGAGGAGATCGACGGCGAGACCGAGCTGCTGCCCGGCCTGCATGTCATGCCGACGCCGGGCCATGTCGAGGGGCACCAGTCGCTGGTCGTGCGATGCGACGACGGCACCGTGATCCTTGCGGGTCAGTCGCACGAGAGTGCGTCGGACTTCGCCGCCGACGTACGTGCCGTCGCCGCCCAGCACGAGGGGTTCGCCGACCCACTGCCGAGCGCGCCGGCCTGGCTGCCCCGGCTGCTCGACCTCGATCCGGCCCGCGTCTACTTCGCCCACGACGGCGCGGTCTGGGAGCCGTAGCCGCAGCCCTCGCAACACTGGCGGTAGGCAAATTGCGAAACACGCCGGCGTGTCTCGCAATATGGCTACCCCCAGCGGGGGGACGCCCCCGTTCACGCTGCCGTAACACGGGCGGGCGATCTGTCACAGCGGCGCAACACGGGCGCGAGACGGGCGAAACCTGACCCCGCAAGTCTGAGCGGCAACAGCGTCGCACCAGAGGAGCCGGCCCCCATGGTTCACGCGGATACCGCCTGGGTGATGATCAGCGCCGCACTGGTCTTGCTGATGACCCCCGGTCTGGCGTTCTTCTACGGCGGCATGGTCCGCGTGAAGAGCGTGCTCAACATGCTGATGATGTCGTTCGTCACCATCGCGGTCGTCACCGTGCTGTGGGTGCTGTACGGCTACTCGTTCGCCTTCGGGGGCTCGGACACGCGACTGTTCGGCGGCTTCGACAACTTCGGGCTGCATGGCCTCAACGGCGGTCCGGTGCTGTCGTTCGTGGCGTTCCAGCTGATGTTCGCGATCATCACGCCGGCGTTGATCAGCGGGGCGATCGCCGATCGGGCCAAGTTCGGCGCCTGGGTCGCCTTCATGGCGGTCTGGACGACGGTCGTCTACTTCCCGGTCGCCAACTGGGTCTTCGACTTCGGGTACGACGGGGACGCCGGCGACGGGGCCGGCTGGCTCGTCCACTGGGGCGTCCAGGACTTCGCCGGCGGCACGGCCGTCCACGTGAACGCCGGTGCCGCCGCACTGGCGGTCTGTCTCGTGCTCGGCCGCCGGATCGGCTGGCGGCGGGATCCGATGCGGCCGCACAACGTGCCGTTCGTGCTTCTCGGGGCGGCGCTGTTGTGGTTCGGCTGGTTCGGATTCAACGCGGGCTCAGCCCTGGCCGCGAACGGTCTCGCCGCCACGGCCTTCATCAACACGCAGGCGGCGACCGCGGCCGCGGTGTGCGGCTGGCTGATCGTCGAGCGGATCCGCGACGGCCGGCCGACCACCCTCGGCGCTGCCTCGGGCGCGGTCGCCGGCCTGGTCGCGATCACCCCGGCCTGTGGCTTCGTCAGTCCGATCGGCTCGCTGGTCATCGGTGTCCTGGCCGGCGCGCTCTGTGCGCTGGCGGTCGGGATGAAGTGGCGACTCGGCTTCGACGACTCGCTCGACGTGGTCGGCATCCACCTGGTCGGCGGCGCCTTCGGCTCGATAGCGCTCGGCTTC
>Ga0081455_10008715_pt1 | contig 10503 bp, 7 predicted proteins | sample TabmetS3T2R1_FD_70207 | JGI IMG/M metagenome (GOLD analysis project Ga0081455, IMG submission 70207) | Tabebuia heterophylla rhizosphere microbial communities from the University of Puerto Rico - S3T2R1 | ecosystem: Host-associated > Plants > Roots > Rhizosphere ... | reverse complement strand
AGGCCGGCAAACAGGCCGGCGCTCCAGCCGCCCTCGGTGGTCGCCAGCGCGTTGATGAACAGCACGGTTTCGGCGCCCTCGCGGAACACCGCAAGGAAAGCCAGCGCGCCGACCGCCCACACCGTATCCTGCGACAGCGCCTGATCCGCTTTCTGGGAGAGAAATTCCTGCCAGCGGCGCGGGTCCTGCTTCACCATCAGCCAGCCGCTGACATACAGCATCAACGCGGCGGCGAAGAGGATGATGAAGCCTTCGAGAATATCGCTGTGCTCGCCCGAGTTCAGCACCGCGAACAGCCAGGCCGCGATGATGCTGGCACCGACGGCCGCGAGCGCCCCGCCATACAGCGCCTGAACGCGATGTGCCGCGCCGGCCTTGGTTAGATAGCCCGCCAAGGCGGCGATCACGAGCATGGCTTCGAGCCCCTCGCGGAGCAGGATGACGGCGGCCTGGACGAAAGCTGAGGACATGAAACGGGACCTGTTTTTGCCCGTTTTATCCACCAACCGATTCAAGTAAAGCGGCGCGAGGCCACACAAATGCGTCAATGCGATCGGGCCGCACGAAAGTCCTGCAAACAAGGGGGTTTCGGCCACCCGGCCAGATTAGAATTGCTCAATTTCAGCCCGGCTGCCCGAGCGGCGCGCCCAACTTCTGCGGGTCGTGCTGCGCACGCCGCGCAACCAGACGTTCGGCCTGCAGCACGGCGAGCGTCAGGACGACGATCGCGACGGCCTGATGCGCCAGCGCGAGATCGATCGGCACCTGATGCAGCAGCGTGAGGATGCCGAGCGCGGCTTGGAGGATGATGGCCGCCACCAGCCACCAGGCGCCTGATACGACCGCGCCGGCGCGCGATCGGGTCGCGTCGATCGCGTGCAGCACCGCCAATGCCAGCAGCGCATAGGCGGTCATGCGGTGCTCGAACTGAACCGTAAGGGTGTTGTCGAACAGGTTGCGCCACCAAGGCTCCTCGAACCACAGCCGCGCCGCCGACGGAATCAGGGCGCCGTCGATCTCGGGCCAGGTGTTGTACACCCTGCCCGCCCGCAGGCCCGCGACCAGCGCGCCGAAATAGATCTGGACGAACGTCAGGGCGAGCACCGCCACCCCGGAGACCTTCAGCCGCGCCGGCACGAGCAGCTGCGGATGCGCGCTCATCCGCCGCAGCGTCCAGACGATCGAGGCAAAGATGATCAGCGCCAACATCAGATGCGTCGCCAGCCGGTATTGTGACACTTCGGTGCGCTGGGTCAGGCCCGACGCGACCATCCACCAGCCGACCCCGCCCTGCAGCGCGCCGAGGGCAAAGATCAGCCACAGCCGCTTCTTCAACTCGGCGCCGAACGCGCCGCGCCACAGGAAATAGAGGAACGGCAACAGATAGACCGCGCCGATCACGCGCCCGAGCAGGCGATGGCTCCATTCCCACCAGAAGATGGTCTTGAACTCCGAAAGGCTCATGCCGGCATTGAGCTCGCGGTATTGCGGGATGGCCTTGTAGCCCTCGAACGCCTGCACCCATTGCGCCTCGGTGAGCGGCGGCAGCGTGCCGGTCACCGGCTTCCACTCCACGATCGACAGTCCGGACTCGGTCAACCGCGTGGCGCCCCCGACCAGCACCATGACCGCAATCAGCGCGGCGACCGCGATCAGCCACCACCTGACCGCGGCGGCATGCGGGGTCTGTTGTGCGGAACTGGCGGTCATGAAACCTGTCTGGATCGCCCCGAAGGCGTGCTTGATTGAAACGGCGCGCCCCTTATAGTCCGCCCCTTCCCGCGCGCAACCCGCCACGAGGCTGACATATCCGCCATGACGATCCGCACCCGCAAATTCTTCGGAACCCTCGCGCTGCTGGTGCTGGTCGCGGTCTGGTCGCTGCTCGGAATGACCATCGCCCAGACGCCATGGCTGGCCAATTCGGGCCTGTTGCAGGCGATCTTCTATGTCGTGGCCGGGCTTGGATGGGTGCTGCCGGCGATGCCGATCGTGAGCTGGATGTCGCGGCCGGACCGCGCCGCCTGAACTGTCTTTGATTTGAGCATGATCTTTTCAGAAAACCGGTTCCCACTTTTCCGGATCATGCTCTAGACCCAATTGTCCCGGCTCGGCCTGACCGGCGGAAACATGACGCCGGACAGCAGCACGCGCATCAGGCGCAGCGAGGTCTCACGTCCGTCCCAGGCAATGCGCGGCAATGCGTGCAGATTGGTGAAGCCCTTGGCCTGGACGACGCCCGGGATCGTCGATACCGCGCTGGCAAAACCTGCCTCCTGCCCCATCACGACGTGCTCCCGGCGCCACGATTGCGGGTCGCCGAACGGATAGGCGAAATGCGTGACCGTGCGGCGTAGCGCGGTTTCGGCGACCGCCTTGCCCATGGTCATCTCGCGTTGCGCGTCCGCCTCTTTCAGGTTGGACAGCGCATGATAGTTCACGGTCGCGCTGCCGATCGTCACCATCGGATCGGCGGCGAGCCTCGCCAGATCGTCCCAACTCATCGACGCTTCGCGCGACAGCGCCGCGATATCGACGGAATAGCGTGTGCAGAGGTCATGGATCGCGAAAGACAGATCCTGCGGCGGCAGTGTCCGCATCCAGCTCGCCAGGAATTCGAAGGTGTCGTACTTGTCCGCCGTGTTGCCGGCTGCGAAACGCCGCTCCTTGCGGTCGATCACCAGGCTGATGCGCTCCTCACGCGCGATGATCTCTTCCAGCGCGAGCCACCAGGCTTCGCCGATCCCATCCGGAAACCCCGTCGGCAGGTAGACGGTGAACGGCACGCCGTGCTTCGACAGCACGGGATACGCCTCTTTGATGACATCCTTGCAGCCGCCATCGAAGGTCAGGCAGGCAAAGCGATTTTTCTTCGGCAGCGTGACCGCACGCCGGCATACTTCGTCCATCGTGACCAGATCGAAGTTCCAGCGCTTCAGCGCATGGATCAGCCGGTCGAGAAATTGCGGCGTGACCTCACGCCAACGGTTGGGCTGAAAGGGCCGGGAATCGCGTCGGCGCACCCGCTCAAACCGCAGAATGGCGCCGGCGCCGCCGGTCTCACGCTGCTTCAGGGCGGAGTAGCCGCTGAAATAGGCGAGCTCCATCCGAACCCGCCGCAAAATCCCGATATCCGACGCCAACGTCCCGCCCTCACCACACGGTCACGCTGCCCCGCCGCGACCGCATTGTATTACCCTTTGTTGACATTTCCCTGCGAAGGTCGGCCAACGCCAAAATTGTAAACAATTTCATATAGCACGGGCTTTGCGATGACCATGGCTGCCGCGATTGAAGGCCGCACGGCGGATCGAGATACGTGGTCGAAGGCGGGCCGCATCGCCAGCATCGACATCATTCGCGACCTCGCTGCTGCGGAAGCCATCTGGCGCAGCCTGGAAAGCGCGCAAACCTCCTTCACGCCGTACCAGCGGTTCGACTTCCTTAGTTCCTGGCAGCGGCAGGTCGGCATGCGCGAAGGCCTCGTTCCCTTCATCGTGATTGCTTACGACGCCGAACGCCGTCCACTGTTGCTGCTCCCGCTCGCGCTCCGGCACGCCTATGGCGCGCGTTGCGCCAGCTTCATGGGTGGCAAGCATTCCACCTTCAACATGGCGCTGTTCGACCGCGATTTCGCCGCAAGCGCAACGCAGGCCGACCTCGAAAGCCTGATGTCGGCGATCGCGCAGCGGTCCGAAGCCGACGTCCTTGCGCTGCATCAGCAGCCGCTTCGCTGGCGCGACCTGTCCAATCCGCTGGCCTTGCTGCCGCACCAGCCGTCGGCCAATGACTGCCCGCTATTGGTGATCGAGCCCGGCGCCGCCCCGGCGGCGCTGGTCAGCAACTCGTTCCGCCGCCGCCTCAAGGGCAAGGAACGCAAGCTGGCGTCCCTGCCCGGCTACCGCAGTTACGTTGCATCATCAGAAGCCGACATCACGCGGCTGCTCGACTGGTTCTTCCACGTCAAGCCGCTGCGGATGGCCGAACAGAAACTGCCGAATGTGTTTGCCGATGCCGGCATCGAGGAATTCATCCGAGGCGCGTGCACCGCGCCGGTTGGAGGCGGCAGGCATGCCATCGATATCCACGCGCTGGAATGCGACGAGGAAGTGATTGCGATCTTCGCCGGCGTCGCCGACGGCCATCGGTTCTCGATGATGTTCAATACCTACACGATGTCAGCGAATTCGAAGTACAGCCCCGGCTTGATTTTGATGCGCGATATCATCGATCACTATGCTGGACATAATTATCGCGCCCTCGATCTTGGGATCGGATCGGACGATTACAAGCGGCTGTTCTGCAAGGACGACGAGCCGATCTTCGACAGCTTCATTCCGCTCAGCGCGCGCGGCACGCTTGCCGCCAGCGTCATGTCGGGCCTCAACCGCACCAAGCGGCTGGTGAAGCACAATCCGGCGCTGCTCGAAATGGCGCAGAAGCTGCGCAATGCGTTCGGATAGCTAACCCGTCATCGCAAGGCCGTAGGGTGGGCAAAGGCAGCGCCGTGCCCACCAACTAGAGTGTCATCTGGATGGTGGGCATGCTTCGCTTTGCCCACCCTACGAGACCGTTCACGCCGCTACCACATGGGGGTCCGCCTCGACCGCGTCCTCAGCCCCGCACGGCTTGCTCAGCATCGTCACGTCAGAGAAACCGACCGCCGTGAGCTGATCGCACATCGATTTGCGCGCCTCCGGCGCCATCGACGCTTCCGGCACGACGATCGCCCGCGCCTCTGATGTCAACAGTTCGGCCGGCAAGTCGGACGCAGTGCCGGCATCGAGGAGCACGTGATCATAGACCCGCAGCAGCGCGTCGATCGCCAGCGTGAGCCGCGGCGACTGGAGCAACGCATGGTCGAAGCCCGGACGGCCGGCGCTGACGAGATGAACGCGCGACAGCCGGTCCTTGGTAATGACCTGCGCGAACGACGCCTCGCCTTGCATCAGTTCGGCAAGCCCCGGCGCTACCGGATCGGTCGAGGCTGCGGCAAGCGCCGGCGACGATGCCACGAGATCGACGACGACGATTTTCGCCTGCAGCGCCATCAGCCGCGCCAGCGTCAGCGTAGTCCGCGTGATGTCATCACCGGCGGCGGTGCCGAGCACGGTCAGCTTGCGCGCCGCGGCGCCGGCGTCCACCAGCGCACTCGCCAATTGCCCCATTTCGCCATTATCCGCTGCGGTATCCACATGGGCGTGCTCGGCGCGCGGCTCCTGCAACACTGGCTCTGGCGCGTGATCCGCCGCGGCGAACTCCGTTTCCGGAAGCTCCGGCGCAATCGCCGGTGCGCCCACCTGCGCCCGCGGACGAGCCATGACGATCTCGGGCTCAACCTCGCGCGTAATTTCTGCCGAAACCGCTGTGCCGCCGCGCGGTGCGGTCATTCGCAAGAGTTCACCCGTCACGATCGCGCCCGAGGTGAGCAGCAGGGTCGCCAGCGTCGCGATCAACACGATCGGCAGCTTCTTCGGATAGGCCGGCGTATTGGAAACGGTGGCGCGCGAGATGATGCGGCCGTCAGTCGGCGTCGCCTCGAGGTTTTCGCGCGCGCTCGCGTCGCGGTACTTGGCCAGAAAGGATTCGAGCTGATCACGCTTCGCCTTGGCATCGCGCTCTAGCGCGCGGAGCTGGACGTCCTGGCTGTTAGTCGAGGACGCTTGCCTCTTCGACTGTTCGAGGGTCGACGTCAGTTCATCGACGAGCCTGCTAGCCCGACGCGCATTGTATTCCAGCGAACGCGCAAACTTGTCCGCCTCGTCGCGGATCTGGTTGTCGAGGTCTGCGAGCTGCGCCTTCAATTCCTTGATGCGCGGATGGTTACCGAGCAGCGTCGACGACTGTTCGGCAAGCTGCGCCCGCAGCGCCACCCGCTGCTCGGACGGCCGGCGTATCTGTTCGGAATTAAGCACTTCGGAAGCTTCGATCGGCCTTCCGCTCTTGAGCAGCTCGCGGATCAGTTGCGCCTTGGCTTCTGCATCCGCCTTCTGTGTCCGGGCGTTGATGAGTTGCGTGTTCAACTCGCCCATCTGCTGGTTGGACAGCGTGGTGTTGTTGGTGCCGACGAACAGGCTCGACTTGGAGCGAAACTCCTCGACCCACGATTCGGCCTGCGAAACCTCCTTGCGCAGTTCGTCGATCCTGCCGGTATAAAATTTGACCGCGTCCTTCGCCTGGTCCTGCCGCGCGTCCTGCTGCAGCACCAGATAGCCTTCGGCAATCGAGTTGGCGACGCGCGCGGCAAGCTCGGGATCGCGCGACTGGAACTCGACGACGATGACGCGGGACTTGTCGACCGCATAGGCCGTGAAGCGCTCGTAATAGGCTTCCAGCACGCGCTCTTCCGGAGTCTGCGAAAACGGGTCGCGTCCGATGCCGACCAGGGCCAGCAGCGATTTGATCGGCGAAAAGCCCCGCAGCACCGGATCGAATTCGGGCAGCTCGGCCAGCTTGTTCTTCCTGATGATCTCACGGGCGAGATCGCGCGACTGCACCAGTTGCACCTGGCTGGTGACGGCCTCCGGGTCGAGTGCGCTGCGCTCCTCGTTGCGCTCGCCGCTCGGCCGCAGGAAAACGTTCTCGCGCCCGTCGATCAGGATGCGCGCTTCCGATTTGTAGCGTGGCGTCACCATGTTGACGGCGGCCAGCGAGGCCACCAGCACCAGCACCGTCGGAACGATGATCAGGCTCCGCTTGCGCATCAGGGCCTGGCCGAGCGTACGCAGATCGAGATCGCCGGCTTCGGATCGGGACGCAGCGACGGGCTCCAGCGCCGCGGGTGCGGGCCTTGCCTTCTCCCGCTGCATCACCGGCTTGTCATTGCCTGTACGCCAGAACGCCAAACGCATCGCACACCCCCGTGGACGCAACTACTGGTCCACCCGACCGCGGCGATTACACTTCATTATGGTTGCCGCCGGGTTAATTTGCCCTGTTTGCTATCTCGACCAGCATTGCGTGCGCACTCGGTCATTTTTTGTTAACCATCAAAGCCCTTAATCGCGGCATAGTTTTTCAGGACTCTCGTCATGCGCGGCGTAATTTTCTCAACTCCATGTCTGGTTGCTGCGCTGGCGCATACGGGCTGCGCCATGCTGGTCGCGCCCGTATCCGAAGGCGGTGTCGATGCCGCTCGTTGACGGTCAGCCGCTCCGGATCCTGCACGCAACGCGCGCGCCGGTCGGCGGCATCTTTCGCCACATCCTCGATCTCGCCACTGGCCAGGCCGAACGCGGCCACCACGTCGGCATCATTGCCGACAGCCTGACCGGCGGCGAACGCGCCGAGCAGGCGCTGGCGGAAATCGCCCCCAGGCTCAAGCTCGGCGTTCACCGCACGGCCATTCGCCGCGAGCCGTTGCCGAGCGACGTCCTGGTGTGGGCGCGGTTTCAGCGCATGATCGGCCAGTTGAAACCGGACGTGCTGCATGGTCACGGCGCCAAGGCCGGCACCTTCATGCGCTTGAGGACCGCTAACCGGGACCGTATCCGGGTCTACACCCCGCATGGCGGCTCGCTGCACTATCCGTTGTCGACGCTGAAGGGCAACTTCTATGCCCGCGTCGAACGCGCGCTGATGAATGACACGGACTTGTTCCTGTTCGAAAGCGCATTTGCCCGCGATACCTATCAGCGCACCATTGGCACGCCGAAGGGGCTGGTGCGCTGCGTTTTCAACGGCGTCACCGCCAGCGAATTCGATCCCGTCGTGAAGGCCGACGACGCCACCGACCTGATCTATGTCGGTGAGTTCCGGCACATCAAGGGCGCCGACCTCCTGATCGACGCCGTGGCGCGGCTGCGCACCGGCGGCCGCCCCGTGACGCTCACGCTCGCCGGCGACGGCGAGGAGAGCGCAAGCCTGAAAGCCAAGATCGAGCAGCTTGGCCTCGGCGAGGCCGTGCGCTTCATCGGCCACGTCAAGGCGCGGTTCGGTTTCTCCAAGGGCTCGCTGCTGGTGGTTCCCTCGCGCGGCGACTCCATGCCCTATGTCGTGATCGAGGCGGCGGCCGCCGGCATTCCGATGATCGCGGCCGACGTCGGCGGCATCCCCGAGATTTTCGGCCCGCATCGCGATGGCCTGTTCGCACCCAGCAACGCAGCCGCCATGGCCGACGCGATCGAGGCCGCGCTAAAGGATTCGGCCGCGGCGCAGGAACGGGCTAAATCGCTGCGCGAACGGATCTTCATGCATTTTTCGCAGAAAGCGATGGTCGAGGGCGTCTTTGCCGGCTACCGCGAGGCGTTTGCCAATCGTTAACCCTTATTTACCAACGTAACTGTTTCTTCCGATTTGTCCCGTAAGTCGTCGTGTGGGGAATTCCGCAGCGGCGGGCGCACAATTATGTGCCTGCCTGAAGAACGGACGTGGACAGTGGAACAGATTAACGCACGCTCGATGTTCGAGGCCGCGGCGACTGCTACCGCCGCCGCTCGCCCACCTGTCGAACGGCGCCGCCGCCTGACACCGGCCGCGCTTACCGTTGCCAATGAGAAAGTCGGACGCGCCTATTCACCGATCGTGATCGCCGGCGTGGTTCGCCTGATCGATTTCGCGCTGCTGAGCGCGATCGGCATCGCGCTCTATTTCGGATATGTAGTCCCGCTCAACGGATTTTACTGGGAATTCATTGCGGCAATCTTCGGTGTTGCCGTCACCGCAGTGATCTGCTTCCAGGCCGCCGATATCTATCAGGTGCAACTCTTCCGCGGCCATCTGCGCCAGATGACGCGGATGGTTTCGTCCTGGACGTTCGTGTTCCTGCTGTTCATCGGCGCATCTTTCATCGTCAAGCTCGGCAGCGAAATCTCGCGGGTCTGGCTCACGGCGTTCTTCTTGGGCGGCCTCGCGGCGCTGGTGACCGCGCGGCTGTTCCTGCGTTCGCTGGTGCGCCGCTGGGCGCGCCAGGGCCGGCTCGACCGCCGTACCATTATCGTCGGCGCCGACGAGAACGGCGAGCAGCTCGTCCAGGCGCTCAAGGCCCAGGATGATTCCGACATCAAGGTGCTCGGCGTGTTCGACGACCGCAACGACGACCGCGCGATGGATACCTGCTCGGGAAGTCCAAAACTCGGCAAGGTCGACGACATCGTCGAGTTCGCCCGCCGCACCCGCATCGACCTCGTGCTGTTCGCGCTGCCAATCTCAGCCGAAACGCGCATTCTGGAGATGCTGAAGAAGTTGTGGGTGCTACCGGTGGATATCCGCCTGTCGGCCCACACCAACAAGCTGCGGTTCCGTCCCCGCTCCTATTCCTATGTCGGCGAGGTGCCGACCCTCGACGTGTTCGAGGCGCCGATCACCGACTGGGATCTGGTGATGAAGTGGCTGTTCGACCACGTCGTCGGCTTCGTGATCCTGGTGCTGGCATTGCCGGTGATGGGTCTGGTCGCGCTCGCCGTCAAACTCGACAGCCCGGGGCCGGCGCTGTTCCGTCAGAAGCGCTTCGGCTTCAACAATGAGCGCATCGACGTCTTCAAGTTCCGCTCGATGTATCACCACCAGGCCGATCCGACCGCCTCCAAGGTCGTGACCAAGAACGATCCCCGCGTCACCCGGGTTGGGCGCTTCATCCGCAAGACCAGCCTCGATGAGCTGCCGCAGCTCTTCAATGTCGTGTTCAAAAGCAACCTCTCGCTGGTCGGGCCGCGCCCGCATGCGGTGCAGGGCAAGCTGCAGAGCCGGCTGTTCGACGAAGCGGTCGACGGCTATTTCGCCCGCCACCGGGTCAAGCCCGGCATCACCGGCTGGGCGCAAATCAACGGCTGGCGCGGCGAAGTCGACACCGACGAGAAGATCCAGAAGCGCGTCGAGTTTGATCTCTATTACATCGAGAACTGGTCGGTGCTGTTCGATCTCTACATTCTGCTCAGGACGCCGGTCGCGCTGATGACCAAAAGCGAGAACGCGTATTGAGTTGACGTCATTGCGATGTCCTAATTTTCTAGCGTTGCGTGAGTGCGTGAGTATTCGATGAGCTATGCGGCAACAGCCGGGGATTCCGTTGCGCCGATGACGGCGGCACCCGGCGTGCTTGCCTTGCAGCGCGCACTGGTCTGGCTGGTCGGCGCATCCATCGCCATTGTCTTCATCGAGCCCTCTCCTTACGAACTGGCCACGCTGGCCGCGACCGTGGTGTTTTTCGCAACGGGCTTGCGGATGCGGCTGGTGTTCATCCCGCTGCTTCTGTTGTTGTTCCTGGTCAATGTCGGCTACACCATCGCCGCGGTCGCCGTGTTCGACCGGCCCAACGTACCGAACTGGATCGCAACCTCCTGGTACATGGCGGTCACCGTCGTGCTGTTCGCGATGGTGATCTCGGAGGATACCGCTGCCCGGCTCGACATGCTCCGGCGCGGGCTCGTCGTCGGCGCGTTGATTGCGTCGCTGGCGGGCATCGCCGGCTATTTCAACCTCGTTCCCGGCGGTCGTGACTTGCTGACGCTGTATGACCGCGCCCGCGGCACCTTCAAGGACCCGAACGTGCTCGGTGCATTTCTG
>Ga0081455_10008714_pt1 | contig 10505 bp, 9 predicted proteins | sample TabmetS3T2R1_FD_70207 | JGI IMG/M metagenome (GOLD analysis project Ga0081455, IMG submission 70207) | Tabebuia heterophylla rhizosphere microbial communities from the University of Puerto Rico - S3T2R1 | ecosystem: Host-associated > Plants > Roots > Rhizosphere ... | reverse complement strand
TTTAGACCGAGCTGACGTGCGAGTATCCCCATCATACCTGGAAGCAGGGATTGGCCGAGTACTGCTGCAGCAATCTGAAAGCCGACGCCATTGGCCGTATGCGAGTCGCCAAGCCGCTCTGGCGTCGTGGCGATGAGCGACGGGAAGACCGGCGCCAGCGCCAGGCCAACCAAGGCCAGTCCCACGAAGCTGGACATGCTGGTCATGTTGAGCCAGATCAGAGTAGCACCCAAGGCCACGCCGATAATGCAGAGGCGTAAGAGCAGGTAGACCGACATGAAGCTGACGACGGCGCCGCAGACGAGACGCCCTACCGTCAGACTCCCCCAGTACATGCTGACCCACATACCAGCCGTGCTGGCCGGGATGGCGCGGGCCTCGGTGAACAGGCTATAGGTCCATGTCCCGGTCGCAGCTTCAATGCCTGTGTAGAGGAAAAACACCGCGATGCCCAGCCACACCACAGGCAGCCGCAGGGTGCTCCTACTGGGCGCCGGACGGACGGGGGTATGGGCTGGCGTGTCGCGAGACGCGGTCGCGGCGGGCCACCATGTGCGGGTCAGGCCAAAACACAGCGCTAAGACCAACTGCCCCATGCCAACGATGCCATAGCCCCATTGCCAGGGTAGACCGGCAGTGAGCACGCTGGTCATGATCACCGGCCCACTGGTCGCCCCGATACCATAACAGGCGTGCAGCCAGTTCACCATGCGCGGGCTATAACGCGTGGCGACGTAGGTGTTCACCCCAGCATCGATAGCACCGGCGCCTAACCCGGACAAGCCCCCCAGGGCGACCAGAATCCCCCACCACGGCGTCAGTGCATAACCTAAGAGGCTCGCCGCCGTCGCCAAGCAACTCAGGGCCAATAATGCCCCCACATTGACACGCGCCAGGATACGCCCGCTGCTACAACTTGACAGCAGATATCCCGTCGTGAACGCCACCAACAGTGTGCCCAAAGCATCCAGCGGCAAATGAAAAAATACACGCATAGATGGCCAAGCGACGCCGAGGAGGCCATCGGGCAAGCCGAGGCTGATAAAACTCACATACGCCAGCACGACGAGCAGGGGACTTGATAGCTGTTGTCCCATCACGAGGTAAGCTCCTTGTCATGGATAAGCCCTCCTCTCTTGCTGTTCAACTCCCCCGTGCTACGAGCAAGTCCTGTTTCATGTGCCACATTTTTCTGGATGCGATGCACTTGATCAAGCCTTGGACATCACTTGCTGGTCGTTCTAGAAGAGTTGCAGCCTCTCCCAGCGGAAGAGGGCACAGCGTTGGTGAAGAGAGCTAACGTGTCGTACTCAAACGCCTGCTGCACTGTAGGTTGGAGCCACGTCTGCTGTGCCACATCACGGGTACAGGCACCATACGTGGCAATCGTGATGGGTCGGGTGCGGGCCTCTGTTTCGAGCCGTGCTAACACGGACTGTAAGATGCGGCCGGTAAAGGGAGTATACAGGAAGAAAAACGTCCCGTCCGTGTAAACGGCCTCGCGGGCATCGACATTGTGGAAGGTCACGCGGGAGAGGTTCAGGCTGTGCGCCCGCTCCTGGGCGTAGGCACAGTAGGAGGGTTCAAACTCGATGCCCCTGACCTGTGCGTCTGTCAGCAAGCCCACCAGGAGAGCCACGCGCCCCAGGCCAGAGCCCAGATCGTAGAACACATCATGTGCACTGAGGTGCGCGTGTGTAATGAGGGCAAAAATGACGCGCGTCGGCGTGGGATGATAGGCGATCATACCCGGTTCGAGGGATTTGGTTTCTTCCGGAGGGCTGGCAATACCCAGGATGCCATTGATGAATATATCCAGGTAGTCGGCGTCAAGGTCTTCCCAGGTAAGTTTGTGCTCGCCATGGCCGACATAGATCGCACGCAGGCGGTACAGTGTTGCTCGCGTATCAGGATCTGTAATGAGCTGTTCCCGGAGACGGCGAAAAAGCTGGGCGTTCACGCTCTCCAAACGCTGCCAGAGCCGTTCGGCACGGTGGTACAGGCGCGCCAGGTATTCATGATACCCGTGGACATACTGCACGTTCTCAATATGCTCGAGAACCCGGAAGCTCAGCATATCAAGGGCATAGACACGCGCCACAAAGTTGGCCTCGATCAGCAGTGCCTCCTGTTGTTCGAGGTCGCGCAGGGTGGTGAGGATTTCCTGCACGGTATCGTGCAACATTGGAGCTCCTTGCACTGGCACACCACTCAGGAGGCCGGTCGGAATCCGAACGCCTGCATAAAGCGCCGCGTGAAGCCCTCCCACGCCTCGGGATTGACCAGGCGCGGTGGGCGTTTGCCCTGGAAAATGTGCACGAGCTGCTCGGCGTTCCATTGCGCCATGAGATGACGGGAATCCACCGTGACCCCGGCGGTGTGATAGGTAGCGATCACATTGTCGAAGGTCAAGAGCGGATGCTCCAGCGGGGGCGGTTCGACGTTCCAGACATCGACCCCGGCCCCGGCAATCTGCTTAGTTTCCAGAGCTGCAGCCAACGCCCCCTCCTCAACAATGCCACCACGGGCCGTGGTGATGAGGAAGGCATCGCGCTGCATCAATGCCAGTTCGCGCTGGCCAATCATGCCCTTGGTCTCGGTATTATATGGACAATGGACCGTAACGAAATCGCTCTGTGCCAGGAGCGTATCGAGGTCAACCGGGGTCGCCCTGCGCTCCTGAAACTCAGCCTCTGTGAGGTAGGGATCATAGGCCAGCACGCGCATGCCGAGCCCCTTGCTGCAGATCCGCGCTACCTGCCGGCCCACATTACCCAGACCGATGATCCCCAGGGTGCGCCCCTGCGCGTTTCGACCCTTAAATCTTTCGCGGTCGGCGCCCCGCTCCTTGCGGAGGGAGCGGTCTGTCTGCATGATGTTCTTTGTCAGTGAGAGCATCATGGCAACCGTATGCTCAGCCACTGCCTCAGCATTGGCGCCCGATTGATTGACGACGAGGATCCCCTCGGTCGTACACGCCGCCACATCTACGGGATCATATCCGGCTCCCGAGGTGGATATCACCAACAACTCTGGACAGCGCGCTATGAGTTCTGCCGTGCCTTTATACTGGTCTGGCACCTCGTCCCGTGCAGAGGTGATGCAATAGGCATGGCAATGTGCCATGACCGCCCAGTTTTCGGCCTCTGGGGCATTGAAGGCCAGACGGTGGACGAGGAAATCTGCTTCGTGTGCGAGCGCATCGGCGACATTCGGAGTCTTGTGATCGTCGAACCAAAAGACACGTTTCTCACTGGAACTGATAGGCATTAGGCTCTCTTCCTTCAGCACCTTAGGGCAACGTCTGCCCTGGCAGTTTACCAGGGGTTTGCATAAGCAGTATGGCGATTTCCTGGATCCGCCGGACCTGCCGACGCCTAAGTGACGTCTGGGGACGACGCCTTTTGACGAACGCTAACACCTGCGACACGTTCATGCTCCCGGTGTAGAGATACCAGCAGGCCAGCAGAGTGACGGAGCGTCCCATACCAGCAGCACAGTGAATGTACACCTTGCGCCCAGTCTGGACGCGCTGCTCGAGCCAGGCCAGCCCCTGCAAGATCTGGTCAACCGTCGGAGCATGGGTATCGGCTACGGGTAGCCAGAGATAATCCATCTGGGCCCTCCTGAGGCGGTATGGATTGTCTGGGCGCTCGGCACATAAGTTGACGACCGCTCTCACCCCTAGCTGTTGCAGCCGTTCGAGATCATCGAACATCAAGGCTCCGCCGACAAGCACCTGCTCATCGATGATATCCCACCAGTTGAGCGCCAGGACGAGGGCCCAAAATGAGCGCCGCAAGAGCAGAAACGGAAACTGCACATACCGTAGGCCCTGGAAGCCGACTGGGCGCAGCTGCCCCTGTCCCCCACCCTTGCTCATCGCTGTGTGGTACGCTACACTCACACTCTCCTCACGCATAATTCCATCCTGGTTGCGAGGAGAACATCGCCATGCACACCGCCCCACGCCAGGTGCACGTCCGTGTACCAGCCACTACCGCCAATCTTGGTAGCGGTTTTGACATTCTTGGTCTAGCGCTGCAATTATATAACGTCTTTACCATGACCATCACGTCTGATCCTGGCTGGCGCGTGCATCTGCCACCAGGGGCCCGCTTTCCCCGTGACGATCGGAACCTGGTGTTCCGGGCCGCACGCGCGCTCTTTGCACGCGTGGGCGTGACCCCACCGGGGCTGCACCTGTCTCTGACCATGCACATCCCCCTGGCACGCGGCCTGGGCAGCAGCTCCTCGGCAATTGTGGGTGGCCTGATGGCTGCCAACCAGCTCACCGGGAACACGGTGGATAGAGCGACGCTCCTGGGTATGGCCGTTGCCCTTGAAGGCCACCCGGATAATGTGACTCCAGCCCTCATAGGTGGCCTCACCCTCTCATACACTGTGGAGGCACAACACCACTATGTGACGCTGCCCTTTCCCCACGACCTCACCCTGGTGGTCGCCATACCTGGCTTCGAGCTTTCCACCGCACAAGCGCGCGCTGTCTTGCCAGCCCAGGTGGAACGGGCCGACACCATCTTTAACTGTAGTCGCACGGCACTGTTCGTGCACGCCCTGTATAGTCGGCAGTATACGCTGCTCGCCACCGCCATGGATGACCATCTGCATCAACCCTATCGGGCTGCTCTTATCCCGGGCATGACAGCGGCCATCGCTGCTGGCTATGCGGCCGGCGCCTGTGGCGTGGCCCTCAGCGGGGCTGGCCCCACACTCCTGGCCATCGTTGAGACGGCCCCAAACGCTGTTGCCCACGCCCTCCGCAAGGCTTTCGCGCAGCACGGCGTCACCTGTCACACCAGGCTTTTACACGCCGACACGACCGGTGCCGTGGCCTGGGAAACGACGCCGCAGTAAGCATGCCCTCCTTGTACCCCAAAGGCGCAAGTGGGCTTTACAGTACCTGGGCGCAGAGCAATGTCGTGTCATCTCCGGCCTCCCTTACATCACTAAAAGTGTCGAGAGCCGTTTGTATAGCATGTATGACCGCCTCAGGATAGCCAGGGGCAGCCGCGAAGAGATGCTCCAGGTGGAGCAGCCCGAGCTGTGCTCCCTGACGGTCGCGACGTTCGTACGTGCCGTCGGAATAGAGCAGCAGGGTATCACCTGCCATAAGCTGCCGCTCTTCCTGGCGATAGGCAAATGTCTCCTCCACGCCGAGGGGAATGTTCAGCGCTGCGCCTAGATGCTCAATTTGCCCATCGGCATGACGGAGCAAAATAGGCGGATGTCCGGCACAGATGAATTGCATGTGGCGCTGCCTCACGTCCAGCACCACATATTGCACGGTGACAAACCAACTAAAGCGCAGATTGCGCTGACAGAGCAGACCGTTGAGCACCTGCATGACACTCTGGGGATCGGCACAATGGCTCACACAGGCACGAAACTCGCCCATGAGCCTGGCCATCTGCATCGCTGCTGGGATGCCTTTCCCGGACACGTCCCCGAGGAGCAACCCCACCCGGTCGGCCTCGAGGCGTATGGCATCATACAAATCACCCCCGACCCACGTGGCTGGCACCGTAGTCGCATGCAAGCGCAAGCCCGCAGCCTGTGGAAACGTGGCGGGAAGCATCTGGCGCTGGATCTCACGGGCAATTTCCAAGTCGCGTTTGACACGTTCGTGCTCGGCGACGGTGACCAGGGCTGCCCGCAGGTCGGCCAGGGCCTGCTCCAGCGCAGCATTTTTGGCGGCAAGCGCTTCGACTAGCGTCTGCTTTTCTTGCAGGAGGGCGGCTTGCTCCCGGTACTGCTGGCGCAACTGCGCACTGATGGCCTTGAGAAAATTGATCGCCACTGCCGGGTGCTGTTCGATGAGGGTATTGAAACGCTGTCGGGTCACAGTCAGGAATGTCGTCGGCTTCACCGTCGAGACACGTGCCGAGCGCGGCTTGTCCTCGAGCAGCGCCATCTCGCCAAAAAATTCTCCTGGCCCCATCTCCCGTATCACCTGCCGCTTGCCATCCTGGAATATTCTGCTGATCTGCACCTGACCATCCATGATGATGTACAATGTATCGCCTGGCGCCAGCTCCTCGAGGACGATATGGCCCGCCGGCCAGGCTTCTTCTGTGAAAGATGCCACGATCAGGGCGATGGTCGCACCATCAAGATCCGCAAACAGCGGTGACGACACTATAGCGGACAGCGATGACTCCGATAGATAGGTCGCCTTGTCGCTCACGTCTTGTGCTCCTTGTGCCCGACACCCTCTCATATCCCACGTGCGGCAGTATTTTTGGACAGCCTAGTGCAGCTCAAGCAGCCTTTGCGAATTTGGCCATGCTACCATGTCCCCTCTCTCACAGGGAGAGCGCGCTCTAAGCCCTTCATCTGATTGCTAAAGAGGTTCCTTGCTCCTGCACTAGGCTTCTGCATCTCATGCGATTATACAGTGAGACGAGCCACACGCCTAGCGTGTTAGTATCATGACGATGTTCCCCGCGTCTGCGACGGCGGAGCGGCCCCAGTTTAACGGGGCCGCTTCCCTCGCCACTTTGCTAGGGATGACATGCTATACTGGTAGCGGATATGTATAAGCGGTCAGCCATCAGCTGTCAACGTTTCGCCAAGTAACAAGGATACGACATGCAAGCTGAAGAACTGCGTGCATTGCAAGCCCCGCTGAAGCAACGTTACCGCGAACAGCCACAGGCAGCCATGATTACCTTGTCGGCCCGTGGTAATCTCGATGAGGGCATCACCTGTTCGGTCGAAACTGGCCAGGCACTCGTGCAAGCTGGCCTCCACCCTGCCACGGGTGGGGATGGCCTAGCGGCGTGCTCCGGCGATATGCTGTTGCAAGCGCTGGTCGCTTGTGCTGGCGTCACGCTCAGAGCGGTGGCCACGGCTCTCGGTGTGCCTGTGTATGGTGGGACAGTGACGGCGGAAGGGGATCTCGATTTTCGTGGTACGCTGGGCGTGAGTCGAGAGGCGTCGGTGGGCTTTGCCGATATCCGCTTGCGTTTCGACCTCGAGACCGACGCCACCCCAGCACAGTTGGAACAAGTGTTGAAACTGACCGAGCGCTACTGCGTCGTGTATCAGACCTTACGCAGTGCGCCACCCGTATCGATCACCTTGAGACAAACCGCCGAGCAGTAGACATGAGGCAAGTATAAGGAGAGTCGGGGCATGGCATGGAAACGGGTTGTTACCGAGATGGGCATGGGGACCGATATCCGTGGTGGCGATTATACGAAGGCAGCCGTCCGTGCCCTACGGGACGCCCTGTGGCACAATTCGCTGAGTGTCACGCGTGCCCTGGGGATGGACGTGGATTCGATGCGCGTCGAGGTGATTATCGGCGTACCGCAGCCGGAGGCGGTTGATACGGCACAGGTCCTGGCTATCTTACCGCATGGGACTGGCGAAGTGAAGGTAGTCCACGGCGGCCTTGAAATTCTGTCCGATAACGGTGTCGATAAAACCATTATCGCGAATGCCGCCGCCGTGGTGCGTCTCGACTTACCCTAGGTACTGCGTACCGCAATTGGCCCTGCCAAACTGGCAGGGCAACTAGCCGTGCGCAGCACCCGCCAGTGTGGCGGGGGGCGTTATGCTCATTGTGCTTGCTGCATTGCTGCACTCTGGATCGCCCGCAAACGCTGCAACATTGGGGGATGTGAGTAGTGTAAAAAGACGTAGAACGGATGTGGTGTGAGATTGGCGAGATTGTGCACGGATAATTTCTTGAGAGCCTGCGCTAGGGCGGCCGGCTTCTCGAAGGTATCCACCGCAAACCGATCCGCTTCATACTCGTGGCGGCGTGACACCATCTGCATCCCAATGGAGAGCACCAGTTCGAGCGGGGCATAGAGCATTGCGAAGAACACGAGCCCAGCGTACACCGACGGCTGTTGTACAAAAAACGCCTGGAACAGGCCCTCGTGGCTCAGGAACACCGAGAGTAAGCAAAACATCACGCCCATGTGGATGATGCTGAGCACCGTGCTGCGTAGGACGTGCTTCATCTTGTAATGGCCGATCTCATGCGCCAGCACGGCCACCAGTTCGGGCACTGTATGGCTGGCGATCAGTGTATCAAAGAGCGCGATACGCTTGTGCTTCCCAAAGCCAGTAAAAAAGGCATTGGACTTGCTGGAACGCCGCGAACCGTCGATCACAAACACATCCTCTATAGCGAAATTGACGGTACGGGCATAGGCTAGGATGGCGTCTTTCAACACACCGGACTCTAAGGGCTTAAATGTATTAAACAGCGGCATGATCCAGGTCGGGGCGAGCCATTGCAGCCCCAGGGTGAAGGCAGTCATCGCCAGCCAGCAGTACACCCAGGCATAGGGCCCCGCATAAGCGAGGAAAGCCATGACGCCAGCCAGGAGCGGCCCACCAAGCACGACCGCGAGACCCAGGCTCTTGAGCAAGTCGGTTAGGAAGGTGGTCAGCGTGGTTTTGTTAAACCCAAAGCGGGCTTCGATGACAAACGTGTCGTACAGCGTAAAGGGGAGGAAAAGTAGCCCTTTCCCCAAGACTAACAGGCCAATATACGCCAGGCCAGTCCAGATGAGTCCCAGGTGCCGGCTCCGTACCCACACATCTAACGCCTGAAAACCGCCAGCGAACCAGAAGCCCAACGTCACAGCGAGCATACACGTCGACGTCAGTATGCCAAAGCGGGTCTGTGCACGGGTGTACTCCTGCGACATGCGATAAGCTGCAGCATCGTAGACGTCGGCAAACTCTGGTGGTAACTCGCGACGGAGCGCATGCAGGTTGCAGCAATCAGCCATAAGGTTGAGGATATAATCGAGCAGCAGCGTCGAGAGGATAATCACAGCGTAGACGTTCATGATGACTCTCCATAGTGGGGTGTGGTGGATTGAGTATACCTGTGGAGAGCCTCTCCGGAAAGGCTGCACGGTGGAAAGACGCAGCCATTGTCTGAATATTCCCTGGCTTTCTCCACACTAATTCTCTGCAAAAAAGACGGCCTCGATCACGGCGTCGGCCACTTTCAGCCGCTCAGCATCACCCGACAACGTCGCTTGTTGGTATATCATGACATTGCAATAAGCCATGAAGGTTTGTGTCAAGTTTTTTGACAACTTTTTCTCACTGCAACCTATTGGATTCCAATAGCTTATAAAAACGCTTTTTATTTCAATACCTTGCAAGAAAATTAAGAAAATCAAATAGTTGTACGAATAGATTATTTTGATATTATCTAAAATAAACTTATAAAGATATTGAAAAGACAATTCCTTAAGGCTTTGAATTCATTTCACTTTTGGCCGCGAGGTGCTTTGGCGTCGCACAGCGCCAGAAGGGAGTGGCCGACGCCATGATCGAAGCCGACAGGGCGGCATTGCGCAGCCACCAGCACCAGCGATAGCTGGTCCGGATATGGACCCCCAGCTCTTTGGCAACCCGACGAGAGGAACACGCCAGGCACAACAGAAACGTCGCAAGAATCCAGTGCATGACCGAGCGCTTACTGCCGTCCAAGAGCGTGCCTGTGAGGTCATTGAAGGTGCGCTTGCAGGCCTGCTCTTTACAGCGGTAGCGTTTCAGACCGGGCTGGTAGTGGTACGTGCCCCAGGGACCGACGTTGTGGCTCTGACAGCGGGGACATTGGAGTGGGCGATCTTTCCACCGCAATGTATGGATATAAGATTGACACATTTCGGCGTTGAAGAGGTGGTGCAGATGCGACACAATCGCCATGGCTGAGCTTCTCCTCTGATCATGGGTTCAGTGAAGAACCGGATCGGAGATTCTCAACTCACGAGTGAGTGTTTACGGTGCTACAAACCGCGAGAAATTGAGCGACTCTGGTTAGCAGATGCCCCGTTGTTCATTGATGCGGAGTTGTTGGAACGTTTCTACGACGCTGTGGTGAAGCCCGAGTCCAAAGTCGGGAAGACAACGTTGACAATCACCGATGAAACGATCAAGCGTCTCAAGGGGGCCGCCCATCTCAAGGCCGAAGTATCAGCGAAACCCAATGATCTGTTTAAAGCGATCGCCTCCTTCTTTCCTTTCTTAAATATTGAGGCCAAGGTCGGGGGAGACATCGGAGGGGAGGGATCAACAGAACAGGCGCAAAAAGATGCGCAGACCGTGGAATTATTCCCCATTGAGACTCCCCAGCGACAACTGGTCCAACTGGCGTTGCATTACACGATTAACCATCCTGAACGGCTGTTTCTTGTGAGTAGTCCTGCAGATGAAAGCTGGCGAGCACCAGCAACAATACAACGTGTGCCTCGTCAAGTGGTCTTTCTTGATGTCCCTGGCCAGGAAGAAGCGTCGCAGCTCCACCAACCCGAGACCAAACTCATTCCTACCGCCGCAGAGTTTGCCGATGGCAAGGTGGTCCCGTTGTATGGCAACCTGCGGAAGAAGAATGGAGAGCATCCACCGTCATATCCAGAATGGGGGGCGCGGTCGGCCTGCGGCAAGCTCTATAATACCGCAGACGCCCTCCAGAACGGCCGCAAAGCGTATTGGCAGTGGTT
>Ga0081455_10008713_pt1 | contig 10505 bp, 6 predicted proteins | sample TabmetS3T2R1_FD_70207 | JGI IMG/M metagenome (GOLD analysis project Ga0081455, IMG submission 70207) | Tabebuia heterophylla rhizosphere microbial communities from the University of Puerto Rico - S3T2R1 | ecosystem: Host-associated > Plants > Roots > Rhizosphere ... | reverse complement strand
GCGGGAACTTGCCGGTCTTGTCGAGCCGCCACCCGGGGCGCTGATTGTCCGCTCGGACGTCGTTCGCAAGCATCTCTTCGGCACCGATGAAACCACAGCTCTGCCGGAATCTGCCTATCGGCCCGATACCTCGGAACGGGTATATGGTGTGCTTTCGAGTACGGCGCAGCGTATCCTCGCCCAGGGTTGTTCGGTCGTGCTCGACGCCGCCTATTTGCAGGAGGCCGAGCGGAGGGAAATCGAGGACTTGGCAACCATGTGCGGCGCGCGCTTCGTCGGCCTGTTTTTGACTGCCGATCTCGCGACGCGGCTGGCGCGAATCGAGCAGCGCAGAGCGGATGCGTCAGATGCGACACCGGATGTTGCCTTGAAGCAGGAGACTTTCGCAATCGGCACGGTAAAGTGGCGTATGATCGATGCCTCGGGAACACCGGACCAGTCTCTGCGCAACGCCCGCGTTTTCCTGCCTGTGGTGCTTGGTGACCGCTGACGATGCGAGCCGATCCGACCAGAACGCCGAGCCGATACGAGGCCGCTGCGGCCCCAGATCTCGACTGTGCAACCGCCTTCCAAAAAATGGCGCTCGACTGCGTCGAGGCCATCAAGGCGCACCATGGCAGCGCCTGCGCCGGTGACGCCGAGGCGGTGCATCAGATCCGCGTTGCGATCACGCGGCTGCGCGCCGCCGTGGCGTTCTTCGCGCCGATCGTACTCGATGCGGAATGGCTGCGGATAAGGAAGGAAATCGCCTGGCTCAACGGGCCGCTCGGCGACGCCCGCGACAGCGATGTCGTCGTGGAATATGCCCGCCGCAAACGACACCGTGCCTGGGCGCAGCGCATGATCGGCGAACAACTCGATCAGCAACAGAAGCAGGATCACCAGCGCCTGGTACGCTGCCTGCGCTCGGTGCGGACCCAACGCCTGGTGGCGGCAATGGCAGGCTGGATCAGGCATGGCGCCTGGATCGAGCGCCATAAACGGCGCGGCCAGGCGGAGGCTCTGCCAACCTATTGCGCTCGCGAGCTCGATCAATGGCATCAGCGGCTGGTCGGCAAAGGCGAGCATCTGAAAGCATTGAGTGCGTCACGCCGCCACAAGCTGCGGATCAGGGCCAAGCGGTTCCGCTACATGCTGGAAGCGCTGAAGGAAACCGGAGTCCTGCGGGGCAGGGGTGAATGGCATCCCCGGCACCGATCGGCCAAACGGATGCAGCGCGCATTGGGCGACCTCCGCGACCTCAAGCGCTTTGCCGACCTCGCCGAACAATCACCGCAGGCCGCGCACGCGAAACGAGACAAGAAGCGTCCGCCGGGCTATCGTGCTCGACGGGAAAAGCTGCTTAGCGCCGCCATCGCGGCCCATCGCGACCTCAAGCATGCTGGAGCCTGCTGAGTTCGCCATTCGCCAGCGGCGCTGCGCTCGTATCCGAGCTTGATGTGCGTCAACTTCGGCCATCCATCCTTCGGTTACCGTTGTCGGCAGCAACCCAGGACGGGGCCGCAGTTCCCCGAAAACATGTGGGAGAATGGCGATGTTCAGGAACATTCTGGTTCATATTCCCTCCGAACGTCAGGTCAGGCCGGTGATCGATGTCGCCATCGCCCTGACCATTGCGCGCCGCTCGCATCTCGATGCCGTCTCCATCGGCTATGAATCGATGGGCGCCGCCGGAATGATCGTTGAGGGCGGTGGCGCAGCCGTTGCCGCCGTAATCGGGGCCGAGCAGGAGCGCGCCCAGGAGAGGGCGAATGCCGCGATTGCCATATTCGAGATCGAGGCCAAGCTCGCCAAAATCGCCTATGGCATCCGGACGCTTGCGGCAATCCCCGCCGAAGCCGGGCAGACCATCAGCACGCTGGCGCGGCTGTACGACATGACCATCGTGCTGCAGCCCGAATCCTCGAGGGCCAGCTACGACAACGAGATTCCGCAGCAAATCCTGTTCAATTCCGGCGGGCCGGTGCTGATGGTTCCCTACATCCACAAGGGGCCGCTCGACGCCCATCATGTCGGCATCGCCTGGGATGGTAGCCGCCTGGCCGCGCGCGCGTTGCGCGACGCCATGCCGTTCCTGATGGGGGCGAAGGCCGTCACCGTGATTGCGATCAACGAAGAGGCGGGTGAGGCTTCCTCAGAGCAGATCGTCGCTCATCTTGGACGGCGCGGCATTCCGGCCCGGGCACAACGGTTGGTCACGGACCACAGCCAGGTTCAGGGCGCCATCCTGTCGATCGCGGCCGAAAGCAGCATGGGCCTTCTGGTGATGGGCGGATACGGCCATTCGCGGTTGCACGAGCGAATTCTGGGCGGCGTCACGCGCAGCATGTTCGACAGCATGACCGTGCCGGTGCTGATGTCGCATTGACGCCGGTTTGATGCATCTCAATGTCCTGCCTGACGCCGGTCAATATCGTTTCTGCGGAACTCAGAAACCGGAGATTGTCATGTCAGAGCTGTCTGCGCGGGCCGCTTCCAGTTCCTTCCCGGCAACTGCAAACGCAGAAGCGGAAGCCACCAGGTTGAACCAGGGCGCGCTGGAGTTCATGCTCGGCGCGCAGAGGATGATGTTCGAGGAAATGGTGTTTCTCGGCGACGAGATGCTGGAGCGAACGCGCACCGAGATGCATCTATTCACGGAGTTCGTTGCGAAGATGGCGGGCGCCCACTCGGTCAAGGACATCCAGACGATGTGCCGGGAATGCGGCCAGCATCAGCTCGATTTCTTCCGCCGCGATTCCGAACGGCTGTTCAAACATGGCGAACGGATGATCGCGGCCACATCGAGCCTGATCAATGGCCGCTCCCTGAACTGATAGGCCAAACGGCATGCACAGGAAATCGACCTTGCCGACGACGGAAGCGACCCTCCTGCCGCTTCACCCCGATCTCGCTGGCGAGGTCGTTGGCCAGTGGGCGGCCACGCCGATCGAACCACAGGCTCCATCGCTGACGGAAGGCGCTGAAGTTGCCGAGACATACCAGGCCGACCGCGGCCTGCATGCCATGCTGGCACGCCTGACCGGCGGCATTTCGCCGGCTGCGTTGTTGCTGGCCTATGCGGACTGGCTGTTGCATCTGGCCGCAGCGCCACAGCGCCAGATCGAGATTGCACAGGAGGCTATCCTCGACGCGAAACGATTCCTCGAAGCCGCGCAACGCTTCTTTGCGCCCGGGCAGGGGCCGTGGTCGCTGATCGAGCCGCAGCCGCAAGATAAGCGCTTCGGGCGACCAGAGTGGGAATACCCGCCGTTCAATCTGATGGCACAGGCCTTTCTGCTCGGCGAGCAATGGTGGCATAACGCGACCACCGGCCTGCGCGGAGTGGCAAAGCAGAACGAGGCGATCGTCGAATTTTCGGTTCGGCAGATGCTGGACGTGATGTCGCCTTCCAATTTCGCCGCGACCAATCCGGAAGTGCTGCGCCGAACGTTCGAAAGCGGCGGCAACAATTTCGTCCGCGGTTGGCAAAATTTGCGGAGCGACTGGATCCGCCTGGCAACGGCAGGCCTTGGTCCGATCACGTCCGGCGATTTCGATGTCGGCGAAACCGTCGCCACGTCGCGCGGCAAGGTCGTGTTTCGCAACCGGTTGATCGAATTGATCCAATACTATCCGACCACCGAAAAGGTGCATCCGGAGCCGATTCTGATCGTGCCTGCCTGGATTATGAAGTACTACATTCTCGATCTGTCGCCGCGGAATTCGTTGGTGAAGTATCTCACGGGCGAAGGCTTCACCGTCTTCATGATCTCGTGGCGCAACCCCGATGCCGCCGACCGCGCGATCGCTTTTGACGATTACCGAAAGCTCGGCATTGAAGCCGCGCTCGACGCGATCGGCAGTATTGTGCCGGATAGCAAGGTGCACGCGCTGGGTTATTGCCTGGGCGGAACACTGCTGTCGATTGCTGCCGCTACCATGGCGCGGAACGGTGACGACCGGTTGGAGTCGGTCAGCCTTCTTGCTGCGCAAACCGATTTCACCGAGGCAGGTGAACTGACGCTGTTCATCAACGAAAGCCAGGTTGCGTTCCTCGAAGACGTGATGTGGGAGCGTGGCGTGCTCGATACCACGCAGATGGCGGGTGCGTTCCAGTTGTTGCGCTCCAACGATCTGATCTGGTCGCGGCTTACCCGCGACTATTTGATGGGGGAGCGGATGGCGCCGAGCGATCTGATGGCCTGGAATGCCGACGCAACCCGCCTGCCATACCGGATGCATTCGGAGTATCTGCGCAAGCTGTTTCTCAACAACGACCTCGCCGGAGGACGATACCTCGTCGAGGGCAAGCCGATCTCGCTTTCGGATATTCATACGCCGATGTTCGTCGTCGGCACCCTCCGCGATCACGTCGCGCCGTGGAAGTCCGTCTACAAGATTCACTATCAGGTCGATGCCGCCGTGACTTTTGTCCTCACCAGCGGCGGCCATAACGCGGGAATTGTAGCGCCTCCCGGTGAACCGGAGCATACATATCAGATCAAGACCAAAGCGGCGGCTACCACCTATATCGGTCCCGATGAATGGCTGAACACGGTGCCGCAGGTCGAAGGATCGTGGTGGTCGGAGTGGACGAAGTGGCTTTCCGCACGATCCGCTGAACCGTCCAGACCGCCACCCATGGGGAGCGAAATCGGGCAGAACCTGCCTGACGCGCCCGGCGACTACGTTCGCCATTGATCCCGACAAGTCCACTCAGCCTGGCACAATTTGTCATCACGCCAAGACGGTTCGGGAGTAGCCTGTCGCGCAAAGTCACATTGCGTTGAACATCTGCCTCGGCTCACAGAGAGCCCACAACCACCTGATATCAGAGAACGATGTCCACCTATCGCCTGAACAATCTGCTTTCGCCGCATTCCGTCGCGCTGGTCGGGGCCAGTCCGCGGCAAGGTTCGGTCGGCCGCGCCATTCTCAACAATATTCGTAAAGCTCAGTTCAAAGGCGAATTCGGTCTCGTCAACCCGCGCTACCGCGAGGTCGATGGTATCGCGACCGCCGACAGCATCGCGAAGCTGGCGTTTGCGCCGGAACTCATTGTTCTGACTGCGCCCGCCCGCACCATCCCGGATCTGATCGATGAGGCGGGCCGTCGCGGCGCTGCAGGCGCCGTCATCGTCAGTGCCGGGCTCGGCCATGGGCCGGGTTCGCTGGCGGAGGAAGCGGAGCGGGCGGCACAAAAGTATGGCATGCGGCTGATCGGTCCGAATTGCCTTGGCATCATGATGCCGGGTGTCAGCCTCAATGCGAGCTTTTCCGCCCATATGCCGGCCGCGGGGCATCTGGCGCTGATCTCGCAGTCCGGGGCCATCGCCGCCGGCATGGTCGATTGGGCGGCACAGCGAGCCGTCGGCTTCTCCGGCATTGTTTCGATCGGCGATCAGCTCGATGTCGATATCGCCGATCTGCTCGACTATTTCGCACTGGATGAAAAGACCCACGCCATCCTGCTTTACATCGAGGCGATCAAGGATGCCCGCAAGTTCATGTCGGCGGCGCGCGCCGCCGCCAGGGTCAAGCCGGTCGTGGTCGTCAAGTCGGGGCGGATGGCGCAGGGCGCCCGGGCGGCCGCGACCCATACCGGCGCACTTGCCGGAGCCGATGCGGTTTATGATGCCGCGTTCCAGCGCGCCGGCATGCTGCGCGTATCGGATCTGCGCGAATTGTTCGACTGCGCCGAGACGTTGGGGCGGCTCAAATCGCCGCCCGGCAAGCGGCTCGCGATCCTGACCAATGGCGGCGGCATCGGCGTGCTCGCCGTCGACCGCCTGGTCGAACTCGGCGGCATTCCCGCTTCCATCTCGCCGGCGGTCCGCGAGAAGCTGGATGCGGCGTTGCCGTCGACATGGTCGAAATCGAACCCGGTCGATATCGTCGGCGATGCCGATGCGGCGCGCTACGCAGCAGCGCTCGAAGTGCTGCTGGCCGATCCCGAAAGCGACGCCGTGCTGGTGATGAACGTGCAGACGGCGATCGCCCGCGCCGACGAGATTGCCACGGCTGTCACCAGAGTGGTTCAGGAGTATCGTGCGGGACGTCGCATGTCGCCAAAGCCCGTTCTCGCGGTCTGGGTCGGCGCTGAGCCGTCGATTGGCAATCTCTTGAGCGGTGCCGGCATTCCCAATTATCCGACCGAAGACGACGCGGTACGTGGCTTCATGCACCTGGTTCGCCATCGCGAGCTGGTGGAGACGCTGGCGCAGGTTCCGCCGGCGATGCCGAGCGAGTTCGCGCCCGATGTCGATACGGCGCGGCAGACCGTTGCTGCGGCGCTCGCCGATGGCCGCGCCTGGCTCGACTCGATCGAGGTCAAGCGGCTGTTCGATGCCTATGAGATCCCGGTCGTGCCGACCTTCGCCGCCGCCAATGCCGAAGAAGCGGTCACGCATGCGAACGCACTGTTCGCACAGGGGTCGACCGTCGTGCTCAAGATCATGTCGCGCGACATCGTGCACAAATCCGACGTCGGCGGCGTCGTGCTTAACCTCACCAACGCCGAGGCGGTGCGCAAGGCGACCGCCGCGATTCTCGCGAGGGCAAGGTCGCTGCGGCCGGAGGCGCGGATTTCGGGCGTGATGGTGCAGGCGATGGTGGTGCGGGCCAAGGCGCGCGAGCTCATTCTCGGCCTCGCCGAGGATCCGACCTTCGGCACCGTCGTCGTGTTCGGCCGGGGCGGGACGGCCGTCGAGATCATCAACGACAAGGCGCTGGCGTTGCCGCCGCTCGACCTGCAATTGGCCCGCAGCCTGATCGCGCGCACCCGCGTCTCGCGGCTATTGAGCGGCTACCGCGACGTGCCGGCGGTGAAGCAGGACGCGGTTGCGATGGTGCTGGTCAAGCTGGCGCAGATGGCTGCGGACATTCCCGAAATCCGCGGACTCGACATCAACCCGCTATTGGCCGATGAAGCCGGCGTGCTCGCCGTCGACGCGCGCGTTGCGATCGGGCGTGTGGAGCGGAAGTTCCGCGGATCGGGCCCGGCAAATTTCGCCGTCCGGCCCTATCCCTCGCAATGGCAGCGCCACATCGAGGTCAAGGACGGCTGGCGCGTGTTCGTTCGTCCGATCCGACCCGAGGACGAGCCACAGATCCACGAGATGTTGAAGCACGTCACGATGCAGGACCTGCGGCTGCGATTCTTTGCCCCGATGAAGGAATTTTCTCACGAGTTCATCGCCCGCCTGACCCAGCTCGATTATGCCCGGGCGATGGCCTTTGTGGCCTTCGACGAGGCGACCAACGACCTCGTGGGCGTGGTCAGAATCCACTCGGACTCGATCTACGAGAGCGGGGAATACGCGATCCTGTTGCGCTCCGACCTCAAGGGCAGGGGGCTTGGCTGGGCGCTGATGCAAATGATCATCGAATACGCGAAGTCGGAGAGATTGAAAGCCATCTCCGGCGACGTCCTGGCCGACAACACGGTGATGCTGGCGATGTGCCGCAGTCTCGGCTTCGAAGTGAAGTTGGATCCACAGGAGCACGACATCTGCAACGTCAGACTGACGCTCTAGCGAAGACCAGAGCGTCAGCCGTCGCCATTGGCGACGCCACGCGCGATCGGCGGCTGACCGTCAGTGCGAGAACAGGATCGGCAGCGGTGGCTTTGAGAGCAGGCTTTTGGTGGCGCCACCGAGGATGAACTCGCGCCATCGCGAATTGCCATAGGCGCCCATCACGAGCACATCTACCTTGTGCGAAACGGTGTAGGCTTCGAGGACTTCGCCGATCCGCCGACCGCCAGCGTCGACCTTGTCGATTACCACATCGATGCCGTGACGCGCGAGGTTCCTGGCCAATGCCTCGGCAGAATGCTTGCTGTCCAGCTTCTTTTCGTTGATGACGGTAACGACCCGCACCTTTTTGGCTTTTTCCAGCAACGGCATCGCGTCGGAAACCGCGCGGGCGGCGGCGCGACCGAAATCCCAGGCGACGGCAACGGTCCCCAGTTCGAACGGACGTCCGCGCGGAGTTTCGGGCAAAACGAGGGTCGGCCGGCCCGATCCGAATATGACGGCTTCGGCGTACCATTGGTCATAGCCTTCCGGCACTGGTACGATGGTGAGGTCACGAAGCCGAGCATGATCCACCAGCATATCCGGCACGGCATAGGTCGGGCATTTTTCGAGATAGGCTTCGTGCAGAATACCAGCTTTCTCCGCAGCAGCATCGAATGCCGCAAGCATGGTCTTGGCGTTGCTCCGGCTCTTTTCCGTTTCGCCGGCAATCATCCCGGGAACGTTTGCTATGGAACCGGAAAGGAAATGTCCGGGGATCTCCACATGCACCTCGCAGGTCACCGCGGCCAGATGGGCGCCGAAGGTCGTTGCGATAGCAACCGCATCCTCGGCGACCGAGGCCGGCGTGGGATCGGGATAACTCGTCAGTGTCAGCAGAATGTCCTTGAACATGGGGCTCTCCATTTCCGAGGCGCAATCTAGCGGCGGGTCGGCTCGGGCCCTTGATCCATCGCAAGCGGGTTGATTTGCCGCACCCGAGACAGCAGCCGGGGGCGCAGCAGGGGTTTGAACATTTCCAGGACGAGCAGGACGATAACGCCGGCGCCGAGCGTCAGGACCAGATCGTCGGCGTGCAGTGGGCCGAAGGCAAAGAGATGCTTCGCAAATGGCCAAAGCAGAGTGAGGGCGAGGATGACGGTGACAGCGGCGAGCACCCCAGCCAGCGTCCGGTTCGGCCGCCTCAGCGCCGTCAGCGGCGATGCGCTGAAGGAGCGGTTGACCAGAATCAGGCTGACGATCGCGACGACGAGTGAAAAGAACGTCAGCGCCCGCACTTCGGGGACCGGCATGCCCGATCTCAGCGCCACGACGAAAATGATTGCGACAACCACGAACGCCAGAAGCCCCTGCAGCACGCTCCAGGCGACCAGCGCCCGCGAGAACAGCGGCGCGTCGGGAGCGCGAGGCGGGCGCCGCATGACGTCGTCCTCCTCGGTTTCGGCCTCGAACACCAGCGAGCAGACGGGATCGATGATCATTTCGAGAAAGGCAATGTGGATCGGGCCGAACAGGAGTGGCAGGCCAAACACCAGCGGCAGCAACGCCAAGCCCGCAATGGGGACGTGAACGGCAAAGATGAAGCTCATCGCCTTGCGCAGATTGTCGTAGATGCGGCGTCCAAGACGGATCGCCTTGACGATGGAGCCGAAATCGTCGTCGAGCAGCACGATAGCGGACGCTTCGCGCGCGACATCCGTGCCGCGCCCGCCCATCGCGATACCGATATGGGCGGCCTTCAGCGAAGGCGCATCGTTGACGCCATCGCCGGTCATCGCGACGACCTCGCCATTGTCCTTGTAGGCATTGACGATGCGCAGTTTCTGGTTCGGCGATATTCGCGCAAACACGCTTGCCGTTTTCACCCGCGCGGCCAGTTCCGCCTCGCTCAGCTTCTCGAGCTGTTCGCCGGTTACGAGATCGCCGCGTTCGAGTCCGGCCTGCTGCGCGATCGCATTGGCGGTCGCCGGATAGTCGCCGGTGATCATGACGGCCTTGATGCCGGCGGACCGGCATTCGCGGACCGCCTCGACCACGCTGGCGCGCAGCGGGTCGGCAAGGCCGACCAGCCCCAGGAATTCGAAGTTGAGCGCGCGCGGTGAGGCCGGCCAATGTGCGCCGGCATGGGTGGCGCGGGCAACGCCGAGCACCCGCAGACCGGCGGAAGCCATGGCGTCGATGGATTGATTCAGCGCGGCGCGGTCGGCCGCGTTCAACCGGCAAAGCCCCGCGATCGCTTCAGGGGCGCCTTTGGTGGCGACGACGTATTCCTGCCGGTCGCCGTCCGTCTGCCAGATGTGGGTCACGGCGAGCAGGTCGGACCGAAGGCCGTAGGCATGCACCAGCTTCCAGCGCGGATGCGAAGCGTCGTTTAGCCGTTCGCGCGCCAGGGCGTGAAACGCCCGCTCCATCGGGTCGAACGGTTCGGGCGCGCTCGCGAGCAGGCCGAACTCGCTCAAACCGTGAAATGGCGCCGGCAGCCCCGCTTCGTAGGACGGGTGGAAAACACTGCCGTCCTTCAGCCGCAGCTCGACGATCGTCATCCGGTTTTCAGTGAGGGTGCCCGTCTTGTCGGTGCACAGCACCGTGGCGGAACCCAAAGTCTCGATCGCCGCCGCGCGCCGCGTCAGCACGCGTGCCAGCGAAATGCGCCAGGCGCCCATTGCCATGAAGACGGTCAGGACGACTGGAAACTCCTCCGGCAGCATCGACATGCCGAGCGCAATGCCGGCGAGCACGGCATCCAGCCAGCCGCCGCGCATGATGCCGTAGAGCAGGACCGCGAACAGGCTAACTCCGCCGCCGAGCACCGCAAACAGGCGGACGACGCGCCGCGTTTGCCGTTGCAGGCGGGGCGGCTCGGTTTCAAGGGTGGCCAGCGACTGGCCGATCTTGCCGATCTCGCTGTGCGCACCGATGGCTGTGACTTCCGCCAGCCCCGAGCCCCGCACCACCAGCGAGCCGGAGAAGACCTGCGGCAGGTCA
>Ga0081455_10008712_pt1 | contig 10506 bp, 13 predicted proteins | sample TabmetS3T2R1_FD_70207 | JGI IMG/M metagenome (GOLD analysis project Ga0081455, IMG submission 70207) | Tabebuia heterophylla rhizosphere microbial communities from the University of Puerto Rico - S3T2R1 | ecosystem: Host-associated > Plants > Roots > Rhizosphere ... | reverse complement strand
ATGTCTTGTTACTGGCTCATAAACCTGCGCATACACCGCCCGAGTCACATCACCCCGCAGAAATATCAACAATCCAGATGATCTCAAATATCGAAAGTAGCATACCAAAAAGTATTCAGATCTATGAAATTGCTGGACACAATCATTTTATGGCCGAATCAAGCGATGGTCACTGGTTTATTACAGGAGCTGGTGGCAGAAGTCACTACGAAGGAACAACTAGCTCGGAATGGCCTTTTCTGAACAAGATAGACTATGGATACTTACAAATCAGAATAAATAATACGGATGGCAAGGTTCTAAGTACTCAGTTCTATGGATTGGATGGAAGACTGATTCATTGATGAGGTGATAGGTTTTATTGTAAAAATATTGCCAGTAAGCTCGTCCTATGAAGAGTTTTTTAAAATGTACGTTCGCTCCTTCATATCTCACAGGTGTCCCAATTGCATCAATTTAGTTTAAAGGATATTTGTTCCTAACTGACCAATCCGATCCTTATTCACCCATAATTTGTAGTATCACATTTCTTTTCCTGGCTCTTGTATCCATTTCTAACAAAACTATTTGCTGCCAAGTTCCCAAAGCCAACTTACCATATATTATCGGAACAGTTAGGCTTGGTCCTATCAACGATGCCCTGACATGAGAGTGACCATTTCCGTCATGCCAAGTATTATCGTGCTTATATTCTATATCTTTTGGTACTATTCGGGATACCATTTCCGGAAAATCGTGAATGAGTCCTGGTTCATATTCAATAGTCGTTATTGCTGCAGTTGATCCTGAAATAAAAACAGTAACTGTTCCATTTTCAATAGTGCTCTCTTTTACTAGATTTGATAATTCTTCAGAAATATCAATAATATCATCTTCTCCTTTGGAACTTACCTTAATTGTTTTAGATACAACCTTCAAGCTTTCCACCTACTCTACTATTGGTTTGACGTGTAATAAATGATTGTTACTATGTGCTAATACATCATGGGTCATGGCTCACCTTTTGTTAAATAATTTCCCAATCTATTAACAAACCATGTCCATCCTTCTGAATGTTCATTATATTGCTGTCTTTCATCTTCAGTGAATCCACTATGCCTTAGAATAACTTTTGTCTTCTCCTTACCCAGTGATTCAAACCTCCATGTTACAATAGTTTCTTTATTAAATTCAGGTTTTGACTGAAAGTGCCAAGTATATGATAATTCTGTATTCGGAATAAATTTTATGATTTTGCCGTTCATTTCATGATCCTTATCAAGATTATTATCCTCCGATCTCAAGAACTTAAAAGAGACTCGTCCTCCTTCCCTCTTTTCCAAGACTGCAATGTCTGGAAACCAGTGAGTTAACTGATCTTGATCAGATACTGCCGAAAATACCTTTTCAATTGGAGCATCTATTATTATCTCTCGGTTTATTACAGTATAGTACTCATTCATTTTTTTACCACCTTCTGATTCTCCAAAAATTCCTTTAAACTTTTAAGGTTATAATCCCACATTCCAGCAAAAAAATTCATCATTTCAAGTGCCTTTTCCTTGTTTAAGGAATAAATTCTATTCTTTCCAATCTTCTGTTCTAAAATCAAGTCAGAATTTTTGAGAATTCGTAGATGAATAGAGACCGCAGGCAGAGAAAATTGAAAATGCTTCGAAATTTCAGTAGGCGTCATATCTCTTTCTTTTAACAAAAGCAAGATTTTTCGTCTACTTGAGTCGGAAATTGCCTTCCAGGGAGATTCCATTAATATTAGTTAATTAATTAATTATTTAACTATTTACATAATGATAAATATAATAACAAATAAAATGATATTATGAATGAAGTAAAAAAAATTCCAGAAGGCTACCATTCGATTACGCCTGCTCTGATAGTGAAAAATGGAGATGCAGCAATAGAATTTTATAAAAAGGGATTTGGAGCTGAGGAACGACATCGTATGAAAAGTCCTGATGGTAGGGTTGCGCATGCTGAACTAAAGTTAGGTGATTCAGTCTTTATGTTGTCAGATGAATATCCGGAGATGAAGTGTCATTCACCTAACTCAATTGGCGGAAGTCCAGTATCCATGTATGTATATGTCGAAGATGTCGATGCAGTTTTCGATAAAGCAGTCTCTGCCGGTGCCAAAGTTTTGGATCCTGTGAAGGATCAATTTTGGGGAGATCGTCATGGTCGATTACAGGACCCGTTTGGACATTTGTGGTCCGTAGCAACTCATAAAAAAGATCTTTCAGAAGAGGAAATGAAAAGTGCGGCAGAAGCAGCATTTTCGCAAATGTCAAAGTAAATTTTCATTTTCTTTTTTTGTTGTTAGTATTGTTCACTAATTGGGATTAATTAGGAATAATGAGCTCCACTGTATATAATACTCCTTTTGATCTGCATCTGCATTATTGTTCGATATAATTGTCTATATGTTTTGTATTTGTAATTTAGTAACGAAAACTTGAAATTAATACTATATATTGTTGTTAAATTAACGTACTGATACCTCTAGGTACAAGTCTGGTTATTATGCCCTATATAGTAATCAATTTTGCAGGTGACATATTACTAGCCCAGGCTGTTAAAAGTTATCTCTCCTCTCAGGATGTAGTCTCAAGTATCCACATGATACCCGAAGGTGATGAAATAAGCGTATCATTAGAAAAAAAAAATCAAAGAAATGGAAACAGGCTGATTAAAGAAATTCTACGAAATTATTTAGATGCACATCATCTATCCAGATATAAAATCCTGGAATTGGAGAATATCCTCACCGTGGGAATTCCAAAAAAGATTGAAGAAATCTCAAATCTTCTCATGTGCGAAATATGTGGTTGGAGGCTAAATACAGAAGAGGAATTACTCGTCCACCGAAGGACTCATTGGATTTAGGTAGAGACGTCGCAAAAGTATTAACATATATTTAATAGAATGATAAATTTTGCTTGTTTTTCATGAATGGTGCGGTATTAGTCATTTTCCTTGGTATTGGTATATTTTGTTATTTATTAATCCAACCCCTCCTTTCTTATCCAATTTCATTCTCCATTTTTTCTTTTCTTGAAAATGATATTCATCTTTTCTCAAACACCATAAGACAGCAGGAAACAATACAAGAAATAAGTGCAGAAAACGGTATTAAAAATGGTAATAATATTGATGTAACTACATCAAGAGAGGCTGCTTCAAGAGATATTCCTGTTGGACTCTGGATTCCTATTAATACCAATTTTGCTCTTCAGAATTTAAAAGGCGAGGAACAGGAAAAAGCAATAGATACGCTTCTAAAAAAAGGCTATAGGAAGTACTATTATGTAATGAATAATTTTGAAGATCCTAAATCTCTAAAAATGACAGATGATTTACTAGAAACTGCAAATAAGACAAATTTAAAAATAATAATCATTCTACTCCCACCGTCCGAAGGTGGACCTGATACCAGTTACGATTGGAAAGGATGGATAAAATATTTCAATTCTCTTGAAAAGAAATATCCAAGGTCATTTGAGGGTTTTACAATTGATGATTTTAACTGGATAAGTACAAGAACTTATACAAAATTCAAGAATAATGTAGATTTTATGGAATATTCCGGGTTGTCTGAATTACTTAAAGAAAAAAGCAAGGAGGTTAAATTCTATCCAACGGTCTATTTTGAAGGGCGAAAAACTGGAATAGTTGTAAAGAAATACGATAACTTTATTGACGGTTTGATTGTAGCCAGTGGATGCTATTATAATGTGTCGACCTTAGAAAGGCAATTGCATATATTCTCAGAGATTTTTAAAAAACCGATAAGCTATATAATATACCCTACCATAACCTATAATTATTCTAAGCTTGATTACAATCCTCCTTCAGATCGTCTCATAATGGCTACATTATCAATTGCGTCAAATGCTTCAGATGGACTAATAATTTGGCGAGATCTGGACAATCCGGTAATACAGGAACATATGAACAATAGACATGATAAACAGTATCTTTCGGATATCTCAAACTCTAAAGAAAGACAGATTAGCGATGAAAACATAGACAATACTATCAAATCTGAAACAGAGAACGTACATAATACCTGTAACGGTTGGTCTAAAAAATATAATGACGTATATGATAAATGGACCAAATTACCAGCAGAAAAAGATCATGATGATTGGGAAAAAAAGATACTATATTAGTGAGTAGAAATCCTCAGATTAGTTAATTTACTATTTAGAGAACTGGTAACAACCATTCTATTTTATGAGATCATAGTATTTTTGTTGATGATCTGTAAATTGGCTTTTATGAAAGATTATTGTTTTAGATAATCTAATGCCTTTGCCTCCCCTTGTTTAATAAGTTCCTTAATTGTCCCAACAGAAAAATCCGCATTTTGTAGAGAATATGGGGTCTCTGGTATATTTCTAGTGATTCTATGTAGCTTTAGAATTTTGGCACCATGCTTTTCAACCAGAGTTGAGTGTTCTTTATTAATATATTCAATTTTATCTTTATCTATTTTTGATTGATCAGACTCTTGGAATATGTCATATAGTGTTTCAATCAAATTTACGTGGCGGGTGATAAGTCTTGACATTTGGACCAAGCTTTGAGTCTTATCGCTAAACATAATATCCTTAGATCTTGACATAACTTCACTCATATTCGCAGGAAGCTTTTGTATTTTTCTTGGATAATTTTCCACAACAAAAATATTTTTATTTTTACTTGGAGATGCGACCATTACTTCACGTATTGGTGTATTACTTAATAGGGACCCGTCCCAGGCAAACGTACCTTCACTTATTTCAACCCAGGGAAATCCATATTGTGGATAACCGATGGTGGCAAGAAGATGCTTCATCTCAATATGTCTTTTGTAGCTATCAAATATCAGAGGTTCAGCGGTAAGTACGTCAACTGCAGTAATTATAAGACGAGTATTAGGATTACTATTACCACCATTAGGATTATTTTGTTGGGCCTGTGGGGATAGTCTTTTAAAATCTATATATTTCTCGATTGTCTTTGTTATGAGAGAATTGTCGTATACATAGGTCCATTTCCAGGGTGGCTGAACGTAATCCTGCATTTGTGACGATTTTGGATTGGAATTATTGAAATTGAACCATCTTGGTACAAAAAAACTTGGAACTCCAAAAAATGCTGCATTTAAAGAGGCCGCTGGTGATCTCTTCAATTTAGCTTGATAACTATGATAATCGAAATCAAAGGTGAAAATATCAGGTATAATATTGTAGCTGCTTCTCGCTAAATCCAACCAAAAACGCTCTAGATCCTTCTCTGGCTTTTCATTCATGCTGCCTGCAGCTATTGCTCCGTTAATGCCTCCTATTGAGGTTCCCGCTATTATGTCAAATTTTATATTTTTCTTTGCAAAGGCTTTGAAAACTCCACATGCAAAAGCGCCAAGGGAACCACCACCCTGCAATACTAGTACATTTTCAACACCTTTCTCATGCTTATGATTAATCATTACAATTAGTTGGATTACAAATAATCTTAACCTTTCTTTTGAAAAGTGAAAAAATGTTAAAAATTGATTATATGGATATCACAAACCAGCCCTCATACGTTTTGACAATTTATGGCTAATTTACCTTCAGATAGATTGAAGTATAAACTATTAAAACAATGTTGTCCAAGTAGAGTTGATGAAAAAAGAACTTTTTATTGGAACCGTAACTTTCGTGTTAGTATTAGCAGTGATCTATATGCCAACGGGGTATGCACAAAATCTGACAAAAAACGCTTCAAATGCAGCCGGAAATGCCAGCGCAGGAGTTAATCAAACTGCAGGAAATGCCAGTGCAAAGGTAAATCAGACTGCATCAGAACTAGGAAAGAATGCTAGTGAAGTAGGAGGACAAATAGTAAATAAGACTGAAGACGTAGGCAAGAAAATAGCTGGTGGTCTGGGAAGTTTACTTGGTAACGCAAGTGAAAAACTCAAGGAAGGTTCAAAGTAGAACATTCACAAAATCTTTTTTTTATGTTATAATGGGTTATCAATTAATTTATACTAATGGCACACTTAAGTGATTTAATTTTAACCTGAAACATACTCAAAAGGCAATTATTAATTTTGGTATATGAATATAATTTACGCTAAAATTTAGATTCAAGAGTGTGACAATATACGACCTTTTTCAACATAATTCCTCAAATATATAATGATGAAAAAATATTAATTTCAACTCTATTAAATGTGTTGATTAATTATATTATTACATTTATATCGTTTTTTAGAGTGACTAGGTGAATGAAAGCTTCTAGAAATAAACTCTCAGATAGTATTACTATCTCTAGTAACTTGCAGAAGTTAAACGACGTGATTCTACTAATAAATCCAAATTCTCAAGGTGGTAACACAGGCAAAAACTGGATAGATACCTATAGGAATGTAAAGAAGTTTCTCCCTAGGCATCATAAAATTATATTTACAAAAAAAGCTAATGATGGCATATCCATGATACGTAAGTTACTTAGAAAGGGATATAAGAATATTGTTGCTGTGGGTGGAGATGGTAGTATTAATGAAGTTGCAAATGGCTTTTTTAATGTTGGATCAAAGAACAAACAAACTAAAGATTTTAGCAAAGTTACAATTGATTCAAGACTTAAGTTAATAAATCCAAAAGGTATTCTGCACGTCATCCCATCTGGCAGTCGAAATGTACTAGCAAGATCTCTTGAACTAAAACATCAAGGAGTCGAATCTCTAATACGTATCCGACACATGAAGAGACGTAAGATTGATGTAATACGAGCTATTATAACTGATAAAGATAACCCATCTTTAACTCACGATAGAGTTGTTATGAATGCAGCAGAGATTGGTGCCGGCGCTGAAATTATTGATAGATCTAAAAGAGTAAGAGGAAAAATAAAAAATCGCTTTGTATCAACAATGACAAGTATTATTGCAACCGTTCCGTCGTACAATAGCAATGAGTGTGATATATTAATGGATAAGAATAGAAAAATCTCGACAAAGATGACTATGGGTATAGTTGCAAATGGTCGTTTCCTTGGTGGCGGTTTCGAAGCAGCACCTCGAGCAAAATTCTCAGACGGTTTATTGGATATCATTATATTGAAAAATTCGGGAAGTTTCAAAATGATTGATAAATTAATAGATCTAAAAGGAACAAATACTTACAAATATGAGGAAGATATTCTTTATTATCAAGCTTCAGAGGTCAAGTTTTTGCCAAAAGAGAGAAATGTTACTGTTACTGTTACTGTAGATGGGGAACCAATAGGCATACTTCCCGCAATTTTCAAAATTTATCATAACGTCCTGACTATAAAGAGTGAGACACCTTCAGCTATAAAATAATTTGAACAGAAAATAGTTCAACAATATAGACCAAAATCTTGATCAATAGTGCTGATGCTGAAATATTATTTGATATTTTTTGACAAATTTCTGGCAGCCGTTTTCCATGCATCCTCATCTTTTTGTATGTCGGGATTGTCGTCTGGTATATCTAAATGTTCTTCTCCAAATTGTCCACAAGTTGCGTCTTTTAATGCCTGATCGCGTTTTAAAGGGATTCTTCTTTTCTGTGCTCAATATTATTATTTACTTATGATAATATGGAATTTCTGGATTATGGTATTATGGCATACGTTCCGTATGTCGTCCCAGCAAATCCTTAAAGCTTCTTGGTCTACCATCCGCAAAGACGTCTTCAGGTGCATATTTCATAGAGAAGGCCAGCATTTGCTCAAGAATTGGAAGTACTGACTTTCCCTTGTCCGTTACAGAATATTCGACCCTTATTGGAATACCCGGATAGACCTTTCTTTCAATGAGATCATTTTCTAACATTTCTTTGAGGCGAACGGCAAGTGTTTTTGAATTAATACCTTCTATAGTTTCAAACTGATTAAACCTTGTATGTCCTAAAATAATCATATTTCTTAGGATATGGATAGTAAACTTTTTACCTATTAAGTTAAATGTACAGTCCACAGGACAGCGAGTAGTCATCGAAACCAATTTTTGTGCTTCTTTTTGATCCAATCTAAATCGGACTCTCCTCGATCCAAATATCACTCAATATTAAACTCACCCTTTCTGAACCTACTTACCAATTTAGCACCTAACAATTTATATACTTACTTATTTATACCTAATGAATAAAGGGATGTAAGTTGCAAATTGCAGCCACACTTGAAATCATGTGCTTCAAATTAAGAGAGTACATCACAGCTTCCATGAGTTGCTTTAAGATGATAGATAAGACAAGTAAAAAGAGCTCTGATATTATACTAGCTACTGAAATCATCAGGTGAATAGATTTGCAACTGGAAGGTCAGAAAATCAAGAAAGCAATTTTAACTGCACTGGCCGATCCTGAAATGGTTAGAATTATCAATTCAACAATTTACCAGTCCAAATCAGTATATGATATCATCATGGAGACCAAGATGCCTCATACTACCGCATACAGAAAAATTAAATGGCTGGTTGAGCAAGACCTTCTTGTAGTTGACAGGATTTGTATCACTGACGAAGGAAAGAAATACAGTCTGTTTCTTAGTGTCTTTAGATCGATAGTCGTAAAATATGAAAACATCAAGATAATGGTAGAGGCAGAGCAAAACATCGATCCTGTTAATAGATTGACGGAAAGATTCTTCTCACTGTGAATCCAAAAGGTTAAGCATATAGTTGAGTGATTAGCCTGGCAAAGCTACTTGAGGATTGAAGTAAGGCTTTCTACGATTTTATGGCCAGACCAGTAAGAGGAGTAAAATCTCACGAACATAATTGAGGCAAAAAGAATCATAGAAACTAGATGTATCTGCATGCCAAGATTGTGCAATTCAAAGGGGAAATCAAATGATCCAGATTCATATAAAGTAGTCACGAATTCTCCGCCAATCCAGATCAAAATGAAGATAGAAATTTGAAACCGGAAGGATTTCGGACTATGTGAATGCCAAGCTAACCACACAAATATTCCCAGCGCCACGAATAACAAATAAAGTGTAAAATTACTCATGAGATCCAAAACTGGAGATATCATTATACTGTAAGTTTCTCCTTTTTGGATCTAACCATATATATGAACGCTCCGCCAAAAATTATTAAAACAACAATAGAAATGGTTCTAAAGAGTCCTTCTCCCAATACTTCCTCACCTGCAAAGTATGCCAAATGATAAATCCCGTGAATGAAAATGAAAAGTGATAACAAGATTGTAAGAATCCTAAGATTACTCTTCAATCTTAGACTAAGGTACATTGGAACAATGGCAGCAGCAAGCATGATAACAGCACTAGCCAAATGAAGTAGATTTTCATCAAACAACTTAGTTAATTGCTTAAGTTCACACTCTACATATAGATATTTTGCACAATACCATATTTGGGATTCACATCTGGGTCCCACTTGGGGGTTCTAAAGATGGGATTTGTCTCTATGTTAATAAAAAAACCGTCATAAATATCATGTAATGTATAACCATCATTTTAACAAAAGGATCTTGACATCATGCAATATAATATCGATACTGCTTATAGGTATGAGTTATTCTTCACACTACTTTATCATCCGGACTCGTTTAGAACATGTATTATAATCGTTCCTGTAGAGCATGTGGCACTCATTTGGAACCTACTTCCGTTTGCGACAGTAAAGAAAACGTATCTTGGATATGCCACAAATGTTTAAGAATGGATGACGTTACTCATAGACACCCTATTGTAGGGTACCTTACAAGGTTGAAGTGGGTCTAATAACAAGCTAAAAACAAGAGAAGACGAAAAATAAGATGGGCATGTATTCCTTCCTACAGAGTAATATCGAAAGGGAAATCTTCCGTCAGACATCCGAGCTTTTGAATTAAGTTCAGTTTGACATATAGATATTTTGCTGTAATCCAAATTGTAAATCCTACATCTGGATCCCGTTTCCGGGTTCCAAAGATGGGATTTGTCTCAATGTTAATATATTGCCGTAATAACTATCACCATATGGGTAACCCTCAGTTTATCAAAAAGACCTTGACATCATGCATCATAATATCGATACTGCTTATAGGTATGAGTTATTCTTCACATTACATTGTCCAATCGATATCAGCCAAGAGCAGTTCATACGATAAAGCTAGTTCGAGCTCTAAGGATAGTTCTAGTTCGAGCTCTAAGGATAGTTCTAGTTCGAGCTCTAAGGATAGTTCTAGTTCGAGCTCTAAGGATAGTTCTGCTTCTAAAAGCAATACTTCTTCTATCGCTTTAAACGCATTAGAACTAAAGAATGAAACCTACAGATGGCAGAACACTAGTGAGGCAATAAATCCCACACTGCATTTGATAGCAAACACAGATTATCTTATCAAGATAAAGAATCCCACGGACACCAAACATGAATTAATATTCGCATCAAATGGGACTGAGCTTGCCAAAAGCAACGAGATCAAACCGGACAAGAATGGAAAATTGAACTTTAATGCAAATTCAACGGGCACATTTGAATATCATTGTGAGTATCACCCA
>Ga0081455_10008710_pt1 | contig 10507 bp, 8 predicted proteins | sample TabmetS3T2R1_FD_70207 | JGI IMG/M metagenome (GOLD analysis project Ga0081455, IMG submission 70207) | Tabebuia heterophylla rhizosphere microbial communities from the University of Puerto Rico - S3T2R1 | ecosystem: Host-associated > Plants > Roots > Rhizosphere ... | reverse complement strand
GCGGGCCTTCCTTGGCGTCCCCACTGAGGAGCAGCTGATCGTAGATGCGCATGGTGAGCGCGGCAGTTGCTGACTCGCTCATGTCCACACTGCGATAGGCCAGCTCCTTGAAATGGCGCAGCGACAGTGGGGCATTCGCCACCAGTTTCTGCCCGAGGGCCATGGCCTCCTCCAGGAGCCGTTCTTGGGGCACAACCTTATTGACAAAGCCAATCTCATAGGCCCGCTGCGCCGTGATAGGCTCGGCAGTGAAGACCAGCTCTAACACATGGGCCATGGGGATGAGCTTCGTCAGGGCAGCAGCAAACGGCGGCAACAGGCTCCAGCGGGCTTCGGAGATGCCCAGCATGGCCTCGGCTGCGGCCAGGCGGAGGTCACACATCTGAGCGATGGCCCAGCCACCGGCCATGGCATAGCCGTTGATGGCGGCAATGAGGGGTTTCCAGGTCCGGGGAAAGAGGCCGAGCGTCTCGCTCCCCAGGCTATCGCTGGCGCGTGCCTGGATGCCTGCAGCATTATCGGCTGCCCGCTCTTTGAGGTCGCGGCCGGCGCAAAACGCCCGTCCTGCCCCAGTGATAATCGCCACCCGCGCCGTGTCGTCCTGGTCATAACGCCGCAGGGCGTCTGTCAGCTCTTGTCTGAGCTGACGGTTGATGGCGTTAAGGGCCTCTGGACGGTTCAGCGTGATAAGCACGATATGCTCGTACTGGTCATACAAAACGGCAGCAGTCATACGGTTGACTCCCCTCATATAGGTCCAGAATGTCCTGATGACACTGTGCGTCGCCATCTTCTGGCACGACGATCTCGCAGCAGTGGCCCTTGGCGCGACTGCGTCGGCGTGGAAATCGGGTCGTCGGTATGGCCCGATTTCGGGCCGTCAGGCCCTTCACATCGTATCATGCCACGATCTTCTCCGCGTGATTGTCAAAAAAACCCTCGAACTGTATCATAGGGGCCGGCATGATCCCGCCCGCTGGCCGGCGTGGCCTGCGCTTGGGGCGCGACAGTGCATGACCGCAGGTGCCAGCGGCCTCTGCGTGTTTCAGGCCGCCAATGGTCACAGGGGTCTGCTGGTCCCTGACCGATGTGGTGGCGTGAGGATTTCGCGGGAAAACTCCGAGGGATTTTGAGGTGTTTTATGGTGCTGCCTCTCGATGGGGTGCGCGTCGTCTCGCTGGGGGTGTCGATCAGCGGTCCGCTGGGACTCCGCCACCTGGCCGACTTCGGTGCGGAGGTTATCAAGGTCGAGCCACCGGGCGGCGACATGGTGCGCCACTGGGACAGCGCGGTGAGCGGTGAGGGATCGGCCCATTTCTGGGTGAACCCGAATAAGCGCAGCGTGGTGCTCAATCTCAAAGACGAGCGTGGCCGCGCTGTGCTGCGCAGGCTCATCGCCGGGGCGGACGTCTTTCTTGAGAACTTCAGTCCCGGGACGGCCGAGCGCCTGGGCTTCGGCTACGAGGAGGTGCGGCGTCTCCGCCCGGACATCATCTATATCCACGCCTCGGGCTACGGGCAGAACGGCCCCTACCGCGACATGAAGGCCTTCGACGGGCTGATCCAGGCCGAAACGGGGGTGATGGAGATGACGGGCACACCCGAGTCGCCCGCCAAGGTGGCGCTGTCCATCTGCGACGGCGTGACGGCGCTGTTCGTCACCCTGAGCGTGATGATGGCCCTGCGCCAGCGTGACCGCACGGGCGAGGGCCAGGAGGTGGACGTCTCCATGTTCGACTGCATGACGAGCATGCTCGGCTACTTTCCCTTCCGGCACTTCTACGAGGGCTACGTCCCCGAGCGCGTGGGCATGGGGCATCACCTGCTCGCCCCCTATGGCGCCTACCCAGCCAAGGGCGGCAAGCTCATCGCCGTGGCCTGCGCCAGCGAGGCGACGTGGCACCGCTTCGCCGAGGCGTTGGGCCACCCCGAGTGGAAGGACGAGCCACGCTTCCGTGACAACGCCTCCCGGTACGCGCACCGCGCGGAGCTGGAGGAGGCATTTTTGCCGATCCTTGCCGCGCGGGAGCGCGAGGAGTGGCGGCGGGTGTTTCTAGAGAAGGGCGTGCCCTGCGCGAGTGTGAACTCGCTGGCTGAGGTGTGCGAGCATCCCCAGGCACAGCACCGTGAGCTGTTCCCCGAGGTCGAGGGGCCCTACGGCCACATCCGCCTGTGCCGCTTCCCCGTGCGCTTCAGCGGGCTACAGACGCGCCTGGCGCACCCGCCCAAGACGGGCGCGGACACGGCGGCGGTGCTACGCGAGCTGGGCATGGACGACAAGGATATCGCCGCCCTACGCGACGGGGGTGTTATCGGCTAGGGGAAGGGCCGCCGTTAAACTGGCGGCCCTCTGCCCACGCAGTGGCAGGGGAGGAGCGTCGTGGATTTCCAGTTCGACGAGGTACAGCAGAGCATCCGCCACATGGTGAAGGCGTTCGTAGACCGGGAGGTCCGGCCTGTCGCGATGGAATACGAGCTGGAGGACCGCTATCCCGCACCCATTGTCGAGCGGATGCGGGAGCTGGGTTTTTTCGGCTTCACCATCCCGGAGCAGTACGGGGGCAGCGGGCTGGACGAAGTGTGCTACGCCATTCTGATGGAGGAGCTCTCGGTTGGGTGGATGAGCCTTGCCGGCATCCTCGGCACCCACATGATGACGGCGTGGATGATTCTGCACTTCGGCACCGACGCGCAACGCGAGACATACCTGCCGCAGATGGCCACTGGCACATGGCACTCGGGCATGGCGCTCACCGAGCCAGGCTCGGGCTCGGACGCCGCGGCGCTGCGCACTGCAGCACGCCGGGAGCAGGACCGGTGGGTCGTCAACGGCGCGAAGATGTTTGTCTCCAATGCCGAGCACGGCACCATGTTCAGTGTGTTTGTCCGCACCGACCCGCAACGGCCCAAGACGCAGGGCATCTCCTGCTTGCTCATCCACAAGGGCACACCGGGCTTCCGGGTCGGCCGCCACCTGAAGAAGCTGGGCTACCGCGGGCTACGCACGAGCGAGCTCGTCTTTGAGGAGGCGCGCGTGCCGCTGGAGAACCTGCTCGGCGAGGAGAACGCAGGCTTCCCGATGATCATGAGTGCCCTGGAGGGCGGGCGCATCAATGTGGCGGCGCGCAGTGTGGGTCTCGCCCGGGCGGCCTTCGAGGACTCCATCCGCTACGCCCAGCAGCGCGAGACCTTTGGCAAGCCCATCGCGCAGCACCAGCTCATCCAGGCCAAGCTCGCCGAGATGGCCACGCGTATCGAGGCCGCCAAGCTCCTGACCTACCAGGCGGCCTCGCTCAAGGCGGCGAGCCGGCGCTGCGACCTTGAGGCGGGCATGGCCAAGTTCTTCGCCTCCGAGACCGCCGAGTTCTGCGCCAGCGAGGCCATTCAGATCCACGGCGGCATGGGCTACATCCAAGAGCTACCCGTGGAGCGCTACTTCCGCGACTCCAAGCTCCTCACCGTGGGCGAGGGCCCAAATGAGATCCAGCGGCTCATCATCGCCCGCCGGCTGCTGGAACGTTACCCGGTGTAAGTGCGGCGTTACGCGTCTGAGACCACAGGGGGAAGGGCTGCGCCCTGCGCCGACACAGTCGCGCCACGGAGCAGACGCCAGAGCGGCGCCACGTCCGGGGCGGACTCCAAATCGCGCACGCGCTGGGAGAGCACGTCAAGCCGGTCCTCAGGCAGCACACTGCGCCCCAGTTCCTGGTATTTGGCAAGCAACTCGTCCCACGACAGGGGATTTTGCGGATCGCCCTTGGGATAACGGACGGTGGTGGACACCGTGCGGCCATCGTGCAGCTCGATGCTGGCCCAGGCTGGCCACTCACGCGGAAAGTGCTGCTCCAGCTCCGGATCGCGGGCATGCGCGACGCGCTGCATCAGCGCACGCACGCGCGGGGCGACGACCATTGCAGGGGTAAACTCCGCCAGCGAGGCGCGTCGGCACAGCAGCGCCACTGCAGCGCCAAACGGCATGCTGAACTGCGCATCGACCACCGAACGCGGCGCGTATTTGATGGCGGCGGGTTCGCAGATAATCGGAAACGCCGTGTCCAGAATGCCCAGGGTCACCTGCGCCACGTCGTCGGCCGCAATATTGTGCGTGCGCACCAGTTCCAGAATGGCATCAATCGGTGCTTGCATATACCGACAGCAAGCGTGCGGCTTGACCGCCGTCCCCAGGATGGCAAACGACGTGCCCAGGCCCTGCGTCACCCGCTCGGGATGCGGCGCCTGGGAGTAGGCCTGGGCAAAGCCTGCCTGGCCCTCGATAATGGTCTCAGGGCCGGTAAAACCCTGGCGTGCCAGCGCTGCGGCAATCAACCCGTTGTGGGCCGCCCAGCCGGGGTGGAAGCGTTTGGTCCAGGCGCCCGTGGCCAGAAATTCCATGGACCCTGCCGCCTGGCTGCCGGCAATGCCAAGTGCCCGCGCCAGGGTCCGCGCCTCCAGGCCCCACAAACGCGCCACGGCCGCAGCGGCGCCAAACGTGCCGCACGTGCCGGTCGGATGAAAGCCGCGCCGGTAGTGCGCCTCAGGGCCAACCGCCATGGCCAGCCGCGCCGCGACTTCGTAGCCCAGCACCACGGCAGCGAGAAACTCCTCGCCGCCCACTGGCTGCATCTCTGAGGCGGCAATGATGGCCGAGATCACCGGAGCGCCCAGGTGGATGGAGCCCTCCTGGTGCGTATCGTCCATCTCAATACAATGCGCCGCGGCACCGTTGGCGAGCGCGGCATAGGCCGGATGGGCGCCGTGGTCGCAGCCAATGATCGTGGCATGGCCAGGCGGGGCAAAATGGTCTACAAAGGCCCGCATGGCAGCGCTTGAATCGACCAGTGAGCCACGCAACGCCACGCCAAGATAATCAAGCACAAAGTACTTGGCCCGGTCAACCACCTCGTCTGGCATGTGGGAAAGGGAAGTAGAGACCACAAACTCTGCGAGTTGTTGTGTGACATGGGGTGTCATAGTCACCCTCCGCTACCCTACAATAGAGTAAGACATTGCAATAGAGTACAATGTTAGGCCATGACCATGCCTCACACAAGGTCGACCGGTATACCCGCCTGCACTCAGCGAAAGGAGGGCGATCCCATGAACGGAGCTCTCGACCTCTTCCGGCTGGACGGCAAGGTCGCCGTCGTTACTGGAGGCTCTAAAGGCATCGGCATGTTTTACTCCCAGGCATTGGCCGAGGCTGGAGCGTCTGTGGTGGTAGCGGACATCGACCCGGCAAGTGTGGCGCAGACCGCCGAGCGCCTGGCCAAGGAGCATGACGGCCGCATCCTGGCCGCAGATCTGGACGTGACCAGCCAGGACAGTATCCGTGCCATGGTGCACCAGATCGACCAGCGCTGGGGGCGCCTGGACATCCTGGTCAACAACGCCGCGCTGTTCACCGCTCTGCCACGACGTGAGTCGCCCTGGGACATTCCCGACGCGGAGTTCGATGAGGTCATGGCTGTGAACGTCCGGGCCATCTACCGCTGCACCGTGGAGTGCCTGCCACTGATGCAGCGGCAGCAGTGGGGACGGGTGATCAATATCGCGTCGGGCCTCGCGTTCAAAGGGTCGCCGGGGCTGATGCATTACGCGGCCTCGAAAGGGGCCGTGGTGAACCTGACGCGGAGCATGGCCCACGCCCTAGGTCACACGGGCATCACGGTCAACGCCATCGCTCCCGGCGGCACGGCCAGTCCCACGCTGCTGGCGGTGCAGCCCAACGCCAGGGTAGGGGAGATCGAGCGTCGGAGCATCAAGCGCGTCGAGGTCCCTGAAGACCTCATCGGCACGCTCCTGTACCTGGCTTCCCCCGCCAGTGACTTCCTCACGGGCCAGACCATTGCGGTGAATGGAGGAGACTACCTACACTAGTGCTGCGCACTGCAGTATCCGCGCCAGTTTGGCGCGGGGAGGGTGGAGAGAGCATGGGGCGGTTCACCGTCACGTCTCTCGCAGTGACAAAGGGAGGAAAGCACGATGCTACATACCCAGACCATGGTCATCGACGCGGATGCACACGTCCTGGAGAGTGAGCGCACCTGGGACTACCTCGAGCCAGCGGACCGCAAATATCGGCCCGTCCCCATCACGGTTCCCGCCGACCCTGCGATCGGGCGTGGACGCCGCGATGCCTGGGTGATAGATGGGAAGATACGTGGCCTACGCTTCCCCCTCTTGACCGCGGAGGAGCTCGCCGCGCTGTCCGCAAAACTCGGCCGAGACATGAACACCCAGCAGGCATCCCGCGAGATGGGTGATGTGGACCTGCGGATGCGGCACATGGATGCCCTGGGCATCCATGTCCAGGTGCTCCACAACACCGTCTTCATTGAGTCCGTCAGCGACCGGCCTGAGGTGGAGGTGGCCCTGTGCCGGGCGTGGAACCGGTGGATGGCCGACGTCTGGAAGTTGGGCCAGGGACGGCTGCGCTGGGTGTGCGTACCGCCCTTGCACAGTATCCCGGATGCCATCGACGAGATCCGGTTTGGGAAGGCGCATGGGGCCGTGGGCGTGCAGATCCCTCCCTTCGCCGGGAACCGTCTGATGACCGACCCCTCGTTCTATCCCCTTTTTGAGGAGGCCGAGCGTTTGGACCTCCCCATTGCCTCCCACATTGCCAACGCCACCCCGTGGATGGTGGACCTCTTTCGGGCCATGTACCCGGGGAGCAGCGCCGTCGGTGCGGCCTTCCCAGTTTTTTTGGTGCCAGCGGTGATTGCCACCCAGGCGCTCCTTATCAGCCCCATTAGCGAGCTGTTTCCCAGGTTACGGTGGGGCATCATTGAGGCGAACGCGCAGTGGATTCCGTATGTCCTCAACGACGTCAAGGAGCGCTATCTGCGCCGGGGAGAAGAGATGCCACAGCACATCTTGAGCGCCAAGAACGTCTATGTGGCGTGCCAAAACCGTGACGACGTGCCGTACATCATCAGCCGGGCCGGCGATGATTGTCTGTTGATCGGGACCGACTACGGGCACACCGATACGTCGTCCGACGTGGACGCTATCGCGCAATTTCGGCAGCGGACGGACATCAGCGAAGACTCGAAACAGAAGATTATCAGCGACAATCCCCAGAGGTTATACGGACTTTAGCCCGAGTCTACAGCCAGCCGGGATAGTCTGGGCGCTCGTCTCCACCGCCGGCGGTTGCTGGTCCATGACCATCCCCCGCGGCCCATCCTGCGGGAGTGATTGTCGCAACGCTTACTCCTGAGGCGGTGCAGGCGTCAGCGGCTCTTCGCCTATCTCTTGAAGAAAGACGCGAATGACCTCCTCGTCGATCCAGTTGAGTTTATCCCGATTAAGCTGCAAATGCATACAGGGCCTAGCGAATCGTGAATTATGGCATAAGCGTTGGAGGCTTCGGTGTCTCTTGGCGTCGGAGGCCCGGCAAGCTTCAATCGGGATAAACCTACCTGTCTCTACAGAGGCATCTAGACTTTCTCGATCCCCGCGCGTTACGATAGTTGATCACCGTGTGCTGCACAACAGGCCACAGGTGTCTTTATGGCGCAGGGAGACATGGCGTACATCGGGAGGAGAACGCAACCATGCAGGGTCAGGAGAAAAAAACGACGGTGACGGTGATTGGCGCCGGCGCAGGAGGCTTCGGGCTCATCACGCACCTTGGGTGTGCCGGGTATGGTCTGCGACTGCACGATCTCGACGACACGAAACTGGCAGCGATACGCGCTCATGGCGGCGTTGAGGTAGAGAACGGTCCACGGTCCTTTGCCCCCGTTGACATGGCCACGACCGATCTCGCGCAGGCAGTGGCCGGAGCGCAGGTGATTATCTTCGTCACTGGCGGCACCACGCACGCCACGCTGGCGCGCACGATCGCACCGTTCCTGGAGGATGGGCAGCTCATTCTGCTCATTCAGGGCAATACCGGGGGCGCTTTGATCGTACGCCAGGCGCTCGCTCAGGGGGGCTGCCGTGCCCATGTCGACCTTGCCGAAATGGATACCTATCCCTACGCTACAGCCCGCCCCGCCCCGACGCGGGCACGACTGGTGACCAGCAAGCGCTGGCTGCAAATCGCCGCCTTCCCCGGACACTGCGGCACGAGCGTCTTTACACGGCTGAGTCCGCTGTTCCCGGAGGCCGTGCTGGCACCGAATATTCTGGTCACTGGTCTCACCAACATGAATGCCGTATTGCACGTGGCCAACTGCGTCGCCAACGCTGGCAGGATAGAAAGCGGTGGCGACTTTCGCTTCTATGCCGAAGGCGTCACCCCGGCCGTGGTCAACCTCTACCAGGGGCTCGATGCCGAGCGCCTCGCCATGGCCGCGCGTTTTGGGGTGACGATTCCCAGCCTGCCGGCATGGCTCGAACGGGTCTATGGGGTGCGTGAGCCGTCGCTTCCCGCCACCTTTCAGCGCCTGACCTTTGATGCACTGGGACCGTAGAACACGCCAACGCCGACTTCTCTGGAGCACAAATACGTGGCGGAGGATGTGCCCACCGGGGTAGTGCCCATGAGCGCCCTGGGGCGGGCGGCGGGAGTCGTCACGCCGATCCTGGATGGCCTGGTGCATCTGGCGTGTCGCATGGCAGGGCAGGATTTTGCAGCCGAGGCCCGCACGCTCGACCGTCTGGGTCTGGCCAACAAGAACGTGACGCAAATCCTGGATATCCTGGAGCATGGCTTTGCTTGAAAGCTGTGCCGCAGTCATCGAGCCATCGTGCCACGATAACATGATGGCTCGACCGTTCCCCGGAGGTGGTGACGCGCTCCATACAGCGCGTGCCGTCCAGCAGCGTGCAACGCCGTCAGAGAGCCGCCGTTTCCTGCATGCCAACACTCCGCCTACAGCTTCACCACACGTTCCCCAGCACACGAGCGCTCTATGGCGTCGATCAGCTTGTGGCGCGTCACGGCCAGATCAAAGTCCACCTCGAATCCCGTACCCGCACTAAAGGCGTGGGCAGCGCGTAGGTAGGTCTGCGCCACGTTGCGTGGTGGGCCGGAAGGCATGTCTGCAGGGACGAACGTGTACTGGTCCGGTGCCGACATCTCAGCCAGCGTGGCGTCCCCTTGCGCGGCGTACAACACGCTCGGGCCAATGTTAAAAGAGCGCGGCGCCGAGATCACCATCGTCCCTTGGCGGCCGTAGATCTCCAGGCGTGTACCGCTGGGGTGGAAGGGGATCGCCGCCACGTGCACCGACACCTCGGCGCCCGACTTCAAGGCTCCAGCCACACTGATGGTGTCGGGCGAGTCGACTGACACGTCCTGGCCCGTCTCCGTGCTCTTCCACGCCGTGATACGCGTCGCCAGCCGTGCGGTCAGCTCATCGAACTCGCCCAGGACGTAGCACAGGCCATCGATAGCGTGCCCCCCGGCGATGGTGAGCGTGTTGGCGCCGTTCGTGCGGTCGCCCTGCCAGATGCGGCCAGCGCCGCGCTCCAGCACCTGCTGGGTGATGACGCTCAGGTTCGCCGTCAGCACGGCACCGATGTAGCCCTCGTTGATCAGATCGCGGGCGTACATCAGCGTCGGGTCGCTGCGCGCCTGCAAGCCGACAATGGTCTTGAGCCCGTGCTCCTTGGCAAAGGTCGCCATCTCCTGGGCTTCTGCCAGCGTGGCGCCGAGGGGCCACTCGCAGAATACGGCCTTGTTGGCGCGCAGGCCGGCCATGACTAGGTCCTTATGGCCGGGCACCCGTACGCACACGGTAACGAGATCGATCTCGGGGTGGTGCACCATCGCGTCCATGTCGTGGAAGGCAAGCTCGGCACCGAACTTCACCTTGGAAGCCTGGGCCGTGTCCTCGTGGGCCGTACAGACCGCCAGGAGCGCGTAGTTCGGTAGGAGGCGCAGCGCCGGGACATGGGCATTGGCTCCCCAGCCACTGCCGCCCTGCGTTACGGTGGCACCGACGATGCCAGTGCGAATTGTGTTCGCCATGGTTATTTCTCTCCTCTCGGGGGCAGTCCAGACGTGGTATGCATGGTATGTTGCCCATGCATACGCCTGCTAGACGCATGCCATAGCGGTTTGTCGCAAGCTCGTGATCCTCTCGTATCCCTCTTTCCTGCGCTCCATTGTGGCAGGATTTTGCTGGCGTGTCGAGGGAGGTAGGGACACCAGAAAGGCGACAGTGCTGACCGGGTGCGCCTGACGTGGTCAGGCCTAGCTGCCATGGAGAGGGGATGGAGTGCAGGCGTGTATGTGTGCTATCCTCCCTCCCTGAGTGCTCACCATAGTCTCTGTACTAACCAATGGTGTGAGTCTCTGATAAACCAAGTAACCAATGGTGTGAGTCTCTGATAAACCAAGTAACCAATGGTGTGAGTCTCTGATAAACCAAGCATAATATTAGAATTTTACAGACTAAACTCAGCGATCGAGAGGGGCACAAAGCCTGACGCGTTAGGCTGAAAACCATGCCATTGAACCAGCACATTGAAGGCGGCCATGGTGAACGCCAGGCGCGCCTGGAAATACGCCCAGCCCCGATGCATGACCTTTTTGAGATGGCAGACTAAG
>Ga0081455_10008709_pt1 | contig 10508 bp, 7 predicted proteins | sample TabmetS3T2R1_FD_70207 | JGI IMG/M metagenome (GOLD analysis project Ga0081455, IMG submission 70207) | Tabebuia heterophylla rhizosphere microbial communities from the University of Puerto Rico - S3T2R1 | ecosystem: Host-associated > Plants > Roots > Rhizosphere ... | reverse complement strand
CCCGGCGAAAGCGCTTCAGATGCGCTTCGGTAGTCCAGGGGCCTAAGCCAATTACTTTGAGTGCGACGGTGCGATTGAGACTTTTCTGGTGAGCGCGATAAACTACGCCCTGGCCGCCCCGACCAATTTCCTCCAGTAACTTGTAGTCGCCAAAGTCTCCCAGCCTGCCTTGAGTGTCGAAGCGTTGTAGCCGGGGGATTCTTACCCGTCGCGCGGCATTCTTCCTATCCGGTGCTGTCACGCCATCATCGGCGCCATCATTGTCCGCCTTCGCCGATCTAGCCTTCGCGGCGGCTTCGGCGGAGTAGGCGGCCGCGGCAGACGAGTCGAACCCGGCTATGGATTCGTCCGCCAGCAGGCAAAGGCCCGTTTCCAAAAGACAAGCCGGGCAAACTTTTCGTGTGCCGTCCCCGGAGATTCTTGCTCCGCACTTTCCGCAAATGGTCCTGATAGTCATCATTTTGATGATCCAATCATTGGTCGCCTCATTAGAGATAATGCCTGAAAGTCTCTTGCAGGGTACGCCCTTAGCACGGCAATCAAATGGCGAAGTTCATCCTCGATGTCGCTAGGACCCATTACCGTCTCACCGATTCCTTCGTACAAGAATTGCCGGTAACGCCGGCGCAACCGATGGAACGCCTCTTTCAACGCCTTCTCGGTCATTCCGAATTCGTGTGCAGTGTCTCCCTCCGAAGGGCGATCCGGTTCTTCTGTCAGCGATTTCTGTAGCCGGTCAAATAGTGCGGCAGCTGCCGGACCAGCGTTACGATATTCGTCTCCCAGACGCGCCAGCACCTGGTCGAGAACCGTCAGCGCCCAGCGACGCTCGTAAATTTGATCGGCGGTCAAATTGCCCGCCGGCGCAATATCTACGGGGTCACAATCGCGTAACGCGTCCAGCGGAATCAAACGACGGCCTTTACCACGTTCGATAGTGATGGTACGGCGTCGCTCATTCGCTAGGAAATGTTTGAGCGATCTGAGCAGATACGAGCGCAGACGGCCCTTCTCTTTCCGCACAGTATCCAGGTCTCGGTGTTCAAGCAGCAGAGCAAAAAAACCTTGAGTGAAATCTTTCGCGTCTTCCGGCCCAACGCCATGTTGCCGCACGAAACCATAAATTGGTCGCCAGTAGGTGCGGCAAAGTTTATCCATCGCCGCCTGCGCTCCTAGTGTTGGACCTTGTGCCTTCAGCACCACGCTCCAATGCGCGGTAGTAAGAGATGCAGCACGCTTTTGCAGGCCTCCGTGAAGGACGGTTAGATTCCGAGTAGCCGCCGCGATCGACTTACTAACACCGGTGTCCTCTGTGCGCTTTATTCCTTCCGGCGTAAGCTCAAACGCCCAAGCCAGGATCAATGCCACCGGAAAACCAAGTGTCAGCAACACCACTACGAGGCGCACGGTCCAATTCGGAATTTCGAAAAACGGAAAGATCTGGCTGGCGACCTGCATCAACAGCCAAGCCACCACACCATAGGCAATCCCAACCTTGTAGACGTTGCGCTGCTTTAGCTCGGCAAGAAAGATGCGTGTGTTCACGGCTGCTTTTCCTCGCAAAGTTTTTGAAAGCGGGGATCTTTCCGCAACGGATCAAACATGGGGTCGAGCCGAAGCAGCGCTGGAGTCAGTGGTGCGCTTGGACCGAGCGGGCCCGCGTACGGTGTCCTAATAAGCTTCTGCAAAGCAGCAATAGAGCGATCGGCATCTCCCAAACCCGCTGCCACCCGGGCGAGAAACTCAATCGAAGCGGGGCCATCCAGTGCGTCTTTCTCGATCGGGACTGCAGCCATGGCCCGTTCTGAGTGAGCCAGTGCAGCGGCCTTGTCGCCAAGGCTCATTTCAATGAGGGCCAGACCGCCAAGCAGACTATCATTGTCGGGCTCTTGAGTGATGAAGGGTTCCAGTTCGCGGCGTGCCTGCTGCCAGCTTTGCTGGGCAGAAACATGATCGCCAACAACTTCCTGAGTCCAGCCCAACCAAAATCTCAGTTCGCCTTTGGAAGAGCCCAGCGGCGGATCGGATTTGGCTAGTAGCTCCTCTAGCCGCGAGGTGATTGGTGCATGGCTACGCTCCAGGATCGCCTGGTAAGCTTGTGTTTCCAGTGCGTTGGGATTGTCTGCTTCGGGTTGCATGGGAGCTATGAGAGCCGCAGCCCGCGGCAAGTCGCCTTCGGCTTGCGCGATCACAGCCTTCTCCATGATGGTATCCATGTCATCTGGCATGATATTAAGGATCTGATCCAGCTTCCGTAAGGCTTGTGGGAAAAGACGGCGAGTCTTGTAGGAAAGGGCGTGCTGGAAAAGAAGGCTAACATTGCGCGGGTCAAGCTGCTCGGCTTGGTTGAAGTACACCTCGCTCTGGTCCCACTGGCCTCGCCTCCGCGTAAGATAGGCAAGCAATTCGGGAATCCGACTACTATTGGGCAGAAACGGACGAGCCTGCTCAAAATAACTCACTGCGGTGTCGTAATCCTTCAGACAAGCGTAGTGATAAAAGCCCTTAGCTAATATGGCCTCGCCTAAATTGGGCTCAAGAGTAAGCGCGGTGTCAGCCGCCTGCCGTGCCTCGTCACGAAGCGCGACGGTGGGTTGAAAATTCTGTGTGCGATATGCACGCGCCTCCACGTACGACAGCAGCGCCCAACTAAGTGCGAACTTCGGATCCAACCGCACCGCTTCTCTGAGATATTTCTGTGCGCCAAGGGCGTTCTGCGCGGTGTTGGCTGGCTTAAGGGTATAAGCCAGGCCACGCAGGTAAGCATCGTATGCTTCCGGATTGTTTGTTGGTATAACGGCCAAGGCTTCTTCCTCGCGACCGGTGAGCTTCGCTTGCAAAGAGCCAGCAATTCCTTTCGCAACTTCACTCTCCACCGCAAAGATATCTGTAAGCTTCCTGTCATAGGTCTCGGCCCAGAGGACGGAATCAGTTTGAACGTTAATAAGTTGCACGTTTACGCGCACCAGATCGGCCATTTTTTGGACAGTGCCTTCTAGAATGTTCGCCACATCAAGCTGCTTTGCGATTTCGGTCAGATTGCGAGGCTTGCTCTGATATTGCTGCGTGGAAGTGCGCGAAATTACTTTCAAGTCTGCTATGCTGGCCAATCGCGTCAGGATCTCTTCCTGGATGCCATCGGCGAAGTATGCGTTATCTGGATCAGGGCTGAGGTTTTCGAACGGAAGCACCGCGACGCTCCTTGCTGCGGGACCGCTGATCAGCTCGCTTTCCCAAACATTCCAACCTAGTGCCGCTGCCAAAGCAATTGACGATGCAATCAGCGCAGCGATAGCTGGTTTTCGTCGCACCCATTTAGCCGCATGAGTGAAAAATCCGCTTGGCTTCGCCTGGATCGGCTCATGCCTTAACCAGTGTTCCAAATCTTCCGCCAGTCCGAGAGCGGACGGGTATCGTCTCTTTGGATCTTTCTCAAGACATTTCAAGCAAATAGTGGAAAGCTCGCGGCCTATTTTCGGATTCCACAGGCGTGGTTGCCGCGGCTCAGTATCCAGCAGTAGGTGGATGGTTTCATAGCTTGTTCCTCCAGCAAAAGGAGGATGTCCTGTTAGCAGTTGGTAGAACACCGCGCCAAGTCCATAGATATCTGTTGCTTTGTTGAGTTTTGTAGTCCCACCGGCCGCTTGCTCCGGCGCCATGTAGCTAGGTGTGCCCAGCACGTCCATTGTGCGTGTGATCGTGCTTTCCGTCTCGACTAGTCGGGCAAGCCCAAAATCGGTGAGCAGTGGTTCGCCCTTTTGATCCAGCAGGATGTTTCTAGGTTTAATGTCGCGATGCAAAATGCCGTGTTCATGTGCGTAATGCACAGTACGAGCCAACTTGGCAATTAATTCGACAGCGCGCCGGATGGACATGGGCGCGCGCTTGGCTACTTCGTCTAGCTGGCCGCCTTCGACGAACTTCATGCTGAAGTAACAAGAGCCGTCGCGCTCGCCCACCTCGTAGATGGGAACAATGGATGGATGGTCAAGGCTGGCAGCGGCTTCGGCTTCCCGGCGAAAGCGCTTCAGATGCGCTTCGGTAGTCCAGGGGCCTAAGCCAATTACTTTGAGTGCGACGGTGCGATTGAGACTTTTCTGGTGAGCGCGATAAACTACGCCCTGACCGCCCCGACCAATTTCCTCCAGTAACTTGTAGTCGCCAAAGTCCGCGAGCATTGCTGCCGGTCGAAGGACTTTCTTGTTGTCCGCTCCTCGAATGCTATCGTCGCGATCGGGATCACCCGTCGCGGTTACAGATTCATCTGCAAACAGAGGGAGGCCGCTTTCCAGAAGGCAGGCCGGGCAAACTTCTCGTGTTGCGTCATCAAAAATTTTTGCGCCGCACGTTTCGCACAGGCTGTTGACAGTCTTCATTTGAGCCTCGGCCATCGGCCCTCCCATTTAGATAATGCAAGAAATTCTCCCGACTGTTACGCCCGCAGCACAATAATTAAGTGGCGCAACTCGTCTTCGATATCACCAGGAAGCATTACAGTGTGGGCGATTTCTTCCCGCAAGAGTTGACGATAGCGCTGACGCAAGCGGTACGACGCTTGTCTCACCGCGCTTTCAGTCATCCCGAATTCGTGTGCAGTGTCGGCTGGCGAAGGAGAATCCGGTTCATCAGTGAGTGATTTCTGCAAGCGATCAAAGAATTGGATGTTGCCAGCGGCGCGATACTCATCTGCCAATCGTGCCAGCACTTGGTCAAGCACGCTTAGGGCCCAACGCCGCTCGTAAAGTTGATCTGCCGGCAATGTCTCTGCTGATTCAAAGCCAATGCGTTCGCGCTCACGCAAATCCTCTAATGGGATCAATTGCTTGCCGGCACCCCGCTTGATTGCCATGGCACGCTTGCGCTCGTTCGTTAGGAAATGTTTGACTGACGTCAGTAGATAGGAGCGCAAGCGCCCTTTCTCCTTGCGGACGGCGTCCAAATCCCGGCGCTCGAGAAGTAACGCAAAAAAACCCTGTGTGAGATCCTTGGCTTCTTCCGGTTTGATGCCCTGTCGCCTTACGAAGCCATAGATTGGTTGCCAGTATGCCCGGCAAAGCTTTTCAAGTGCCTCCTCCGCTTCCGGCGAGCGGCCTCGCGCCGCAAGGACAATGCTCCAATGAGTTGTTGTGAATGCAATCGCCCCGGTTTGCGTGAATGGGGCGCTCCGATCCCCCGAGGCCTGATCCTCGTCAGCAGGCACAGTGCGATCCAAACAAAAGGCTACCTGCAAAGCAAGCCTGCGTTTCTGGGACGGCAAGCGCGGTCGAGAGATCTCTAGCCATTCCTTGAAATCTGAAGATTTCTTCATTTTGGTGGAAATGACAGAAGCGTAGCGAAGTCCGCCGGAGCAAGGTTGCGGTGCTGGCCGCTCAATCTACAATCTCCTGCGCGCAGCTACTTGAACGCGACGGAAATCGACGAGTAACTCGTTGTTCTCGGCAAGTAGCTGGGCTTGACCATGCCGCAACAAGTCGATCCAGGTTCCTATCAACCGCCTGAGGGTGAGCGCCCGGCAGTTTCCGCGCCAATCGAGTTTGGGCGTCGACCGCACGATCCGTATGCGGCCTTCCGCTTTGCCGATTTCAGCTTGTTCACAGCCGGTAATTTACTTTCGATTACCGGCCGTCTGATGCTGGCTGTGGCGGTGGAATGGGAGGTTTATGCACGAACTCATTCGGCAACGGCTCTTGGGCTGGTGGGCTTGGTTATCGCTGTGCCAGTTGTGACACTATCGTTGCCTGCCGGCCATTTGGCAGACCGGTTCAGTCGCAAACGCATCATCCTCGTCTCGCAAATCTTTAGCTTGCTGACGTCGCTGGCGTTGGCCCTAGTTTCCTGGAAACATCTCGCCATTCCTGCGATTGCGCCGTTGCGTGAGAGTAATCGCGTCCTGGCGGGGATCGCCGGAATTTTAGAATGGCATCATCCAATCTTCCATTTCGACGACGCATCGATTCCGTTGATCTATCTACTGCTTTTTCTCGGAGCGGTAGCGCGCACATTCAGTTGGGCGGCACGCAGTTCTTTTTTTCCTACACTGATTTCTCGTGATGCATTTGCGAATGCGGTCACATGGAACAACAGCGTTTTTCAGATTGGATCCGTTGTGGGCCCTGCACTTAGCGGCTTGACGGTGGCTTACATTGGGTTCCCGTTTGTGTACCTGCTGGACGCACTCTCTGCGTTTTGTTTTTTCCTTCTGATTCTTCCGATTCGGCGCAGCAAACAGAGGCGCGATCAGAGCGAGGCAAGCACATGGAAAAGTCTCATGGCCGGACTTCGATTTGTGTTTCGCAGAAAAGTGATCCTGGCGACGATCACTCTGGATTTGTTCGCGGTCCTGTTAGGAGGCGCGACTGCATTAATGCCGATTTTCGCGGATCAGATCCTGCACTGCGGCCCGGTTGGTCTTGGTTGGCTGCGAGCGATGCCGGCGATCGGTGCCTTTGCAATGGCCATGGTGGTAGCGCATTTGCCGCCAATGAGGCAGGCGGGCCGGGCACTACTCTGGTGTGTCTCTGGTTTTGGCATTGCGACTATTCTGTTTGGCTTGTCCAAAATATTTTGGCTATCGCTCGGGCTATTACTTCTTATCGGCGCGTTCGATAGTGTGAGTGTGATCATTCGTGGTTCGATTGTGCAACTGGTCACACCGGATGAAATGCGCGGACGCGTTTCGTCGGTGAACAATATCTTTATCGGCACATCAAACGAATTCGGCGCGCTGGAATCAGGATTGACGGCTGCATTGTTTGGCCCAGTGATCTCCGTCGTTGCAGGAGGAATAGGAACAATTCTAGTAGTGTTCGGTGTCGCGTTGCGTTGGCCAGAGACACGCAAGATCGGCGCGCTGGATCGGACCCTGCGTTAAGTGCGCGATGTGCGTTGCATGGGAAATCTAAAACGCGCCGTGCAATGAAATCGTTCCGTACGGAGCGCCGCCGTCCTGGTGGTAGCGCACGTCAGCACGGTAAAAATCGAACTGTCTGTAGGGCTGATAGCCGACCTCACCGGTGAACGTGACGATCGGCGAAATCTTCCAATCAAAACCAGCACCAGTCCGAACCTCGGTGTACGTGATAACTGCATGATTCAGGCGCGGGATACCGTGAGAATCTCCAAACTCATCGTCCACACGGAAGGTCGCGTCCCTGACGGTTGCTCCTGCATAAAGCGATACATCACGGGTCATGTCATATTGCAGGCGCGGAGTTGGCAGGACAGCATCCAGTAACCACTGCGGTCCTATTTTCCAGCGAACACCCGCGGCAGGAAGCACCGGATACTTTCGTTCCACATCGACGCTCACGCCGAGGACAAGCTGCAGATTGGGACTGTAAATATACGTGCCGCCGATGAGGAAAGGCATGTTGAAATCGTCCCAAAACAAATGACCCAGTCCCGAATTGTACACACCAGGCTGAGTTTGCGCTCTGACAAGAATCGAGTCGGAAAACTGCATATCGAGACCAATAATCGTGCTGAAGGACTGCAGCGTGTTGGGCAGCGCGGCCCCTTCCGGGAGACCAAATGAGAACCGCTCCCATTCCGCGCCTAATCGCAGCACGCCAAGTTTCATCCGCGGCGTTAATACGACGCGGATATTCGAATCGATTTCATCAAAATCGTTAACGTGTTTGCCCCCGCGTTCGGCGTCACCTTCGCCAACATACGTGACGTCGGCAGAGAACTCGCCGGACAGAGGCCAGAACCCGTTGCTTTCCTGAGAAAGCCCCGTCCTGACACAAAAGACCAGCGCAGCTAAGATCAAAACGAGCGATCGCAGCACGGGCATTTTCCTTCGTTCAGCGGCCGCCGGTCTCCCGGCGAAACGCCGTAACAGCTTTGGTGATATTTTTCATCATCAGTGATTCCGAGCCCAGCCGTTCGACGCCACGCAGCGATCCTAGCTCGGCGGACGAGATCATGTCGCCGCGCCAGACTAGGGTGGAAGGTTTTCCTTCGACCGTAACAGGCCACAGTTGATACAATGTGAGAGCAACATAATAACCGCCGCTGGCATAGTACAGGACGTCCGCAGCCTGATACGTTCCGCCAGCTCCGCTGCGGCTGTAAGACGCTCCCAGCGTCACAAGGCCCTGGTCGTTCGCGTCGAGAAGTTCCCAGTAAAGCTCGGCTGGCAGCGAACCACCGCCGCGTCCAATAGCCGTCGCTCCGAGCAGACCCGAGAACTGCTGGCGAATCTTTCCTTGATCGCGCAATAAACCATTCACCTCCTCACTCGCACGAACAGACGGACCAGCGTGATCGTACGGCGGTTCTGCTGCCATTCCGCCGGACACAAAGCTTTTCGTTCGTGCAGTCAGCACATCTGTCCAAAACGCTACGACTGCCGGAGGTATAACGCCTCCGCCGCCTGCTCCGGTCGCAGCAGAAAACCGCTTGGCCTCCTCCTTGCTGATCTGCAGATCGGGACTCAGTTTCTGGGTCGCGGCCACGAACGAACGCACAGAGGCGTTGCCGGGCGCGTCCTTCAGTCTCTCAAAATTAGCCGGCGCCGGGTTTGATGGCAGATCGGAATGCAAAAAGACTTTCAATTCCCGATGTTGTGCCGGGTTCCATCGGCGCAACGCCTCCATTTGCTGCGCAGGCGAGCCTGGCGCGACATAGCAGCTCTGGACAGCGAGAAAACGCGAATTCTTCATGGGCGGGCCGTGCGCCGTCTTCACGTCGCTTTTCGCAAGCTGCGAAAGATCAACCTTGTCAAAGACGGAAAACGAGGCGAGGTCTGAGATGGCGTCGGCGTGTGCGGTCGTCAGACCGAGGCGCAACGCGAACAATAAAAGTAAAAGGCCGCCCGCCTTTACAGAGCAGTACCGCTGCATGTTCAGTATCTTAATATTCATGCGCAATATATGTGATGGCCAATGCCAGATGGTTGCAAATTTTTTGGATCATCGCAATAGGGTTTCATCATGAGCGAACCGGTGATCGTGCTCGACCGCTTGAGCAAGAGCTTCGGTAATGTTCATGCTGTTGAAAATCTTTCTCTTCAAATCGAAGCGGGAACAATCTTTGGTTTTCTCGGGCCTAATGGCGCCGGCAAAACCACGACGATGCGCGTGCTGTGTGGCCTGACGCATCCTACGGTCGGCCATGCCACGATCGAAGGCGCGGATGTCTGGAAAGATCGACAATTTGTGCGGACCAAGTTTGGGTACGTCCCGCAGCGTTTCAGTCTTTATCGCGATCTGACGGTCCTGGAGAATTTCCGCTTTTTCGGCGGGGCGTATGGTGTGCCCGGCGCGGAATTGGAACCGCGGATCGAGCGTCTGCTGCGGGTGATCGATCTGGAGGAAAAGCGTGATACCGCTGCGCAAAACTTATCCGGAGGAATGCGCCAGCTGCTGGCGATCGGATGTGCACTGGTCCACGATCCGCCTCTGCTCTTTTTTGACGAACCGACCGTGGGCCTCGACCCGGTCCACCGGCAGCAAATCTGGAACTTGCTTTACGATCTAAGCAACGAGGGCAAAACGATCTTTGTTACAACGCACTACATGGATGAGGCCGAGCGCTGCACAGAAGTCGGATTTATTGAAGGGGGACGGCTGTTGGCAAAGGCTTCACCGCGCGCTCTGAAATCGAGTTTTCGCACCCGATTGCTCGAGATCGACGTCGACCCTGTGATGCCGGCACTTGTTAGACTGAGGGAGCTTCCTGAACTTCTTGGCGTTTCACTGCGTAGCGGCAGCTTGCGTCTTTATGCGGCGGAACCCGAACAATTGATGGCCAGGTGGCACGAACGCTGGCCATTTCCCGACCTTCACTTGTTAGGCGAGCGCTGGGTCGAACCTGATATGGAGGATGTTTTCACCGCATATTCACAGGGCTACGACGGTGTTTTGAAAACAACGACTCCATGAAGTGGTTATCATTCGAAGCGACCACGAGTGTCGCGTACAAAGAGTTTCTACACATCTTGCGTGATCGGAGGGTACTGCTGCTGGTCTTGACTCTGCCGCCGCTGTTCACGCTTCTTTTCGGACATGCTTTTGAAACAAGCGAACTAACCGGCGTAAGAAGTCTGCTGATCGATCGAGACAAGACTGCCCGCACACAGGAATTCGTCGACATTATTTCGAAGAACAAAACGTTTCAGTGGCGATACGGATCGCAGGATGGGAAGGGTGAACCGGATTTGCTCGGTGAAGGGGTGCAAGCTGCGCTTATCATTCCTGCGGGCTGGAACGAGAGCTTGGAGAACGGAGATCCAAAGCCGTTGCAGCTATATCTCGACGGCAGCGACATCAACACATCCGATGCTGTGGAAGGCAGCGTTCGACAGAGCTTGGGCGACTTTCAGCTGAAACAACGGGACCAGATGATTGAGAATCTCCCGGAAGAGGTCTTTGAACTGGGCAAGCAGCTTCCAGTCCAAATCCGCAAGCGTTTCGTTTCGATGATGGAGATGTGGTCAGTGAATTCCACACGGTTATACAACCCAAAGTCGCGCGTTATCGATTACGTTGTCCCTGGCATCATTG
>Ga0081455_10008708_pt1 | contig 10508 bp, 5 predicted proteins | sample TabmetS3T2R1_FD_70207 | JGI IMG/M metagenome (GOLD analysis project Ga0081455, IMG submission 70207) | Tabebuia heterophylla rhizosphere microbial communities from the University of Puerto Rico - S3T2R1 | ecosystem: Host-associated > Plants > Roots > Rhizosphere ... | reverse complement strand
GGCCCGAGCTCGGTGGGCGGCGGGTCATCGGCGGTGGGTGTCGCCACGTCCGCGAGCCGTTCCCGCTCGGGCCGCTGATCGACGCGTTGCGCAGCGTCGGCGACGACCTGGCCGGCGCGGACCTCTCGCCGCTGACGGGGGCCTTGCGGCCGTTGATCCCCGAGCTGGCGAACGTACTGCCCGCGCAGCCGGAGCCGCTGGACGAACGGCTGGCGGAGCGGCACCGGATGTTCCGGGCGCTGGTCGAGATCCTCGGTTCGCTCGGCGCGGCCGTGCTGGTGCTCGAGGACCTGCATTGGGCCGACGAGCAGACCATGGACTTCGTCAGCTTCCTCCTCGGCGATCCACCGGCCGGGCTCGCCGTCGTGCTCACGTTCCGCTCGGAAGAGGCCCGGCCCCGCGTGCGGGCGCTCACCGCGCGACTGCCCGACTCGATCGACCGCGCCCATCTCGCCCTCACCCCGCTCGACGCCGAGAAGACCGGCGCCCTGGCCGCCGCGATCCTCGGCACCGACCGGGTGTCCGGTGAGTTCGCCGGCTACGTCCACGACCGCACATCAGGGCTGCCGTTCGCAATCGAAGAGCTGCTGGCGCTGCTCCGCAGCCGCGGCACCCTCGTACCCCGGGGCGGAGGCTGGGCGCGCCGCACGCTGGACGCGCTCGACGTACCGACCGGCATCCGCGACTCGGTCCTCGAACGGGTGAGCCAGTTGTCCGACGACGCGCGGGCGGTCGCCGAGGCGGCGGCGGTCCTGCAGACGCCGACGCGGGTTCCCGTCCTGGTCGGGACGTGCGCGCTGCCGGAAACGGCAGCCCGAGGTGGCTTGACGGCCGCGCTCTTGTCCGGAGTGCTGACCGAGCACAGCGAGGCTGTGGGATTCCGCCACGTACTCGCTGCCCAGGCGGTATACGACGACATCCCCATCTCGCGCCGACTCGACCTGCACGCCCGCGCCGCGGCGGTGCTCGAACGGCTGGACCCGGTACCGGTCGGCCAGCTCGCCCACCATCTCCGGCGCGCCGACCGGATGGCCGAATGGGTCGAGGCCGCCGAGCAGGCCGCCGACCGGGCGGTCGCCCTCGGCGACGACGACGAGGCCGCGCGCGTTCTCGAGGACGTCCTGCGTCACGGGCCCCTCGACGTCGAACGGCGCAGCCGCCTTGCCGTGAAGCTCGCGCGGGTCGCCTTGGAGGCCAACCGCGGCGGCGATCTGCTCGACCTGCTGACCGGCCTGCTCGCCGACGGAGGCCGCTTTCCGCAATCGGTGCGCGGGGAACTGCGCTTTCGCGTCGCACTGCTCGTCGCACGCACCGGCGGCGACGTGGTCGAGCTCCATCAGCTGTTCGCCGAAGCGGTGGACGAGCTGACCGACCGGCCGGACCTACAGGCCTGGGCGATGGTTTGCCTCGGCCTGCCGACCACGCCCGGCATGCCGCTCGCCGATAACGTCGCCTGGCTGCACCGCTCGTTGGAGATCGTGCCGGCGATTCAGGACCCGGCCGTCGAGGTCTTCCTCCTCGGCAAGGTTGCGATGGTGCTCGTCGCGCTCGGTGACGCCGAATGGCGGCGCATCGCTGATCGCATCGTGGCCCGCAGCGGTGGCGCGCCGCACCAGCCGCGCGAGGTGAGCGCGTACTGCTCGACTGCTCTCGAGGCCTGCTATGCGGGACATCACGCCGTGTCCGCGCGACTGCTCGACGCCGCGTACGAGGGCGCCGCGAGCGGAGAGAGCCGGCGCACGCAACTCAACGTCCGATCGATCCGAACGCTGCTCGACTTCTGCGCCGGCCGCTGGGAGCACCTCGACCACGAGGTCAAAGATCTCCTGGACGAACTCGACGAGATGCCCCGGCACCGCACCTACGTGCAAGTGGTCGCCGGCTGCATAGCGCACGCCCACGGCCGGCTCGACGAAGCCGAGCAGCTGCTCGTCGAGGCGGTCGACCGGGTTGAGGCGCTCGGCGAGTCCGACCTGGCGCCGATGTCGGTCGCCGCCCTGGTCAGGGTGCTGATCGCCCGCGGGGAACACGACGCGGCGCTGGCCAGAGTGGACAGCCTCGCCGGCACCGTGCAGGTCCAGGGGATCTGGGCCGTTACCGCGCGCGTCCTGCCCGAGTTGATCCAGACGCTGGTGTCGGCCGGCCGGACGAGCGAGGCCGCGGCGCTCGTGGAACGGTTCGCCGACGAGCTCGGCCGCCTCGACGCCCCGCTCGCGCCGGCCACGGTCAGTCACGCGCGGGGTTTGCTGGATGCTGCCGCGCAGCGATGGTCCGATGCGGCGCAGCAGTTCCTGATCGCGGCCGAGCGGTACGAGCCGTTGCCGTGCCCGTACGAAGCGGCGCGGATGCGCGAGGAAGCCGCGGTCTGCCTGGCCGCGGTGGGCGATGCCCGGGCGAAGGACCTGCTGCAATCGGCGACGACGACCTTTCAACGCCTCGGCGCGACGTGGGACTGGGGCCGGGCCGCGCGACGCGCTCGCGAGCACGGCATCGAGGTGCGGCGGCCGCGGCGGGGCGGCCGGACCGGTTACGGCAACGAGCTCTCTCCGCGCGAGTTGCAGATCGCCGAGCTCGCCGCGTCGGGGCACACCAACAAGGAGATCGCGCAGCGCTTGTTCCTCGCGCCGCGGACGGTAGATACCCACCTGGGCGCGATACGGCGCAAGCTCGGCGTCCGCTCGCGGGCCGCCATTGCCCGGCGCCTCTACGAGGAGGCGGCACGCAGCGGGGTCGCCGAGATCACCTGATTGCTGCACGGTCGGCCGACCCCGCAGGCTGACCGTGTGCATGACCGGTGGTGGTGGGCGTCGTCAATGCGGTGCCAATCTGCGCTGGGCCGTGACCTCGGCACCCGGGACCAGCAACGGCAGCCGGACGACGAACCGCGCGCCCCGCGAGGAGTCGGCGACCTCGATCGTTCCGGCGTGATCCTCGACGATCCGCCGAGCGATAGCGAGACCGAGCCCCGCGCCGCCGCGCTGCCGGTCACGTGCCTCGTCGAGCCGGGCGAAGCGGTCGAACACCAACTGCCGATGGGCATCCGGTATGCCCAGGCCGTCGTCGGCGACGACGAGTTCGGCAGTGTCATCGGCCGATCGCAGCTCGACCTCGATGCTGGTGGCGGCGTGCCGTTCGGCGTTGTCGAGCAGGTTCGCGACGACCCGTTCGAGCTGACCGCGATCGCCCCAGACCCGGGCGGCGTCGACCGTGCCCGCGGTGACGGCATGCCGCCCGGTCGCCCGCGCCGACTCGACCTGTCGCATGATCAGTTCGTCGAGATCGACTACCGACCGTTGCAGTGCGTGCTGCTCGTCCGTCGTGGCGAGTGCGAACAGGTCTCCGACGATGCGTTCCATGCGCGTCGAGCTCGCGGTGAGTCGCTGGAGCAGAGCCGGCCAGTCGACGACCGCGGGATGGGCGGCGGCCACGTCGAGCTCGGCGCGAATCGCCGCGACCGGGCTTCGCAACTCGTGCGCGGCGTCGGAGATGAACCTGCGCTGCCGCGTCGCGGCATCGTCCAGGCGCGCCAGCATGGTGTTCATGGTGCGGGCGAGGCGCTGGATCTCGTCGGCGGTCTGCGGCTCCGGGACGCGCAGCGCGGCGCCGGTGGCGGCGATCTCGGCCACCTGGCGCCTGATTCCCTCAACCGGATCGAGAGTTCGTCCGACCAGCCACCAGGTCATCGCGCCGATCAGCAGCACGAGCGCCGGCCCGACGAAGAAGAGCAGCGTGTCGAGTGCGTGGATGCTGTCGCGGACCGGCTCGACCGACGCACCGGCGTAGGCGACCATGGGCCCGCCCGGACCGTCGACGCGTTGCGCCGCGACCCGGTAGGTGCTGCCTCCCGCGATCGGCGGGCGCGACACCGACCGGACGAGAACCCCCGAGTCGCGCGGCACGAAATCGGCGACGACCGTACCGCTGCGTATGGCGGGGCTCTGCGCGACGACCCGCCCGCCGGCGACGAGTTGCGCGACCGTGCTGTCGTCGCCGGAACCGGCCAGCACCGGCGGGACCTGGCCGCGCTCGGCCAGCGCCACCACATCGTGCACGCGCAGCGTGGCGCGCGCGTCGACATCGCGCATCAGCGAGCGTTCCAGCAGGATCGCCAGCGCCAGCGCCGCGATCGTCACCGCGACGGACATCACGCCGACCGCGGTCAGCGTCGTCCGCGCCCGGACGGTGTGCAGCACCGTCAGCCTCCCCCGGCGTCGAGGCGGTAGCCGACGCCGCGGACCGTCTGGATCGCGCACCGGTCGAACGGCAGGTCGATCTTTCGCCGCAGGTAGCCGACGTAGACCTCGACCAGGTTCGAGCTGTCGCTGATCGCCCAGTCCCACACGCCGTCGAGCAGTTCGCGCCGGCTCACCGGGCAGCCGACGTTCGCGAACAGGTACTCGAGCAGGGCGAACTCGCGGGGCGTCAGCGAGATCTCGGCCTCGCCGCGCCACACCCGGTGGGCCGCGACCTCCAGCACCAGGTCGCCGGCGCGATACGCCGCGGCGCGACGGCTGCGATGGCGGCGGAGCAGCGCATGCAGATGCGCCACGAGGATCACGAACGAGAACGGCTTGGTCAGGTAGTCGTCGGCTCCGATGTTCAGCGCGGTGGCCTCGTCCCGCTCGTCCTGGCGGGCCGTCAGCACCAGCACCGGCGTGGGATCTCCCCCGTCGCGCAGCCGCTCGCAGAAGCGGAACCCGGACAGGCGCGGCAGCATGAGGTCGAGCACGATCGCGTCGAAGCGCTCGTCGCGCGTGCGCGCCAGCGCCTCGGCCCCGTCGCCGGCGACGCTCACCCGGAAACCCTCGGCGGCCAGCCCGCGGGTCAGCACGCCCGCCAGCTCGCCGTCGTCCTCGACGACGAGCACCCGACTTCCCAGCCCGGTCATGGTTCTTGCGACGGTAGCTCACCGCACGCGGTTCTTAGCCGGCGTTTAGGCGACGCTCGCGACCATGGCAGGCACGGAACCGGAGGTGTCCGCTGAACGGGACAAAGCGCATGCAGCCGGTGGTCGAGGCGCGGGGTCTCTACCACATCTATCGCGAGCGCGACGTCGAGACGGTCGCGCTACGCGGAGCTGAGATCGCGCTCGAGGCCGGATCCTGGACGAGCGTGATGGGCCCGTCCGGCAGCGGCAAGAGCACCCTCGTGCATGTCCTGGCCGGGCTGGTCGAGCCGAGCGGCGGCTCGGTGCTCGTCGAGGGTGCCGACCTCACCCGGCTGCCGCCGGACGAGCGGGCCCTGCGGCGGCGGACGCGGGTCGGTGTCGTGCTGCAGCGCGACAACCTCCATCCACTTCTCGACGTGGCGGGAAACGTCGGACTGACCCTGCGGCTCGACTCCCGCCCGATCGCCGAGGTTCGCGCCCGGGTCGCGGACCTGCTAACCGAGGTCGGCCTGGCCGATCGAGCACGCCAGCCCGCCCGCCACCTCTCGGGCGGCGAGGCCCAGCGGGTCGCGATCGCGGCCGCCGTCGCGGCGCGTCCCGTGGTGCTGCTCGCCGACGAGCTGACCGGTGAACTCGACGAGGCAACAACCACCGACGTGCTCGACCTGCTCGAAACGCTGATGGAACGGGAGGGAACCGCGATCCTGACGGTCACCCACAATCCGCTGGTCGCCGCGCGAGCCGATCGCCGGCTGGTCATGCGGGACGGGCTGGTCGTCGATGCCGCCTGATCCGCCTGCGGTACTCGCCGAGCGCCTCACCCGCCTGCACCACGACGGCCGGCGGGAGTTGCATGCCCTCGACGACGTGTCCCTCGTCGTGCACCCGGGCGAGGTCGTGGCCGTCACCGGGCCGAGCGGGTCGGGCAAGACAACGTTGCTGCAGCTGGTCGGCGGACTCGACCGGCCCGATCGCGGTCGGGTCGAGGTGGCCGGCGTCGACTGGCAGAGCCTGTACGGGGCGGATCGAGCGAGATTTCGCCGCCGGACCTGCGGATTCGTGCTGCAGGGCTCGGCGCTGCTGCCGCAGGCCACCGCGGCTGAAAACATCGAGATCGCCTTGCTGGTCGATGGCGTCCAGCCGGCGACCCGGCGCGAGCAGGTCGCGTCGGCGCTGCGGTCGGTCGGGCTCGACGGCCAGGGCGGGAAGTTGCCCGATCAGCTCTCCGGGGGCGAGCAGCAGCGCGTCGGCATCGCGCGCGCCCTCGTCAACGAGCCCCCGCTCGTCCTCGCCGACGAGCCGACCGGAAGCCTCGACTCGGCCACCGCCGCCGACATCGTCGGCCTGATCCTGGCGACCGCCCGCGACCGGCAGGCCGCGGTGATCGTGGTGACCCACGACCCGACCGTCGCCGATCGCGCCGACCGCGTGCTGGTTCTGCACTCGGGCCGGCTCCGCGATGAGGGGACGGTCCGGTAACGATGTTCTGGCTGGTCCGGCCCACGGTGCGCGGCGCACCGCAGCGACTGCTGCTCGCCGCGGTCGCGGTCGCGTTGCCGGTCGCGATCCTCGCGGCCACGTTGCTGTACGTCGACGCCGCCCTGCGCTCGATGACCCGCGTGGCACTGCAGCCGGTGCAGGTGGAGATGCGGGCGCTGGCCGCGTCGCTCGACACCGACATGCGGCAGGTCGCCCGCCGGTTGAGTGCGGTGCCCGAGGTGAAACGCGTCGATCTGTTCGGCTCGGCCGACGTCGTCGTCTCCGCCGGCGGCGCGCGGATCCCGGCCCGGCTCTACGCCGTCGACGAGTCCTACCTGGCGCACCACCCGTGGGTGCACACGAGCGGCGACCTGCGGCGCGGCGCCCTGCTGACCGAACCGCTGGCCGCGGCGATCGGCCCCGCCTCGACGGTGTCGATCGGTCCGGCCGAGCACGCCGCGCCGACCGACCTGGCGCTGCCGGTGGCCGGACGGGCCGATCTGCGCGACGCATCGACCTGGTTCGCGATCCCGACCGGCGACGTGCAGGGCGACCTCGCCGTCAAACCCCGCGCGGTCGTGATCGACTACGCAACCTTCGAGCGCAGCGTCTTGCCGATGCTTCGCCGTTCCCTCGGTTCCGGCACCAGCGTGACCAACCCGGGGCTGTCCGACCTGCCGCCGGCCAGCAACGAAGCCCACGTGAGCGTGGACCACGGCGTCTACCCCGCTGATCCGGCCGCGGCGGCGACGTGGTCGGCCAACCTGCGCCGCACGCTCGAGCGGGCGTCACCCGGCGACGTGATCGTGGCTGACAACGCCGGCGAACCGCTCAGCGAGGCCGCGACCGACGCCACCAACGCCAAGATCCTGTTCATCCTGCTGGGCGTACCCGGCGCCCTGGTCGCCGCCGCGCTCGGTCTCACCGCCGCGGCCGCGCTCGCCGAAGCGAATCGGCGCGAGGACGCACTGCTGCGGCTACGTGGCGCCACCGATCGCCAGCTCGTCCGGCTAGCGGTCGGCCAGGGCCTGATTGCCGGCGTCGCCGGCACCGTGCTCGGACTGCTGGCCGCAGCCGCCGGCGTCTCGGCCGTCGTCGGGCGGGCCGCGTGGCGCGACGTCCCGCCCGGACGCCTGGCGCAGACCGCGGTGCTGGCCGCCGCGATGGGGGCGCTGACGATCGCCGCCCGGCTGGTGTCGATGGCGCGGGCGGGCCGCCGCTCGGGCATCGTGGCGGAGCGCCGCCGCCTCGACAGCCGCCGGGCGCCGTTCTGGTTGCGGTCCCGGCTCGACATCATGCTGCTGGTGCTGGGTGGCGCGATCCTGGCCGGCAACATCCTCGTCGGCGGTCTGCAGCCGACGCCGGTCGAGGGCCAGACGGTCGCCCTCTCGTTCTACATGCTGCTCGCCCCGCTCGCGATCTGGGCGGGCGCCACCTTGCTGGTGGTACGGGGCCTGCTCGCCGTGCTGGTTCGGCACAGCCGCCCGGAACGGAGTGCTCCGCTGACCACGTGGCGCGCGACGATGCTTCGCTGGCTCGGGCGCCGGCCGGTGCGCACGGCCGGCACCGTCGTGCTGGGGGCGCTCGCGATCGCGTTCGGGACGGAGGTCGTCACCTTCGTCGCGACGTACACCCACGCCGAGCAGACCGACGCGCGCGCTGCGTTCGGCGCCGACCTGCGCCTCACGCCGCTGGACGAGAGCGCGCCGCCGCCCACGGTCGGCGCGAACGTCGCCGCCATAACCCCGATCCGCACCATCCCGGGACGGGCCGGCCCGGACCGCAAGAACGTCCTGGCGATCGACCCACGTTCCTATGTCGCGACGGCGATCTCGCCGCGGATCATCCGGGGCGGCGGGGTGGCGGCCCTGGCGGCGCAACACAACGGCGTACTGATCGCGGACGAGGTGGCCCGCGGCTTCCGGATCGGCCCCGGGGACACGCTGCCGGTCACGGTCTTCCCCGACGAGCCGGGAGCGTCGCGACAGCTCGATCTGCGGGTCGTCGGCGTCTACCGTGCGTTCTCGCCGACCGATCCGCTGGCCGAGATGGTCGTGACCACGGCGACGGTGCCCGGAGCCCTGCCGGCGCCGGACTTCTATCTGGCCAGGGTGGCAAGGGATCGGACCCCTGACGACGTCGCCGCCGGGCTCCGCGAGTCGGCCGCCGCCGGGTCGGTCTCGGTGACGACGATCAGCGACAACATTCGCCAGCAGCAGCGCGGGCTAGCCTCGGTCGACCTGGACGGCCTGAGCCGCATCGAAGCCGTCGGCGCCGGACTCGTTGCCGCCATCGGCGTGGGCGTGCTCGGCGCGTTCCTGGTGATCGAACGCCGCCGCGAACTGGCCGTACTGCGGGTCATCGGCGCCGACTCGCGACACGTCCTCGCCGGACCAGTGCTCGAAGGGACAGTGGCCGCCATCGGCAGCATCATCATCGGCGTGCCGATGGGAATCGGCCTCTCGATCATCGCCATCCGCGTCCTGGACCTCTTCTTCGCGCTGCCCCCGCCGCTGGTGGTCGTGCCCTGGGCGAACGTCGTCGTCCTCGCCGCCTCGGTCGTGGCGGCCTCTGCGGTCGCGCTGGGCATCGCGCTGCTCGGGATCAGGCGGCGCAGCGTGGCGGCAGTACTCCGGGAGCCGTGAGCGTCCACCCCAGGTCGCGGCCCGCGTCCACCACCGGGATGACTTGCGCGCTCGTACCTGAGGCTGACGACAGGAACGGGCTGGCGACCTAACCTCGGCGGAACGGTCGATCCGGGGGGGTCAGGTCGTGATACGTGGACTCGTCGCGCTCAGCCTGAAGTTCCGCGTGTTGGTCGTGGGCGCCGCCGTCCTCGTGCTCGGACTCGGCCTTACCCAACTGCACAAGGCGTCCGTGGAGGTGCTACCCGAGTTCGCGCCGCCGCAGGTGCAGGTCCAGGCCGAGGCGCTCGGGCTGTCCGCCGCCGAGGTCGAGCAATTGATCACCGTGCCGCTGGAGCAGGACCTGCTCAACGGCGTCCCGTGGCTCGACCAGATCCGCTCCGAGTCCCTGCCGGGACTGTCGTCGATCGACCTCGTCTTCAGGCGCGGCACCAACATCCTGACCGCCCGGCAGTTCGTCTCCGAGCACCTCGCGCAGGCGCACGCACTGCCCCAGGTCGGGACGCCGCCGGTCATGGTGCAGCCGGTCTCGTCGCTCAGCCGGGTCATGATGGTCGGGCTCAGTGCGAAAGACCTGTCTCTGCTCGACGTCTCGATCCTCGCCCGGTGGAAGATCAGACCACGGCTGCTCGGCCTGCCCGGCGTCGCCAACGTCGCGATCTGGGGCCAGCGGGACCGGCAGTTGCAGGTTCAGGTCGACCCGGCGCGGCTGCGCCACTACGGCGTCTCGCTGAACCAGGTCATCGACACGACGGGCAACGCGTTGTGGGTCTCGCCCCTGACGTTCGTCGAGGCGTCCACGCCCGGAACCGGCGGCTTCGTCGACACCTCGACGCAACGCTTCGCGATCCAGCACGTCCTGCCGATAACGACCCCGGCCGACCTGGCCTCGGTCAGCGTCGAGGACACGCAGGGTCGCACGCTGCGGCTGGGCCAGGTCGCGGACGTCGTCGAGGACCACCAGCCGCTCATCGGTGACGCCGTGCTCGGTGACGGACGCGGCCTGATGCTGGTGATCGAGAAGTTCCCGGGGGCGAACACCCGCGCCGTTACGCACGAGGTCGAGCACGCCCTGGAGGAGATGAGGCCGGGCCTGTCCGGCATCGGGATCGACACGTCCGTCTACCGGCCGGCCACGTTCTTGCAGTCGGCGTTGCACAACCTCACCTGGTGGGCGATCGCCGGCGTGCTGCTCGTCGTGGCGCTCCTCGCCGGACTCACCCTCTCGTGGCGGGCCGCGCTGATCAGCCTCGTTTCGGTTTCCGTCTCGCTGGTCGCCGCGGCGTACATGCTGTACCTGAGCGGGCAGTCGTTCAATCTGATGGTCCTGGCCGGGCTGGCGATCGCCCTGGCAATCGCGATCGACGACGCCGTCGTCGGCGTGGACGCGATCCGGCAGCGGCTGCGCGATACCGACGCCACGGAGGAACCGCGGCCGACCAGGCGGCTGATCGCAGACGCGTCCGCAGCGGTGCGTGGCCCGCTCGTCTATGCGA
>Ga0081455_10008707_pt1 | contig 10508 bp, 6 predicted proteins | sample TabmetS3T2R1_FD_70207 | JGI IMG/M metagenome (GOLD analysis project Ga0081455, IMG submission 70207) | Tabebuia heterophylla rhizosphere microbial communities from the University of Puerto Rico - S3T2R1 | ecosystem: Host-associated > Plants > Roots > Rhizosphere ... | reverse complement strand
GTCGTAAGCGACGCCGAGGCCGAACATCGCGCCAGAATATTGATCGCGCGACGTGTTACCGAGCCAGTAATATTCCCGGCCGTTTAAAAAGTTTCGGTGAATGCCGTGATGGCTCTCTTCGGCGATGATCCCCGGCGCATAGACCGAATCGACCGGAATCAGACAACGAGCCATCAGGTTTGTCCCGGTGATGTCGTTGAGCGCGCGGATGCTGGCGACCGCCCTTCTCACATTCTCGAGCGCTTCCGGCGAGCCGGTGACGCGATAGCGGAAGGATTCAGCCGCAAGATAATGGCCGGTCCAGATTGCCGAATCCCCGGCCTTTGCATAACCGACTATTTGATCACTATCGGGCGAAGAGAAGATTGGATCAAGAATTGTATCGTAAGGCAGATGGCGTTGCTGAATATTGTTTGAGATAACAACTGCATCACTCTCCGAACCATAAACCTTGCCGCCGACCATGAATGCAGCAGCGACCATCAGGGTCAAGCTGAGGCGGACGCGAAGATATTTCATCGGAACCTCCAAATAGTAAATCCCGCAATTTGAATATATTTGTGAGGGGAGATGTGAAGTAAAGAGATTACGATATAAACGAAAATAACGAAATAGACGAAAACAATTCGTTTATTTCGTTATTTTCGTTTATTTCGTAATCCCTCTTCAGTTTTTTAATGACGGATTTCCAACCAGGCTATCGTAATACCACCTGACGGCAATTTTCGCAAGTTTCCACATTTTGCCCCATTGGATTTCATTATTCTCGCCGTAGACAAGTTTCCGATACAGGAGGTCGCGGAAATGACGGCCTTCCCGTTTGAGCATGAACTCTTTCGCGAATGGCTTGGCGACGTCAAAGAAGCTGAAGTTCGGATCCATGATAACTCCCATGCCTTCGAGTGTCATGATTGCGCGCATCACATAAGTGAAATGCGGCGGGATACGGAACGGGTATTCATAAATCACATCGGCCAATTCATATGTCAATTCCTTGAAGCGAACTTCGCCAAGCTTGAGGTTGAGGTAATCCGAGAAGAGCTTTTCGACCACCGGCCTGATGATATCTGCATCAATGGTCGGTGCAAGGAAATTAAGGTTGATCATGTCCTGGGTCAACCCTTTAACGTCGCGTTCGACGATGTGAAAGAAGGCATCGATCATCTGGCTTTGCAGCTTCTGCGTTATGCGGCCGACCATTCCAAAATCGAAGAAAGCCAGCCGCCCGTCTTCCATGACGCGAAGGTTGCCGGGATGCGGGTCCGCGTGAAAATAGCCGTCTTCCAACAATTGTTTGAGGTATGTGCGCGCGATCAGTTTGACAACCTCCCGCGGTTGGATGCCCCGGTCATTGAGCGTCTGCAAGTCCAGAACTTTTGTGCCATCAATGAATTCCATGGTCAGGACGCGTGGGGAGACATGTGACCAGTGGATTTTCGGCACGTAGACTTCTCGCCACCTGCGAAAATTATCCTGGAAAGTTTCAGCATTATGCCCTTCCTGCACATAATCCATCTCTTCGAAGATGACAGCGGCGAATTCATCGATTGTCCCCTCCCAATCGACGCCCCGGATGTGGCGTGGGAAGCGCTGCATAAAACGCGCAATCCGATGTAAAACAGCCAGGTCGAAATTGATAGTTTGTGCGAGATTCGGACGTTGGACTTTGACGGCAACGACCTCTCCCGAATGGAGACGGGCGCGATAAACTTGTCCGAGCGATGCGGCAGCAATCGTTTGCGGTTCAATCTCGGCAAATAGCTCAATGATCGGCCTGCCCAGCTCTCTTTCAATGATTTTCATGGCCTCGTTATGTGGGAAAGCCGGGACATTGTCCTGCAGCTTGCTCAACTCTTTGATATAGGCGAGCGGCAGGAGATCGGCGCGTGTCGAGACTGATTGGCCGATCTTGATGAACGTCGGGCCAAGCTTGAGCAACTGACGGCTGAGCCATAATGCTTGCCACTGCAGGTGTTTCTCTTCCGATTCGTCTTTCTTACCGATGAACCATCCTCGATGGTAAATATAGACAAATAGATTATAAAGCGCAAATGTGGTGACGATATGGATAATGCGCAGCCAGCCGCGCAAGCCGTGCCCTTTGAGTTCCTGATTCGGATTGTAGCGCGCGATATTGGCAGCCGGAGCAGCCGCAATCGACTGCTCAATTCTGATCAGCGCTTTTCCATTGTTTTCCATTTGCTGCGCGAGATTCCTCATAAATTACTTTAAATCAGTTTTCAGTTTTCAGTTTCCAGTTTTCAGCATCCAGTTTTCCAGTTTTTCAGTCTTCAGTAAACTGAATCTGTAAACTGAAAACTGAAAACTGAAAACTATCTACTAATTATACGGCTTAGACGAAATTCAAGTTGCGACTAACGAAATTAGATTTGAAATATCTGATCGCGCGTTCACGGTCAATCGCAATTTGCTGACGTAATTGATCGACCCCGGAAAATTTCTTTTCACCGCGCAAATGGTGCAGGACACGCACCCGGATGGTCTTTTCGAGCAGATCCTCATCAAAATCAATTATATGGGTCTCAACTTTCGATTCTGATTCGCCACCAAAAGTCGGCCGCTTACCGATATTGGTCACGCTGCGGCGCCATATCCCGTCAACCAGGCTGAGTGTCACGTAGACACCGTCCGCCGGCAAGACACGGTTTTGAATCTGCAGGTTGGCGGTCGGATAGAGCAGTTTTCGCCCTATGCCATGGCCCCGTGTGACCAGGCCTTCAATGCCATAAGCACGCCCGAGCATGCGGCGCGCAAGATTGACTCGCCCGACTTTGAGCAACCGGCGGATCATCGTCGAGCTGATCCGGTGGCCGCGCAATTGAACCTCAGGAACCTCGGCCGCATAGAATTCGAATCGATTGCTCAGTTTTTGGAGTAGTTCGATATTGCCGCGCCTCTGGTTGCCGAATGCGAAGCCTTTTCCGAGGTATACCTCGCGGGCCGACAAAGCATCAACAATGAATCGCTGGACGAAGTCCTCCGCCGATAAACTCGATAATTCCTGATTGAACTCCAGAACGACGACTTGTTGAATTCCCAGATGTCTCAATCCTTCCATCTTTTGATTGAAGGTTTGAAGTAATGGAGGCGCTGTTTCAGGTTTCAGGACCTGGCGGGGATGGGGATCGAAAGTGACCACAGTCGGCGTCGCATCGACAAGGAGTGCACGCTCGACGACCGTCCGGACGATCTCTTGATGACCGAGGTGAAGTCCATCGAAGACTCCCAGAGTCAACACCGTTGGATGTCGTATCCCGTGGTGATCTGTGCCTCTGATAATTTCCATCCTTGTAACCGCCTAAAGATTTATGCTCAAACCATCATAAGCGAGTTCGATCCCATCCGGGAGAGAAAGGCTCGCTTCTTTATGTTTTATATCGTGACTAATATGCGTCAAGAGTGCCCGCCGGGGTTTGAGTTCCGAGATATAAGTGAGGGCTTGATCGAGATGCAGGTGGGTCGGGTGCGGATTGTAGCGCAACGCATCGATAATCAATAAATCCAGCCCTCGCATTCTCTCCAGCGACTCAGGAGGAATGAGATTGCAGTCCGTCACGAAGGCAAAGGAGTGCTTATCGTCACTGAAACGATATCCTGTGACCTCACTTTTGCCATGAACTACCGGGAACGGGGTGACCTGTAACCCGAAGAGAAAAAAATCTCCATCGACAGTGTGCGGAATAATTTGCGGCAACCCTCCACCGATGTGGCCGACCTCGAAGATGTAATAGAAAACCCTGCGCAAGAGACTCCACGTCTCCTCGCTCGCATAAACGGGTATCGGCCCATGGCGAAAATTTAGTGGGCGAATATCATCGAGGCCGAAAACGTGATCGGCATGACAATGTGTAATCAAGAGGGCGTCGACCCGATCGATCTTCTGATCGAGTGCCTGCCGGCGAAAATCTGCTGAGACATCGATGATCACCCGCCGCTCATCGTATTCGATCATGAGCCCTGTCCGCGAGCGTTGATCACGTGGATCCTCGGAATTGCAGGTCGAGCACAAACAACCGATCATCGGCACACCGACAGAAGTCCCAGTTCCAAGGAAAGTGATCCGCATAAATCAGGAGGAAGAAAGACAGGAGACAGAAGACAGGAGTCAGGAGTCAGAATGATATATTCTGATTTTCACCGCTTACGATTCATCATTCTGACTCCTGACTCCTGACTCCTGTCTTCTGTCTTTCTTCATCTTTTCATCGAGACAAATTGCATTCGCAGGTCAGCGAGCAGGTCTTCGAAGAATTTCTCTTCTCCGCGAGTGAGATTACCTTTAGTCTTATTGCGCAGCATTACCAGCATATCGATCGATTCCTTTGCCGCGTTAAGATCGACCTGTCTTCGGCCGGTCGCAGGATGTTCAACCAGGCCGAGATAGATAAATGCGGATGAGGCGACGCCCATCAGAAATTCAGTGAAGACGGTCTGTTCCGGCATCGCCTGAAGATCACCCTCAGGGAGATCCTCTGGGAATGTAGATTCCTCTGTGAATTGTGCGTGATGCGAGTTCTCCGCAATTACTTCCTGCGCCTGAGCATCTTCGCGTAATGAGCCGTCAGGATTGAAGAGCCTGCGGTCAGTGACCTTGAATCCGCCCTCCTTGTCTTCAGGCATGGCTTGCTCCTTCATTATTAAAGTTAGCATTAAAGTTATCTTCGATCCTGGATATTAGCATTGCCTCAAGCCGGCTCACAAGAATTTACTTCCCTTTTACTGTGACCTCCATATTGTTGCTCGAAAGGGTTGTCGACATGACGCGCTGCAATTCAGCAACGGCCTTCGTGTAATCGGTCATCGCCCGCAATTCCCTGCCCCGCGCTGCCGAGAGAGCGTTCTGCCGGTCGAGTACGAAAAAGTTGGTGGATTGCCCCGCGTCGAATTTTCTCTGCTCGCTCTGGTATTGCAGCTCGGCATTGATGCGGGAATTCTTCGCCGCCTCGACCCGTTTCCCCGACGTTTCCACAGCCTGGAGCGCATTGCGGACTTCGACTTCGATCAGCTGTTCAGTCCGCTGCCGCTGGACATCGATCTGTTTTCCTTCAGCCAGCGCTCGTCCCAGATTTCCCTCGGCGGTTCGATTGCGCAGCGGCAGATAGATGGTCAACCCGAACCGCCAGGAGCGGAAATCGTTCTTCAAGAGATTCCCGATGCTCGTCCCATACCCGCCAAGCACAAAGTCGGGTATTCCACCGAGGTCTACACTCGGCAGCGGCTGCAGACCTGAGAGCGTCGAAAGCTGATTGACTCGCGCAACAACCAGCTGATTGCTCGCCGTAATCGGATTCACTTCCGTCCGCTCGAATCCGGACAGCCCGACAGACCCATAGGTAGCGAAGAGATCGATTTGCGGCTTCGCTTGATTGCGATAGTAATCGACATCGTATCGGTTTAATTCGCCAAGCAGCCTGTATTGCTCCATTTCCGGTCGATTTTGAAAGGCCAGTTTGACGGCGTCGGGCAATGGGAGCGCCGGTGCAGGTTCGACCTGAGGCTTTTCAACGGGAACGATCTCAGAATCCCAAATTTCGGAATCGCCCGGTTGCAGGAGTAAAGATTTGAGCGAGTTTTCGGCGCGTTGAATCGCATCCACGGCAGCCTCGGCATCGTCCCGGCGCCGCTCGACTTCGACGCGTGCCGAGATGATATCGGCAGGCGCGAGCGATCCGGCTTCGACCAGCCGTTGATTGTGCTCGAGCTGCGTGAGGGCCAGTTCGACCGACTCGCGTTTGATTTCATAATCGCGCCGGTTAAAGATGAGGTCCCAGTAGGCGCGCTGGACCTGAGCGATAATTTCGATCGCCCGCTGGCGGAACTGGCTGTCCGATATATCCAGGCGTTTCTTGGTGATCTTGACCTGGTTCCTGAACTGGTCGGTTTCCCGGTTACGCCAGAGCGGCTGCGTAAAGGTGAAACTCAAATTCGTGTTGTACTGCGGGTTGAGCACATTGAACGGGTTGGCAGTCGTCGCGCGGTTGTTGTTGAAAATCACCCTCAGGTTACTGCCATTCCACGGCAGGCGCTGATCGAGAGTCGCCAGACCGATGGCATTGGTGGTTTGCCCGTTAGCGAAGATCGACGTCGCAGGAACCAGACTGCGGTCGTAGTAAAGCGTCGCCGCGAGCGCCGGGTCATAAGCGCCCTGAGCGGAAAGGACGTCGAACTGCGCCATCTGCACGTTGAGCCGCTCGACCTCGATATCGCGGTTGTTCTCGAGTGCCAGCAGCATTGCTTCACGCATCGTCATGTTGACCTTCTTCGTTTGATCGATCCCGACGCGCTTCTCCTCTGGCAGCTTCTCCTGAGCGAATGCTCGATCCGATCTCAAGACGATCAAAGCCGCAAAACCGACGAGCAACCCAATAAAATATTGCCGCTTGTGATTTCTGACTTTTGACCTTTGACTTTTGACTTTTGACTTTTGACTTTCCATCTACATCTCCTTCCCCACTTTCTGCGCTCTTGCCTTCTGGTAGACAATAGCCGCGGCAGCGACATCTTCGATGGCGATTCCGAGAGATTTGAAAAGCGTGATCTCCCCCCTATCGGTGCGCCCCTTGATCTGGCCGCTCACCACATAGCGCAGTTCTTTGACTCGTTCCCAGGTAAGCAATCCCTTTTCAACCGGTGTGATCAATTCACCGGCTTCGAACCGCGCCTGGTCGAGTGAATCGACGGCGATAAAGGCCGCTCGTTTGATCACTTCATCATCGAATTCGCGTTTCAAAATCGAATTATTTCCGGCGGCGTTGAGATGCGCACCGGGTTGCAGCCGCGCGCCTTCGAGCACCGGCTCGCGCGCCGATGTGATGGTGATGATGATCTCGCAGCCGGCGGCATCACCCGCCTCGCCGACCGGCTCGATCTTAAGACCTTTCAACTTCGCGCTCATTTCACGGCAGAATCGCTCGCATTTTTCGGCTGAACGGCTATAGACCTTGACAACTTCGATCGGACGGACAGCGCAGACGGCCTCGAGCTGGCTGCTCGCCTGCCATCCTGAACCATAGATCCCGATACTCTTTGCATCAGGGTTAGCGAGATATTTCGTCGCAATGCCGCTTGCTGCTCCGGTTCTCATCTGGCCGAGTTTGTTGGCCTCGATGAAAGCGAGCAATTCTCCGGATTCCGCATCGTAAAGGCTGACGTGAAAACGGGCGCCGTGGCGTGTCACAGTGTAGGCCTTCAAACCGGCGAGCCCTCTGAAGGTGCCGATTTGCTCGACTGCGCCGCTCATCACATTCAAGGATGCACCGGCCGCGTGCACACGGCGGCGCGGCTCATTGGTTGCCTCACCAGAGGCCTGCAATTTAAAGACGGCCTCGACGGCGGAGAGCGCATCTTCCATGGTTAATAAGTTTGTCACGTCCTGTTCGTTAAGGTAGATAGCCATATTTTTTTAGCGTACTCCAAAAAATGAAGACGTTGCGGTAGCAACCTTGCGTCTTGCCCATTCAAGCTTTTGGCGTCCCCAAACCGAAGTGATCGCATCATCGAAAATCGAATAAGCGACCGGAGTAACCAACAAAGTAAGAAGCAAACAGAGACTTTGTCCGCCGATCACCACGACTGATGTCGAGCGGTTGATTCCGGAGCCGGGGCCGCTGCTGACAGCGAGCGGCAACATGCCGGCAACGAAAGCGAGAGTAGTCATCAAGATCGGTCGCAGACGGTCGCGACTTGCCTGAACCAGAGCCGCATGGCGTTCCATTCCCTTGGCTCGCAACCCGTTTGTATGGTCGATCTGCAAAATCGAATTCTTCTTGACCATTCCGAACAACACCAGCAGGCCGAGGGCTGTGAACATATTGAACGATTGCCGGGCGACAATCAGAGAAATGAGCGCAAATGGCATGCTCAATGGCAGCGCCAGGAGGACCGTTACCGGATGAATAAACGACTCGAACTGGGCTGCCAGCACGATATACATAAAAACAAATGAGAGAACGAAGGCGAGAATGAAACCGCGCATCGTTTTGCCGAGCTCCTTCGTTCTGCCTGCCAGGCCGGTCGTATAATCCGCAGGCATGCGCATCGCTAACACTTCGTCGTTCAGTCGCCTGATGATATCGCTCTGTGAAAAGCCGGGTTTGAGGTTCGCCGTCAACATGACTTGTCGCTGCCGTGAGACGCGTTCGATCTGCGTCGGGCCCGTCGATTCCTCTTGCCTGGCCACGCTATCAAGTCCGACGCTGCCCAACCGTGCCGAAGGGACGTTGAGCATGCTGATTCCGGCCGCATCTGAGCGGAAGCCTCCCGATGCGCGAATGTGGACTTCATATTGTTCGCCGCCTTCATTATAGGTAGATACCTGATCACCACCGACAAGCAGCCGCATACTCTCCGCGACATCTCTGACATTGACCCCCAGATCCCCGGCTTTTGCGCGGTCGATCTTGACCCTTAACTCCGGTTTCCCGACGATCAGTGATGAATCTGCGTCAACCACACCCGGCATCTGCCTGAGTTTAGCGAGGAGGTGCTGCGAATATTCGTTGAGCTTATCCAGGTTCGGCCCTTTCAGCTGAAAGGCCACGTCCGCGTTCTGCGTTGCACTCCCCCCGATCGCGGCAACCGGGTTGACCATGGTCCGCAGGTTATAAGAGGCATAATTCGTCAAAATTCGATCACGGGTCATCCCCATCACCTCGAATTGCGTCAGCGACCGCGTACTGAGCGGCGTAAGCCGGACATAGATTCTGGCAAGGTTCTGGGTTAATTGCTGGTCATCCCCTACCGTCGTTAAAGTGTAAGAGACGTGAGGGAGCTTATTACGGATATCGGCCGCGACACGTTGCGCCAGAGCGAGAGTCGCTTGCAAAGAGTCGCCCTCCGGCGCGCGCAAAGAGACTTCATATTCATCCTGATCGTCCTGCGGAAAGAAATTGAAACCGAGGAGGCGATATTTGACAACCAGTACCGGTGAGAACAAGACCAGGAAAGCCAGCATCACGATCAGCCAGCGATGTGCGAGTGAAAAATTGAGGAGACTCGTATAGAGATCATCGAGGATACGCATGATCCATGACGATTTTTCGACTTTCTCAAACTGCCCGCTGTGGGAAGCAATTTCCTCCGATTCCAGGGGTGCCTTACTCTTGAGCCGCTTGAGCAGGCGCGCGCTCATCATCGGTGTCAAAGTGAAACTGACGAGCAGCGAAACGGCAATGGCGAAGGCCATGGTGAGAGCGACGCTTTTGAAGAATTTGCCGGCAATGCTCGGCATAAATGCGACCGGCAGAAAGATCACGATCAACGAGAGAGTGGTCGCCATCACCGCCAGGCCGATCTCTTTAGTGGCGGCAATCGCCGCCTCGAATGGCGGATAGCCTTTTTCTTCGATATAGCGAAAGATGTTCTCGAGCACGACGATCGCGTCGTCGATCACGATTCCGACCGATAAAGTCAGGCCGAGCATCGATGGGCCATTGAGCGTGATCCCCGCATAATCCATCGCCGCAAATGTCGAAATGATCGAAGTCGGGATGGCAATGGCCGAAATGAATGTCGCGCGCAGGTTTTGCATAAATAAAAGCACGACCAGCGCGGCGAGAAATGACCCGAGAATGAGGTGTTCGCGCACCGTATGGAACGCAGCGATAATGAAAGTCGATTGGTCGCGGACGATCTTTAGATCATAGCCCGCCGGGATCGTCGGCTTCAATTCCTCGAGGCGTTCTTTGATCGCATTGATCACGTCGACCGTATTGGTCCCGGATTGACGGCGGATTTGAAGGAGGACTGCCGGCGTGTCATTGAGACGTCCGGCCGACAATTCATCTTCTTCGCCGTCTTCGGTATAGCCGACATCGGAAACCATAACGGGATAGCCGTTGCGGAGAGAGATGACGATTTTATTGAATTCCGCCGGTGACTGAAGCCGCCCAAGCGTGCGCAGCGTCAGCGTCCGCCGGGTCTGTTCTATTCTTCCACCCGGGACTTCGATATTTTGCGCCTGCAACGCTTGTGAGACCTGGGCGACGGTCAGGTTATAAGCCCGGAGTTTGTCGCCATCGAGGATGATATTGATCTGTCGTTTGCGACCGCCGATGATCTGCGCCTGGCCGACGCCGTTGACTGATTCGATCTGGCGACGCAGAACCTTGTCGGCGTATTCGGTGATCTCCCGGATCGGACGGCTCGAAGAGAGCGAAATCGTCATGATCGGAGCCGCGTCGGGATCGAGCTTCTGGACGACCGGCTGCTCGATTGTGTCCGGGAGCAGCGGAAGCGCGAGATTTACCTTGTCGCGAACATCCTGTGCAGCAGAATCGAGGTCACGCTCAAGTTGGAAGGTGACGAAGACAAGCGAAACCCCTTCAGAGGAGGTAGACCGCAGTTCTTCGATTCCACTGATCGTGTTAACGGCCTCTTCGATCTTGTCGGTGACCTCAGTCTCAATTTCCTGGGGCGCCGCACCCGGCAACCGCGTGACCACTGTAATCGTCGGAAATTCAACACGTGGAAATCTTTCGACCGTCAGT
>Ga0081455_10007012_pt2 | contig 10508 bp, 6 predicted proteins | sample TabmetS3T2R1_FD_70207 | JGI IMG/M metagenome (GOLD analysis project Ga0081455, IMG submission 70207) | Tabebuia heterophylla rhizosphere microbial communities from the University of Puerto Rico - S3T2R1 | ecosystem: Host-associated > Plants > Roots > Rhizosphere ... | reverse complement strand
CGAGGAATCGGCCTGGGTGAATTCTTCGAACAGCTTGGCCTGCTGCTCCGCCGTCATGCCGATGCCGGTGTCGGCAACCGCGAATTCGACCCAGTTGCGGCCGTCCGCGACCTTTCGCACCCGCAGCTTCACCTCGCCTTGGGTGGTGAACTTGCAGGCGTTACTGAGGAGATTAAGCAGAATTTGCCGCAGCCGCATGGGATCGACCGTCAGCATGCCGAGCTTCTCCTGCGCCTCCACCACGAGCTTGTTCTTGTTGTGCTGTGCCAGCTGGCGCGCGGTGCCGACAACCTCGTCGACGAGCGGTGCCAAATTCACGGACTCTGGGTTCAGTTCGAGTTTGCCGGCTTCGATCTTGGACAGGTCGAGTACTTGGTTGATGAGGCCGAGCAGGTGCTGGCCGGCGCGGTGCACGCGTTTGAGCGGCTCCGAAGCTTTTTCCGTCCCAAAGCGCGGCGCGTTGGTGACCATCATCTCGGTCAACCCGATGATGGCGTTGAGCGGCGTGCGCAACTCGTGGCTCATGCTGGCGACGAACTGCGACTTGTGCTGGCTGGCCAGTTCGAGTTGGCGGCCCTTCTCCTCGATTTCCTGGAACAGCCGCGCGTTTTGGATCGCGAGCACCGACTGGGCGGCGAAGGTGCGCAGGAGATCGACAGTGCTCTTGGGAAATTCACCGGGTGACTTGCGCCGCACCACGAGCGCGCCCATGACCTCGTGGAAGCGCAGCAGCGGCACGAGCATCCGCGCGCGATATCCGGCGCGCAACATGAGGTCATTGGCGGAAAGGGGCGGCTCGGCTTGCATGTCGGGGACCTGCACCGGCTCGCCCTGCTTTGCCGCCTCGGCGACGGCGCCCGAGAGATCGACGTGTTGGGCCTGCAGCGCGGCGATCAAGTCGTCGCTCATGCCGTAATTGGCTTGCAGGCGAAATTCCTGCTGCGTCTCGTCGTGCACGTAGATGGATCCGGCATCGGTATCGGAGAGCTGAACAGCTTTGGCAACGATGGTCGACAGCACGGTCTGCAGATCGAGGGTAGAATTGACCGCCTGCGAGACCTCGCCCAGCGCCCGCAGCTCCTCGACCGATTGCCCGAGCTCGTCGGTGCGCGCGCGCAGTTCGGTCAGCAGCCGGACGTTCTCGATGGCAATGACGGCTTGGCTGGCGAAGTTCGTAACCAGATCGATCTGCTTGTCGGTGAACGGCCGCACTTCCTGTCGGTAAATGAAGATCGCGCCAATCAGCTCCTCCTCCTTGAGCATCGGAACGGCGATAGTGCTGCGTGCGCCGGCGGTTTCGACGAGGGCGACCATGCGCGGATCACGCTCGATATAGCCTTGCTCAGCGACAAGGTCGGGAACGTTGAGCACCTGTTTGGTTTGGGCGATGCGGGCGAGCGGGACGTGTGGATGGGCGCGTACGTCGACGACCGGTACCTGCTGCATCCACTCGACAATAGGCTGCGGCCCATGCATCGCGACCGCACGAAATGCATCTCCTTCTCGCAGAAACAAAACGCCGAACTTGGCATCACAAAGCCGCGTCGCGTTCGCCAGCATGGTGTCGAACACGGGCTTGAGGTCGCCGGGCGAGCTCGAAATGACGCGTAGCACTTCAGACGTTGCCGTCTGCTGCTCGAGCGATTCACTCAGTTCGTGGGTACGCTGCTCGACTTTCTTTTCGAGGCCCGCATAAGATTCTTGCAGCTGGCCCGCCATGTCGTTGAACTGGTCGGCGAGCGCCTCGAGCTCGTCGCCTGTCTTGATCGCGATGCGCTGGGAGAGGTCACCGCGGCCGATGCGCGCCGCACCGGTCTGGAGCGCTTGAATCGGGCCGACCATGCGGCCGGCAAGAAACATCCCGGCGAGCACGGCGAAGCCGAGCGCCCCCAGCAGCACGAAAGCGAGCCGCTTCAGCGCCGCGTAGAGCGGTGCATAGGCCTCCTCCGCCGGCAGCTCGACGAACATCAGCCAGCCGAGTGGCGCGACCGGGGCATAGGCGGTGAGCACCTTGCGGCCTTCGATGTTCTCCGCTTCTTGCACCGTCTCGGCCGGATTATCGCCGCCGCCACCGGACGCGGCAGCGCGCGCCGCGCGCACTTGCGCGAGCTTGGACATGTCGGTGTTGCGCAGCACGAGGCTGATGTCGGGATGCGCGATCAGCCGCCCTTGCGCGTCGACGACATAGGCGTGGCCGCGCTCGCCGACCTTGATCTGCGAGACCACGTCCCAAATGAGCTTGAGATTGACCTCGGCGACGCTGACGCCGGCGTCGCGCCGCGTACCTGCGATGGCCAGCGTCATATACGGCTCGGATTCGCGGCGGAAATACACTGGGCCGTAATAGACCTTACGCGCCACCGCTTCTGCGAACTTCGGGTCATTCGAGAGATCGGCGCCGCTTGCGACCACGTCCATGGCGAGGCGCGAGACCCGCAGCCGCTCTTTACCCGTGGCGTCGAGTTGAGCGAGTTCGGTGATAGCGGGAACTTGGCGCAATAGCCGCAAGGCGTCGAAACGGCGCTGCTCGATCGAGCCCGCCGACCACGGCAGCTGTGTGGTCCAGCCGAGCTGGCTCTCGATCTCCTTGATGAACTGGCCGATCTTGGCGGCGGCGGCTTCCGCCTGCTCGCGTTGGATGCGGATCAGGGAGGTCTTGTGCTCCTGATAATAAAAGAACACGTCAAAAATGCCGTTGGAGAGCAAGGCGACGCAGACCACCGCAACGAACAGCGCGACGTATTTGGTGAACAGGCGCCGGCGGGTTTTCGGAACGGCAATTTCGGCGTCCGCGCGCGCCTCTGCGCTGGCGGCAGCGTGGCCGCGCGAGGCAGAACCGCGCTTGATGAAATCCACGACCCTCATCCCGGCCACTCTATCAGGGCCGGGCGCAGTTGTGTCACATGGAGCCGTTCTCGTTTCACTCGACCACTCTGTTGGCACGGGCAATCAGAGTCGGCGTCAAATCGAGACCGAGCGCCTTCGCCGTCCGCAGATTGATGATTAATTCGAAGATGGTGGGTTGCTCGACCGGCAGATCGCTCGGCTTGGCACCTCGCAGGATGCGGTCCACATAGGTGGCGCCGCGCCAATAGATCGCCTGCAGGCTGGGCCCATAGGCCATGAGGCCGCCGTCGTCCGCGTAGTCGGAGTAGATCGAAAAGAGCGGCAACGCCGCTTTCAATGCGAGCGACACGATTTGGGGCCGATAGGAGGCGATCACCGGGTCATCGATCACCATGATCGCCCCGACCTGCCTCCGAATCGCAAACTCAACGGCGTCCCTGAGTTCACCAGGATCGGAGATCCCGATATCTTGCAGCTCGATGCCGAGCTCTCTGCTGGAGAACTGCAATTCCCGAAAGACCAGAACGGAGCCCTCACTCGGCCTGTTCCACAACACCGCGACACGCTCTGCGCCCGGCAACGCCTCCTTGAGCAATTCCAATCTTTTCCCGCTCAAATCCGAAACGATCGTGCTCAGGCCGGTGATGTTGGCGCCGGGCCGGGCAAGATTGGTCACGATTCCAGATTGGATGGGATCGGCGACCTGAATGAACACGATCGGGATTGTGCTGGTCGCTTCCTTTGCCGCGAGCGCGGGCCGGGTCGGGCTCGCCACGATCAGCTCGACCGGAAGGCCGGCGAGCTCGGCCGCAAGCCGCGGCAACGGCTCGGCGCTGCCTTCGGAGAAGCGCCACTCAATGGCGAGGTTCTGCCCTTCGACCCAGCCGAGGTCGCGCAGGCCCTGCTGGAACGTTCGGAACATTGGCGTGGGATGGGCGCGGATCGAGCCCTGGGACAGAACCCCGAGCCGCCGGACCTTCGGCTGGGCGCGCGCCGCTCGCGGGCGGTCAATCGAAGCCGCGGCCGCCGCGCTGCCAAGGAAAGTTAGAAATTCACGCCGCTTCATTCCCTACCTTCCCATGACCACTCGCAGAAGATGTGCCTGATCGCGCAACTCAGCTTTCAGCTCATGCGCGGCCCAAGCACGGTATCTCCCGACCCGATTGTGCCGGGAGCCGCGTCCCAGGTCCTTGGGCGAGATCTGAATCGTTCTGAATCGATCTGGACGAGGTGCACGCTGCGAGAATTCCGACGAGGCGGGTACAATCCCCGGTTGTCATTCGCGCATGCAGCGTTTCACTCGATCACTTCGTCGGACCGGGCGATGAATGTCGGCGAAAACTCCAGGCCGAGCGCCTTGGCGGTTCTGAGATTGATTGCGAGATCGAACTTGGTCGGCAGCTCCACCGGCAGATCGGCCGGCTTGGTCCCTTGCAGGATTCGGTGCACGTAGCCGGCGGCGCGCCGGAACAGATCGGGCACGCTCGGTCCATAGGCCATGAGCCCCCCAGCCGCCACGTTCTCCTTATTCTGGAACATGCCGGGCAAGCCTTTGTTTGCCAGGAACTCGATGATGCGACCGATGTGAAGCTGGTGGAACGGCTCATTGGTGACCATGACCACGTCGGGACGCTGGCGCAGCATCGCGGCGAAGGCAGGATCAAAATCGACGACGCTGCGCACCTCGACCGGGATCAGCACCATGCCGGCAGCGGGGGTTGCGACCTTCATCTCGGCGATGGTGGCCACGCTCGAGGCATTGTCCGGATTGGCGAGATAGGCGATGCGCGTCGCGTTGGGGATTGCCTCGCGCACGATTTGCAGGCGTTTGGGCCCGAGATCCGGACTCAGCACAGTGTTGCCGGTGATGTTGCCGCCGGGCCGGGCGAGGCTTGCGACCAAGCCGGCGCGCACCGGATCGCCGACGCCGACCATGACGATGGGGATCGTCGCAGTCGCCTCCTTCGCCGCCTGTGTGGGGGGCGTGCCGAAGGTCGCGATCAGGTCGACGGGACGGCGGACGAGCTCGGCTGCGACAATTGCGAGCCGCTCAGGCATGCCATTGCCATAGCGGTATTCGTAGGCGATGTTCTTGCCTTCGACGTAGCCCAGCTCGCGCAAGGCTTGGCGAAAGAAGCGCCACATCGGCGCATCATCGATGATGCCGATGCGCGGGATTTTTGCCGCGTGCTGTGCTTGTGCTGCGAGCGGAAAGGCCGCGGCGCTGCCCAGCAAGGCGATAAATTCGCGGCGTCTCACTTTGGCACCTTTCGCCGACGGCTAGCGTCAGCATTCAAAATTATGCCAAAAAACGCGCCGCGTCCCGGCGAAGTTGGAGCGGCGCGGGCTGGCACTGGAGGGTGCCGCCGATCGCCAGCGCTAGTCCATGGGGCAGATCTGAATCGTTCTGAATCGGTCGCCAAGACGCCGGGAGGCCAGAGAGCCGTCGCGCGGGTTCACAGCGCCGAGGAATTGAGCCGGCGGACCGCGAGCATGGTGATGTCGTCGGAGGGGAGCGCCGAGCCGACGAAGTTGCGAACCGCTTCGCCCACCGATTTCACGATTTCCGCGGCGGTCGAGCATCCGGCCCCCGCGCGCAGCACCGATTCCAGCCGAGCTTCGGCGAAGAGCTCCCCCTCACCATCGGCCGCTTCGGTCACGCCATCGGTGAAGACATAAATGCTCTCGCCCGGCGCCAGCGACGTGAGCCCGGTGGCGTAGACCGCTTCAGGGCGCACGCCGAGGATGACGCCCTTGGCGCCTTCGATCGCCGTGACCTCCTGCCCATTCAAACGATAGGGGGCGTTGTGCCCGGCATTGCAAAATTCGAGTTCGCCGCTTGCGAGTCTGAGCATGCCGAAGAACAAAGTCACGAACATCATGTCGCTGTTATTCTGGCAAAGCTCCCGGTTCACGCGCGCGATGATCTCGGCCGGCGGTGCCGACGGGTCCTGCCGCGAGCGCATGAGGTCGGTGGCGATGCGGATGAGGCTCTTGGTGCGCGCCATGAATAGCGCTGCCGCCATGCCCTTGCCGGAGACGTCTCCCACCAGGAAGCACAGCATGCCATCCTCGGTGACGAAAAAGTCATAGAGGTCGCCGCCGACCTCCCGCGCCGGCTCCATGCTGGCGCACAGATCGATCGGAAAGTCCGGGCTCGGTGCCGGAAACGACTGCGGCACCATCGCCATCTGCAGCCGCCGCGCCGCGTCGAGCTCCTCTTGCAAACGGGCGAGATGGGCGTCGATTTCGTCGCGCAAGCGCTTCTTCTCGAGCGTCGCGCCGAGGCGCGCTTTCAGCAAAACCGGATTGAAGGGCTTGAGCAGATAGTCGACGGCGCCGAGCTCGATGCACCGCGCCATACTGTTCAACTCGGTCAAGGCCGAAATCATGATCACGGGAAGGTCGCGCAGCCGTGCCTGATCCTTGAGCCAGGTGAGCACCTGGAACCCATCGACCTTCGGCATCATCACATCGAGCAGGACGAGGTCGAAGGTGTCCGTCTTGAGCCGCGCGATCGCCTCTTCGCCGTCGCGCGCGGTCTCAACGTCGGTGTAGCCCTCGAGATCGAGATGCAGCTTCAACGTGTAGACGTTGTCGTCGTTGTCATCGACGACGAGGATGCGGGGCGAAGCTCCCTTCGGTTGATGCTCGGTCACCGCGCTGTTCCGATGAATGCCGGAAAGCGCACTTTAGACCATGTTTCCTCGATATCGAACCACAAGCTGGCGCCATGTGCTGGTCTGCTCGTTTCCGCCGAAGCGGTGGGACTCAGTTTCTCCTGGGTTCCTGCTTTCGCGGGAATAGCGGGGCGGACATCGATGTCCACCCTTGCGGCTGGTTTCTCAGGCTGAATCGTTCTGAAATGTCCTGAACCGGGAGGTTTTGGCATTCCGCCGCAAATCGAATACGGATATGACAACGCGAGTGACGGAGGTGCTGCATGGACATGTCGGTTGACGATCTCGCCGGCGGCATCACCAGGGTCGCGCTGCGCGGGCGCTTCGATACCACCGGCGCTGTGGTCGTCGAGCTGCCATTCAACAAGCTCGTCACGGAAAAACGCAAGATCATCGTCGATCTGTCCGCCGTAAACTTCCTCGCCTCCTACGGCATTCGCGTTCTCCTGGTCGGTGCGAAGATCGTCAACGGCAAGGGCGGGAGCCTCGTCATCTTGTGTCCCGACAACAACGTCGCCAAGGTCCTCAAAACGGCGGGGATGGATGCGTTGATCCCGATCCATCAGACCGAAGCCACGGCCATGGCGGCGCTGGCATCGTGATTGCGATGTCGCCTCTCCAAGCAAGTCGTTTGCTGCTGCGCAAGGACGTCGCCGAATTGGAGCGGCTGGCAGGTTGGATCGAAGGTTTTACCCGACAGGGCGCGTCGCCGGACGTGTCCTTCGCCGTGCAACTTTGCCTCGAGGAGGCCGTCGCCAACATCATCATGTACGGCGGCGCGAAGGACGATCCGATCGAGATCGCAGTCGAGCTCGAGCGCAACGGCACAACGCTCGTCGCCCGCATCGAGGATAACGGCCGGCAGTTCGATCCCACCCACGCACCGCCGCCGGCGCCGGCGGCCTCGCTCGCGGAGGCGAAGGTTGGCGACCTTGGCATCCACCTGATGCGCAGCTTTGCGAGCGGCATGGACTACGAGCGCCGCGACGGCCTCAATCGGCTGACCTTCCGGTTCGTCGAGCCGCCGGAGCAACTCCCATGAGCGAGGCCTTCGCGTTCGGACCGTTTCGTTTGTTGGTCGCCCGGCGCGAGCTTCTGGCCCATGGTGTCCCAGTCACGATCGGCCAGCGCGCCTTCGAGATTTTGCTGGTGCTGGTGAGCCGCCACGGGCAGCTGGTGACCAAGGACGAGCTCATGGCCGAGGTCTGGCCTGGAGTGGTGGTCGAGGAAAACAACATTCAGGTTCACATTTCTGCGGTGCGCAAGGTGCTGGCGACGGCGGGCGAGGGCGAGCGCTACCTCCTCACCGTCGCCGGGCGGGGCTATCGCTTCGTGGCGCCGGTCGCGCGCGAGAGCGCTGCACAGGGCAAAGCGCCGCAAGGCCCCGAGCAAAGCGCGTCAGTTTCTGCCGACGGCGCCGCCGCGACCAACAATCTTCCGCAGCAATTGACCACCTTGATCGGACGCGAAGCCGATCTCGCGGAGATCAAGGCGCGGGTGAGCAGCCATCGCCTGGTGACCCTCACTGGATCGGGAGGGGTGGGCAAGACGCGGCTCTCGATCGAGGCCGGCCGTAGCCTCCTCGATCGTTATCCGGACGGCGTGTGGCTCGCCGAGCTCGCTCCGCTCAACGACCCGCAGCTCGTGACCTCCATCATCGGCGATGTTTTGGGCGTGAGTCTGAATATTACGGGCGGCGCGCTGGACGCGCTCGCGTCGGCGCTTCGGAACAAAGAGCTGCTTCTGATGATCGACAACTGCGAGCACGTCCTCGCCGAAGCCGCGCGCGTGGCCGAAGCGCTGATGCGAACCTGCCCGCGCCTATCGATCCTGGCATCAAGCCGCGAGCGGCTGGCGATCGCAGGAGAGAGCGTTATTCGCGTGCCCTCGTTGCCCGCGCCGCAGCAGAGCGAGACGTTGACGGCAACGGACGCGCGCGGTTATGCCGCCGTGCGCCTGTTCGTCGAGCGCGCGAATGCGCTCGGCTGCGGATTCGCGCTCACCGACGCCAATGCCGCGGCGGTGGCATCGATCTGCCGGCGGCTCGACGGGATTCCGCTGGCGATCGAGCTGGCGACACCGCGGCTGAAGGTATTGCCGGTGGAGCAGCTCGCCGGCGGCCTCGATCAACGTTTCCGCCTGCTCACCGGCGGCAGCCGTACCGCTTTGCCGAGGCAGCAGACGCTGCACGCCCTGATCGATTGGAGCTATGGCCTGCTCAGCGAGGCGGAGAAGATGCTGCTCGCGCGGCTGTCGGTATTTCTGGGCGGCACCACCGTGGCGTCGATTACCGCCGCCATTGCCGGCGACGACATGCCGCGTGAGCAGGTTGGCGATCTGCTGTTGTCGCTGGTCGAGAAATCCTTGGTGCAGACCGATCTCGCCGGCGGCGAATGTCGCTACGGCCTGCTCGAATCGACCCGGTATTATGCGGCCGAGAAACTTAGCGATGCGCCGCGCGTGCGCCGCCGCCACGCCGAGCATTTCGCCGCGCGCCTCGCGCAGGCGAGCGCCGAGTGGGAGACGACGCCGACGCGAGAGTGGATCGCGCGCTATGAAGCCGATGTCGACAACCTGCGCGGCGCGCTGGAATGGGCCTTCGGACCGGACGGCGACGTCGCGCTCGCGCTCGCTCTCGTCGCGCACAGCCACGTGCTCTGGGCCGAGCTCGGTCTCATCCTGGAACACCGGCGCTGGGTCGACGCTGCGCTCGAGAAGATCGGGAAGACGACGCCGCCCGATGTCACGGCGCGGCTCCTCTCCTGGCAGGCTGGCGACGTGAGGGAACTTGACGATCCCGCGGACTATGACGAGGCGATCCGCGCTGCCGGTCTCTACCGCAAGCTCCGCGAGCCCTTTCACGAGGGCCGCGTATTGTTGCGGGCCGGTACGGCACGCCTCTTGCCCGACAGCGGCGATGAGGGCGAGCGCCTGCTGCGCAAAGCGCACGCGCTCGTGCGTCCGTTTGGGACCACCAAGACGTTGGCGCGCTGCCTCAGCGCGCTCGCCTCCGCTCGCCTGTTCGCCGGCGATCTTGCCGAGGCGCGCTCGCTACATGGCCAGGCGCTCGACGTTTATCGCGATCTCGGCGAGGTTCCGGATGAACATCTTAAGTCCGCATAACCGCAAATCCACAAGCCTGCTGAGCGGCAGTCGCAGGGGACGCGCTCGTGCGGGCGGCGACTGTCACGTCATTGTGGCAACCGATATGATAAAGCCGCCTCGGTCCGCCGATCAAAACAGGCGCTGCGCTGAAGTGATGAGCCGATCGAAAGGAGCTCAAGGGTAGCGCATGGCAATGGATGCTCCCGGTATCCTCATCGTCGATGACAATGAGGACAATCGATACACGCTGCAATTGCTCCTCGAGAGCGATGGCCACGAGCGCATCGCCACCGCCGCGAGCGGGAACGAGGCCATCGCGCTCATCGAGAAGGAAAAGTTCAGCCTCGTGCTGCTGGATCTGATGATGCCGGATCTCAATGGGGACGAGGTGCTCAAACTAATCAAGAGCGATCCGGACAAGCGAGATATCCCGGTGGTGATGATCAGCGCCGACACGGATGCCGAGAAAGTATCTCAGTGCATCGAGCTCGGCGCCGACGATTATCTGCCGAAGCCGTTCAATCCGACGATCCTGCGCGCGCGGATCGGCGCGGCGCTGCGCCGACACTCCTTACGGGCGCTGGAAAACGATTACCTGGGCAAGATCGAGAACGAAAAGCGTCATTCCGAGAACCTGCTGCGCAACGTGCTCCCGGCCGAGATCGCCACCCGGCTGCGGAACGGGGAAAGCAACATCGCCGACCATTTCGAGGATGCCACCGTCATCTTTGCCGACGTCGTCGGCTTCAGCAAGATCACGGCGCGGATGAAGGCCTTTGAGATCGTTGGCTGTCTCAATCAATTGTTCAGCGAATTCGACAAGCTTGCCGAAGACGCCGGCATCGAAAAGATCAAGACGATCGGCGACAACTACAT
>Ga0081455_10008706_pt1 | contig 10509 bp, 12 predicted proteins | sample TabmetS3T2R1_FD_70207 | JGI IMG/M metagenome (GOLD analysis project Ga0081455, IMG submission 70207) | Tabebuia heterophylla rhizosphere microbial communities from the University of Puerto Rico - S3T2R1 | ecosystem: Host-associated > Plants > Roots > Rhizosphere ... | reverse complement strand
AAGGCCACTGCGAAGAAGGCCGCCGCGACCAAGTCGGCGCCCGAGGCCGACGACGCCGGCGACCCCGAGGCCGAGGCTCCGGCCGACGAAGCCGTCGTCGAGGACGCCGAGGAGGGCGGGTGAGCGACACCACCGCCCCGCCCGAGGTGCCGACGGCCCGCGCCGTCCTCGAGCACCTCGTGCGCTCGCTGGTCGAGGATCGCGACGCCGTGCTCATCGACACCGAACGGGGCCGCGGCGTGCCGCGCCTCACCGTTCGGGTCGGCCCTTCCGACATGGGCCGGGTCATCGGCAAGCGAGGCCGTGTGGCCCAGGCGATCCGGATCGTGACCCGGGCGGCCGCCGCCCGCGACGGCAGCGACGTCGAGGTCGAGTTCGAGGACTGAACCCTGCAGGGTTCACTGAGAGGTCCCGAATGACGCCGGCCGGCGACCGGGTCGCACCCCTGCTCGAAGTAGGCCGCGTGACCAGGCCCCACGGCCTGCGCGGCGAGGTGGTCGTCGATCTGACGACCGATCGAGTCGAGCGGCTCGCCCCGGGCACCGTCCTCTCCAGCGACGCCGGCGACCTGACCGTCGCCGCCGCCCATCCCCACCAGCGCCGCTGGATCGTGGCGTTCGAGGGTCATGCCGGTCGAGAGGCGGCCGAGCGACTGCGGGGCCTGGTACTACGGGCCGAGCCCCTCGACGATCCCGACGCACTGTGGGTCCACGATCTCGTGGGCAGCGAGGTGGTCACCGTCGACGGCGACGTGGCCGGCACGTGCGTTGCGGTGGTCGCCAACCCCGCCTCCGACCTGCTCGAGCTCGATGGTGGGGCCCTGGTGCCGGTCGTGTTCGTGGTCGACCGCACGCCCGGACGGGTGGTCATCGACCCGCCCGAGGGTCTCCTGGAGCCGTAGGGGCCCTGGATGCGCGTCGACGTCTTCACGATCTTTCCGGGCCTGGTCGACCACTTTGCTGCCCACAGCCTGGTCGGCAAGGCCAGGACCGCCGGGACGCTCGACATCAGGGTCCACGACCTGCGGTCCTGCGCAACCGACCCCCATCGATCGGTGGACGACGCGCCGTTCGGCGGCGGCGCCGGCATGGTCCTCATGGCCGAGCCCATATTCGCCGCAGTCGAGGCCATCGACCCGCCGCGGCCATTGCTCTACCTGGGTCCGGCCGGCCGCCGGTTCGACCAGGCGGTGGCGCAGGAGCTCTCGACCCTCGAGCCCGGGTTCAGCCTCCTGTGCGGCCGCTACGAGGGCGTAGACGAGCGGGTACGCGAGCACCTGTGCGACGGCGAGCTGTCGATCGGCGACGTGGTCCTGGCCGGCGGCGAGGTCGCCGCGATGGTGGTCATCGAGGCCGTGGGGCGGCTGGTCCCCGGCGTGATGGGCAATCGGGTGTCCGCCGACGACGAGTCGTTCCGCGATGGGCTCTTGGAGTACCCCCAGTACACCCGGCCGGCCGTGTTCCGGGGGTGGGACGTGCCCGAGGTGCTGCGCTCGGGCGACCACGGCCGGATCGCCCGGTGGCGGCGCGCCCAGGCCATCCGCCGCACCCTCGACCTGCGCCCCGACCTCGTCGAGTCGCGTGGCGGCGTGACGTTGGAGGAGCGCTCGCTCCTGGCCGAGTTCGGGCTCGAGGACGACGGCGTCGGGGCCTGAGGCCCGCGCCACGGTCGTCCCGCTTGTGACTTTGTGTTCGGTTCACCTGCCCGGATACCATCATTCGTCCGCCCGCATCTCCCAGGACGACGAAGGCGACCCCGCGATGAATCCCACCGATCTCGTCGACCAGACCAGCCTCCGGACCGACATCCCCGATTTCACCCCCGGCGACACCCTCAAGGTGCACGTCCGCGTCGTCGAGGGCTCCAAGGAGCGGGTCCAGGTGTTCCAGGGTGTCGTCATCGGGCGCTCGGGGTCGGGCATCCGCGAGACGTTCAAGGTCCGCAAGGTCAGCTACGGCGTCGGGGTCGAGCGCACGTTTCCCCTGCACACACCGACCATCGCCAAGATCGAGGTCGTGACGCGGGGCGATGTGCGCCGGGCCAAGCTCTACTACCTGCGCGACCGCATCGGTAAGGCCGCGAAGGTCCGCGAGCGGCGCGAGGCCTGAGCCCGAGCCGGCGCGCAGCCCCGAGAGCGGGAAGCACACCTGAGCCCGACTACCAGCGGCCGGTGCCGCCGGTAGGGTGCTCCTCCATGAGCGCCGAGGACCTCGAGCAGTACGAGGCGGACATCGAGCTCCAGCTCTACAAGGAGTACAAGGACCTCACGCCGATGTTCTCGTACGTCGTCGAGACCGACCGGCGTTCGTACCTGGCCAACCAGGTGCGCCAGACGGTCCGCAACGAGGGCGGGCGCACGTACATCGAGCTCGAGCTCCACGATGCGTGGGTCTGGGACATGTACCGCACCAGCCGGTTCGTGCAGTCGGTCAGGATCGTCACGTTCAAGGACGTGAACGTCGAGGAGCTCCCCGCCAAGGAGCTGTAGGTGGGCGGGCCCGACCCAGGCCGCGCCTATCGGCAGCGGTTGGGGGCGCGTGGTGAGGATCGGGCGGCTGCCTGGTACCGCGCCGCCGGCTACGACGTGGTCGCCCGCAACTGGCGCTGCCCCGAGGGGGAGCTCGACCTGGTCGTCGGACGGCCCGGCGAGCTGGTGTTCTGCGAGGTGAAGACGCGTAGCTCGGATCGATTCGGCGCCCCCGCCGAAGCCGTCACCATCGCCAAGCAGCGACGGCTACGGATGCTGGCGGCGAGGTTCCTGGCCGACCACGTGCTCGACGCCGGCACCGCTGGCCGGACCATCCGCTTCGATGTCGTGGCCGTGAGCGGATCCGCCGTGGACGTGATCGAGGCGGCGTTCTGACGCCTGAATCTCAGCCGGCGAGGGCCCAGATGACCAGTGCGGCGCACACCACCAGTGCCACCGCGACCATCACGTAGTCGGCGGTCGAGCGGTGGGTCTGGCGAAAGGGGTTGAAGCCCACCGGCTCAGTATCGTGCCCGAGATGGGCCACGTGCAGGTCGAGCGCAGCCAGGGCATCGTCACGGTGACCCTCTCGAACCCCGCCAAGCGCAATGCCATCCCGGTCGGGGCGTGGCCCGAGATCGAGGCGGCGTTCCGGGAGGTGGCAGGGCGCCGTGACGACCGCTGCGTCGTGCTGACGGGAGAGGGTGACGACTTCTCGTCGGGTGCCGATGTCACCGGTGCGGCGGCGGACGACGTTGCCCATCCCCTCTGGCTCATGCGCTCGATCTCCGCCGCGATCGACGCTCTGTACGCGTTGCCCCAGCCCGTCGTCGCGCGTGTCGCCGGCGTGTGCGTGGGCGTCGGGCTCAACATGGCTCTCGCCTGCGACCTCGTCGTCGCCAGTGACGACGCCCGCTTCTCGGAGATCTTCGTCCGGCGCGGCCTCAGCATCGACGGCGGCGGCTCGTGGTCATTGCCCCGGACAGTGGGGCTGCTCAAGGCCAAGGAGCTGGCCCTGCTGGGCGACATCATCCCCGCCGCCGAGGCGGAACGGATCGGGCTCGTGAGCCGCGTCGTCCCGCGCCCGGACCTCGACGCCACCGTGGCCGAGCTGGCGACGCGGCTGGCGGGCGGGCCGCCTTTGGCGCTGAGCATGACCAAGCGGCTCCTGGACAACTCGGACCAGCTCACGCTGGCCCAGGCGCTCGAGGCCGAGGCCCAGGCGCAGATCGTCAACTTCGGCACCCGGGACACCGCCGAGGCGATGGCCGCGTTCGTCGAAGGCCGGGAGCCTCGCTTCCGGGGCTCCTGACCAGGGTCTGCGCCTCTTTCAGTAAGTTTCCGCCCATAGGGTTGCTTTCACCGCCTGACCTGTTGTGAGGATAAGTGTCACACCCTTCGGGTATGGTGTGAGCACACCCCGGTCACAGGGCCGGGCTGGGTCGAGGTCCCGAGGGTTGCGGCGGCCTCCCTGAGATCCCCGCTCTCGTCAGGAGGCCCCGCTCGTGCTCGCATCCGTCGCGTCGGCGACCCTGCTCGGCGTCGAGGGCCGGCCCGTTCGGGTCGAGGTCCACGTGTCCAAGGGGCTGCCCGCGTTCACCGTCGTCGGCCTGCCCGACACCACGTGCCGCGAGGCGCGCGACCGCGTCCGGGCCGCGCTCATGTCGAGCCGGCTGGCGTGGCCCAACGCCCGGGTCACTGTCAACCTGGCGCCACCGGGCGTGCGCAAGGTCGGCGCCGGCCTCGATCTCGCCATCGCCGTGGCCCTGCTGGTGGCGAGCGAGCAGCTGCCGCCGAGCTCGGGTGAGGGCCGAGCCTTCGTGGGCGAGCTGGGCCTCGACGGCTCGGTGCGGGCGGTCCCCGGTGCCTTGCCGCTGATCGACGCACTGGCCGAACCCGAAGTCGTGGTGCCGGCGGGGTGCACGGTGGAGGCACAGCTCATCGGGCGCCACGTGATCCGCCCGGTTGGCCGCCTCGAGGAGCTGGTGGATGCGCTCATCGGCAGGGGGCAGTGGCCCGACCCGCCGCCGCCCGTGCGCCTGCCGCCGCCGGCGCCAGGCCCCGACCTCGCCGACGTGCGCGGGCAGCCCGCCGCCCGGTTCGCGCTCGAGGTCGCCGCCGCGGGCGGGCACCACCTGCTGCTCATCGGCCCGCCGGGGGCCGGCAAGACGATGCTGGCCCGACGGCTGGCGGGGCTGTTGCCCGACCTCGATCCCGCCCAGGCGCTCGAGACCACCTGCATCCATTCCGCCGCTGGGCAGCCGCTGCCTCCCGGCGGGCTCGTCCGCCGCCCGCCGCTCCGTGCGCCGCACCACGGTGCCTCGGCGGTCTCGCTGGTCGGCGGGGGATCGGGGTCGATGCAGCCCGGGGAGATCTCGTTGGCGCACAACGGGGTGCTGTTCCTCGACGAGGTCGGCGAGTTCGAGCCCTTGGTGCTCGACAACCTGCGCGAACCGCTGGAGGAGGGCGTCATCCGCGTGGCCCGAGCCGCCGCCAAGGTGACGTTCCCGGCGAGGGTCCTATTGGTGGGGGCGATGAACCCGTGCCCCTGTGGCGAGGGCGGGCCGCCCGGCGGCTGTCGGTGCTCGGGCGCCGCCCGGGCCCGCTACGCGCGGCGGTTGTCGGGGCCGCTGCTCGACCGGTTCGATCTCCGGGTCGAGGTGGGCAGGCCCGACGTCGCCGAGCTGCTCGACACCGCCGCCGGCGAACCGACGCGTGCGGTGGCCGCCAGGGTGGCGCGGGCGCGGGCGGCGGCGGCCGAACGCGACGTGGTCGCCAACGCCGCGCTTCCGGCCTGGCGGCTCGACGACGTGGCGGCGGTCGAGCGCGCCGCCACCCGGCTGATCGAAAGGGCGCTGCGAGCCGGTCGGCTCACCGGACGGGGACTCGGCGGCGTGCGCCGCGTCGCCCGCACCATCGCCGACCTCGCCGGGCACGTTGGTCCCTTGGGTGTCGAGCACGTGAGCACCGCGCTGGCGTTGCGGGCCGATCCGCTCTGCTTCGACTGGCGGGTGGCGTGATGGCCCGGCCACCCACCCGCTTGTCCGGCGGGTTTCTCCGGCCCCGGGAACTTCCCCCCGACGCGTTCGCCGTCGCACTCACCTGCCTGCCGGGGATGGGCCCCGCCCGCCTGTCCGCCGTCCTGCGGACCGAGTCGGCCGCTCGCGCCTGGTGCCGCATCCGAGGTGGCGCGGGGTGGCATGACGCCGCCGTGGTGGCGGCCCTGGGCTCGCGGGCCGACGCCCTCACGGCCAGCTGGCGTCAGGCCGCCGCGGAGATCGACCCGGCCGTCGTGTGGCAGGCGATCGTCGAGCAGGGCATCGGTGTCGCCGTCGCCGGCTCGGCCGGCTACCCACCCGTCCTGGCGGCCGACATCGAGCCGCCGGGCGTCGTGTTCCACCGGGGGTCGCCCGACGTCGTGGCCGGTCCCCGGGTGGCCGTGGTGGGGACGCGCCAGTGCAGTGCGACCGGCGCAGCGATCGCCTGTGAGCTGGGCCGCGACCTGGCCTCCGCTGGCGTGGCGGTCGTTTCCGGTCTCGCATCAGGCATCGACGCGGCTGGGCACCGCGGCGCCCTGTCCGCCGCACGAGACGGCGATGGCGCCCCGCCCATCGGCGTCGTTGGCAGCGGCCTCGATGTCGTGTATCCCCGCGGCCAGGCCGAGCTGTGGCGAGCTGTGGCACGTCATGGCCTCCTGCTGTCGGAAGCGCCTCTGGGCGCCCGGCCCGAGCGTTGGCGCTTTCCGGCGCGCAACCGCATCATCGCGGCGCTCGCAGACCTGGTCGTGGTGGTCGAGTCGCACCGCCGTGGCGGGTCGATGCACACGGTCGACGAGGCCGACCGGCGCGGCATCGACGTCATGGCCGTGCCCGGCTCGGTGCGGGCGCCCGCCTCGGCGGGGACGAACGGGCTGCTGGCCGAGGGCCGCGCACCGGTCTGTTCGGCCGACGACGTGCTCGTGGCCCTGGGGCTGGGGCCCGCGGGCCGGCGCCCCCGCGACGACGGCCGCCCGCTGCCCGACCCGGCCGACGCCACCGTGCTCGACGCCGTGGGGTGGCAGCCCGCCACCCTCGATCAGATCGGCGTGCGCACGGCCACGGCCTGGCGGTCCTGGCCCCGGCGCTCGACCGGCTCTGCGAAGCGGGGTGGGTGGCGAGGCGCGGCGGTTGGTACGAGAGGATCGCCGGGGGGACCCCATGACGGCCGGTACCTTTGGCAACCGTGGCGCCAGGCTGGCGAGTGGAGGAGTTCACCCGCTCGCTGACGGCCGCCGCACCGTCCACGGTCGAGGCCTACCGACGCGACCTTGCGGCGTTCTTCACCTGGGCCGAGCGCCTGGGCACCAGCTCGCCCGGCGAGGTGCAGCGCACGACGGTCAGGCGTTACCTGGCCTATCTCGCCACCCGGGGGTTCGCCCGCCGGACCATCGCCCGGCGGGCGTCGACCCTGCGTCGCTACTTCGGATGGGCCCGGCGCGTCGGCGCCGTGGCCAACGACCCCACGGCGGGCCTCAGCGCCCCCAGGGGCGAGGCGCGGCTGCCCAGGGTGTTGCACCCCGACGAGTTGCGTTCACTGCTGGACGAGCCCGCATCCGCCGGTCCCTACGGGGCCCGCGACCTACGCGACACCGCCCTGCTGGAACTGCTCTACGGCAGTGGCTTGCGGGTGGCGGAGGCGTCAGCGCTCGACGTCGACGATCTCGACCTGGCACAGGGGCGCGTCCGGGTGTGGGGCAAGGGTGGCAAGCAGCGCGTGGTGCCGCTGAGCGAACCGGCGGCCGACGCGCTGCGGCGCTGGCTCGCCGACGGCCGTCGCGAGCTCGCCACCGAGGCCTCGCCGGGGGCCGCCCTCTTCCTCAATCTCCGGGGCCGGCGGATGACACCCCGCGACGCCCGCCGGGTGTTGGATCGCCGCGCCGTGGCTCCGACCCACCCCCATGCGTTGCGGCACACCTTCGCCACCCACCTGCTCGACGGTGGCGCCGACCTGCGGGTTGTCCAGGAACTACTCGGTCATGCAGACCTGGCGACCACGCAGCGTTACACTCACGTCTCCAAAGAACGGTTACGGTCCGTGTTCGACGCCACTCACCCACGGGCATAGAGGCACACGTGACGTTCGCTGAGGAAAAGACTGGGGACTTGTGGGCCGCGTACAAGCGCGACGGCCGGCACGCAGCTCGCGATGAGCTGATCCTCCGCTACGCGCCCCTGGTCCAGTACGTGGTCGGGCGGATGGGTGTCGGCCTGCCCAACCATGTCGAGCGGGCCGACCTGGTCAGCTACGGCATCTTCGGTCTCATCGATGCGGTCGAGCGATTCGACCCCGACCTGGGATGCCGGTTCGAGACCTATGCGATCGCCCGGATCAAGGGGAACATCCTCGACGAGCTGCGCACCCTGGATTGGGTGCCCCGCTCGGTCCGTGCCAAGGCCCGCCGCATCGATGCCGCCGTCTCCCGGCTCGCCGCCACCTTGCATCGTTCGCCCACCGAGGGCGAGCTCGCCGACGCTCTGGGCATGAACGACGACCAGCTCCAGCGGGCCCTGTCGCAGACCTCGCTGATGAGCCTCGTCACGTTCGACGCCGCCGTGAGCTCGGCCGCCACCGGCGATCCGCCGTTGACGGTCGGCGACGTCCTCACCAGTGACGACGACGATCCCCTGGCCGCGGTCGAGCTGGCCGAGCTGCGCGGTGCGCTGGCCGACGCCATCGAGCGCCTGAGCGAGCGCGAGCGGGCGGTTGTCAGCCTCTACTACCACGACGGCCTCACGTTGGCCGAGATCGGCGAGGTGCTCGGTGTCACCGAGAGCCGCGCCTGCCAGATCCACGGCAAGGCCGTCACCAGGCTGCGGCTCCGCATGACCGCCGCCGGACGCATCCCCGCCTGACGTCCCCGGCACCCCAACCTCCCCCGCACACCGAGATCCGACGCGCCCCGAAGCCGCGGCTCGCCGCGGACGGCCCGCGCGGCCCGATGGATCGCTCACCGGTCTAGGCCGCCCCCACTTCCCCCCGAGGTAGTCGCACACGCCCAAGGGGGATGTCATGCTCCCGGCCCGCCGGTCGTCCCAGCCCGCCCGCCTGCGCCCGCGGAGGCGCCGCCACGTGCGGCGCGCGTCCGGGCTCCGCCAGCTTCGGCGCGAGCTCCGCCGCTGGTGGCGCCCCCTGGCGCCCGGACCGATGGCCGGGGCATTGGCGCTAGCGATGACGACCGCAGCGTTGTCGTCCGCCACTCCCGCCGGCGCCCAGGCGCCCACTGCCGACTCCCCGCCACCCACATACCAGCCACCAGTCGCTGCGCCCATCTCCGACCCCTTCCGACCGCCGGCCGGGCCCTACGGCGCCGGCAACCGCGGCCTCGAGTACGACACCGTGCCCGGCGACACGGTGCGGGCCAGCGCCGACGGCACGGTCGTCTTCGCCGGGCCCGTGGCCGGCACGCTGCACGTCACCCTGCGCCACGGCGACGGCGTGCGGACGTCCTACTCGTTCCTCGGCGCCGTCGACGTCGTGCTCGGTCAGCGGGTCCGGGGCGGCAACCGGGTCGGGATCGCCGGCGAGCGGCTGCACTTCGGGGCCCGCTCGGGGGATGCGTACTTCGATCCCGCATCGCTGTTCGTCGGTGGCGAGGTCGACGTCGAGCTGCTCCCGTTCGAGATCCCTCCCGGCAGCACGCCGGAGGCCGAGGCCCGGGCGCTCGCGCAGCTGGCGTTCGACGGCGGCGGTGGTCTCGGCATCCCCGGAGTCGGCGCCGCTCTGGGATGGCTGTACGACCGCGCCCGCTCCTCGGCCACCTACGCCACCCAGCTCAACCTGCCCGCCCGCGGCCTCGGCCTCGCCGCCGATCTCGGTGCCCGTCTGTTTCTCCATGGGCCATGCTCCGACGGCCCGCCGCCCGTGGCACCGGTGCGGGGTCGGGATCGAGTGGCGATCACCGTCGCCGGGCTGGGCTCGTCGAGCAGCGACGCCTCGATCGACGCACTCCGCACCGCCGACCTGGGCTACGACGACGATCGGGTGGTGCGTTTCAGCTACGCGGGCGGTCGGGTGCCCGGCTCCGCGGCCGCGCTCGGCGACCTCGCCGCCCACCCGTACGAGCCCCACGCCAGCGAGGGCGACCTCCACGGCGCCGCTCAGCGGCTGGCCGACCTCGTGCAGGACGTCGCCGCCTCCGACCCCGACGCCACGATCGACGTCTTCGCCCACTCGCAGGGGGGCGTCGTCGCACGGTTGGCGCTGCTCGAGCTGGCCGAACGCGGTGCGGCGCTCGACCGTCTCGGGGTCGTGACCACCCTCGGCACCCCACACAAGGGTTCCGACCTCGCCACGGCCGTCGTCGGGGCGGGCACCACGCTGACCGGCGGCCTCGGCCTCCGGGCCGCCGACGCCCTCCTCGACGGCATCGACCCCGGCGCGGCTGCGGTCCGGCAGCTGGCGGAGAACTCCGACGTCGTGCGCGAGCTGGCCCGCGGGGGCGTGCCCGCCGGCGTCCGGCTCGTCTCCATCGCCGCCCGCGGCGATCTGGCGGTGGCGGCGCCCAACACCGAGGTCGATGGCGCCACCAACGTGACGGTGGCGGTGTCGGGCTGGTCCGCCCACGGCGACGTCGTCGCATCCGACGAGGCCACCACGGAGATGGCCAGGGCGCTCGCGGGCCAGCCCCCAGCGTGCGAGGGCTGGCGCGACGTGGTCGCGGACGTGGTGGTGGGCCACGGGATCTCCATCGCCGAAGATCAGATCGGCGCCGCCGCGCTCGCCCAGCTGCCGTGAACCGCGGGCGGAATCATGGCGGGTCTCCGCGAGCTCCCGATAGGCTGACCCGCCGGCCGGAAGCCCTCTGGCCTGGCACACCACTCCACAGCCGGACTCAACCCACGGTCGTCCTCGGACGCGCGGGTCCGGCGAGGACCAACCGTTGGGACGAAAGGGAACAGACACGTGGCTGTCGTCACCATGAAGCAGCTGCTGGAGGCCGGGGTCCACTTCGGCCACCAGACCCGCCGTTGGAACCCCAAGATGAAGCGCTTCATCTTCGGCGA
>Ga0081455_10008705_pt1 | contig 10509 bp, 9 predicted proteins | sample TabmetS3T2R1_FD_70207 | JGI IMG/M metagenome (GOLD analysis project Ga0081455, IMG submission 70207) | Tabebuia heterophylla rhizosphere microbial communities from the University of Puerto Rico - S3T2R1 | ecosystem: Host-associated > Plants > Roots > Rhizosphere ... | reverse complement strand
TGAGAACTCATGGTATCATGGAATGACGAGAGAGTCACCAAAAACACACTCCATCGGATAAAGTGGTAACCAGAGGAGCCTCGACTGGCAGGGGCAACTTGACGCTTGATTCGCTGTACCTATCTGATAGCCGGCTATACCATTTGTCAGAAAATCGTGTCAACAATCACGCAGTTCGCACGAATTTTCGCGAGAAAATAAGAATTGAGATAAGCTCGTGGAATGAGCAAACAAATCACCATCACTCACGAGCGCACAGATGATATCCCGGTCATCATTGCATTTCTCCTGAAGATGCGTGTGGCCGAGTTGATCGACAAACACTTCCCCACCAATGGCAATTGGACGGGCTTGAGTCTGGGGCAAATGTTGGTGGTCTGGTTGACCTTCATTGTCTCCGAAGGCGACCATCGGCTCTCTCACGTGGAGCCGTGGGTCGCAGCGCATCAACACACGCTTAGCCGCTCCTTGGGCCAAGACGTCCTCCCGCGCGATTGCACCGATGATCGGTTGGCGACGGGCCTGGATTACCTGAGCGTGGCCGAGCTCTGGGGTGAGTACGAATGCGAACTCAATCAGACCCTCATTCGCGTCTACGACCTGCACCCCAACACTACTCGTGTGGATCCGACGACCGTCTCAGCCTATGTGACACCGGACGGGCTATTTCAATTCGGTCACAGCAAGGATCATCGGCCCGATCTGCCGCAACTGAAGATCGCGCTAACCACACTCGATCCGCTCGGACTGCCGCTGACCATCGCGACTGTGGCCGGCAACACCGCCGATGATCCGCTCTATCTGCCGGCAATCGCAAAAGTTCGCCGGGGTGTCGGTGTCACGGGCATGACGTACATCGGCGATTGCAAAATCGCGGCGCTCGCCACGCGCGCCGACATCGTGGCGCACCAAGATTTCTACCTGTGTCCCCTGTCAGCCAAACAGGTCTCAGCGGAGGACCTTGATCGGCTGCTGGCACCGGTCTGGAGTGGCGAGCAGCCGCTTGCGGACGTTCGTCTCAGTGCCGAAGGCCACGCCGATGACCAGACCGAGCCGGATGCCGCGGGTTTTGCCTCCGTCGTCGAGCAAAGCGGCCAAGGACAGGAAGGCCTAGTACTGCGATGGCAGGAACGACGTTGGGTCGTGCGGTCGCTGGCCCACGCCCGCCGGCAGGAAGAGAGCCTGCGCCAGCGCGCCCAACGCGCAGTTGCGGAGATCAACGCGCTCAATGAACGCAAGCAGGGCAAGAAGCGGCTCGCTGCCGAAGCCGCCGCGTTGCAGGTCGCCGAAGCGCTCATCGCCAAACATCGCGTCGCCGCTGTCATACACATCGGCGTCCACACCACCGTGCATGCAGCGACCAAACGCCGCTATGGTCAGCGGCCGGCGCGGGCTATCCGCACGATGAGTGTGCAGGTCGAGGCCAGGATTGATCAAGCCGCCATGGCACAGGCTGTGCGGCGACTAGGTTGGCGTGTGTACGCGACCAATCACGACCAGGAGACGATGGGCCTGACGCAGGTCGTCGCGGCCTATCGGAGTGAATATCTGGTCGAGCAAGGCATTCGGCGCTTGAAAGGTCGCTCGTTGTCGCTCACGCCGCTCTACTTGCAATGCGAGCAGCGGATCGTCGGGCTGATCTTCCTGCTAAGCATTGCCCTGCGCGTGCTGGTGCTGATGCAGTTTGTCGCACGGGAGCATTTGAAGACAGAAGGCACGACGCTGAAAGGCATCTACCCTGGACAACCCGGCAGACAAACCACACGTCCAACGACGGAGATGCTGCTGCACGTGTTTCGCGGGATCACATTGTCGCGGATTACGCTCAATGACGAAACCTACGAACACTTGACGCCTCTCACTGCTGTACAAGAGTGCATTCTAGCATTGATTGGACTATCGACAGAGATCTTCTCCAGACTCGTGCCTCAATTGTCAAAAACCGATGTTTATTCACACGAACCGTGAGGGATACTTGTATCTATATGGAGATACTTGCATCTCTATATCGATACCACTGAAACATCTCCATGTGGATACTTCGGTGATGCGTCCTGGCATCTAGATGTAGATACCTCTGATGGCTTCGATCATGGCATCGGCCACTTGTAGACCCTCAGAGGGAAGTTAGCGTCTTCGAACACGTCTGTCTCCCAATGAGGGGTATTTGCCCCCCACCCGAGACAGATTTGGTGTATAACTTCCAAATGACATATACAATTATAGCCAGAGCTTATCTAAAAGGGATACGAAACTTATAGAAGGATAAGACGAGAATGACGATGCCCTGCCGGCACTGCAGTATGTGTGCCTCGCCACGAGGTAGTAGGATGGCCGACGCCATGATCGAGGCGCCTCTGATTCCTGGACGATACGATCGACCAGGTGCAGTACGACCACATGACCTGAGCAACACCTGCTGGTACCCCTCACGTGCCGCGCTGAACCGCCTCTGGTACGGCGCGCCGCCGTCTTGCACAGCTTCTGCCCTGTTGAGGTTCGACAGGTGTCCAGGGAGAACGGCTTGGAGCATAGGCCAGAGCGCGACCCAGTGTCAAAAGAAAATGGCACCTTCAGAGGCACCCCGATGGCGTGACACGCGGGGTGCGTCAGTATGGTATGATGCAGCCACCTCGCTGAAGGGGTATACTTTCTGCGCCCTGCCCCACTGCCTGGCATGGTCGGGCTGGCTTGTTGCTGGAAGCGGGAACAGAGAGCCAGGGAGGCACCATGAGGACCCCGAAAGCGCGGACGACGACCACGGCACTCCAGCAGCTCCAAGCCGCTGCGGAAAAACGCGCCGCCGCGGAGGAACTGGCGCAGCTCAACGACCCCACGGGCGCTAGCTGGGAGCGCCGGGAGGCCCACGCCCTCGAACAACAGGCCCAGGCCGCGCTAACCCTCACCGAGCCTGTCCGGCTTGGCGTCGGGGCCGAAGCCATCCTCACCACCTACCCGGATGAGGAGCTGCACCCCAGCGGGTGGATGCAGCATACGTTGGACCATCCCACGACGGTGGCCGCGCAAGCGTCGTATGACCGCATGAAACTCGCCCTGGACATGGATGTCCTCACCCTGGCGCTCGACCTGGCCGAGACGGTGCACGTCCGCAATAGCGCCGAAAAGCTCCTCTGTGGCCAGCTTGCCGCTGCGCACCAGGCCGCCATGAAACTGCTGGCCAAGAGCCTCGCGGTCGGCAACCTCCGCCATCCCGAGATGGGTGGCGATACGATAGAGGCCTGTCGCCTCACGAATGCGGCCGCGCGGCTCATGAGTGCCTTCAATGAGGGCGTGCAGACCCTGGCCAAGCTGCGCACCGGGGGGCGTCAAGTGGTGACCGTGCAGCATGTGCAGGTCAACGATGGCGGGCAAGCCGTCGTGGCTGGTGACCTGACCACTGGAGGGCCTAGGGAAGTGGGGGGCGTGTGTGAAAAAGAAGGAACAACCCCATGTACAGTCGCCTCCAAGCAGCGTGGCAAGCGCCGCGCTGTGGCGCCACAACCCGTCAGGGCACCCCGTGCCAAGGGCCAGCGATCCGCGGCAGACGGCGCTGTCGGAAGCACGGCGGTACCAACCCCGGAGGCCCCAGAGGGAACCAGCACGCCCTGAAGCATGGCCGGTATACGGCGCGGGCCATCGCAGAACGCCGGGAGGCCCGGCAGCTCTGGCGGGCGCTACGGGCGCTGATCGGCGAGCTTAAGGACCCCTGAGCACCTCAAGCCTGAGCCTCGTGCTCGCCCACCGGTTGGCCGGTGAGCACAACAGGCCCAAGCCTGCCTTGCCCAGGTGCTGTGCGATAGTCACGACGAACTGTTGTACGTCAGACCATAGAGGCTTATTTGAGCAGCACTTGGGGTGTCTCGAAAACCTCCGTTAAATGAGACGCATTGATGAGACCACATATGGGAGTCACAAAAGCACTATTGTACAACTCAAATGCAGGGTGTTGACTGGCAGTCGCGTCAGGGATATAACGTCTCCGTCATGGCGTCCTGCGAGCGTTGATACTGAGCATGGGGCAAAACTCCCTAAAAACCCTGCCAGTATGGGCTTATCAGGGCACAACGACATGTGAATCGATGGTTCAGCTTCAAACAGCCGAGTTGTCTTGGGGTGAACAAGCGTATAGTATTCTGTCGTAATATCAGGCGTAATATCCAACGATATTGGATATTACGACGTATTTGTCGCTCAATAAGTTGTTCGGCTTCATCAGAGCTTCATCAGATAAGGAGTAATCTGTCTCTCGGTCTACCCAGATGCATCAGGGCAGAGAAGGAAATCGTCATGCAGCTCAAGCCCATCCGACTCGTGGTGACCCTGGCTCTTATCATCCTCACGGCGCCGCTCGCCTCTGACGCCCAACCGCCGGGCAAGAGCCGCCGGGTCGGCATACTCACCGCGGTCACTGCGCCCACCATCGAGCCTCTCCATGCACTCCTCCGCCAAGAGCTGCGCGAGCGCGGCTATGTGGAGGGCCAGCATATCGTCCTGGAGTCCCGCTCCGCCGAAGGGCAATATGAGCGGCTGCCCGCTCTCGCCGCCCAGCTGGTCGCGCTCCCAGTTGACATCCTGGTGACGTGGGGGACGCCTGCAGTCGTGGCCGCCAAGCAGGTGACAAGCACGGTTCCCATCATCTTCCTCGGGGTCGGCGACCCGGTTGGGAGCGGAATCGTGGCCAGCCTCGCGCGGCCTGGCGGGAACGTGACAGGGGTAACGAACCTGACTGCAGAGCTGAGTTCGAAACAGCTGGAGCTGCTCAAGGAGGTTGTACCTGGGCTCAGGCAGATTGCCGTGCTTCTGAATCCGAGGAATCCAGTCTCAGCACTCAATTTGCGCTGGACAGAGCTTGCGGCGCAAGCCTTAGGCGTGCAGCTGCAAGTTGTCAAGGTGCACGACCCCAGCGAGTTCGAGGCCGCGTTTTTGTCGATGACCAGGGAACGCGCTGACGCACTCACCGTGCTCGCAGACTCGTGGTTCCTGAGCCAGCGAAGACAGATCGCTGACCTCGCGGTCAAGCACCGGCTGCCGGGGATATTCAATTTGCGGGAGTATGCGGAAGCCGGAGGGCTGATCGCATATGGGCCGAGGTTGGCGGACCACTGGCGGCGCGCCGCTGCATATGTGGATAAGATCCTGAAAGGGACCAAGCCGGCGGATTTGCCGATAGAGCAGCCCATGCAGTTCGAACTGGTCGTCAACCTCAAGACGGCACAGGACCTGGGCCTGACCCTGTCCCCGACCTTCCTCTTCCGGGCCGACGAGGTGATCCGGTGATCCGTGAGGAATGACGCTTCCACCACGATGTGGGTACAGTCGGCTTTACTCCCCACTGTTTAGGTAGAGACTTTTTAGATCTAATGTCCGGTCTCATAAAACCCCTCATTTTTGAGACCTCACTGTGCGTGGTCTCTGCCTATAAGTATGGCTATATTAATCAATTACGAGGATAGTCTCAAAAAATCGTCTCACAAATCAAAGTCTCAATTTTGCAAAGTTGGTGAGTTTACGAGACAGAGCGAGGGGCAGTACTCGGGTTATCATGGATAGAGCTGCGTAAAGGTACAAAAACGGCCCTCCATTTAACGCCCGTATTTTAGCGATGGCACATGGTGTGCAGATATGGGGCACCCGATTGTACGAAAACTCAGTGCAAATACTGGGTGCAACAACCCTGGCAGAAGCGGGGGTATCTGGACAGCCGGCGCCACAGCCGACCGGGGAGCCAGACCGGCCGGCCATCGGAGCCAGAGTGAGGGAGAGGACGCCCCCTTACAGGGCCTTATCGGCCACGCAGGCGTCCAGCATGAGGGCACTGACGCTCAGGGACGAGAAGCAAGGGCGAGAGGCCAGCCAAGGCCATCTTGAGAATGCTGGTCACAAGTCGGCAAACAGGTGTTATTCGCATAGTCGGCGACATGGGGAGAACAGGGCGGAAAGAGACCACCTTCCTGTGGCCCCAAAGTGCTCGGAAAGCATGTCGGATAGCTCAGTATGCGGATACGCGGCCCTGCGGAGGTTTCGCGACACGTGGGATGGGGCTCCCTGCCCGGCATGGGGGTCATCTGTGACGGCGGGGGTCGCGCTGCGGTATAGTGAAAGTGTACACACCACGCAGAGACCTATGCCCTCCACCGCAGGGCTGCGGCATGCACCAGCGCGAGGCGTCTGCAGCCGAGGCGCAGAGCGCCGCAGCGCCGCATCCCTGTGGTGGTGCTGACGCCCACAGGCCGCACGGCCCGCGTCGCGTCGCGTGAGGAGATCGTCATGACACACCACCTCAGCGGACGCTTGCACTGGGATACCACCCATCTGGCGACCCCCGCCTGGTTGCTCTTCCTGGATGGGCAGCCCGGCACCGCCCCGACGATGCTGCCCGGGTTTGACACCAGCCTGCCCCGCGCGGCCAGCCCCGCCGCGGTCGCGCATCTCATTGGCCAGATGCTCCGCCGGGAAACGGGGCATCGGCCGCAGCAGGTGCACGTCACCCCGCTCGCTGCCAGCAGCAGCTATGCCTTTGTCGCCACGCAGGAGGAGCCAGCGTAACCCCACAGACACAGCGCCATGCCCCCGAGCACCCGCTCTCCCATCCGCGTGCCCCCGGTCCTCGCCACGGCCGTTCTTCCTGGGTTTCAGGGTTGCAGTCGTGAGGCTCCCACGCGCGCGGAAGAGAGGGTACTCATCGGATGAGCACCCCTGGCGGTACGGGGTGCCCACGCGCGCGCGGGAGAGAGCGGCGTCTGCGCCTCGGCACTCGCGGGATGGACGGGGTGCCCACGCGCGCGGGAGAGAGGGCGCCGCATCCTGGACGGCGTCCTGCTCGCGCGGGGTGCCCACGCGCGCGCGGGAGAGAGAGATAGGACCAGAGTTACGAGGAAAAACTAGGACGCTCTTCTTGGATGCCGGGGTCGTATGCTCCCGCGTGGGCCGAGAAGCACAACTCCTTTGTAAGGCTCTTCAAAAAGAAGGGCTGTAAGGAGGAGAGCATGACGAAAGTCGGGTTGTACGCCATCGGCACATCCACGACCCTGGAATCCAACAAGCGCCTTTCTCGATTGGGAGTGAATGGACTCGGCCACCTCACTGTGGACACATGTGGGAACTTGCAGTTCCACATCTTTCTTCTCGCATAATTGATTGTACAGGACTTGCAAGAGACCAGTTTTATACTTCCACATGTGCAGGCCCGTCGATGCGAGCCGGGAGCTGGCGGTCGCGTCTGAGGCCTGAGCGGCTTGCCTCGGCCTCGATCACCGCGTCGGCCACTTCGTATAGGTAGTGGCCCAAAGCATGAATGACTCGATACCGATCACAGTTGCAGTCAGAGAGTTATCTCTCCATCCTTAGCCAAGCAAGCGCAAACCTGACCAGGCTGAGCGAGGAGGGAACTGTGGGCACTGTTATCGATGAGAAGCACTATGGCCAAGTGGACCGTCACCAGCGTTGGGATCGCTTCCAACGTGCTGCCCTCCTTGAGCAGTATGGCACCTTACAGGCCCAAGGGCTGTCCCAGCGGCAGGCCGCTATCCGGCTGGAGGTTCCCCGCACCACACTGCAAGCGTGGCGCGCCTGGCAGGATCGGCTTGATGCCTGTCCCCATGTGATCGAATTTTTTGAGAGTACGCCCGGTCTTGCCTTCCTCCATCGTCTGGTGCTGGCCCTCCATGTGGTGTTTGTGGAAATCGGGGCATGTGGGATTCGGCTGGTCTGTCTCTTTATACAGATGACCGGCCTCAATCGGTTTGTGGGGGCCTCATATGGGACACAGCAGTCGATCAACCGAGGTGTGGAAGAAGCGATGATCGCATACCGCCGTGAGGAGACGGAGCGCTTGGCTCGGGACATGGCACCGAAGGATATCACAGCCACGCAGGATGAGACCTTTACAGGGGGGCTGTGCCTGGTGGCGATGGAGCCTGTGAGCAATTATATCCTGTTGGAGCACATAGCCGAGGCGCGGGATCACGACACCTGGCACGAGCTGATGGCGAGCGCCCTAGCTCCTCTGAAGTGCAAGGTGATCCAATCGACGAGCGACGAGGCGCCGGGGCTGCTGGCGTATGTGGCACAGCACCTTGGCGCGCACCACTCGCCGGACCTCTTCCATGTGCAGCAGGAACTGCTCAAGGCCATCGCGGCACCCATGGCCGCCAAACAGCGGACGGCTCACAAGGCCGTGATGCAGGCAGAAGAGACCCTCAACCGGGTGCAAGAGCGCCTCGACACCACCAACGGCCAGCTTGCAAAGCGTGGGCCCGGGCGTCCCCCAAAGGCGGTCGTGAGTCTAGAGCAGAGTATGCAGGACGTGGCAGCCGCTCGTCAAGAGCACCAGCGCCTCGCTGGGCAGCGCGAGCAAACCGTGCCACAGGATCCTTTACGCCCGTGTCAACTTTTGCCGACCTTATGCCGGCCGTCTCGCCTCATGGCTTCCGCCTCTCTCTGTCCAGGCACGACACAGTCGTGGTGCGTGTGGCTCACCGGCAAAAGGCAAGGCTCCCCTTCCACACCCTCTTGTGGACTCCTCCGAGCGTGACAAGCGTCCTCCCCTCTGCTACATAGACCCTCTACCGACACCAGGAGGAGGGAGAGCCAGTGGAGGCGCACGAGGAGTTTGCGCCACTGCAACTACGCTTTGTCGATCAGATGCAATGGCGCTATGAGGTGATCCGTCCTTTAGTCCTCTTTGAGGTTGGGACTGCCGCCCAACGGGCCCAGGAAACGGGGACGCATCCCGACACCGTCCGCACGTTCAGACGTCGTTTCCAGCGCCTGGGGATGCCAGGGCTCCTGCCCGCTAGGCGCCAAGAAGGGCGCCAGCGACCGGGGCGCAAAGTCCCGGCAGCAGTCGTGGAGGAGTTGGCTCGATTGAAGGCCTTGGACGCCGGGTTTCGCTACCGAGAACTGGTCCGCATCGTCTGGGGCACGTGCGGGTATCGGATCGCTCTTAAGACAGTCAAGACGCTCTGGGAACAGAGCGCCCCGGCGGCACAAGGCGAACTAGCGCTCGGAGACTATCACAGCCAGCCCGACCGCGCCCAAGCTCGGCTTGAGGTCATCAAGCTATATGCGCCAGGCTGGACCAAGCGCAGCATCAGTCGCGTCTTACATGTCTCCCGTCCCACCGTCGACCCCTGGATTCAGCGGTTTGAAGCGGAGGACTTGACAGGGTTAGTCGACAAGAGTCACGCCCCGAAAGCCCCCGCCCGGAAGGTCTGGTTACCGCTGATGCAGCAGGTCTATCATCTCCAGAAGCAGCATCCGGATGCGGGCGGCTTCCGGATCTGGAGTCTGCTCGGGCGCACGGATATTTCAGTGCGCACCGTGGGGCGGATCATGGCCCTCAACAGACGAGGCTATGATGATATTCCCCATGGGCCCCGGCGAGGCAAGAAGCCGCCACCCCAACTGCATCCCTATAAAGCCCACTCCCGGCATCAATATTGGTTCATTGATGGGCGTCAGATGGACTTTGCCCTGGATGGGATCAAGTGGTGGAGCAGCCTTATTGTAGAAGGTTCTTCTCGTACCATCTTGGCCGGCGCGCTGGCCCCCTCCGAGACGACGTGGGCGGCCCTGATGGTGCTCTTTACCGCGTGCCTGCGCTATGGGGTCCCCGAGGTCCTGATCTCCGATAGCGGCGGCGCCTATAGCTCGAACGATTTTGAAGCCATGTGTACACGGTTGCAGATCGACCATACGACGATTGTCAGCACACACGGCGAAAGCTACCTCAATTGGATCGAGACGCACTTCAATATTCAGCGGCGCTTGTATGACTATCAGTTTGCCTTAACACAGACTCCGGCGGAATTAGAGCACCTCCATCAGACCTTCCTCCAGACCTACAACACCACTGCCCATCAGGGGCTCCTCAACGATCAGCGGTTGCCCCCAATTCCCGTCGAGGTGCTCGGCGAGGCCAAGGGCCGCCTCTACTCCCAGGCCGAACTCACGCGCAAATTTGTGCAGGCCGTGTTTCCACGCACGACAAACCGATATGGGTGCGTGACCTTGCATAGCTACCATTGCTATGTGGAAGAAGGGCTGCCGCATACGCGGGTCTTGCTGTGGGTGTATGGAGAGCAACTGCGGGCAGTGTGGGAGGATGTCGTCTTAGCCGAGTCCCGGTGTCAGTACGATGAACGAGCACGGAAAGTAACGACGATGCCGCCCGGGGTGTTTTATGCCACTCGGTTTGCCTCCCCGTAAGGCACCCTGCTACCCTTGACGCCTCAGGAATCTTTGGGGCTCTATCGGCCTCCAACTCCCCGGCGGTCCGTATGGCCTCGTGGGGTGCCCTCACAATTATGGCTTTTTGAGGTCATACGGCCGGCATAAGGTCGGCAAAAGTTGACACGGGCGTACAGGATCCTGTGGCACGGTTTGGTGCAACATTTGGAGGATCATTGCTTCCCTCACGCGCGTTGATGGTTCTCTCTGACTCTGAGAGGGTAGCAGATCCACAGGTTTGAAACATCTTCAATTGCGGCAGGGCATCCCATTACCACC
>Ga0081455_10008704_pt1 | contig 10510 bp, 7 predicted proteins | sample TabmetS3T2R1_FD_70207 | JGI IMG/M metagenome (GOLD analysis project Ga0081455, IMG submission 70207) | Tabebuia heterophylla rhizosphere microbial communities from the University of Puerto Rico - S3T2R1 | ecosystem: Host-associated > Plants > Roots > Rhizosphere ... | reverse complement strand
GGGTGTCGAATCTGAAGATCGTGTTCGGGCATATCATGCCCAACACCTTCTCGTCGGTCATCGTCATGGCCACGCTGCAGACGGCTCAAGCTATCCTCGCTGAGGCGGCGCTAAGCTTCCTCGGTCTCGGCACTGGCCGCACCTATCCTTCGTGGGGGCAGATGATTTCCCTGGGGCGTGACTACATCAGTATCGCTTGGTGGCTTTCAACGTTTCCTGGTCTGGCGATTCTGCTGACGGTGCTTGCCATCAATCTCGTCGGCGATCGCATCCGTGACGTGCTTGACCCACGGGTGATCTGACGGCAAGATACCGTTCATGGCATAGAAGGCCAGCATCGACATTTCACGACTGGAGGAAGAAGGGGTATGGACACCACATACGATGTCTTAATCGTCGGCGCCGGTAATGCAGCACTCTGCGCCGCTATCGCTGCTTGTGAGCGAGGCGCGCGAGTCTTGGTGTTAGAGAAAGCCCCGGAGTATTTCCGCGGCGGCAATACCTATTTCACCGGTGGGATCATCCGTTGCGCCTACAATGGTATGGACGATATCAAGGCGCTCATCCCCGATATGACGCCGGAAGAAGAAGCGACCACCGATGTCGGGAAGTACACGGAGGATGATTTCTATAGCGATGTGATGCGGGTCACGGAAGGACTTGCCGATCCTGAATTGGCCCAGATCCTGGTGTCGCAATCCCATCCAGCCCTTTTCTGGCTGCGGGAGAAAGGCGTGCGCTTCGTCCTGGCCTTCGGCCGACAGGCCTTCAAGGTGGATGGGAAGTACCATTTCTGGGGTGGCCTGGTGGTGGAATCGGTCGGCGCGGGCAAGGGGTTGTCTGATCAGCAATTCGAAGTGGCCGAGCGCTTGGGTGCGGAGATTCGCTACCAAACCAAAGGTATCCGACTCATCCAGGATCGGCAGGGGAAAGTTTGTGGGGCGGTCGTCCAGGGGCCGGATGGTTTCGAGGAGATCTCGGCCAAGACCGTAGTGTTAGCCTGCGGCGGCTTCGAGGCCAATGCTGAGATGCGCACGCGTTATCTCGGGCCGGGCTGGGAGTTGGCCAAAGTCCGTGGTGTCCCCTATAACACTGGCGATGGCATCCGCATGGCCCTGGACATCGGTGCGCAGCCCTTTGGCCATTGGAGTAGTTGTCATGCCGTCGCTTGGGATGTGAATGCCCCACCCTTTGGCGATCGCACCATCACCGAACTCTACCAAAAACATTCGTATCCCTTCGGGCTCATCGTCAACCTTGCAGGCAAACGCTTCGTGGATGAGGGGGCGGACTTCCGCAACTATACGTACGCCGCATATGGGCGGGAGATCCTCAAGCAGCCTCTGGGAGCAGCATTCCAAATCTTCGACGACAAGGTGAAACATCTGCTGCGCGATGAGTACCGCATCCCGCAAGCAACGACGGCGACGACGAACACCCTTGAGGAGTTGGCAGACCGGCTTGGCTTCGACCGTGAGGTCTTCAGCCAGACCATTCAGGAATACAATGCCGCTGTGCAGCCGGGGCACTACGACCCGACCGTGTTGGATGGCAAGCACACTGAGGGAATTACCCCGCCCAAATCGAACTGGGCGCTGCCGATCGATACCCCGCCCTATATCGGCTATGCGGTGACCTGTGGCATTACGTTCACCTTTGGTGGCTTAAAGATCGACACGCGTGGACAGGTGATCGACACTGAGGGCAATGTGATGCCGGGCCTGTATGCTGCGGGGGAATTGGTCGGTGGGCTTTTTTACCATAATTACGCGGGTGGATCTGGGCTTGCCTCCGGTGCGGTGTTTGGCAAGCTCGCTGGCAGCAGTGCCGCAGAAGATGCCCTCGGAAAAGCCTAACAGCTTGTCACAGGAGTGATCATGCCGTTACAGATTATCGTTACCGCGAAACAAGTGATCGATCCGGAAATTCCCAAATCCGCCTTTAAGATCGACGCCGCCAGTAAACGCGTGACCGTTCCCGCGAGCTTCCCTCCCGTCGTCAACGGCTTCGACGAACATGCAGTCGAGGCCGCATTGCGCATCAAAGATACGCAGGAGGCTAAGGTCACGGTGCTGGCGGTGGGGAAGACGTTCTCCATCGACGTCATGCGCAAACTGCTGGCGATGGGAGCCGATGAGCTGGTGCTGCTGCAGGATCCAGCCATTGACGATACCATCGACAGCCGCGTCACGGCCCAGCTCCTCCGCGCCGCTATCAAGAAGATCGGGGCCTTTGACCTAGTTCTCTGCGGCCGTCAGGCCTCCGACTGGGATAACGCGCAGGTGCCGCTGATATTAACTGAGGAATTAGGGCTTCCCTGTATCACGATCGCCAGGAAGATTGAGGTCAGCAATGGCGCGGTGCAGGTTGAGCGCGTGATCCCCGACGGGTATGAGGTGGTCGAAGCGCCGCTGCCGGCTCTGGTGACCGTCAGCAATGAACTTGGGCTCCCACGCTATCCCACCATGCGCGCCATCATGGCGGCGAACCGCAAACGTCCAGCTATCTGGAAGCTCTCGGACCTGGAGGTCGACCCCGCATCGCTACAGTCAAGCTTGCAGTTGGTCGACCTGTTCGTCCCGGTCCAGGACCAAGCCTGCGAGTTCATCGACGGCAGCGATGAGCGGGAGATCGCCTATACACTCTTTCAGAAACTCCGTGAGTCGCGCTTGATGTAACCGGCGCGAGGCACGATCGATGCGAAGAACAAGGAGGCAGAGGATGATTGATGCCGAAGAAGTGCTCGTGCTCGGAGAGTGCCTGCAAGGGCAATTGATCCCGATCACCGGCGAGATCATTGCCGCAGGTCGTCAGCTCGCGGACGATCTTGGTACAGGGGTAGCCTGCGGTCTGATAGGAGATGGCCTGGATGGCGCCGCACGTGCAGCGGTGACACTTGGGGCTGATCGCGTATATATCGTCGAGGACGCGCTGTTGGCCGGGTTTCAGTCAGAGCTTTATCTGGAAGCGGTGACAAAACTCTGTCGGGCGGTCCACCCCCGTGTGCTGCTGATGGCCCGTACGCCGATCGGTCGAGATGTGGCGCCTCGGCTAGCAGCCCGTTTAGGGGTGCCTCTAGTGCAGGACTGTCTCGAAGTGAAAATCGATGCCTCCACCAAGCAACTCCTGGCCACTCGCCCAGTTTATGGGGGGAATGCGATGGCTACGGTCCTCTGCACTCAGAATCCGCAATTTGCGACGGTACGCCCAAAAGTTCACAATCCTTTGCCAGCACAGGACCACCGCCACGGAGAAGTGATTCCCATCCAGGTCGACCTTGATCCAACGATGGGGAAGACGAAGGTGGTTAGCATGGTGAAGGAAGAGAGCGAGGGCGTCAAACTCGAGGAGGCCAGGGTTGTCGTCGCCGGAGGGCGAGGCTTGGGAGGTCCAGAGGGATTTCGTCCGCTCCAGGAATTAGCGAATGCTTTGGGGGCTGGCATCGGCGCTTCGCGTGCCGCAGTGGACTCGGGCTGGGTACCGTATAGCTGGCAGATTGGCCTCACTGGCAAGACTATCACCCCAGACGTCTATATCACAGTCGGTATTTCGGGTGCGAGCCAACATATTGCCGGTTGCTCGGGTGCCAAGTGCATCGTCGCCATCAACAAAGACCGCGACGCCAATATTTTCCGTTATGCCCGCTATGGCATCGTCGGAGACTGGCAGAAGCTCCTCAGCGCCGTCATCGAAGCCGCACAAACGATCAACCAGACCGCCAATGCTGCGAAAATGCCAGCGCCCTAACCCTCTGAAGGGCGTGTCCGACCGTTGGCATTCAATGGTCAGATGCGCCCTCTCGAATTCCACATCACGCTTTTCTCGGATACAGCACATCTCGCACCCTCCACTTCATACACCTTATAGCAAGACTATTCAACTCATCTCTGTTGAGCTCGATATGTCATCGTTATCACTCCTGGATCCTTCTCAGCACTCTGATCAGAGAATGGCAGTCCAAGTGATCAGTCTTCTTTGCTGATCTTTTTTCTTGACACTATCAAAAATGTATGTTTACCTGTCGCTTAACGAGATTTCTGCGGTAAAAATCGATGGTTGTGATACAAGAGCGGCATCAGGGATCACAACATTCCCTGCTAACGCCGCGAAAATACAGGCAGGGAATGTTATGTTCGCGGGCGAATTCCGATGCGGAGTGGATGATAAGGGCCGCTTTGTCATGCCTTCTGTCTTCCGCGCAGCCTTTCCAGTTGAAGATGAGCAGCTAGCGAAAAGCGTAATCATCCTCAAGTCTCTCGATCACAGCCTGTGGTTGTATCGGACCTCGGAATGGGAAGAGAAGTTGACGGCGTCGCGCCAACATCTCGATGACGAACAAAGTCGCCTGTTCATGCATTATGTAGTAGCCGAGTCCGCGCCTTCCGAAGTCGATAAAAACGGCAGGCTCTCCATTCCGAAGCGACATCGGGAGTACGCCGAAATCGATAACGAGGTGGTGCTGATCGGATTATACGAGCGCATTGAATTATGGAGTCCGCTCCGCTGGGAAGCTTACCTGGTCCGCCTCGAAGAGCGGCACGAGATGACGCTCGGCAAGATCCTTAGCATCCTCTGAGACCGTATTGCCTCTTCAGGAGCGCACACCCAGGCGGGCCAGCTGTAGACCACACAGGTATCGCTCTCCGCCCATGGCCATTCAGGTCGCACAGATTACCGGAGATACGGTCGAGCTGGTCTTCAATCCTGCCGAGGAGGACTTGCACGTTGGCGAAAATCTGTCGGTCATTGGACGTCACGACGACCGCGGACTCATCGTCCAGATCATTGAGTTAAAAGCGATTTTCTCCGCATCGCTGCTATCCGGTCGTGATCAACGCCCGTCAACAGGCCCTCCCTCCGCAGCCCCGGCGGTAGCCAACTCGCGCGCTCGCTCTCCTCGTCGTCGGAAGACGTCTCAGCCCACGCGTGAAAGCCATGGTCTGTATCTCGCCATCGCCAAGATTCGCAAGATGACGGATCCCGCCTGGCAGCCGTGGGATGGGTGGCTTCCCACGAGCACTGTCAGTGTAACCAAGACAGCAGATCATGAAATGCTGCGTCAATGCATCCCAGAAATAGGGAATCCCCTTTGGCTTGGCAAGACGGTGGCTGGTGAGCCGTTCCACATCGAGCGAGCAGCCCTTGGTGCAGTCAACCTTATCGTGGGCGCCGAGGGGTCGGGGACGTCACACCTCGCTCAAGTTATTGTGAGCGAGCTCATCGATCATGATTTCCCGTGCATCGTTTTCGACACCAAAGGTGTCTATGCCCGGCTTTCCCAAGAGCGTGTGAGTTCTTCGGCAAGCGCGGAGGGGCGCCATGCGATCGTCCCTCTCGTCGTCGGGGACACTCTCAAGCTTGCCATATCACACATGGGTCTGGATGCCTTATCGGCGATGTTGAGGCAATTTGGCCTGCCGACAGCCGTAGCCATGTACTTTAAAAGCCATGTCGCCCGTCGTTTCGTACAGATGAGCAGGCAGTATGATGCTGACCAGCCTCCTCCATTTCTCAGCTTTGATGATTTGATACACCTGGCCCGGGACCTGGAGATGGAGGGTCAAGCCGTGGCGGGCGGGGCGATTCTGAGCTGCCTCGACGACATCAAACAAGCTCAGGTCTTTGCCACCCAGCCTAGTGAGGGTAGAGCATTCCTGGATGCTTATGCTCAGATTCGCCATGGTGGAGCCCTGGTGATTGACCTCTCTAAGCTGCATAGATGTGCTCGCACCAGCGTCGTCTCATCCCTTGTGGGTAGCCTGAGAGAGATCTCCACAGGCGGAAGGGCGACGAAAACGGACCCATTGCCGTGCATATTCTTCGACGAGGCCCAGTCGCTCGTGGCTCGTCACTTCATCACTGATGTCCTCCTACCTATGAGCCATCTTGGTCTCACAAGCTTCTTCGTCACCACGATGGTCACCAGTCTCGGAGACCATTTCCAGCACGAAGCGGATAATCTGTTCCTGTGCCAGCTGATGTCCGACGATGTCCGCCACCTGGCCAAACGTAGTCGAGTCGATGTGGCAACCCTGCGAAGTATCGGACGACACCTGCGCACACACCACAGTCTGCTCGTTGGCAGGGCCACAGGGGGATATCCGATCATCTTTGCTGTCGAGCCGCTCGAGCGCGCTGAGATGACAGGTGAAAGATTCGCCTTCTCCCACACGCCAGCCGCCGCGCAGCTGGGGCCTGGAACGCACCAAAGGCGGCGTTTCCCCGCAAGAGTTCCAGCCTCGATAGAGGCAGACCCGAGCTTACCGCTCTTCCCAGATGAAACACCATCACCCACCGCCACCCTCGAACCTCATGACGACGAGCGGATCGCCGCGATGCCGCAACCTCACATGCCCACCATCGGCCAAGTGACGACGATGTGGGACCAAGTCGTCAAACGCGTCTCGCGGCGCCGTCGCATCCTCGAAACAATTCTCGCCGCTGCGCGTCCGCTGCGCGTTACCGAACAGAGATTGGTTTTAAGTTTTCCCCCACAGCATCGCTTTCAACAGGAGCTGGTCGAGTCCGAAGAGTATCGCAGCCTCCTTGAGGAAGAGCTGAGAAAAGCCTTTGGTGTGAGCTTAGAAGTCACCACCGAGGTCTATCCCGCCTAAATCAAGCCACACGCGAGTCATCTACAGATCCACCGCAACTTATCGCGTGCGCCATACGCACGACAAGGAGTGGGCGGCACGGCAGATGCGCGAGCAGCGCACGCCACCCAAGCTCGTGTACCACTGTCCTGTGGTTCGATGCAGAGGCATGCTGGCGCCGGTCCGTCACGAACGATGGAAGCGCCGGCGTAACTCGTTGACTGGAATCGTCAAGGCCAGGGGACGCCCGTGGGGACAGGTCGCTGGTGCACCGACCTTGGCAAAATCATCGAGAAGGCGACGCATCTCGGACAGGTCGAGGGGTCGGTTGATTTTGATGGCATCATGGCAGGCTAGACTCGCCAACATGGCTTCGACGATTTCGTCGTAAGGGCTAGCTCGCCCCGTCGCAGCTAGGGCGGCAAAGGTATCGCGGTAGATTTCCACATACGGATATTCAGCGAGTACCGCAGGCACAGTTCGCAATATGACGGTCGTACCTCCGAACGGTTCTGCCTCGAACCCGATGCGCTCCAGGATCTCGCGAAATTCTTCGAACCACAGCATGGCCGCGGGGGTCAGCTCCATCGCGGTTGGAAACAGGAGATGCTGACGCGGCACGTCCTCGGCGCGAAACCCCGATTTAAGCACTTCGTAGAGAATGCGTTCCTGGAGAGCGTGCTGATCGAACAAATATAATCCATCTGGTCCATCCGCCACGATGAATGAGTGGTGGATTTGTCCTAAGGGACGCAATTGATGTGATGGGACTAGCGGCGAGGGCTTGAGGGGCGAGGGATCTGGTCCGATCGGCGCGATCTGTGGCATCGGCAGTCCTGTCGCCGATAGGGGGTGAGGGGCCAAGGCGCTGGGCATCCCCCCTCCCATGCTCGCCTGCAGGGGAGTTGGCCATTCCTGCGGCATCATGGGCATAGCCGGGGTCGCCAGGGGTGATGTCGTAGCGGATTCCGTGACGGCGGCGCTCGAGATGCTGACCGTCGTCCGCGACAGGCCACGTTGAATCGCCTCCCGAACCACCGCATGCACGAGGTCCGGTTGGACGAAGCGGACCTCGGTTTTGTGAGGATGCACATTGACATCGACATCCTGCGGTGGAAGCGTCAAAAACACAAATACCATTGGATGACGCTTTTCGGGGAGGGTATGGCGATACGCTTCGGAGAGGGCATGCAAGAGCACGCGATCGCGCACCGCGCGCCCGTTGACGAACAGGTACTGGGCGTCACGGCTGGCACGACTCCACGTCGGGGGAGACACGAAGCCGGACAGCAGCACCGATCCCTCGCGGTCTTCGATAGGGATGAGCTGCCGGCTGATTTCCGCTCCCCAAATCGTAGCCAACCGATCCAGCGTTGTCGCGGCGGGGGGGAGATCCAGGAGGGTCTGCTGTTCATGGGTGAACCTGACGCGGATCCCAGGGTGGGCGAGGGCAAGCTGGCTTATCACATTGACCATATGCCCTAGTTCCGTGTTCCTGCTCTTGAGAAATTTGAGGCGAGCGGGCGTATTGAAGAACAGCTGTCGGACCTCAATACTGGTGCCGACTGGTCCCGTCCATTCCCGCACTTGACGTATTACCCCGCCGTCCAACTCCAGCCAGGTTCCGGTATCTCCAAGCTGCGCACAGGTCATTAACGTCAGCCGGGACACCGAGGCGATGCTTGGCAGGGCCTCGCCTCGAAACCCCAGCGTGGCAATGCAGCCCAGATCCTCTACTAACCGGATCTTGCTGGTGGCGTGGCGTTCGAAGGCGAGGAGGGCATCGTCACGGTTCATCCCAAAGCCATCATCGCTGACCCGGATGAGCCGACGACCGGCCCCTTGCACTGTGACCGTGATCGTGTGTGCTTCAGCGTCGAGGGCGTTCTCCGCCAATTCCTTAACCACTGAGGCGGGGCGCTCGATCACCTCACCGGCGGCAATGCGGTTGGCCAGATCCTCTGATAGAATACGAATGCGCTCGGCCACAGCAGATCCTCAGCCTCGCGGCCGCTCGCGCAGCCGCACCTCGACGACATTGAATTTGCCCTGGCGGTTGAAGGTAAGGGCGACCGTGTCACCAGGTTGCTTGGCGTCGATTAAATCGCTGAGTTCCTCAAAGGTTCGCACCTTCACTTGATCGACCTCGGTGATAATGTCCCCGCCCACACGGACGATCATATTGCCCACCTGGACTGCCCGGTCTCCGCCGCGAACGCCGGCGCGTTGGGCAGGGCTGCCGGGAGTGACTTCGACCACCATGATCCCCTCCTTAACGGGTAATCGCAACGCCTGAACCAGAGCCGGAACGATTTCATGACCGGCAATTCCCAGGTAGGGACGCGCGACGTAACCCCGGTTGATGAGCTCAGAGATGATCTGCTTGGCGGTATTGATCGGCACGGCAAATCCGACGCCGACGCTGCCGCCACTCGGGGAGAAGATGGCCGTGCTGACTCCGATGACCTCGGCGCTCGAATTCAGTACCGGCCCCCCTGAATTTCCCGGATTGATCGCTGCGTCGGTCTGGATGATGCCGCGAATCAAGCGGCCATTATCGGCTCGGATCGATCGTCCCAGGGAGCTGACAATGCCGACCGTCAGGGTCCGATCCAATCCGAATGGGTTGCCGATGACCAAAACCTTCTGGCCGACAAGCAATTTGGAGGAATCTCCCAGCGGAATCACCGTGAGTTTCTCGACTGGAGCATCGATTTTGATCACCGCCAAATCGTTGCTTGGGTCGGCGCCTACTGGTCGCGCTGGCCACTTGCTCCCATCGGCGAGCGTCACCTCCAGTCGCCGAGCGCCATCGATGACATGAAAGTTGGTGAGGATATGACCCGTCCGGTCGATAATCGCTCCGGAACCAGTACCTTCCTTCGGCAAGGGGTTGAGGAAAAAATCATAGGTTACTGCGATCGTGGTGATATTGACGACGGCAGGACTGGCAGCGCGGTAGACCCGGATGTTGATATCTTCATCAGGGGTGAAGGCCACTGCCGCCTGGATGTCGTGTGGGCGGATGAAGGGCTCCGCCTTGCGCCACCACTCGGGGCGGTCACCCAGTAGCGCGGCAAGAAGCGCCATCATGCCAACCGCAACCACCATCTTACGCCCACGAAACACCGTTCTCACGCTCCTTTATGGCGTTCACCCGCTGGACGGCTAGCCCCGACTGCCTTCTGCCTTTTGACGTGGGTGTCAAAATGGGGTCGAACCATGGCATCCATCATCCGCGCCACCCGGGCCATCGCCAGCACATCGTGTACGCGCACGATGTCTGCCCCCTGGACAATGGCGGCGGCCACGGTTGCCGCGGTGCCCTCCAGGCGTTCATCCACCTCGGCCCCAAGGATCCAACCGATGAAGGCTTTGCGCGACGTGCCGATAACGAGAGGCTGGCCCAGGGAGTGGAAATGGTGCAGCTTGTGCAGCAGCTCAAGGTTATGCCGAGCGCCCTTGCCAAAGCCAATGCCGGGGTCGATCAGCAGGCACTCGGCCGTCGTCTTGAAGGCGACGGCTCGCAAGTGGGCCAGGTCGGCCTTCTGCGTTTCGCGGAGATAGGCGACCAGACCGCCAGCCGCCTGGATAGCGGCAATATGCCCATCCAGGCCGAAGCCGTCGAGGCCGTGTGTCTTCAGCTGGTCCAGCAGCGCACGACGAGCAGCCTCGGGCTCGAAGCTCCAGGCATCAGCCTTCGTGATCGGGAGCTGGAGCCGGGCGATTTCCGGGATCGGCGTTGCGACGTCTGAGTCGGCCGGCACGACAATCTCACGCGGCCGCAACGTCGTGATGTCGTCCGCAAGCGCCTGCAACCCTTCGTTACCCTGATATTCGGCTGTCGTGAATTCACCTGTAGAGAGATCCAAGAGGGCGACGCCGAATCGCGGACCTGACAAGGTCCGCGCCGCGGC
>Ga0081455_10008703_pt1 | contig 10510 bp, 14 predicted proteins | sample TabmetS3T2R1_FD_70207 | JGI IMG/M metagenome (GOLD analysis project Ga0081455, IMG submission 70207) | Tabebuia heterophylla rhizosphere microbial communities from the University of Puerto Rico - S3T2R1 | ecosystem: Host-associated > Plants > Roots > Rhizosphere ... | reverse complement strand
GGCGCGGGCGGCGGCTCGGGCCTGACCGGCATCGAGGTCGGCAAGGCGATGGGCGCCACCGTGATCGCCTCGGCCGGCGGCGCCGACAAGCTCGCCGCGGCAAAGGTCGCCGGCGCCGACCACCTGATCGACTATCGCAAGGAGGATCTGCGCGCCCGCGTGCTGGAGCTGACTGACGGCCGCGGCGCCGACGTGATCTATGATCCGGTCGGCGGCTCGGCCTTCGACATCTCGCTGCGCTGCGTGGCGGCGGAAGGCCGCATCATCCCGATGGGCTTCGCGTCAGGCACCATCCCGCAGATCCCCGCCAACATCCTGCTGGTCAAGAACGTGACGGTGATCGGCTTCTACTACGGCTACTGGACCGGCTGGGGCGGCAAGACGGCGCCCAGTGCGAAGGATGCGGCGGGCCTCGAACGGCGGCGCGCGATGGTGGCGGCCGCGCAAGAGGAGCTGATGCGTTGGTTCACCGAGGGCAAGCTTTTAGCCACGGTCGCCGCAACCTTCGATCTCGCCGACTGGGTGAAGGCCTTCAAGCTGATCCAGCAACGGACCGTCGTCGGTAAGGCGGTGCTGGTGCCCTGATCGTGAGCGCGCAAAAAGCGCGCGATCTGAATCAGATATCGCTGAAATTACCGCCGCGGCCTTTGCCTGCGGCGAAGCGGGAAGCGCCCGTCCCCGCCTCGGCGTCCAGCGCCGGCTGGCCGAGGCGACCTTCGTTGACGAGCGCGCGGCTGAGCTCCAACCCCCATTGCTCGTAGGAAGAGCGGCGGTCCGAGCGCAGGCAAAGCTGCGGAAACTTCGCGAGCTGCTGGGCGAGCCGCTTCGCTTCAGCGAGAGCATTGCCTGCTGGCGCCAGCCGATTGGCGAGGCCCCAGTCGAACGCCTCACGCGCGCCGACTTCGCGGCCGGTCAGGATCATGTCGAGCGCCCGGCTTTGACCGATCAGGCGCGGCAACCGCACCGTGCCGCCGTCGACCAGCGGCACGCCCCAGCGGCGACAGAAGACGCCGAACTTCGCCGTTTCCGACGCGACGCGCAGATCGCACCACAGGGCGAGCTCCAGTCCGCCAGCGACGGCATAGCCCTCGACGGCGGCGATCACCGGCTTGGTGAGCAGATGGCGCGTCGGCCCCATCGGGCCCGGGCCCTCGAAGTCGTGGGCCGCCCGGCCTCGCCCGTCCGCCACCGCCGTCACCTTGAGATCGTAGCCGGCGCAGAAGACGCCCTCGCGGCCGGTCAGGATCGCGACCGACTGGTTGTCATCGCCATCGAACGCAAGGAAGGCCTCGCGCAGGAGAAGCGCGGTTTCCGGATCAACCGCATTGCGCGCCTCGGCGAAGCGGTTGATGGACACGATGGTGATCTCGCCTTCTTTTTCGATCTCGACCTTCGCCATCTTGGTGACCTCATGGAAGCGCGCAGGATACGCGCGATCCGAGTGAAAACTAATGGCCCTGCATCATGCGCAGCGGTGTGTAGATCAGGACGGTGGCGCCCCTCTGGGTCTTGACCTCGTTGGTCGTGCGCACCAGGGCGCGCATCGGATCCTTGGAGGTGGGCTTTATCTCCGTCACCTCGATCTCGACATGGATCGTGTCGCCGACATAGGTCGGACCCTTGATGTCGAAGCCCATCGACAGGAAGGCAAGCCCGGTGCCCTGCAGGGTGGTCGGGATCACGAGGCCTTCGGCCATGGAATAGACCAGCGCGCCGGGCACCGGATGGCCGCCGCGCATGGGCGCGTGCCGCTCGATGTATTGCTTGTTGGTGAACAGCTCCTCCGAAAAGCCGCAAAGCGTCACGAAATTCAGCAGGTCGGCCTCGAACAACGTCCGGCCGAAGGTGACAAACCGGTCCCCGACCTTGAGGTCACGCCAGTTCCAGCCTTCGCCCAGTCGCTTCATGGCTGATCCTCACTATGGATGCGCTTCGATGGGGGATGGGTTTCGATGTGCATGAGCCTCAATGGGCGTGGGCGTCCGGCTTGGCCCCTTCCCGCAGCAGGTAAACCCGGCTGCAATAGGGACACTCAATTCGCCCTTCCTCACCGAGGTTCAGGTAGACTTTGGGGTGCCCCAGGGGGCCGCCACCGCCGTCACAGGCAACGCGGTCCGTGTCGACGGTGATGGTTTCAAAAGGCTCGGTCACAATCTCTCTCCTGTCGCGTCGCCGCATGATAGCCGCTAGCTGCGCGCCGGTCATGCTGGCTGCGTGTGCGCCGCTGGTCGTTCCGGCCGGCAAGCCCGAAGGCTCACCCCGGCTGACGGACGACCGTTATGTCGCGGCCGACGGCACGTCGCTACCGCTCTCGGTCTGGCCTGCGGCAAACGGCGCCAACCCCAAGGCGGTGATCCTGGGTCTGCACGGCTTCGGCGACTACCGCGATGCCTTCACGGAGCCGGCCGAGATCTGGTCCAAGGCAGAGATCGCGACCTACGCCTACGACCAGCGCGGTTTCGGCAAGAGCCCGACGCGCAACCGCTGGCCCGGCACCGACACGCTGGTGGAGGACGCCAACACGGTCGCGTCCCTCCTCCGCCAGCGCTATCCCGGCGTGCCGCTCTATGTCGCGGGCGAAAGCATGGGCGGCGCCGTGGCGCTGGTGGCCGCCGACCGCGGCATCGCGGCCGACGGATTGATCCTGTCGGCGCCCGCCGTGCGTTCGCGCCAGTCGCTGGGCAAGCTCGTGACCGCCGGCGTCTGGTTCTTCACCCATACCATCCCCTGGCTGCCAGCCGGGCCGACCTCGATCGATTTCCGTCCCACCGACAATCCGAAGACCATCGAGAAGCTGCAGAAGGATCCGCTGATGTTGCGCAATCCGCGCATCGATATGGGCGCGGGCCTGCTCGACCTGATGGATGCCGCCTGTGCCGCGGCCGAGAACGTGCGGATGCCCTACATGCTGTTGCACGGGATGGAGGACCGCATTGTGCCTACGGGGCCGGTCCGCGAGGTGATCGAGCTGATGCCGCGGCGGACGGATTCGAAGCTCGCCTTCTACAAGCACGGCTATCACCTGCTGCTGCGCGACAAGGAAGGCCCGCAGGTCTCGGCCGATATCGTGGCCTGGATCGACAGCCACACCGCCTCCCTGCCCTCAGGCGCCGACGCCGGGAAGGTGCAGCCCAAGATGGCCGCCCTCTGGGGTTCACGCCGGCACGTGGCGCAGACGCCCACCAACGTCGGCGCCGTCGGCCATGGCGAGTAGCGTGGCTTAGCGTTCGACTACCGCCGTCGATTCGATCTCGACCAACAGGCCCGGTGTCGCAAGCGCGCTGACCGCGACCAGGGTCGCGCTCACCGCCGAACCCTTCAGCACCTTGCCGAGTGCCTTGGAGACGGCGCCCATGTCGCGGATGTCGGTGACGAAGATGGTGAGCCGCGTCAGATCCTTCAGCCGAGCACCGGCCGATTTCAGCGCCGCCTCGATCTTGCGCATGGTGATCAGCGTCTGCTCGGCGGCATCCTTGCCCTGCACGCGGCCGCGTTTGTCGAGCGACGTGGTGCCTGACACGAATACGAACGGACCGCTCTTCAGCGCGCGGACATAGAAACCGACGACTTCCGTGCCGTCGCGGAACAGTTGCTTGGCCATCGCTCGTCTCTCCTTCGATAACAGCTCGATATCGCGCGGACTTTTGCCCGAAGGCCGGCCAATCACCAAGGCCTATCACCGCCGACCGCGACGCCGGCCACATTGCGGGACCGGCCCCGCTCCGCTATGGTCCGCCGCGTCGCGGACCCGTAGCTCAGCTGGATAGAGCGCTGCCCTCCGAAGGCAGAGGTCGTGAGTTCGAATCTCGCCGGGTCCGCCAATTCGGTACAGAACTGGGCACTCCCATTTCTTTGCGCGCTTAAGATCGTGCCATCCCCCATGCCGATCATCGCCGGCAGGAACTCCCGCACCAGTGCGAGAATACGTTGCGACCGGGAATCCCGGCCGCCCACGCACCAGGCTCACGAGTCGCTTAGGGAGTAACAAGACCTGCAAAGAAGATCACCCACATTATTGCTATCAAAACTACATTGCTTGCAGCGAAGGCAATGAGTCGGTGGAGCACCTTGTTGTAACTCAGGTGGATAACCGTGTGCACAATGCGGAGGCTCACGTACAGCCAAGCCAAATACAGAATCGCGCTCCCGACGCTGTCGGTCATGTATGAGGCTATGCAGATGACATAAAAAAGCACGGGCAGTTCGAGCAGGTTCATCATCGCTCTGTTGGGGATGGACACGTGTCCGCTCACCCGCACGGATTCGCCGTAGCGAAAGTCGTCAGACGTAATCTCCTTCCTCAACGTCGCGCCGATCCGGCGAATGGGCATCAGACCGAGCGCGCAAAATGTGAGCAGTGCCATCGCCCCCATCGGCCACAGAATATCCGCCTTCGACATCACCGCCTCTAAAGTTGTGTGACGCGTTTACGCAATTCGTCGGAAGTCACCATTCTTGCTGGCAGCTGCTGCCCACAGCCAGTCGATGCCGTGCGCAGCAGGGCTCCAAAGCTTGGTTGATGCGCCAGTACACGCAAACGACGGCATGACCACCAATACCGTCCCTGACATCGAGATGGTCCGCGTAAGGCGATGGACGACGGTCAAGACTGTGGCCCGATTTGGGTCACCGAAAACACAGGAAAACCACCCGCTGGTCACTGGGTACCACGATCATGACATTGTAGGCAGGTAGCGTGAGAAAAACTGCTACCGCCTCCTCTCCCGGCTTCGACGCCGTCCCTGTCTCCTCGCCCGGACCGCTGAGCGAGGCGCAGATACGCTTCTTCCATGACGAGGGCTATCTCTCCCTACCGCCGATCGCGACCGAGGCCGAAGTCGCGGCGTTGCGTGATATCTACCAGCAGATGTTCGCCCGCCGCGCCGGATGGGAGGACGGCAACTATCTCGATTTCGCCGGCCCTGACGACGCCGAGCCGCGCCTGCCGCAGATCCTCATGCCGTCGCAGTACGAGCCCGCCCTGATGACGAGCCGCGTGCATGCGCAGTGCCTCGCCATGGCACGCCAGCTCCTCGGGCCAGAGGCCGAGTTCCACTTCGACCACGCCATGACCAAGCCCGCGCAAGGCGGCGCGCCCACCCCCTGGCACCAGGACAAGGCCTTCTACACGCGCAAGACGACGCACCGAACGGTCACCTTCTGGATTCCGCTGCAGCCGGTGGCGGCCGAGGGCGGCTGCCTGCGCTTCATTCCCCGCAGCCACCTCGGGCCACTACTGCCGCATCGCCATCTCGGCGGCGACGGCCGCGTCCACGGGCTCGAGGCAATCGGCCTCGACGACTCGCAGGCCGTCTCGTGCCCGCTCGAGGCGGGCGGCGCCACGGTCCATCACCACATGACCCTGCACGGCGCCGCAACCAATGTGAGTCACGGTGAGCGCTGGGCCTATGCCATGGGCTTCGGCATCCGCGACACGACGCCGATCGTGCGCCGGGAGTATGCCTGGAACCGCGCCACCCGTACCGCGCGCGAGGCGCGCTTCCAGAACTCCCTCACTGGCCGCAACCGCGTGAGCTACAGGCTGCGTGCACTGCTGGTGCAATGGGGCCTGCTCTAGCCTTTCAGTCTTAATTCGAAGAAGGACTTCGACCTCACCTCCGGAAGGGAACGTGGCCGAAGCCCCTGAAAAGGCTGAACGGCCGTCACTCCTATGAAAGGACCTGCACGCCCCGAAGAAGAGGATGTCCGGCTGGTGCGGCAGGCGGACGTCCCCTGCGACACATTCAAGGAACGGCAACGCCGCTTGAAGGCCTTGCCACATCCCACTAGCATCCAGCTCGATTCAACCTTCGCCATGAAGGTAGGAGGCTTCCCATGGAAGCACTGCTCATCATTGTCGGAATCGGCGTTCTCGCGCTGAGTATTCCTTTGATGCGGGTCCTCGTGAACTTCGTCCTTCGCACTCACCCGCCGATGACAAACTACGAGAGGCACGATTCGTAGTCGTTCCGACTGCCGCGGCACGGAAGTGAAAGATAGTCGCCTCCGGGATACCTAAGGTACGTTCGCCGGCATGAACTGGTCGCGCGGCTTGCAGCGGGCTTGGGTCTTGTTCACTGCGCTATGGATTGCCGGTGTTGCCGTGCATTACTGGTGGTGGCTGCAGACGACCGCTTGGCATTTCAGCCAATCGGATATCACCAAGGTTCCGAAAGCAGCGCTTGATGCCGTCGTGGACCAGGTTCGGTGGATCCAGTGGCAACATGTAGGGGCTGCCGTCGTCGTGCCCGTGGTTGTGCTCGTGGTCGGCGCTGGCGTTGTTTGGGTGATCCGCGGTTTCAGTCGTCAAACCTAACTCAACAAACGCACGACCAAGGCCTGGGGCGAACTAGGCGACGGCATGCGCGGCAGCTTCGGCGCGCCGCACGAGCACAGGCTTGATATCGCGATTGAAGATCCCGAGTTCGCCAGCGGTCAGTGCGGATTGGCCCTCACGGGCAGCCTTCCAGGCAATCGCGTAAGCAGGCGTTCCACTGTCGATTTCGCCGTCTTCGAGAAGGCTTTCTATTGCCCAGAGCAGCTCGTCTGCTTGGGATTCCGTCGGCCCCATGGTCCCACCGGAGGCCTCACCAATAGCCGGTTCTAGGCTTTTGGGATTTCGTCCACCAGGGTTCCAATCAACCGCAACAATTCCAGCCTTTCCGGACCCTGGCCGCCGCGGCTGAGAAAGGTACCGATGTCGGTATCAGACATCTTGCCACCTGAAGCCATGTTGGGTTCATGTCTGACGAATACGCATGAATTCACGCGATCGTGGATGAGATACCAACAATCTCCATTGGCGCTGTCGTAAAGCTTTCGGGTCTGAACACTCATCGGAGTGCTCCCTGTGATTGGCAGTCTTTCAGGGCAAAGGCTTCCGGCCAATGGCATCCACAGTCGCCTTGTCGATCGAGCAGTGAAATTCGCTTGCCCAGCCGTTGTGCAGATTGTCTTCGCGCCCAGCTAGTGCGTCGATCACGATGTAGGCATCGCTCGCCTGGGCGAATGCACAGAAAAGCATGGTTTCCGCGCTAGCCCGCTCGCAACTAAGCGCGAAGTTGCCCTCGGGCTGCAAACGCTCGATCAACAGCTTCATGAGTGACGCCGGATCCTCACAAATGTCTGACGGCGCATGGGCGACAATCAGATGAAGGTCGCAGGGCCGTTCGGTAAAGCCTGACCAGGCAAATTGGGGCATGCTTCTGGAACGAAGCCGCCTTACCAAAGGCTCCCTTCTGGATGGACGGTCACAGCGAGGTCGCAGTTCACCGGCGGGCGGCGGTCCAGTACTCGGACGTCGGTTCAGGGAGCCGATCGGGCGCCGCCGCCGGTCATGCCAGCCATCGCGGCTCCTAACGTCAGTGCATCTTGAGGATCAGCTTGCCCTTGAAGTGCCGGCCCTCGCTGATGCCGAGCGCCTTGGGCGCCTCGGCAAGCGGAAATACCGTCACATCAGGCACTTTCACCACGCCACTGCGATGCAGTTCGGCGACGCGATCCATGTACTTGCGCAAGCGCGGCACCGCCGGCCGGAGCGCCGTGACATCGCTGCGCTCGGGCTTGGGCGCCTGCGCGCCGGAGGCGATGAACGCCGCACGCCCGCCTGGCTTCAGCACGGCGAAGGTGCGCGTGGCGACGTCGCCGCCCACGGTGTCGAACGCCGCATCGACGTTCTTCACCGCCTTGGTGAAGTCGGTCGCGTTGTAGTCGATCACCTCGTCGGCGCCGAGCGCACGCAGGTAGGCTGCGTTGGCCGCACTCGCCGTGGTGATGACCCTGGCGCCGATGCGCTTGGCGAGCTGGATGGCGAAGCTCGCCACACCGCCCGCACCGCCCTGGATCAGAATGGTCTCGCCGGCCTTCAGCTTCAGCGCCTCCTCGACCGCACAGATCGCGGTCAAGCCTGTGAGCGCCAGCGCCGCGGCATCGACATGGCCGAGCGCCGCTGGCTTCTTGCCGACGATCGCGGCACCGACCGCGAGCTTCTCGCAGTATGTGCCGTCGCGCCCGGTCTCGAGCACACCGAATACCTCGTCGCCGACCTTCAGGTCGGTAACATCGGCACCGAGCGCGCTCACCGTGCCGGAGAAGTCACGGCCCAGGATCAGCGGGAAGTTCGCCTGCTTGTACTCGCCGGCACGCACCTTCCAGTCTGCGGCGTTAATGCTGGCGGCCGCGACGTCGACCACGATCTGATCCGGCCCCGCCGTCGGATCGGGCAGGTCGCCCACTTGAAGGACCTCGGGTCCACCAAACTTTTGAACGAAGGCAGCTTTCATGGTTCCACCCTTTGCGACGAACTCCCGACGATGCGCCGACAGGAGGTTCGCGCTATTGCTCCGGAGATTTCGCGAACTGCTATACCCGATCTTGCCGAGCCGGCGACAGATCTAGTCCTTCCACCCTTCTGGCGGATCGCATGGGCGCGTGCCGAGCTCGCCCGGGATCGAGACCTCGAGGATCTCCATTTCGTCGGACGTACGGGTCTCGTTGTGGCGCAGGTAGCCCGGGATGAAGAGCGAATCGCCCTCCTCGACCTTGAGCGTACGGCCGTCCTCGAACTGCAGCTCGACCCAGCCCTTGATGATGTAGATGAACTGACCGTCGCACTCGTGATAATGCCAGCCGGTCGGCTGACTGAGGCCCTGGGTCGCCTTCATCACCTGGGCGCGCATTGCGCCGGCGCTGCCTTCGGCCACACCGAGATCGCGATAGCTGAAGAAGTCGCGCCGTCCCTTGACAAGCACAGGCTCGGCAATGCGGCCATGGGCGACCTTCTGGCCGGCCGTCTTGGCCCGGGAAAGCGTCGCGGAGTCGGGTGCCATGGGGTTCCTCCTTTGGCTTTAGCGGCAGGGTCGCGCCACCGTCCCGAGGTTTCAAGCGCTCATTGCCGGACTTCTCACGCGCATGCGGACCGCGGGCCTCCAGGTCGGTTCATCCGAGGGGGGCCTCCCACCCCGGTCGCTGTCAGCGTCCTCGCGAAGTCAGCCAGAAGCTACTTTGGATGGCGCCAGCCGTTTATTCTGGACGACGGCGAGCTTGGCGCGGGCGAGGTCTTCGTTCCGCACCTTGGCAAGAGCGGCCCCGCCGCCCGCCGTTTCGGCGAACAGCGCGAGCTTGTCGTCCTCGTCGTCCACCGGTGAGAGAGCGAGGTCCATGTACTCATGGCGCCTGGGATCGTGCTTGACCTTCTGGCCGATCCGCCAGCCCTGCCAGGCGAGCTTCGCGTAGATGCGCACCTTCCTCCAGCTCTCGACCGCCAGCTTCCAGTGGAACATCCCAATCGGCTCGATCGGCAGGCCGTAACGGCGATCGCGGCGGTACTTCAGGCGCACGACGCCGCCTTCAAGCGGATGGATTCCCTCGGCCTCGAACATGATCTTGAACATGGTCATGAACTGGGCCGGCTCGGCGGGATTGCGCCCCCTCACCGAACCATGGCGGCGCGCCACTGTTTCGATGTGCTCGGGCGTATAATAGGCGCGCCAGGCGTCGCGATAGGTCTGCTCGTACTCCGCATCGCCCATCTTCGGATGGTGCACGACTCGATGGTGCACGTCGTATTTGTTGAGGTCGGGATCCATCCACACGCCTTGCTTCCAGAGTTTCTGATGGTCCTCGGAGCCCGGCAGCGGCGTGAGCATGAACAGCTCGAGGATGTCGAGCGGCAGCTCCTTCTTGATGATCTCCATGTCGCGCAGGATCGATTCGCGCGTGTCCCCGGGGAAGCCGAGGATGTAGCCCGCCCAGGTCGAGATTCCGACCTTGTGCCAGGCCTGCAGCATCTTCCGGTATTCGGTGATCTTGTTCTGCCGCTTCTTGGCGGCCAGCAGGTTATCGGGGTTGATGTTCTCGAGTCCGATGAACACGCGGTAGACACCGGCCCAGTCCGCCTTCTGGATGAAGCGCGGGATGCGATGGCACTGCGTGTCGACCTGGATCAGGAGGGAGAGCTCGATGCCTTCGTTCTCCTTGAGCTCGATAATGCGGTCGAAGAACTCTTCCCAATGGCGATTGCGGGCCATGTTGTCGTCGGTGATGAAGAACGACGTTATGCCCTGCTTGTAGTTCTCGCGGATGATCGCCTCGAGATCATCCGCGTTGCGGAAGCGACTCTTGCGGCCCTGCACGTTGATGATGGTGCAGAACGAGCACTGGAAGGGGCAGCCGCGGCCGAGGTCGAAGCTCGAGTTCTTGCCTTCGTTGCGGGCAAGCGCTGAGGCCGGCAGGTGCGGCGTCGGCGCGTTCTCGATGCCCGGCAGGTCATCCATGTAGTTGTAAAGGCGCTTCAAGGTGCCGTTCCACGCGTCGAGGATCACCTCGTCGAGGCGGCCTTCTTCTGCTTCGCCGGCGAAAATCGAGATGCCCATATCCATGGCATTCTGGATCTCTGGCGGCACCACCGGCAGCATCGAAAGGCAGCCCGCCGCATGGAAGCCGCCCAGCGCCACGGGAACGCCGGCTTTGATGAACTGTCGCGCAAGGTCGATAGCGTGCGGGAACTGGT
>Ga0081455_10008702_pt1 | contig 10511 bp, 9 predicted proteins | sample TabmetS3T2R1_FD_70207 | JGI IMG/M metagenome (GOLD analysis project Ga0081455, IMG submission 70207) | Tabebuia heterophylla rhizosphere microbial communities from the University of Puerto Rico - S3T2R1 | ecosystem: Host-associated > Plants > Roots > Rhizosphere ... | reverse complement strand
GAGCCGCAAGCGCATGGCCGATCTCGCCGGCGGCGTCATGCGTCGCCTCGGCCCGCGGCTCAAGGAGCACCGCATCGGCCGCGCCAACCTCGCCGCCGCCTTTCCCGAGAAGTCCGCGGCCGAGATCGAGACCATCCTCGATGGGGTGTGGGACAATCTCGGACGCGTGGCGGCCGAATTCGCCCACATCGACCGCCTGCAGATGTTCGAGCCCGACCCCGACGACCTGGGCGACATCCTCTACACCATCCCGGTCTACGACCGGTTTCGGCAGCTGCGCGACGACGGCAAGCCGGCGCTGATCTTCGCCGCCCATCTCGGCAACTGGGAGCTTCCCGCCCTGGTCGCGAGCAAGTATCGGCTCGACACCACGGTGCTCTACCGCCGGCCCAATATCGGCGCCGTGAGCGATGCCATCATCCAGATCCGCAAAGGCAGCATGGGCACGCTCGTTCCGACCGGGCTCGACGCGCCGCCCAAGCTCGTGCGCGTGCTCGAGGGCGGCGGCCATGTCGCCATGCTGGTCGATCAGCACTACGTGAACGGCGTCGACGTCACCTTCTTCGGGCGCCGCTGCAAGGCCAACCCGTTCATCGCCCGCCTCGCCCGCCACGTCGACTGTGCCATTCACGGCACCCGCGTGGTGCGACTACCCGACCGCCACCGCTTCCGCGTCGACCTGACCGAGGCGATCACGCCGGCGCGCGACGCCGAGGGCAAGATCGACATCGCCGGCACCATGCAGGCGATCACGTCGGTGGTCGAAGGTTGGATACGCGAGCACCCGGAGCAGTGGCTGTGGGTGCATCGGCGCTGGCGCTGATCCTCGCGCCTACTTTCCGGTCTTGATCCTGGTCCACAGCCGGTTCATCAGCCGCTGCGTCTTCGCGTCGTGGGCGCTGATGGTGTAGAGCCGCTTCATCACCGCATCGTCGGGGTAGATGGTCTTGTCGTCGAGGATCGCGCGGTCGATGAACTTCTGGCTCGCGAGATTGCCGTTGGCATAGGAGATGAAGTTCGAATTCTTCGCCGCCACCTCCGGCTTCTGCAGGTAGTTGATGAAGGCGAGCGCCTCGTCCGAGTTCCTGGCGTCGCGCGGGATCGCGAGGTTGTCGAACCACAGTTGCGCCCCGTTCGCCGGGATCGCGTAGCCGATGTCGATGCCGTTCTTGGCTTCCTGCGCGCGCTTCTGCGCCTGCTTGATGTCGCCGGAGAAGCCCACGACGAGGCAGATTTCGCCCGAGGCCAGCGCGTTGATGTATTCCGAGGAGTGGAATTTGCGCACGTAGGGCCTGACCTTCATCATCAGATCCGCGGCCTTCTGCAGATCGGCCTCTTTGGTCGAGTTCGGGTCGAGCCCGAGATAATGCAGCGCCGCCGACAGGATATCGTCGGAGGAATCGAGCATGTGCACGCCGCAGTCCTTGAACTTGGCCAGGTTCTCCGGCTTGAACACGATGTCCCAGCTGTCGATCTTGCCGTCGCCCCCCAACGCCTGGCGCGCCTTCTTGACGTTGTAGCCGATACCGGTCGTGCCCCACATATAGTTGACGGCGTAGTCGTTGCCGGGATCGTATTTCGCCAATTGCTGAGTGATCTCCGGCCACATATTGGCGAGGTTCGGCAGCTTGGCCTTGTCCAGCTTCTGGAAAATACCGGCCTTGATCTGGCGCTCGAGGAAATAGGCGGTCGGCACCACGACATCGTAGCCGGACTTGCCGGCGAGCAGCTTGGTCTCCAGCGTGTCATTGGAATCGAAGGTGTCGTAGCGCACCTTGATCCCGGTCTCCTTGGTGAAATCCTCGGTCACGCCCGGGGCGATGTAGTCCGACCAGTTGTAGATGTTGACGATCCGCTCCGTCTTCTGCGCAGCGGCAGGCGCCATCGCCAGGCTCGATGCCAGCAGGGCAGGACAGATCGCTCGAAGCATGGACGACATCCTCGGGGAAGGTAGGTGAACGATGCGGCGAAAAGACTTCAGGTCTCGGTCGGCAGACCGAGCTCCTTCCAAGCCTTGATGCCCCCGGCGAGGTGCGCATCATAGGGCAGGCCGGCGCTCTGCGCCATCAGCGAGGCGGTGACCGAACGGTTGCCGGAGCGGCAGGCGAAGACGACCCGACGGCCCTGCGGATCGGGAATCGCCGCCGGATCGAACTGCGACATCGGCAGATAGAACGCCTCCGGATAGCGCTCGACCTCCGTCTCGTTGGGCTCGCGGACGTCGACCAGCAGGACTTTGCCCTCGGCAAGCCCGCGCGCCACCTCTTCCGGGGTCAGGTCGTGCACGTTCTCTCGGCCAAGCTGAGCGGACATGGGACTCACTCCTCGTTGCCGGCACGGCGTCAACGCCGCAGCACACAAGTCGCGCGTCACGCGCCGGGAATCAAGAGACACGTATTCGATTTTCGTACCGGCGGCAGCGGCGTCAGATCGTGACCTGCGTGCCCACTTCCACCACCCGCCCGGTCGGGATCTGGAAATAGTCGGTGGCGTCGTTGGCGATCCGGGTGAGCATGATGAACAGGTGATCCTGCCAGCGCGGCATGCCGGAGCGCGCGGCCGGCTTGAGCGCGCGGCGCGAAAGAAAGAACGACGTCGACATGATGTCGTAGGTCCAGCCGAGCTTGCGCGCGATGGCGAGCGCCCGCGGCACGTTCGGCGTCTCCATGAAGCCGAAGCGCAGCGCCACGCGGGTGAACGTTTCTCCGACGTTCTCGATGCGCACGCGCTCGGCCGGGTCGACCCGCGGCGCGTCGTCCACCTGGATGGTCAGGATCACGTTGTGCTCGTGCAGCACCTTGTAATGCTTGAGGCTGTGCATCAGCGCGGTCGGGGCGCAGTCGGGCGTGCTGGTGAGGAACACGGCGGTGCCCGGCACGCGGATCGGCGGCTTCTTCTCGAGCATGCGCACGAGATCGGCGAGCGGCAGCTCCTCCTTGCGCGTCTTCTCGAACAAGAGCCGGCTACCGCGCCGCCAGGTATACATCACCACCATCACCGCACCGCCCAATGCGAGCGGCACCCAACCGCCCTCGAACACCTTGAGGAGATTGGCGCCGAGGAAGATGAGATCGATCAACAGGAACGGAACCATCAGCGCCGCCGCCGCAAGCGCCGACCAGCGCCACACCTTCCAGATCACGACGAAAGCCATGATCCCGGTGACGACCATGGTGCCGGTCACTGCGATGCCGTAGGCGGAGGCGAGCGCGCTCGAGGACCGGAATATGCCGACCAGCAGCAGCACGCCGACGAGCAGGACAAAGTTCACCCGCGGCATGAAGATCTGGCCGTAATGCGATTCGGAGGTGTGGCGGATCTCGAGCCGCGGCAGCAGGCCGAGCTGGATCGCCTGCTGGCTGATGGAATAGGCCCCGCTGATCACCGCCTGGCTCGCGATCACGGTCGCGATGGTCGCGAGCACGACCATCGGCAGCAGCGCCCAATCGGGATAGAGCAGGAAGAACGGATTCTCGAGCGCCTTGGGGTCGGCCAGCACCAGCGCGCCCTGCCCGAAATAATTCAGCGCGAGCGATGGCAGCACCAGCGCGAACCAGGCGGTCTGGATCGGCTTGCGGCCGAAATGCCCGAGGTCGGCATAGAGCGCTTCGGCGCCGGTGACGGCGAGGAAGACCGCCCCGAGCGTCACCAGCCCAATCACGCCGTGGGTGGCGAGAAAGCGCACCCCGTAGATCGGATTGAGCGCGAGCAGCACCTCGGGATCGCCGACGACCGCGATGATGCCGGGAATGGCGATGCAGACGAACCAGAGCGCGGTGATAGGGCCGCAGAATGCCGCCACCTTCGCGGTGCCGGTGGATTGCACCGCGAACAATCCGACCAGGATCACGACCGTGAGCGGCACGATGAAGTGCTCGAAGGCCGGCGTTGCGACCTTGAGGCCCTCGATCGCGGACAGCACCGACAGCGCCGGCGTGATCATCGCATCGCCGTAGAACAGCGCCGCGCTGATGATGCCGCACAGCACGACCGCGCCGGCGCCCTTCCCCACCGCGCGCTGCGCCAACGCCATCAATGCGAGCGTTCCGCCTTCTCCGCGGTTGTCCGCCCGCAGCAGGATGAGCACGTATTTCAGCGTGACCACGACGATCAGCGCCCACAGGATCAGCGAGAGCACGCCGAGCACGGCCTCGCGCGTCATGTCGCCGTCCTTGCCGACCGCGGCGGTCACCGCCTCGCGCAGCGCGTAGAGCGGGCTCGTGCCGATGTCGCCGTAGACGACGCCGATGCTGCCGAGCGTCAGCGCCCAGAATGCCGTTCGGGGCTGGGCCCCGTTCTCGGCCGGAACGGCGCCTCGCGGGGAGGCAGCAAGCGTGGGGGACATGGACTCGCCTGGAAAATGCTGCAGCGCAATATAGCCTGCGGCGCGCGCTTGCAACAGGGTCAAGTCCGCGCGGTCCGATTCCGGCCTTGCTCGCGGGGAAGAGCCGCTCGGCGTTGGGCGCAACGCTGAAAGTGTCAGGTCACACCGCGACCTGGGTGCCGACCTCGACCACCCGTCCGGTCGGGATCTGATAGAAGTCGGTGGCGTCGCTCGCCGATTTCGCCAGCCCGATGAACAGGTGATCCTGCCACCGCGGCATACCGGAACGCGCCGCCGGCTTGAGCGCGCGGCGCGACAGGAAGAACGAGGTCGACATGATGTCGAACTGCCAGCCGAGCTTGCGCGCGACCGCGAGCGCCTTCGGCACGTTCGGCGATTCCATGTAGCCGAACTTGAGCGCCACCAGGCTGAAGCGCGGCGAGCGCACCGTGATCTTGACCCGCTCCTCGTCCGCCACCCTCGGCGTGTCGGTGGTCACGATGGTGAGGATGACGTTGTGCTCGTGCAGCACCTTGTTGTGCTTGAGGTTGTGCAGGAGCGCGGTCGGCGCGAAGTCGGGCTGGCTGGTGAGAAAAACCGCCGTGCCCGGCACGATGTGCGGCGGCCGCTTCTCGAGGCTCGCCAGCAAGGTATCGAGCGGCACCTCGGTGCGCCGCGTCTTCTGCGCCAGGATGTTGGTGCCGCGCCGCCAGGTCAGGATCAGCAGCACCATTGACGCGCCGAACAGGATCGGCGCCCAGGCTCCCTCGAGCAGCTTCATGAGATTGGCGGAGAAGAACACGAGATCCACGAGCACAAGCGGAGCAACGACCAGGGCGACGCGCCAGATCGGCCAGTGCCAGAATCGCCAGATCACGATGAACGCCAGCAGGCCATCGACCACCATGGTGGTCGCCACCGCGATCCCATAAGCCGATGCGAGCGAGCTCGACGTGCGGAACAGCCCGACCAGCAGCAGGACGCCGACCAGCAAGGCGCCGGTCACCCGCGGAATATAGATCTGCCCGGCCTGCGATGCCGAGGTGTGGAGGATGGCGAGCCGCGGCAACAGGCCGAGATGGATGGCCTGATTGACCAGCGAGTAGGCACCCGTGATCACCGCCTGACTGGCGATGACCGTCGCCGCGGTCGCAAGCACCACCATCGGCAACAGCAGCATGCCCGGCACCAGCCGGTAGAACGGATTCTCGATCGCTCCCGGATCGGACAGCACCAGCGCACCCTGCCCGAAATAATTGATCAGCAGCGCCGGCATGACGAAATAGAGCCAGCCGACCTGGATCGGCTTGCGTCCGAAATGGCCGAGATCGGCATAAAGCGCCTCACCGCCGGTCACGGCCAGAAACACCAGGCCCATCGTCACCAGCCCGACGGTGCCATGGGAAAGCATGAACTGGATCGCGTAGAAGGGATTGATCGCATAGAGCACGGTCGGATCGTCGCTGATGTGGATCAGCCCCAGCGTCGCCAGCGTGGCGAACCAGACCACCATGACCGGGCCGAACGCCGAGGCGACGCGCGCGGTGCCGCTGCTCTGCACCGAGAACAGGACGACCAGGATGAAGATCGTCAGCGGCACGACATAATGTTCGAGCGCCGGTGTGACCAGCTTGAGACCTTCGACCGCCGACAATACCGAGATCGCCGGCGTGATCATGGAATCGCCGATGAACATCGAGGCGCCGACGACGCCGAGCGCCAGCAATACCCAGCTGCGGTGCCCCAGCGCCCGCTGCCCCAGCGCCATCAGGGACAGCGTACCGCCCTCCCCATTGTTGTCGGCGCGCAACAGCAGCAGCACATATTTCGCGGTGACGACTATGAACAGCGACCAAAGGATCAGCGACAGCACGCCAAGGACGATGGTGCGGGTGACCTCCTCGCCATTGGCGGCGTGGGTGACGGCCTCGCGAAACGCGTATAGCGGCGAGGTGCCGATATCGCCGAACACCACACCGATACTGCCCAGCGTCAGAGCCCAAAAGCCTGAGGTCGCGTGCCCCTCATGGGCCTCGGTGGATGTGACGCTGACAGTCATGATGAAAGAGGAACGTTCTCGTCGTTGAATTGATCCGCGCGGCTATCGACGCTTCCGCGTTGCCTGTCAATCATCGCGCAAGCATAGCACCATCGGCGATGCGGAGCTTACGCAAAGCAGATTCCATCGAAATGGCAAGATGGTATTATGGTAACTACGCTTACGGCTTCAGATTCGGCGGCAGCGGAGGATTTTCGCGCATCAGTGTGATGGTGACGCGACGGTTGGCAGGCAGGGTCGGATCGTCGGGAAACAGCGGCTGGCTGTCGGCCCGACCGCCGACGGCGTAGATGTGGGATGCCGGCAGGCCCTCGCGCTCGAGGATCTGGCGCACGACGTTGGCGCGGTCCGCCGACAGATCGAACGCGCCATATTCGCCGCGCGACGGCACGAAGCCGGCCGAGGTGTGGCCCATGATGTTGATCCGCAGCGGCGTCGCCTTCAGCGGAATCGCCAGCTTCTGGATCAGACGGCGGGTGCGGTCAAACGGCACCTTGGAGCCGTCGGCGAACATCGAACGGCCGTCCTGATCGACGATTTCGAGGTTGAGGCCCTCTTTGGTCTCCTCGAACATGATGTGCTTGGACATTTCGGTCAGCTCCGGCATGTCCTGCAGCGCCTGGCGGAGCGAGGCGGCGGCGAGCGCGAACTCGCGATCGACTTTCAGGCGGGCGCCGGTTTCCTTCTGATGGTCCTTGTCGTCAGGCGTCGGCGTATTGGAGGCCTCCTCCGGCGAAATATGCGCGACGTTCTTCAGCTTCGGCCGCGTCGGCAGGCCGTCGGATTCGACGATGCCCGAATGCCGCGACTCGGTCTGGACGCCGAACGCTTCGCGCATCGAGCCGGCGACGATCTTGAGCTTCTGCTGGTCCTGGCTGGAGAATGCCACCAGCATGACGAAGAACGACAGCAACAGCGCCATCAGGTCGGCGAAGGTCACGAACCAGCCGTGACCGCCATGCGCCTCTTCGCGTTTTTTCTTGGCCATGCGTTTTACGTCCGCGCCTCAAATGCCGCTTGGCCGATCAGGCCGCGACCAGTTCGCCTTCCTCGTGGCGGTGCTTCTCGGGCAGATAGGCGAGCAGCATTTCGCGCACCAGCGCCGGGCTCTTGGAATCGCGGATCATCAGGATGCCGTCGATGATCAGCGTGCGGTTGGTCTCTTCGTCGATCAGCTTGCCGTGCAGCTTGTCGGCGATCGGCAGACAGATCAGGTTCGCGACCAGCGCGCCGTAGAGCGTCGCCAGCAGTGCCACCGCCATGAACGGGCCGAGCTTGGAGGGGTCCGACATGTTGGAGAACATCTGCACCATGCCGAGCAGCGTGCCGATCATGCCGAACGCCGGCGCGCAGTCGCCGATCGCGCGGTAGATCTTCGAGCCTTCGTTCAGGTGCATCAGGAAGTTGTCGCGGTCGCGCTCCAGATTGTCGCGGATGAATTCGAGATCGTAGCCGTCGGCGACGTAGCGGATGCCCTTGGCGAGGAACGGCTCGTCGGTCTCGACCTTTTCCAGGCCGACCGGGCCCTGCTTGCGGGCGATCTCGGCGATGCGGGCCAGTTCGTCGACCAGGTCGCGCGCCGAAAGCCGGCTCATGGTGAAGGCGAATTTGGCGCCCAGCGGCATGCCGTGCAGGATCGCGCTGAGCGGGAAGCGGATCAGTGTCGCCGCGGACGAGCCGCCGAAGATGATGATGACGGCGTGGATGTCGTAGAACATCCGGAAGTCACCGCCCATCAGGATCAGCGTCGACAATACGATGGCGCCGGCAATCAGGCCAACGAGCGTGGTGATATCCATTCTGAACTCCAACGCATACGCGAACCGCCGGCCATCCTGACCGGGCGCGCAACCAATTCCGGGGACTTGCGCAGAAGGCACCCTACGACCGTCGCGATTAAAGAGCCGTAAAGGTTAAACTCAAACAGGGATCGTAAAATTGCGGGGCCTCGGAAGGCGCGGCTTCAGGATTTGCTAACCATAGTGGGCCGGTGGGTTTTATTGCGTCTGCGCTATCTCGCGCCGTCATTGCGAGCCCAGCGAAGCAATCCATAGCGCCACGAACAGACAGGTGGATTGCTTCGTCGCTTCGCTCCTCGCAATGACGTGGAGGACGCACCGGACGGGGTTAGAGCACCTACTGCGCCTGCGTGCCGATGCCGGCCGACTTGATGATCGGCCACCATTTTTCGATCTCGGCCTTCTGGAAAGCGGCGAGCCCCTCCGGGGTCTGCTGCGTACGCGGGGCGACGTCAAGGCCGAGTTCGGAAAAGCGCTTCTGGATCGCGGGATCGGCCAGCGCCTCCGTGGTCGCCGCGTTGAGTTTGGCGATGACGTCCTTTGGCGTACCTTTCGGCGCCCAGAAGCCGAACCAGCCGGACATATAGAGGCCGGCAACGCCGCTCTCGTCCGAGGTCGGAATATCAGGCATCGAGGCCGAGCGCGCCGCCGAGAGATTGGCGAGCGCCTTGATCTTGCCGGCGCGGATCTGCGGCAGCGCCACCGCGCCCTGCACCACCAGAAGATCGACCGTGCCGGAGACGAGATCGGTCATCGCAGGTCCGGCGCCGCGATAGGGAATGAACTGCACCTTCTGCTTGGTCAGGTTCTCGAACAAGACGCCGGTGACGTGCGCCGCCGCGTTCTGGTTGACGAAGTTGATCTTGCCGGGGTTGTCCTTCATCCACGCGACCAGCTCGCCAAGCGTGTTCGCCGGCAGGTCCTTCTTGGCGACCATCAATTGCGGATTGTTCGAGACCAGCGCGATCGGCTCGAAATCCTTCTCCAGATCGTAGTCGAGCTTGTAGATGATGCTGCCGACATGGGTGTCCCACTGCCCGATGTCGAACGTGTAGCCGTCGGGCGCGGCACGCGCGACGCGGCCGACCCCGATGCTGCCGCCGGCGCCGCCGACATTCTCGATCACGACGGACTGACCGAGCGTGGCGCGCATCCGCTCGCCCATGATGCGGGCGGCGGTGTCGGTCGAACCGCCCGGCGGGAACGGCACGATCAGCGTGAGCGGCCGCGATGGAAAGGTCTGCGCTTGCACGAGGGCGTTACAACTCATAACAAGCAACAGCGCAATTGCGAGCTTCCTCATCAGTTCCTCCCCGATGTTGAGCGTGCGTTTTCGCACGTCTCGGCTATTTCAAATCAACCTTGGGAACAGTCGCCTGGCTCAGTCGCTCCATGCTGGGAACGCCGTACAGTTCGGAGTACGTTTGCTGATTCTTCTGATACAGCACCAGCACCCTGTCGTCGGCGATCTGCTGCACGGAGAATAGCTGCTCGATATTCTCGACCAGCTTTCTGTAATTCGTCCCGTCGATCGCGCCCGCCGCGAGCGAGACGGCATCCCTCTCGCTCAACCGGTTGTCACCGTTGGTGTCGCGGTCGATAACGACATAAAGCACGCCCACGCCGGTGCGCGCGTCCTCCGGCGTGGCCTTCACCCTGTTGAACAGGATCTGGCTTTCGACAATGAGCTGACCCACGCGCTCGAGCAGCCATTTGCTCTGGTTCGTCGACGTGTTCAGGAACAGGTAGTTGACGACGTTTTGATCCGAGCGCTTCGGATAGTACGATCCGGGATAGGACTGTCCGCGATAGAGGGGCACGCGGACATAGGGGCTACCTGCGATCGGGACCGCCGAGCCCATAGAAAACTCGTCCGAGATGTTCTCTTGCTCGCCAACATTGACGACCTGTGTAACCCGGCGGCTCCGCGTTGCCTCCCCAAACAGCGAAACTGCCGCGTAGACGCTGAGCAGAATGACGCCTACCGCGGCTCCCGCAATGGCCAGCGCGTTGAACCGCCAGACATGTCTGAAGAAGCGGCTTTCGCCGGGCTGCGCGAGCGTTTCCACCTGGCCACCTGCCCGCCTAGTGAATCTCCGCCGAGCGCTTCAGCGCCTCTTTCAGCTTCTCCAGCGAGAAGTCCGGGCTGCGCGCGATCTCCAGGATCGGCGTTTCGCGCCGGCCGCAGAGTTCGGCGGCTTCCGGGATCTTGGCCGCGATATCGTGCGGGATGACGATGGCGCCGTGCTGATCGGCGTGGATGAGATCGTCCGAATGCACGGTCATGCCGGCGACGCGCACTTCGCCGCCCCAGGCTTCGGCATGGACC